>Ga0196903_1000056_pt1 | contig 18600 bp, 23 predicted proteins | sample CB_VirMetaG_2_FD_169097 | JGI IMG/M metagenome (GOLD analysis project Ga0196903, IMG submission 169097) | Freshwater to marine saline gradient viral communities from Chesapeake Bay - CB_1504_2 Viral MetaG (v3) (version 3) | ecosystem: Environmental > Aquatic > Marine > Coastal | place: USA... | reverse complement strand
ATAACCACCTATTGCGGTAACGAGCAAAGCTTTAAGTAATCCTATCCACTCTGAGGCTATTTTGAAGCCTTGTAGCGAACTATCTAACATTATGAACACAAACATACAGATTAATAAAAAAGCAAGCGTTAGAGGTCTTATATTCTTTGATGCCCAAGAGTCTGAATGAAGGTCAGCTTCCCATCGTTTTGTGATTTCTGTCTCTAACTGCATATCATATTGAAGTTCCTGAAGTAATAAATCCTTGTCTTCTTTGCTCAATCCTTTATCTCCTCGTATGACGTCTCCTAAGGAGCTTAATTGCTTGATACCTGTTATGCCACTCGCTAGGTCTAAAAGCTCAGGAGAGACGTTCTTACCCTGTTTTACGAGCCAACGAAGTGCATCTCCAACTCTAGTCGTTCCGTTCTTATCTTTATATTTTCCCGTGTCCATTAGTATGTCCAAATTACCTGACCGACCTTGTCGTGGTCATAGTCAACGTGAATAAAATTAGAAGCTACACCAATACGTGTGAATCCTGCTTCTAGTAATGCTGTTATTATAATAAATCTGTGAGCTGATGAGCTACAAGCCAAATCCGCAGCAAGTCCTTTTGTATGACTGCTCCCATTAACCCCTCCAACCTCACGATTGTGAGCCTTTGTTCTGTAACCTGATGTTATTTTAAAAGGTACTCCTGCGATATCTCTCGCATTGTCTAGTAATTGAAGGAATTCCTTGTCCATTTTTGAGCCTGACCCCTCTTCACTTGGGCAATCAAATTCATTTATGTTAAAATTTCTCATTTCATTGTCTTTTTATAATAATAAGTCTCCTATTCTTTGAGTCTCTAGTTTAAAATTTTGTTTCTCTGTTTCATTATATAAGTGCATCCCTTTTAATTGTGTAAAGTCTTTAGCGGTTACATAATCTACACCTATCAGAGCTACTAAATTACCCTCTCTGTAGTAAGGCATTACAGCCAAACCTTTTATACCTTGCTGTATTAACGATTGTCTTGCTCTAGAATCAGAAACTTTGTTTACATCAGGGTGTATCATTCTGTTTGCTATAACCTCACTTATCCAATCCATATATAGGGCTGTTGGTATATTTTGAAGCCTTTGAGCCTCAGAAGATATGCCTCTAGCCACTACCTCATAGTCACAGCTCATTCTAGACTTATGACTTCCTGTGTAGTATGTAACTCCGTTGTGAAACCTAAAAATATATGCCCTGTCTGCACTAGTATTATCTAGTAATTCGCTTAGTCCATCGTTTATAAGTAGGTCATTTTTAATATTACCTAAAACCAAGTCCTTTGTTGCTATGTTACTTTCGGCATAATCTATTATAGGCTTATTAAAGAGCCATAAAAATCCACTAATAAACATCAAAACCAATACCCACCCCTTGAAACCTCTAATTACTAGAAGTAACTCTTTCATCTTTTCCATAGCTTATGACTAAAAGATTACGTGCCTTGGAGTATTGGGGTATGTCTCATAGGTCTTCCAACCATAAGGGGAAGCATCAAGGTCTCTCCATAGCACATCCACAGCATATCCTGATGATAGGATAGGAGCTGTAACCTCAACTCCATCCTCATCATATACTCCCTCTGTTAGAACAAACTTTCCTAGCCTTATGAAGGAGGCATTTACATCTTCCCCTTGAGCTAGTATCTTCGCTTCAGCTTGTTCCTTGTCGTTAAATTCGTATCTTATATATATCATTATATTGTCGTTAATTCCGTTAATTCTGCATCTGTGAGAGCTGTATTGTATGTTCTCAAGTCTTTTACTTTACCGAAATAGTTCAAACTCCCATTTCCATCATCAAAAGCCAATTCACTTAATCCTATTGGCATAACTGCACCTGTATCTGTTGCCACTTCAATTCCGTTTATCCATAAAGCAGAATCATTACCTTTGTATTTTATAGCGATTTTGTTAAATTGAGTTGTATCATAAGATGTAATATTAAAATTAACAGAAGCTACACCCTCTGAAACAATAGATACAAAAATTTGATTATTTGGCGTGCTATTTTGTAGATATACCCGATTACTACTAGTTCCGTCAGATAATGAAAGCCTTTGTATCGCTACACTATTTGCCAAAGCCTCTATTTCTGCATACAATACCCCTTCAGTTGAATTGAAAGTAGTTGCGTCTCCTGCTCCTGATACTTTATCGGCTAACCTTGTGGCAATCTGTCCTGATGTGGGAATATAGCTAGTAGCATATGGTAAGGCTTCAAGCTGAGCTCCCCAAATATGTGCATCTATATTAACGGCAGCTTGAAAAAGTCTTATTTGCGATGTCTTTGTAGTAGTAGCAATAAAAGTAAATTCATATCTTTCCCAATTATCGGTTATTGTATATGATTGATTTGCACTTTGACCATCAAAACTTGCTTCAAGACTTGTATTCCCTCCGTTGTTTTTCATATAAAATGAAAGTGTGTAGCTTTGACCACTTGTAATCGGTATATCTACACCTAATCTGCCGCCACTACTAACCTTATTAACCCTTGTTGCATTTTGTGTTCCATCAGGCGAAATAGCATTATTTGATGTTACAATTAATGTTGCATTTTTATCCCAACTAGCATCACTAAAATCCTCTGAATGAGTTACTAAATTAGTACTCTGTGGCTCTAGTAAAAGTGAAGGGCATCCTCCTCCCGTGTAGTCTAGTCTAGGAATATTAGTGTCTTCAGTTACTTCTTTGATAGAGATGTTGTCTATTGATAGGGTAGTTCCATTAGCAACCCTAAAACGAATACCTGTTCCGTTTGTAGGTGTAATATAAAAAGTATTTGCACCTATTATAGTTTCACTTCCTTGTATATAGGTATCTCCGAAGTTTGTGCTAATAATCAAAAAATCACTTGTACTATCACTAATAACATCAAAAGTTAATTTATATGTCTTGCCTATTATTGTAGGTGTATTTTGTTGTAAACTATTAACACCGATACCATCACAATTTGCAGAGCCACCACTAATAGACCAACCCGTGTCTTTTGTCCAATCACTATCTGTTGCAAAATCTCCATTAGTTACAAGCTCCCCTGAGAGGATTCTCACATCCTCAACCAACCCTTCCTTATTAACACGAGTTGCACCACTTCCACGCACTACGTCAAAGTCTCCTGCTCCGCTTTCAGGAAGCACACTATATAATTTGCCGTCTTTATAGCCTGTCGGTATTAAGGCTAAACTAGGTTGTATCATCTTATTATTGTTTTATTATTTTATACTAGGAGTTGCACCATCTACACAGCCGATTGACTCGATAGTACCTCCATCTGCTTCTACCCTTATGACGTAATTCCTTGCCAATTCTGACAAGTTCAATAACATCATCATTACTCTGCGCCTACTCATTATATCGTAGCATCAAAGTATGAATCCAATGCAGTCTTTAAAGCTGCAAAACTAGCATAAGGAGTCCCCGATTCGTCTTGTAAGTCAGAGAACAATGTCTTATCCAATACAGATACATTGTTAGTGGTCTTTACAATTAGGAAGTCTCCTTGTTTTTGTCTTTGAATCTCGCAATATGCAGGGTATCTGTATTCGATGCCGTTTAGTATTACCAATTCCTTTGTGATTGTGTCAACGTAAATTTTCATTTTTTTTATATTTATTTATTAGTGTACTATTTTCATTAAATCTCCTGTTCTATAAACCTCTCCTATGGATAAACCTCCTGCTATTGCATCAGCATTGTCTGTATACTCATTAGCAATGAATATTCTAGCTCCTCCATCTAAATTGGCTCTTCCACTTGAATCAAATCCTTCGCAGCTCAATGCTAATGTGCTTACTTCTTGGAAGGTTGAATCTCCATCAACTATAATGTCTCCGTCAATGGTCATATTTCCTGCCACTTCCAAATCATCTCCAATATGCACAACTCCACCGCCATCATAAGAAATTCCGCTTGATGTTGTTACCCATTGCCCTGTATTAGTGCCTATAAAAAGAGATACTACCTCTTGATTGTCTTTTACGATTACTTTTACACTATCCGCCATAACTATATTGATATTACTTTAACACTTCCTTTTAAGTATGTGTGAATCTCTCCGCTTGCAAAGGTTATTGTAACCGAATAATAGTATGTTCCTACTTCCCAAGTCAAAGGAGTGAATGAATCTATTGTAACAAGTCCATTAAGGGCATCTGTGATAGTTATACCTGACCCTATTGATGGGTTATATACAGGAATTCCGGTTAAACAACCATAATTGAAGATAGCTTCAATAGTTGCTCCTGTCAAGTCTATTGGAAGCCCTGTTCCGTGCAAAAACTCAATATCAATGCTCTCAAAAGTATCTCCTTTGACTCTGTCCTTTAGTTTATATGTCGTTATTGATGCCATTATTATATCTTTTTTATGTTTTTATTACTAGCAATCAGCCCCAAGCCCTCTCAAAATAGTGAATTTACTCTCTAAGTCATTTATGAAATAGGCCTGATTATCTTCTTTACCTGAAAGAGTGATTGAATACCCATTCATATCAGAGACATTTGCTCCCGATTTGTCATTCACGATGCCTTCAAGACCATTCCAAATGCCTAAAAAACGACCATTTCCCTGCCTATCTAGGACAATACAATGATGATTTTTCTTTGTTAGCTTCCATAACTCCTGAGTAGATTGAGTTCCTTGTATATCAAAGCTCAAAGATTGCTCATAAACCTCTCCTCCTGCCTCTCTGCTCTGCGTTTCTGTGAAATCCGCAGTCCAAATATCATACTCATATAGGGTTGCTGTTGGCATTGAAGTAATTACCTGACCATTTAGTATGATTTGAGAGCGTGAATAATCAACATACTCCATCAAATAGACCTTTTTTAAGCCTCCTTGTCGGTTATTATTCCTCTTTGCTATACCTTTTGTAAGTGGATATACGCTCATATCTTATCTATTGTGGTAATTATACTCATTTGCCCAATTATCATCCTCATTTCTCATCTCAATCACTCTATTTGAAGGCTGATTGAAGTACCATCCGCTTCTATTCTTAATAGATTTGGAAGCATTGACCTCATCTTGATACGTTTTGTACTCAGGAATGTCGTGTTTACATATCCACTTCATAAACCTGCGAATATAAGAATCAGCGATACCTGAATAAGTGTCCGCTAGTCTCATAATCTCCTCATCACTCATATTCTCTGCATTATCTGCCGTATGCTTGAATGCTCCTCCGTTAGTAATCATATAAGCACTTATTTTAATGTACTCAGCAAGTGCTTGATTCTTTGTGATAGGCTTTATGTACTTATTGTACATTTCAAGGTAGTCTCCTGCCAATGTATTAGCCTCTGCGTGTTCTAGTATGTAATCATACAGCTCTGTTCCAAGAAGCTCTTGAATTGATATGATTTGAGTGTTAGCTATTGAGAAAAGAAACTTGTCTTTATCAACGTTACCCCCTAAAATGGTGGTACTCTTTAACTCTTGTGGTGTGATGAATAAATACTCCATAATTATCTTAGGCTTCCTTTATTAGGTTTATCAATTTCTGCGATTGCCACGTCTTTTGGATTCTTTACAGGCTTGTAACCCTGTCTTTTTGCCTCATTTACGTTCACAGAGTCCGTCTGTTGCATTGCACCACCTTTTTTTGGTGTTCCGTCTGCATTTAATCTCTTTTTGAATACTCTTCTCTCCCATCTGTGGTAGCAATTAACTCCTCCGGCATATAAAAATATATCGTACTTCCCACCTTCGTGAGCAAATTGACCATTTACACCCTGAGAACTCATCAATTCAATGTCTTCCTTGCGAAATACCTTGCCACTATCTGAAAGAGCTTCCATCTTATTGCAAAATGCTCTTGATTGCCCTTTTGGAGTTTTGCTAGTGCCTTTTGTGTAGGCATAGCGAGTCTTCCATAACTTTGTGTCCTGCTCACTTGTTTGGTTAGCCGACATCTGAAGCTCATACTCCTCTTCAGAGCCTAGCTCATAGCCTTCAGGTGGGTCTTGAGCATACATTTCAAGGATTGCATCCATATCATCGCTTAATTGCACCTTGCAACCACATTTAGAGCTCATTTCAACGCTGTCAGAGTCGCTCTCCTTCACTATCTCTTCAATCTCTTCCTCTTGTGTCAATGGCTTGAAGTAAAGGTCTAAATTGATGCCGTAATGCACTAATACCTCCTCCAAAGCTTCCAACATAAAGTCTTGTTTGGGAGCAATTACTCTCTTTAGTAGTTGCTTTTCTGATACATCAATCATATCAGCCTGTGAGCTGAATCCTGTTGCTGAATCTAGACCTACAAGACTAGGAGAGATAACTCTGTGAGCCGTCATAATCTGAGACTTTGCTTCTGACGTCAAGAAATCCCATTGTTTGTGAACTGAACCATTCACAGGGAATGGAGTGATTGATATCTCAACATCTTGGCCATTAAAGCTGATAATGAAGTTGGAAGCATTGCTTGAAGTCGTTAATTTACGCTTTACCTGAGCTTCAAACTCTCTTTTTTCCTCATCTGTGTAATTATCTCCGTTTGGTATGTTAATAATATACCCTGCAGATAGTCCATTCTTAATAGAAGACACATTCATATTCGAAATCTCCTCTTCCATCTCAGCATATTGCAATCCTGATGCATAGCAAGGAGTACCGAAGTACTCATCTCCTATTGAGTAAGGCTTTGCAACATATATTGATGTTCCTGCTTTACCATCCCCAAAAGCTTTGAATGCTTTAGGTATATTTTTCTCTTTCTTGATGTCTTTCCAATCTCTAGAGTACCAATAGTTTTTTATCTGTCCGTTCTCATCTGCAATACTAGGAGCAATCATCTGCTTTGGCAAATGAGTCAATGAATGCAATGAGCCATCTCTATTCTCAACCACTTGGAATGAAAACTCTCCAAATACTTGATAATCTGTAACCATATTCCTTAGCTCTCTAGGTCTTAATATAGAGTGTAAATTTGCCCAATCGTTAACAACTGAATCGCTAATTTTATTAGTGAATCCTAGACCTTTCCCATAAATAAGGGTAGAATAACTTCTGTTGATACTAGCGTTTGTTGGAGAGCCGTTATTTCTATCAATAATATACTGATAAAACGACTGATTTTCCCCGTTTAAAACCCAATTCTTTGACTTGTGTTCAACCACATCAGGTCTCACATAGCTTGATAATGTAATTAGTTTAATATCCATTAGAAATAGAATTTATCTTTTGTTAATTGATACTCTTGAGTATCTTGATTTGTTGCAATCATTATACCTCTGTAAATTACTTCATCTGTGTCATTATCACTCAGGGTAATTTGGTATCTTGTCTCCTCAATGCAAGTCAATGAGAAGTCAAATGATAATTTATTCCCTATCTTCCTGTATTTTGAAGGCTCAGTCAACTCAATACCTGTGGTAGTGTCCTTTATAATAACCTTTATGTGATTGCAAGGGTAAAATCTAGGTACAACCTTTAAAGTGTGGTGTGTGTCTGATGGGTTAATTATCATAATTCTGTCTTATATATTAATAACGAGAAATAGCCTTTTTAGTCCCATAAAAAAACCCTCACAAATTAATGCAAGGGTTTCCAAACCAAAAAAAACTAAACTAAAACCTATTGAACAACTGCTTCAAATGCAGTAATTGTTGCTGCATCTAGTAAAGGAGCCAAATCTTTTGTAGTTGATACACCTGTTAAAGTATATAAATTTCCATCTGATTTTGCACCACCACTTGAGGCAACAATCGTGAAGTCGATTCCGTCATCAAGACCTAAAGCGATGTAGTTTCCATTTCTGTCAACAACAACCGCCTGAGGATATCCTGAAGCTAATAAATTGAACTGAGCATTTGTTGCTGCATCCATTTTCTTGAGTACTATTGTAAGGGTTTGAGTGTTAACTCTGCTTCCTGTATTTCTATCTCCTACCATTGATTGCTCTAATGTGTTACCATCTCCTTCAAGTGGGAACGCATAAGCCTCAGTTAGAAGCACATTCATTGCAGTTGCTTCTCCATCAACAATAGTGAAGGCATCTGAAATGTCGTTATATAGAAATAGCATTGAAGTCCCTCCCAATCCGTCCTTACATACTGCAGAACGTCCTATGTTGATATCACAAGCCATAAAATTATATTGTATTAAATTAAAAAATAAAGGGGAGCAGTTAAACTCCCCTCTTAAAAATTGTTATTATGCTGTTGTAGATAATAACCAAACAATCTCATTCCCATAAGAATATCCAACTGCTCCTCCAAATACTGACTTGTAAAGAACATTTCCGCTGAAATCAACCTCATCCATATCTTTGATACGAATTGAATCAGAATCATTAGCAAGTCCAAGACCTAGAGTGATGTTCTCTTTTTGGAAAATCACGATAGTGTTGTCAGGAAGACCATTCACAACCTGAATTGTGTAACGACCATAAACAAGACCTGTGTTAGCGTCTCCGCCTAGTCCGTTAGCTGCTCCGTTAGCAATAAGTAACTTTGTGTAAGCATCTGCCACGTCAGGAGATACGATAAAGTTAACTGCTTTACGTCTTAAAGAGTAAGGCATTGCCGCTGTAGCTGCATCAAAAGCTGATAATACATTTGTTGAGTCGATTGCTGCTCCAATAGCTGTGATACCATTGTTAGCTTTGATAACGTCTCCATCAGCTGCGAATTGAGTGATTAGACCATTCATTGTTCCTGCAGTTCCTGCTCCGTTCCAAATCTGTCCTTCAAACCATTGAGCTAATTTTGCTGAAGTGTTCTCAACAATAGCTTTAGAGATATCTGCAGGTGCTTGGTCGTTGAAAGCAGATGCTCCCATTCCCTCTCCTGACCACGTTGGTCTGAAGTCTTCCTTGCAGATTTCAAATTCATTCTTGAACTTGTCAAGAGTTAAAACCTTCTCAGAGTAAGCTACTGCATCCTGTGCAGGAGTAGTACCACAAGAGTAATCAGTTACTCCTAAAGTAACGTCAAGGTTTCTTAGGTTTAATTTGTAGCCTACGTTAGGTACAACAGAGATAAGACCTAATCTTAGGGTATCTTCTTCTTTTTGTGCTTGAAGCATTATATCTACTGCCTCAAATCCTGCATAATTACTAGTTATTGCCATTTTTTTACTATTTATTTATTATTAATTAATTAAAATACTTTTTTATTTTGAGTGTCTTTCAATCGCATTACGCAATCCACTCATTTTCACTTGTTTTGGAGCTGAAACGATTGCTTCAGCAACAGGGGTTTTTGAAAGCTCAACCACTTGAGAAGATAGCTCAACATTTTTTCCGTTAACCTCTTCAATCTGAGCTTTTAAAGCTGATAATTGAACATCCATTCCTTCAGCATATTCTCTCAATGCTTCATTTAGGATGTCTTTAACAGCAATCATAAACTCTTCTTCTCCGTTTCCTTGAGGCTCTTCAAGCTCCTCTTCTTTTACTTCCTCTTCTGCAAGTTCTTCGTCTCCTGAAGGCTCTTCCTCAGTAGCTTCTCCCATTGAATCAACAACTCCGTCTTTAACGACTAAAACTGACTCATCTTCTAGGGTATACTCTCCATCAGGAAGTTGTACTTTTTCTTCGTCTTGCATTACGAAAACCGCTACCCCAACTTCAAGAGTCTCTCCCTCGAATTGGATGTCTAAGTCTCCTGATTTTACACTACCTAATTCAACCGCCACTTCTTGAGCATCTGCTCCGGCAACAATCTCTTTAAGCATTGTTAAAATGCTCTTTTGTTTTTTGTTCATCTTTATTTCTGTTTTTAAATTAATCTCCTGTAAGTCCACAAACGCATCAACTGAGAATCCTTGAACTTTACCACTTTTTACATAGTCATTCCAAATCTCATCATTGTCAATTTTCATAGTTGCAACCCAACTCCCTTTAGGATAACTCATTCCAAAGTTCGCTGACTTGTCAATTTCTGAATTCTCAACAATCCAAGACTCAACAAAAGTGATGTCTTCAATAGGAGTGTCGTGCTCTAGTTTTGAGTTCTTTTGGCTGTTTGATTTAAAGAAGTTTTGAGATAAATCCTTGATAGTCTCTTCAGAAAACACAATATTGTATTCCTCTTGTGTCTCTTCGTTGTATCTAGGTATTAATTGATTTGGTTGTAATACCAAACCCATCACTACTCTCTGCTCTTCGTCAACCTTTGCCATTGTAATGAGCTTTTCTTGTTTACTCATCGCTATGAAATGCTCAGTAGTTGCAGGGTCTTTTACCAAACTTATGGCAAAAACTCCCTTTGCACCCTTTTTAAACTTCGCTTCAAATGTCTTCATATTACTATAACGATTTAATTAACTTTTTGTCCCACTAAAAACCCGAATTTGCTTCCGCTGCTCTGTCTGCTGCCTGAGCTGATGTTACGTCTCCGCTTGTTACATAGGCTTTTATAGGAGCATTACCTTGATTTGATATTGAGTCTTGGATTGCATTGCTCTCAGTTCCTTCCACTAGGTTAAAACTAGGAGCAGATGGAGTTGAAGTACCTGCTCCTCCTCCAAGAGATGCGCCACCTGATGAGCCTCCTGACCCTCCAAGAGCACTAAGTCCTTTTGCGAGTGCGATTCCTGAAGTAGCTATTCCAATACCTGCCGATAGCTTTGTGCTTGCAATGTCTTTTAACAGAGATGCTCCGTCAATAGCCTTTGCAGGGTTTGGAGCTGTTCCTATCATTAATGGTATTGCGTTATGAGCAGCCGTTCTGTCTGCAATACTTCTAGAGGCTTGTATTGTGATTCCTGCAATACTCGCTGCATTGTCTGCTATTAATGAAACCGCTTGAAGTGCTTTGCTCTCTCCTGCTAATGAAGATAGGAGTCCAATTCCTGCCTTTGTATGCTGAAGACTTGCATCTTCCATTGCTCTCTTTGCATCTTCAACAGCTTGTTTCTCTGCAAGTTCCTTCTCATTTCTCTCCTTGACATACTTTCTCCTAGCATCCTCAACCTCATTTATTTTCTTGTACTTCTCTTCTAGAGCCAATATATCCTGTTTGTCTTGCTCCTCTTTCTCTTTTATCTTTGCCTCCGCCTCTGTTCTTTCTTGAGCTGTTAAAGCCGCAATTTGAGTCGTTACAAGTTTAGCTTTTCGCAGCTTTGCTGTCTCTAAATCTATAAGCCTAGCCTTCAAGTTTATCTCTTCATCAAGGTCTTCTTTTGTACTATCTCCCAATGCATTCTCTGCTTGTTTTGCTTGTAATCTTAAAGCCGCTGCCTCAATCTCTTTTTGAGTGATTTCATCTTCAATCCTCCCTGCTTCTTTTAAGAATTCAATTCTCTCTTTTGTAGAAAACTTCTCTTTGTCAATAGCTTGTTCTAGGAGCTTTGCTCTCTCTCTGTTTGCAATGGCTCTGTCTAAAATTAAGGCTCTATCTAACTTGTCAGCCTTAGCTCTTTGGTCTGCGATGATACCTGCCATTCTAGCCTCCTCTGTCATCTCTTTTACAAGTCCTTTGGTAGCATCTGCCAATGCATTAACCGCCTGATATACAGGAGATGTCTCAACTAGTAATTTTTTCATCCCTGCTCCTGCATCCTCAAGAGCACCTGAGAAGTCCCCTGAGAATGCCTTCTTGATTGCACTTCCTAGAAGTCCAAGTCCATCAGTTACTAGAGCAATTTGGTCAGTAACATACTCCTTGATTGCATCTCTGAAATCCTTCAACACTTGCTTTGGCTTTGTGAACACATCAATAACAAGCCTACCAAATGCAGCTAACCTATCAGTCAAAACACCTGTAACAGCTCCTATCATTCCCATTAATTTTGAGAACTTATTTTGCCCTGCCTCTGTGCTTTTAAAAGCCGCTGTAACCGCTGCGATAGTAACCACAATCAATCCAATTCCACTAGCTGCGATTGCTCCTCCAATTCCCTTGAATCCTAGAGCGATAGTCTTTAGACCTCCTGTGAACTTCTTGAAGTTGCCCAATGCTCCGCCTGTCATAGCATCAACAGAGCCTCCTAGATTATCGGATGACTTAGAAACACCATCAACATCTTTACTCAGGTCTTTTGTTGCATCTCCTAGATTCTCAACGTTCTTTGTTGCCTCTGCTGTGTCCGCTGTAAATTTAACTTTTACCTCTTTCATTATGATTTTATTATGCGTTTAATTTTTCTTTTAAGACCACCCCAAGAGTAAGCCACTTCATACTTTCCTTTCGCTATCTCTGTAGCATATCCTGCTCCGAAATAGTCTGACTTCCTCAACGTCTCTATTGCCTTGATTATCTCGTTATTCATTTTGCGTTTTGTGTTAAAGTTATATTGGTTACTACTCCTGTCACTACGTTTGTGTATCTGATAATCATTGACCTCTCTGACCCTGTGTTGTTATCAGAGTTGCACCTAATTAACATCATATTATCATCAGACCCTGACACACCAATAGTTGCCCAAGAAGTACCATCTCCTGTGCTAATCTTTGCCTGTGAATAATCACTATTTGCTCTAGGTACGTTGAAATACATATTGTTATAAAATGCATTTGCTCTGACTACTGAAGGGATATACACCCCATTATCAATAGTGGTATCAAACCCATTTATCAAGTCTAGTTTTGTGATTCCTGTTAATAGGTTATGTTTGAATTTATTGATACGATAATCAATCCCACCAATCGTGAGGATATCATTCAATCCTAACCTTGTGATTAACTGAGTTGGAAGCAAGGCATCATAATTGAAAGTCCTTCTTTTTAACTCAAATACAGAAGTGAGATAGTCTTCGTGATGTATGCTATATAGGTTGTTTGTCAGCTGCTCCCCATCCCAACACGAGAACTCACTCTCAAATAGTAGTGAATACATCGCATCTTGAGTACCAAACTGATTCATCGGCATTAGCATACTATCATTAATGGTCTGAGTTACGTTGTTACTAGTTACAAATTTGACCTTATTTAGGTTTACAGCTTGTTCACTTATGTAATGAAGGATAGGTTTTGGGGTTACAGGAGCTAACTTGTCATCAATTATGGAAGCTGTTGAGATTGTAGTCAATACATCTGTGGTTGCTGCGTCAGAATCAGTCAATCTCTCGTATACTAATTGCTCAAATGGTAACTTTATATCAACCTTCTCTCCATCAATTAGCTTGATAGGTCTTAATTGCTCGTAAATATTAACCAATGCAGAGCCATAACTCTGATTATCACGTGCTCTATTCTTAAATTCCTTGTTTAATATAGTCGAAGGGTCTTCAAATTTGAAGCCGATTGACTGATAAAGCTCTCCTCTCTTCACTTTGTAACTCTTTCTATCAACCTTATCTGTGATATCATAGCGATTTCCTTGAGAATAGAAGCTATCTAGTGTGTTTACATACATACTTCCATCATCTTGAGGAATTATCACAAGTTTGAACATATCGAACAACCCCTTTAAGAAGTCAACAATCTTCATTTCAGGCATCATATCACTCACAACAACCCTTGATTCTCTCACACTCTCTGAAGCTGTATTCACAACAGGAGACCCTCCGTTTAATTCTTGAATAAGATTTGCCGTATATCTGAATTCAGTATTTGTCTTCACATAAAAACGAAGTTTAAAGTCTGATGATGTTGACAGAAATGGCTTTGTAAATACCCTCTGAAATGACACGTTGTTGACATTCCCATCAGCACTCTCTGAAGCTGTAACCTCATAGTTAATATCTGTTGAAGTGCCATCGGAGTCAATACGTGTACCCTCCATTATAATTGTGTAAGGTATATTCTCATACCCAACAACATCAAACATATTGAAGTCAATATACATTGAATCTCCTGACCCTAGAGTGAAGCTCATCTCATTGGTGTTATAGCTAACATACGTCTGAGCACCTCCATCAAAATTAACAATGTCAGTTGACCCTCCAATGTTGTTATCATCATCTCTCTTTAACCACAGATACATCTGCTCGAATTCAGTAGTATCAAAGAAGTCATTTGAAAACACAATAGGATTCTCATACGGATATGCTCCCACATCATCAACCTTCAACACAACCTCCATACCTGTTGCCTCATAAGCATCGAATTGAGGTGTCAATTCAGGTTGCATAGTGTCAGATAGTATACTCACAATAGAGCCGCTTGATGTAGCCGAATAGCCATTAAAAGTGCTAATGAATGAAGCCATAAAAAAAGCTGTATCTGTAGCACTCACACCTGCAATAGTACCCACGTTATAAAGAACACCATTGAGAGTCAATTTAGTTAGACCACTAAAACTAGGTGTCTGTGTGATGTTCAAAGACACACTCTGCTTTGTACCTGTTCCGTACTTATGCTGTATGCCATCTATAATAGTTTTAGCCTTTAGGCTAGGTCTCAGGTCGCTCCAAGTGATACCTGTCCCCTGACCACTTGCAGCAATGTTGATATTTTCTCCAATGTCAGGAGATATGAAAGCACTACTATTATAAAAGTATCTCTTTGAAGATATTGGCGTATATACAACTTCTCTTTGTGCTCCTGTGCTTGATGTCAATCCATCTTCCAATCCTTGTCTCACAACAGCTCCTGTCCAATCGTGGTCGTTGTGTACGAAGTTTATATCTCCTAGCAAGTCATCTCCAATAGTGTCCTTGATGTTTGGAAGGTTTCCAAAGAAGTTAATTACATAGCCATCAATGACACCATCCTTGAAAGTAGCTTCTGACAATCTCCATTTCCCTGTCTTAAAAGGTACTCCATCAATATCAATATGTCCTTCAACTTTAGTCCTAGCATCAAAGCCATTGTCAATAGAAGCGTTGTACCAATGCTTAAAGTGTTTGTTGTTGTTAGGACTTGCGGGAATCGTAAACGTCTTAGAGAAGTCTCCTGTGTTCTTTGTGAGGTCTCCCACATCCAACACAGATGAGGTCAACTCAATAACCTCATCATCATATTGGTCTAGAAGCTGACCTTGTATATAGATATTAACCATTTATATATTGTTTATTTGGTTGTAAGCATACTCAAATTTCATCGTGTAGTTGATTAATCTCTCTGTTAATTTAGTTTTAAAAGAGGTTGATTTATCCTTCACGTTTACAGCTCTGTAAATTCCGTTAGTTTTGTCATATATCCAAATCCTTCTTGAGTATAAAATCTGTTGTATTATCTCATTCTCTCTCTCATTTATAAACCCTGTTGATGCAGTAACAGAGTTCCTAGCTTGAACATTGTATCTCAAAAACTGATGATATCCACTCTTCCCCTGACCTCTATTGCTCTCATAAACTGAATCAGTAACACTTGTCTCTTCCTTTCTGTCCTTAAAGAATGTGAAAGACTGCATTGCTCCATCCTTGTTTTGGAACATTATATCCATTGGAGTATATCTCGCTTCCTGATATACATCAAGAGTGATAGTAGCTCCCTGCCATTCAACCTCTAGGAACTGAGCTCCTGAGAAATCTCTCTCAATATCAATCCATAGGTATCTGATAATAGTACCCGAGTCAGGGTCAGGAATGATATTCTCTGTGAAACTAGGAGCACCGCCATCAGCTGAGATAGTGATGTCTCCTGAAGAAAACTCCCCAACAAAGAATGGCACAATCGTAATACCAAAAGCATTCACTCTGTAGTCCATCTCAGGCATTAGGAATTGTGTTGGTGTATTGAAGTTCTCTCCCTCATCTCCATACGCATATCCTAAGGTCATAATGTCATAGTCCTCATCAAATTTGGTTACATCATCTGAGTCATAAGTAACGAATGTGTACACCCACTTTTGATTGCCGTTGCCATCCATTACGAAAGTTCCCGCAACAGGTGTGAATGTATTAGGAGTATCAAAATCAACGAAGTCCTGAATCATACTAGCGATGTTAATCTTATGAGTACCTGTGCTCCCTGTTGTATTCTTGTATGTCAACTGATAACTATTCTCACTTGATGGTGTGTTGAAGTCTCCTTCCCATACCCACACATTCAATGTGTACTTCTCACAAGTGCCTCCTGTGTATGTCAACGGAGTTTCTATATAGTATGGACTTAATGCTCTTATCATTGTATTGTTATATTATCATTGTTTAAACTTATCTTATCAATCAAACCCAATAGCACCTCATCACTCACATATCCTTCCAATCCTAGAACACCCTCATCAAGCGCATCTGTAAAAAAGTGAGTGGTTGCAATACCTCTCTGAAATACACTAGTAGCAATCGCATATAGTATGCTTTTCCTTGACGTGAACTGCCCCTTCTTATTTCTAGGAGCTATCTTCTTTTTAATACTCCAACCATTGAAAGCCATAAAAGGAGGCTTCTTATCTGTGTACTTGAACTTGTTATTTGTTACCTTCCTCAGAGACTTTCCGCCACCTGCTCCCTTTACACCTGCATCAACAAACTCCCAATACTCTGCCATAGTGAAGATAATACTATCTCCTTTGACATCAGCCTTCATAGTCTTGTCAAGCTCTCCTCCGCCCTTCTTGAGCCTCTTCAGATTTGCACTCGCAATACGAATGACATCATCTCCAAGCCTCTGTAATGACTTCTCTAACATTGGTCAGAGCATAACGAAATACCCTCCATTGGCATCTCAACATCAAAACTCAATGACCACCCATCCATTAGATTCATACCCTCGAACTCAATCTGAGACAAGCTAGGATTTGATGAAGCTGTTATGTTGTTTTTGCCGTAGTCTCTATTTAGCTTTATCCAAATACTACTCAAAGCAGATAGGGTTGCATTGTGATTATCAGCCTCATTGTCATTGCTCCAAAACTTGTCATTCACATCCTCATTATTGATGTCTCTCTTGTCAACACACGTGAGTGTAACAGGAAACTTGATTGTTGAGGTTGAAGTGAACTCAGCCGATAGGATGCTCACATTGAAGATAGGGAAGATATTACCCTTCTCCCAATCGAAATCCTCAGGAAGCCTTGATAATATAGTAGTGATGTAATGGTCAGCCTCAGCCGTCTCCTTGATATGTCTTAGTAGTTGCGTATATGCGTTCATTATAGTTGTGTTGTATTACTTCCCTTCCTTAATATTGCCTCCATTTTCTGCTTGTCTAACTTATGAGCTAGGAATGTATGAAATTCCATTACTCCAATCTCAGTCACTTTGTTAATCTTGAGTATGTCTCCATCTGCCAACATATCAAGAGTTGCATACCAACCCCATTTCTCAAAATAACCTATTGAGCTTTTTTCAGTTCCTCCATTACTAGAGTAGATTTCAGGATATGATTCTTTAATTCCCTCGATAAATCGCAAAAAAAAACCAACATACCCAACACAATATTCATAGGAGCTTGCTTCATTATCTCAGCTCTGTCCTTCGTGCCATTGTATGGCTCAATCTCATAGCTTCCAAATGCCATATCCTTTGTAATAGGTCTGAACAACACAGCCATTGTCTTGTGAAGTGTCTCCATACTATTACCATACGTGCTCAAATCGATATACTCCCCTGTTGTAATCTCATCCAAGTTAGGAACGAAACCATACTCAACCTGATTCAATACAAATCTATTCTCAAAAGGAACTTCAGTATCTAATGCCTCTGTTATCTGTGCGTGGATTCCATCAAAATCACTCATTGAAATGTTATCCAAATCTCTGAATTTAATCTCTGTGAATATAGATATGTATCTCTTGATAAATGCTAACTCATCAAGACTATCTCTCTTCGCATTAAGCACATCTAACTTCTGAGCCTGTTCCAATGTGATGTCTGCAATGTTCTCAGGAAGCTGTATTTTTAATGTGTCTCTCATACTATTATAACGAATATTTTAAGATAATGTCCCTTTGCTTCAAATGTTAAAGTTTTGTTAAAATTATTAAAATATAGTTTGAGAAGTCTAAAAGGGTTGTATATTTGTAGCTCAATCAAAAACATATATTATGACACTTATTAAAAAAATACAATTAGCGGCTGAAAAAAATGGATTTAACGTTTACGTTTCAGGAAACAAAAGAGACTATAAGATTTGGAAAGTTGCAACTCATTCCAAAATGATGGGCTTACCTTACAAGGCTATTATAGGAGATGACAAAAATTTTGATGCACTATGCGGTCATTTAATGAGACAAAGAAAAGGGACTCAAGGATATAGATATATTAGCTATATAGCAGGTGTGTCTTCTAGGTGTGAGTTTATAGATGGAGACTTTACCTACGTGGTAAGTACTTACGGGAGAGGATATATGATTTTGGTATACAAAAACTAAAAAGGGAGCTAACTACTCCCCCTTTACTTTTACCTAATCTCAATCTTCCCTCTACTTCCTAGAGCATACAATGCCACGTATCTGAGAGCATCCAAGCTGTGATTGAACATATCACAAAATAGATTTGCACCCTTATTCGTATAGACGTAGTTATTAAGCTCATTGGCTAGGTTACTACTCTCAGGGTCAACAATCAACTTGTAGTCTTGTAGTAAAGCAACCCCTGCTTCAATACTCCCTGCTCCCTTCTTAGCTCCCACTACATTACAACCCATCCTTCTTATCTCATTGATGATTCCTGCAGATGCTGAATCTCCTATGATGAGGTTTCTCCCTGCCACATTCATATTGATTTTGGCAATCTCTGAGTTAGTCAATCCACTCATAAACAACTCCTCCTTCACGTAGATGACTTTCCTCTTCTTATC
>Ga0196903_1000055_pt1 | contig 18788 bp, 18 predicted proteins | sample CB_VirMetaG_2_FD_169097 | JGI IMG/M metagenome (GOLD analysis project Ga0196903, IMG submission 169097) | Freshwater to marine saline gradient viral communities from Chesapeake Bay - CB_1504_2 Viral MetaG (v3) (version 3) | ecosystem: Environmental > Aquatic > Marine > Coastal | place: USA... | reverse complement strand
GTTTTACAATATAACGATCAAGCAAGGGCGCAAACTTCAGGAACATTATTGGCAAGTCAAGGGTTGAATGCTGATTCAATCACAGATGAAACAGCAACACGATTTAATGGCGTTCAGGAGGCCGGTACAGCCAAGGTAGAGCTAATGTGTCGTAACTATGCCGAAACAGGATTTAGAAAGCTATATGAGGGTATTGCTTGGCTTGTGTCGCGATATCAAGACAGTGCAACAGAGTTTCGTGTGTTAGGTAAGGCTTTAACGGTCAACCCTAAAGGGTGGAAGTATAACCATTACGTTGAAACCAGTGTTGGCTTAGGCGCAGGAGATAATGAGACATTAATCGAGGCAAGGCAGGGGATTTATACTTTACAGCAGCAACTTAAGGCGCAGGGTTCCATGTTGGTTGATGATGTAGGTATCTATAAAAACTTAATAGGATTAATGGATGGTGTTGGTTTGCGTCAATCAGAGGGTTTGCTTAATAATCCTGAAGAGGATGCTGAGCTAGTTATGGCTCATAATGAACAATTAAATAAGATGGTGTTAGAGTTACAAGAGCAATTACAGCAAGTGCAAAACCCACTGGCTGAAGCTGAGCAGATCAAGCAAGAGGCATTTTTAGTTAAAGCACAAAGTGATGCACAAATCAAAGTAGCACAGTTACAGTCTAATAATGAACAATTTCAAGCTAAACTAATAGCTGACAGCAAGAAAGCTAGTGAAGATTTAGCACTTAAGTTAACCGAGCTAGAGCTTAAAGCAGGCCAAGACTTAAACGGTGCTATGCAAGATAACATGCTAGTATTTGACCCAGCTACCGGAGATTTTATTTAATGCAGCCAGTAAATGTTAAGGGTTACGGTGTTGTCCCTTTTCCGGATGATATAAGTGTTGATGAAATTCGTGCCACTTTGCGGAGAAGATATACAGATCTAGCTGATAACGATTTATTGCAAGGTGCTTCAGAATATGGAGCGCCAACAGGTAATGTAGCAGCACCTTATAATCCAAGCTTAATGGAAAGGACAGCTCAGGGTATAGGTGGGGCATTATATGACTCAGGCATTATATCTAATAGGGCAGGCGCACAACAGATAGGTAAGAATGTAACAGCTATTGGTGAGTTATTGCCGGGTATTGGTGATGTAGCAGCGGTTGATGATACTATTAGAGCTTATAACAAAGGCAACTATGGTGAGGCTGCTTTAAATGCTGTTGGTGTTGTGCCATTACTAGGCGATGCTGCTATATTTGCTGGTGTTCTAGCTAAGAATGCTGACCTAGGCGCATTACGTAAGGCTAAGTTATTAGAGGATACAGGCGCAGACCGTAACAGGATATGGAAAGAAACAGGTTGGGTTAATGATAATGGTGACTGGAAATTTGAGATAGATGATAGTAAATCTATCTTTGATATTAGTGGTGAGGACTTAGCAAATAAAAATGTAGACTTGCAATTTGCTTTGGCTAGCGATAAGGCCGGAGCTGCTAAGTATGCTAAGTCAAAAGCATTAGAGGCAGGCTTAATAGGTAAGTATGGTAGTGATTACGCTGATGATTGGAGTAAGATACCAGACGTTGAAGCCGAGGAGTATTTTGATTCACTAAACCAAATACCCGACACTATAGGTGATATACTATGGTCTATTGATGACATTAAAAGCGGCAATGTATCATCAAGCGGCAGTAAACCAAACCAGTTAGCAAGTCTTAAGAACGCACTATTTCATGATGAGTTGTATTCAAATTACCCTGATGCTGGTGACATAACACTACAGTACAATACACTGGGACAGCAAGCAAATGAGGCAGGGTACAACCCAATCAGAGACAAGATAGAGATAGGTAACTCAAGATATAGTGATATAAAATCACCTACTACGCATGAAGTGCAGCACGCCATACAGGAAAGAGAGGGTTTTGCTAAGGGTGGCTCACCTATAACGTCCCGTAGTTATGAGGGCGGCGAAGCTGGAAACCTATACAATACAGCGGCAGAGCTTAAAGCACTAATTGATGAAGGTACGCAAATATCAGAAATACAAGATATATATAAAGGCATGCCAGAATCAAAGCTTGTAGATAAAATAATAAATGAAACAGATTTACTGACTGGCGGGTTAACTTCAAAACAACTAACTAGTAAAGCAGAGTTTGAGGCATACCAAAGACTAGGCGGTGAAGCAGAGGCGCGTAACGTACAAACAAGACTAGACATGACACCTGACGAGCGTAGAGCTACGCCACCTTGGGAAACTTTAGACGTACCAGAGGATGAGTTAATATATCGCGGTGGTAGTGGTGTAAGCAAAAGCCAAGCACCAGTAGATGTAGCAAGCAGTATTAAGCCAGCAAGAAAAACAGAAAGACTTTACCATGCTTCACCTGTAGACTTTGATGAATTCGACCCGTCAAGAGTTGGGGATAGAATGACATCACTAGGCTTAGGCCATTACTTAACACCAGACAAAGCAAAAGCTAGTCAGTACGGTGATAACTTAATGGAGTTTGATGTAGACACTACTGATATATTTGATTGGAAGAACCCTACAACAACGCAGCGTAATGAGATAGAAAGTAAGCTATTAGATATTGTACCAGAGGAAAGGATATCTCACCTTGGAGCTAATAAGGTGGAGGTAGTACCAAGAAATAAAGAAGGGATAGCAAGGTTCAATGAGTTAAAGGAGCAAACGAAGGGCGCTTATAATGACTCAGCAAAGGCTAGACTGTTAACACCAATAGAAGCAAAGGCAGAGATACCAAGCTTTGATACAGAGGGTGGCAATGTCGCTATCAAGTGGATGCAAGGCGGAGACCTTAAAGGCGCAAACAATGAACAGCTAATGACATTGATGAATGAGTATTCACCTAACCTGATAGAGAACTTAGGTTACAAGGGTGCTAGATTTGGCGATGAGGTAGCATTATTTGACCCTAAGCTAGCAACCAAGATTAACAAAACAAACCAAGCACCGGTAAATGCAGCAAGAAATATCAAGCCAATGGGTGGTAAAAAACTAATAACCAATGGCGGTGATTAATATTTTGAGTTGCCAAGCGGTGAAATAATTACCGACACATAATGACTAACACGAAATTACAAGGGTTTATTTGATGCCAATAGTAGATATTAAAGGGGTTGGTCGGTCTAGATTCCCTGATGACATAGATAAGGATGATATCCGTAAGTTTTTACGGGATAAATACTTTCAGGAAGTTGTTGCTGGAGGAAGCAATAGTGACTTACTAAGTCCATTTACCCCAAAAAGCATGGCTATTCCAGTGGAATCAACTGTGACAGAAAAAGTTGGATCAACCATTAGTGATATATTATACAACACAGGGATTACAACAGACAGGAGGCAGGCAGACAGGTTGGGTGCTGGTGTATCAGAAGTTGGTGAGATGCTGACCCCACTTGGTGATTTGGCTGATGCTGATAGCGCTATTAGAGCTTATAATCAAGGCAAGTATGGAGAGGCTGCCACACTTGGTGGTTTGTCTGCCTTAGGTGCTTTAGGCCCACTTGGTGATGCGGTTAAAGGTGCAGGTAAAACCCTATTCAAGACTCACAATGTAACTGAGGCAGGACTTAGAAAGGCTGATGAATTTGGTGGTATACCAGTTCCATCATTAGCTATAGCAGATAGAAGTGCAGGGTTTGATGACTTTGGCGAGATATCATTGATAGGAGAGAAAAGTTCATTTGCTAAAGACCCTACATTTGCTAGTGATGTTTACTCACCAAGAACACCAAAGGTAACGCATGATATAGATAGAGCAGCGGCTAGAGCTGAAGCATCAAGAGTTTCAGGTGATGTAGACCCTAGGATTGATAGCGGCTTTGACAGTCAGTTTGAAGCAAGTAATCTTGAGGATGATATAACTAGACTTGAAAGCTCAGCAGGAAACAAGGCGGCATTCCTGAGTACGATAGGTAAAGCAATTAACCCTGACAAGTTCACAAGTAAGCCAGCTAAATTTAAAGAGCCAGAATGGGTTAAAGAGTTTGGTTTTGATTTGGACAGCCCCGTAACATTTAAGAGCTTTGATGAACCAGAGTTTACACAGAAAGCAGATGCCTTTTTATCCGACTTAAACCCTGAAAGAGATGTGCCGGATTGGTGGGATAATGGCGAAATGACCAGAGAGGGTAAGAAAGTTGTGCTAGGGTCATTAAGAAATACAAGACTAGCACACCAAGCAGCTAAGGGTGGCCCACAGTTTGATAGAGCCAAGGCAAGAGCTGAGATTGATAAGCGTATAAAGAAAAACCAATCAAGCTTTGACTCTTATATATCTGACCAGCAAGGCAGGATAAGTAAGGGTAAGACATTTACTAAGTGGAACCCAAAGACAGGCACAAGCAAGAAGTTTGATGCTAACCTAGATAATGCTGTTAAGTTAATGAAAGGCAATATCCGAGGTGGTGAGGGATTTGGCTATGGTGTTGGTAGTATACGCGCACAAGTAACACCTAAGCTAACCAGTATGAAACAGATAACAGACCGTAGAGGTCAGATAGTAGGCTCAGACGAGATGACAATGGTTAAGGAGGGCTTTAATTCAAGACTTGATAACCTTTATGATGATTTATCTGGGAACTGGGCGTTTAGTTCAAAGCCTAGCTATAGTGATTTTGCTGATGGTATAGAGAATGCTGCTAAGGGTGACTTTGGTGACTTTAAAGGCTTATCACCTAATCAGAAGAGCGAGCTTAAAGGATTTTTTAATGAGTTAGCAAACGCACCTACAAACTACTTTGAAATTAAGCCACAGCGAGCAGTGGATATTAACGAGTTCTACGGGGCGGCAGTACCAGAAGGTACATCTAAAGATGTTATAGCTCAGCTTAAAGCTAAAGGTTTAAAGATTGAAAAGTACAAACCAGAAAAAAGATTAGAAGCTATTGAGAAGTTAAATATAAAGTCAAAAGGTAATATTTTCTTTAGTGGTGCAGGTGCGGCGCTATTGTATAATATTACCAAGGATGACGATGAAAAACCCACTGACTAGTAACTAAAAAGGTAACGCGTTATAATGAAAGGACCAAAAACACCACAGCAAGAGACTAATGAAGCGAATTCTGATATCAGTAGGGCGCACAGAGCCTTAGAGTTACTGAGTAACCCGTTATATCTTGAGGCTATTACAGCAATAGAAGCGGCAATGTTTGAGCAATTTAATAGCACCAAGCTGGAAGATGGCGCTCAACGTCATGAGTTGTGGCAAAGAATGCAGTTAATGAGACTCTTTCAAGGTAGATTTGAAAGTATAGTTCAACAGGGCGGCAGAGCAAAAGACACACTTATGTTGCTAGAAAAAAAAAGCAGCAAGAGTAGGTAATAATATTTAACGTCAACAACCAATAGGACTGACAATGTTTGAATTTCAACCAAGTATTTCTGAGGGTGATGCCCTTAAAAAAAGAATCGACACCAAAGCTACGGACTCGCAAGAGCAACCTGAAAATAATGATGTCGTTGATGTGTCGCAAGATGCGCCAATTGAAAGTGAAACTGATTCAGGAGCGATAGCTAATGATGATGCTTTACCGGAAGTTGAGGAGTCAGAACATAGAAGAGACCAACTTGAACCAGAAGCTGATGCGGATGAAGATCTTTACGTTGAGTACAAAGGGCGTGAAATAAATCTTCGAGATGTTGAGGCGTGGGAGCAAGGCAACCTTAGGCAGTCTGACTATACTCGCAAAACGCAAGATCACGCTAAGAATGTTGACGCATTCAAGGTAAGGGAATCTGAGCTTAATGAAAAGCTTTTAACTTTAGATGCAATGTTAAGTGAAAGCACTTTATCAGCAGATGATGTAGCAGAATTGCGAGAGTACGACCCGGAAGAGTACATTAAGTATACAGAGAAGCAATCAAAGCAAAGAGAGTTTATTGACTCAGCTAAAACCGCGACTCGACCTGATGTAGATATGGCAAAAGTTAGTACGGACTTGTTTAACAATCATCCTGAGTGGATGGAAAACGGCAAGCAGAGTCAAGCGTTTAAAGATGACACCAATTTGATGGACAGTTACGCGAATTCTCGCGGCATTGGTCAAGACGAGTTGGCTAGTTTTGATGCTAGGCATTACGAAATTATGCTAGATGCAGCTAAATATCAAAAGCAAACTAATAGTAAAGCCGCTATTGAGAAACAAGTTCGCAGAGCGTCGGTAAGTACAAAACCAAGAGCAGTGACAAAATCACACATAACATCGGATATTGCAGCACTAGAGAAAAAGGTGCGTAGTACCGGTCGGACAAATGATATTGTTAAATTACGACAACTTAAACGACAACTAAATAAATAAAGGAGCCTATCATGGCTGACGTATTTTCTACATATGACGCAATCGGTAACCGCGAAGATTTATCTAATATGATTTATGATATTAGCCCAATGGACACACCATTTGTGTCTGGAATTTCTAAGGACACGGCAACCGCCACTAATCACGAGTGGCAAACTGATAGTTTGCAAAGTGCATCTAACAATGCTGCAATTGAGGGTGCTGACGCAGCCACTACTGTTAGTGCCCCTACTATTCGCTTGGGTAACTACACTCAAATTAGTACGAAAACTCCACAAGTTTCACGTACACAGCGTCAAGTTGACTCTGCTGGTCGTGGTGATGAAATGGATTATCAAGTGATAAAGATGGCAAAAGAGCTTAAGCGTGATCAAGAGTTAATCTTGTTATCGAACAAAGCCAAAGTTGCTGGATCAGAGGTATTGGCACGCCAACTTGCTGGTATTGAATCTTGGTTGGCTACTAACTGGAATGGCTCAGGTGCTGCCCCTACTGGTAATGGCACTGACATTCGTACTGCGGGCGCGTTAACGGCATTTAGTGAAACCAAGCTAAAAGATACCTTAGCATCTTGTTGGGATAACGGTGGTAATCCAGATATGATTATGGCCGGCTCATTCAACAAGCAAGCCATGTCAGGTATGGTTAATGGTGGTAGCACAGGTGCAGCGCAGCGTGTTGTTGATGGTGATGCAGCGCGTGTTCACACTGCTATTGACATTTATGTCAGTGATTTTGGTTCACTTGCTGTGGTGCCTAACCGCTTCATGGTGCAAGAGTCAATCCTTGTTCTTGAAATGGACAAGTGGTGTATGTCAAGTCTAGCTAGTTTCCAAGAAACGCCGCTGGCTAAAAATGGTGATTCAGATCGCGTTCAATTGTTATCTGAGTACACCTTAACCTCTAAAAATGAAGCTGCTTCGGGTATCATTGCTGATAACACCAAAACAGTTTAGTAGGTTAATTTAGTAAATAAAAAAGGGGTAGAAATGCCCCTTTAATTTAAGGCTATAATCATGACTAAAGAAATTAAAAAAACCAAAGAAGTTAAAGTTGCAAAAAAACCCGTTAAGCATACAGCCTTAAAAAGGCTTTGCACTATTAATGATGGCATTGTAAATATTGGTGATGAATGCACCTTGACAAGTAAAGAGCTTGCATTGCTTAAAAAAGCAAAGGCTGTTTAATATGAGTGAGCGTTTTCTTGATGCAAATAAATATACCGGTGTAATTGAAACTTTTCAAAAGCACGAAGGTAAAAGCATTGTTCGTAAGCATCAAAATACGGATGCTATATTTAACGCAAACACTCAAGAGCTTAACAGTCACTCTAGTGGTAACAACTGGGCCGGCGATATGCATAAGGTTGCCTCAGTTCCGTTGATTGTTGTTGATATGTGGCGAGAAGAATTAAAGGCAAAAGGTTTGCATAATTGCAACCCGCTACACAATGACAACAAAGCATTCTTAATAGCAAAGATTAACTCTAGTGAGTGGTCCAAGCTTAGAACAAAGCAAGGGCGTATCTAATGGCACTAACAAATTTTGACGAGCTAGTTAAGCAGGTAACTGATTGGTCGCATCGTGAGGACTTAGGCACTCTAATGCCTGACTTTATTAGTCTCACAGAAAACGCAATGTACGCAAATGAAACGGAAGTTTTGACTGTTCGCAGTATGGAGACTACAAGCACAATATTGTCAACAGGTCGGTTATTGTCATTGCCAATAGGTTTTGAATCAGCGCGAAGTGTTAGATTGCTGACAAATGACGGTGGTGGAGAGTTAAGATTCCAAGCCCCAGAGCAAATGTTAAATCATCCTTTTGCTGGTAGGCCACAGTTTTTTACTGTAATCGGTGACAAAATACAGTTAGATAGAACCCCTGACGCAGAATACACAGTGGAAATACAGTATTTTAAAAAAGCTGATCCATTAACATCATCAAATCAAACAAATGAAATTTTAACTAAATACCCATCGATTTATTTATACGGGGCATTGGCGCAAGTGTTTATTTATTCACAGGATGATCAACAAGTCTCAAAGTACATTCAGCTATTTATAGGTGCTATTAAAGGTGCTAACAAAGCAGACCAAAAGGGGAGGTTTGGACCAGCAATGTCAATGTCACTTGACCGGGGTATGATTGTATGACATTTCAAACAATTCCCATGAGCGTAACTGGTCCTTCTTATCAAAGCAGGTCAAGACCATTATCAAGCCAAAAAACGCAAAATTGGTATCAACAGTTTAATGAGCAGGGCAAGGATAGTTTTGTTTTATTGCCATTTCCGGGGTTGAAAGTATTAGGCGGATCAACAGGTAAAGATCGAGGCTTTCATCGGATGGCTGAAATTCTATATCAAGTTAAAGGTATATATCTTTATAAAATCGACAAATATGGCCACCATACCTTGCTTGGTAATATACCCGGAGAAGGTAGGGCGATAATAAAAGACGATGGCATTAATATGTTTATTGTTGCTGATCTAAAGGTTTGGCGATACTCAACCGATACTAACGCCGTGACTCAAGTTACTGATCTAAATATCACAGGCGCAAAGTCTGTTGATTTTTTTAATAACCAGTTTATTTATACGTTTGATAGATTTTCCACAGTTTCAAATGTTGGTAATGGGGCAGTAGCAAGTGGCTTAAATATAATAGGCGAAGAAACTCTACCTGATAACCTTGTTCGTGACTTTGTGTTTGATGAAGTCATTTACAGGTGCGGAGTGCGCTCAATAGTTGGATGGTATAACTCAGGGGTTGGATCACCACCAATTGAAAAGCTACAAGGCAGAATGTTTAATGTTGGCTTGGTTGCTATAAATTCAATAGCCAAAACTGATGAAGCTTTTTATTGGCTAGGTGATGACTACGCTATATATAGAGCATCAGCCGGAACACATAAAAGAATAAGCACTGATGCAATATCTCACGAATTACAGCGATATGATGATGTAAGTGATGCCATTGGTAGCACCTTTACATTAGAGGGCCAGAATTTTTACATGTTAACTTTTCCAACAGGAAATAAAACTTTTATTGTTAATGAAAGTTTAGGTGAGCAAGGATGGTTTGAATTATCCAGTGGTGCAAGCAATCCATTAGAATCTAAAATATATCAAGGGACTTCGGTTGTTAGTGCTTATGGAAAAAACACAGTTGCTGATGTAGATAACGGTAAAGTTTATACTTTAGACTTAGATACATTTACAAATAACGGCGAACCATTACAGAGGGTTAGGGTTACACAGCCCGTCAACGGTGATTTAGTGAACTCAAAAGGCAAAAGGCTACAAATGTCTTGCGTTAAGTTTATCATGGAGTCAGGTGTCGGTTTGATCGATGGCCAAGGTGATAACCCTAGAGTCATGGTTGAGTATTCTGATGATGGTGGTAATACTTGGCGGGGAGGTTCTTGGCCAAAAGTTGGTCGATTAGGTGAGTTTACTTTGCAGGTGGAGTGGTTTAATTTAGGTTCTTTTTACGATAGAATTTTTAGGCTGTCAACAAGCGACCCGGTTAACTATTCTATTTACTCCGCAACTATTGACTTACGTTTAGCAGGTAAATAATGTCTAATGTTAATCCTCCACCAGCTTTAAAAATGCCACAAATTATTTTAAAGAATAGGGAGTGGCGCGACTACGAAAGAGAAAGAGACACTATTCTTTTTCAGTTATGGAAAAGGACGGGTGGTAACACTGATGATGTTGAAGATTCAAAAAACAACATAACAAGTTCGTCAAGTCGAGTTAGCAGGAATGCTGCAAGAATCAATTCACTAGAGTTGCGGCAGTTTGAAATAGTTAACGCAACTAGTAACTTAACAACAAAAGATTATCAAGTGATTATTTGCAAGAACACAGTGCCAATAAATATTACGTTAGACTCGCAAGCTATCAAAGATGATGAGGTTCACATTAAAAGGCGTGGTGAGTCCGTGGTTGTTATTGGCTTTATAGATGGTTTTACAAATAAAACAATTAATGTTTTAAATTACAGTATGCACCTTATTTTTGATGGTACAGATTGGAGTGAGATTTAATGAGTAATAATGTATTGCCAAACCCATTGCCGGTAATCATAAATGGTCCTGACCCATTACCTGCTTCTATAATAAGTCCACTCGAAACATCCGACAGGGGTGGTGTTGGTATTCCTGTATTTGTACAGGATCAAACAACCGATCCACTAGATTTATTTTTTTTGCAGAAAAAAGTTATTGGCTTGACGCTTGGGGTTGATACCGTCATAAATCAACGTGAATTAACCCTGTCAGCAGGGCATGGGCTAACAACAGCAAACAGTGCGGGGCATGTTATAGATCTCACACACACCAGTGACGGCCATTTTTATCGCGGTGAAATTCTTACCATTACCGGTAATGTTGTTGAAGTTGCTTCGCCTATCTCTGAAATATACGAAATAGCAACAACTAGTATTTTTACCGGTAACAGTAACATGGCTCAAGACTCAGCAACAGGAGTTGCAATTGACGGAAGTGTCACGCCAGTAATATTTTCGTTGGACCCTGAGGCTAGTCAGTCTGGCGATATAACCATTATTAAGTTAGCGACAACATCATCAAATACTAGTGACTTAAGCACTTTTGGTGGCGCTCCCGCACTTATTGCAGGTATGACGTTAAGGGTTAATCGAGGTGATGGCACGTATAAAAACATATTTACATACAAAAGTAATTTTGACATTGGTATTCACGGCAATGACATAAGAACATTTGAGCCAAAAGCTGGTAATACGGTGAAAGGGTTGGTGGCTAGTGTTGCCTTTGCCGGGCAGGAAAATCATGGTGTTACCATTAGGCTTGATGGTGCATTAGGCGAGGCACTTCAAATTATTATTTATGAGTTAATGGATAATACAGCCAGTGGAAATATAACAGTTAAATTTTTAGCTGAAGGTTCAGAGCTACAAGGATAAATAGATATGTCAACAAAACCATTACAGCCTATAGTATTTAATTTTGGGTTAACTGCTGATTGGTCTACGCTTTACACTGTGCCAAGTACAGTTGATACAATTGGTATTGATGCTGTTGTTTTAAATAACTACACAACAACTAGTCAATCTTTTAGTGTTAGGCTGGTTCAAAATGGCGTGCCAAATGATTTGAATGAAGTGATAACAAATGAGAATTTAAGATCACAAAGCAACAACTTAGCACCTGCAATAATAGGACAAGCGTTAAAAACTGGTGGCATCATACAAGCAAAAGCAAGTGCCATTAATGCTATAAACGTAAATATAACGGCAACAGTTACCAATTTGTGATAGTTAAAAGAACCACTGACTCCGAGGTGATTAAAGCAATATTACTCAACCCGGCTATATACGACACCATTATTGATGACAATAGCCCAGAGCCTAAGGATTTTCAACCACCAATGAGTGAAGGCTATCGATATTATGCAGGCTACGTTAATGATGTTATAATTGGCTTAATGATTTATCACCCGTATCTTGACGGTGAGGAATGCCATGTGCAAGTGTTACCTCAACACAGAAAGGAATACGCAAAAAAGTTTGGCGAACAATCACTCCTTTTAATGGATAGAACTCGACCACTATATGCAGAAATACCGGAATTTTATAAAAACGTACTGGATTTCGCTAAATTAAACAGCTTCAAAGTGATTGACACACAGTTAAATAACTTTTTGAAGCATGGCAAAACATATAACACAAAGGTTCTATTATGGGATTCGTAAGACATTTAACGGGTGAGACATCCGCAAACGCCGCAAAACATGCAGGCTCGCTACAATCAAACGCGGCAACATTAAACGCAAAGCAGCTAGAGGCCACAGGCCAAACTCAAATGGCCAATTTGGGATTAGCAGGCTCAGAGCGGTTAAATGCATTATCGCAAGGAGCAGAGGCAGCCGGTGGTTTATATGACCCATACGCACAGATAGGTCAACAAGGCGTAGACCAAGCAGGCTTTTCAACCGACCCTAACGCACAGTTTAATTTTCTACAAAACAACCCACTATTTCAAATGGGTTTAGATAACGCCAACACTCAAACAAATCAAATGGCAGCAGCCAGAGGTCGATTATCTGCTGGCGATACAATGCAGCAATTGAACCAAAATGCCATGCTAGTAGGTCAACCAATGATAGCTGCCCAAAAAAACGCAATACAAAACCAGTTAACTATGGGCCAGAATGCAGTAAATCGACAATCCGGCATATTAAGTAATGACGCAGTAAATAGGTCTAATGTAATCGGAAGTACAGCGGCAAATCAGGCTAAAATGGCTATGGGCAATCAAGCTAATGTTGGTAACTTGTTAGGCAGCGCAGCAGCAGCAACAGCAGCAGGACATGTAGCAGCTAAGAACGCAAAAGCAGCAGGAGCAGCAGGATTACTTAATGTGGGTGCAGGTATTGTTGGTGGTATGTCAGGCGCAGGAATGTTTGCACCGGATGAGTTAACCATGTTTTCTGACCCGTCACTAAAAGATAACATAGTTAAGATTGGCGTAGATAACGGCCACAACATCTATTCGTGGGATTGGAACGATAAAGCTTATAACCTTGGACTAGCAGGCTCAAGCAGTGGCGTCATGGCTGATGAAGTTAAGGCTAAAAACCCAGAGGCAATAACGATGGACAGAGGCTTTATGAAAGTTAACTATGGCATGTTGGGAGTAAATAAGTAATGGCTATCGACCCTAGAATATCGTTAGAAGCAAGAACGCCCGATATAAGCGGAGTTGTAAGCACCTTTCAGAATGCATTGCTGAACGCACAAAAAGGTAGGCAGAATGAGCAGATGCTCCAACAAGCTAACGTAATGAATCCACTGTTAGCACAACAAGCTCAGCAGGGTGTAGATATTAATACCCAGAACATAGCGGCAGCTAGAAATGAGTCTAGATTTAAGGATATATACCAAACAAGCCAAATGCTAAAGCCATTCATCGCAAATAACGATGCGGCAGGTGCCGAGCAGTTCATGCTTAAGAACATATCTAGATTGCAAGATGCAAAGGCTAGAGGTGAGGATGTAGACTTAACAGAATCACTAGAGACATTAGACCAAATTAAAGCTGGTAACTTGCAAGGTGTATCGCAGAATATAACCGCTATAGAGGGCATAGCACAGCAGCGAATGAACAAGGGCATGTCAGCAGGCCAGAGGGAATTCCAATACCATATGGGCGTATATAATGACCCCAAATCTGACACTAAAACTAAGTTAGCGTCTGGTATTTTTTTAGGCTTAGACCCTAGAGTTGGCTCATCGGCAGCGGAAAGGACGGCTACAGACCCAGACCTAGGTCAGGCTATAATAAATCAAGCAACCAACCTCGCTCAAGCGGAATCTGGTGTTAAGGTAGATGAAACTCAACAGATAGAGGACATAAAAACAACACAAGCAGGTAGAAAAGGGGCTATTGCTGCTGCCACCTCTTTTGCCAAATCATCAAATGATAAAATTAGTGGCATAAGAGACTTGACCGATACTTACGCACTAGCAATTGAGCAGTTAGATGCTGGGGCTAAAACTGGTAAGATATATAGTATGCTGCCATCTTTCGACACAAACGCGCTTATACTAGAGAATATAGCAAGCCAAGCTGGCTTTAATATGGCTAAAAGTGGTGGTGGGATTATAACTGATGCAGATATGAAGTTTGGTATGAGAACAGCAATACCTCAAAACCTAGGGCCAGCAGAATTAAAGGACTTCTTAACTAAGAAGTTAGCAGCACAAAATAAGATAATAAACCACCTAAGAGAAGTTACAATGTTTCTTGGTGATGGCACTAAAACACTGCCAGACTGGTACAAAAAACAAGCAAGCGTTAAAAAAGATGTTGATATATTTAAACAGTATGGGCTAAAATAATGGCAACAATCGAACAGTTAAAATCTGCACTATTACAAGCTCACAAAGCCGGAGATAAGCGAGCGGCTAAGCTATTTGCAGATACAATCAAAGGTATGCAAAGCCAAGTACCAGAGCAGGCGCTACAACCAGCATTACAGCCACAGCAGGACTTATTACGAGCGGAGCAAGCAGCTACACCTATGAATGAGGATTTTATTCCTACAGGTGAAAACTTAGCAGCAGAGCAAGCCAGAACAGACGCTATACCAGAAAGAACTCTTAGTGAGTCAGCCATAGGTGCTGGTGATGCGGCACTGACAATGGGATTTGGCGCAACTACTGGCGCTTTAGGTTTTGGTTTGGGTACATTAGAGGGTGCTGTTGGCGAGCTTACAGGTAGATTGAATGAGGGCGAGGGGTTAAAAGTAGCACAGAAATACGCTGAGGCGCTAACCTACCTACCAAAGACAAAGGAAGGCCAAGAGATAGTTAAATTTATTGGTGAAAAGCTAGGTACGCTACCACCAGTATTAGGTACTACTCCTGTAGCCGGATTAAATGCAACTAAGGGCGGTTGGGTTGGCAAGCAAAAATTCGCAGGCAGTAAAAATAAGATAATAAGCTCTATAGCCAATGATGTACCAGCGAATGTACAAAAAAGCTTTGCTAAAAAGCTAGGTAAGGATAGATTTCAGCCACATATATTTGGCATGGTTAGGGAAGCTAGGCGACAAGGCTTTGATGATGGTGTAACTACACTAGTAGCTAATGCTAGCCCAATAACTAGACGCGGAATGATGCGACAGGTTATGAAGGTAGAAAAAGCCAAGGGTGACAGAAAAGCTAGAGCATTAGAGAGGACTGCTGATATACCCGGTGAGGCATTAGTTAGGCAGCATAACTTTGTATTAGGGAATAAAAAACAAGCAGGCGCTCAGCTAGGAAGAGTAGCTAAAAAATTAAAGAAAGAAAGCGTTAACATAAACGAGCCTATAAACTCATTTCTTGATGGCCTAGATAGATTAGGTGTTAAATTTGATGAGAAAGGCAAGCCAAACTATAAAAATGCCATATTTGAAGATAATGCACCCGCTGAGGCTTTAGTTAATACAGTAGTTAAAAGAATCAAGCGTAATGATGGATTTAGTGAGGTTGACGGGCTATCTGCACATGAGTTCAAGAAGTTCATAGACGAGCAAGTTAGCTATGGTAAGCAGGCCGAGGGTGGTCTTGGTAAGGTAGAGGGTGTTGTAAAGTCATTACGTAGAGAGGTTAATGATAGTATTAGCTCTATATCAAAAGATTATAAGCAAGCTAATAAGCAGTTTTCAGACACAGTAACAGTGCTTGATGAATTAGAAAGTGTAGCAGGTAAGAAGCTTGATTTCTCAGGCAGGCATGCAGACAAGGCGGCAGGCACTTTACTAAGAAGTCAAACAAACAATACAGGAAAAAGAGCCAACCTATTAACAGCTATTGAGGATTTAGAGGTTGTTGCTAATAAGTATGGCGGTTCGTTTGATGATGATATACTTAGCCTTTCTATTTTTGCTGAGGAATTAGATACTATATTTGGCACAGGCGCTACCACATCACTACGTGGTGAAGTAGGTAAGGCTGGTTTTGACACCGCCGTAGATGTCAGTCAGATGACGGTTTTAGGTGCTGGTGCTCTTGCCGCTAAAGAAGGTGCTAGGCGTCTAAGAGGTATTAACGAAAAGAACCAGTTAAAATCAATCAAGAAACTCCTAAAAGGGAATAAATAAACATGGCTTACTCACCAATTTCATTTACAGCGTCAAATTATAGAGACTATGCGAATTATTGGCTTAAGGCGTATGCGCCGGGGACCACAACACCAAAAGTCATGTCATTAGATGCTAATGGCTTAGTGTTGGTTGCAAAGTTACAGATTAACGCTGATGGATTTATAGTGTCAGCAAGTGCCTCTTTAGTTACACCACACATTGATTCATTTTATGATTTATGGCTTTTTCCAACTGAAGCTGAAGCTGACGCTAATGACACAAGCAATGCGTTACGTCTGGCTGATAATTTAACTGCTACACAAGAAAACCTTAATACTATTGATTTTGCTACTGTTTCCCATATAAAATCAGGCACATCAGTTTCTGGTGTCGTTGATTTGCAGGTTGGAGATATTGTCAATGCCATTGATTACAGTGTCGGCTGTAATAGCGGCAAGTTAACTTTTGAGGTTGTTGCTGCAAATACCGGCGTAGATGACGGAGGTTCTTTTATAGATCTTCCAGCACAAGGATTGCAGTTGAAGCAGTTTATGTCTGTATCACCCGTTAAGACTTCTGCTTTTGGAGCAATGCGAAACGGAATTAGTGATGATACAGTCGCTGTAAATTCAGCTCTTGCGTTCTTTGCAACATTGAGTAGCGGTCAGGTTCAGAGTTCGTATCAGGCGTCTATAGTGTACATTAACGGTAACACTTTTAGTTTCTGTGGAGTCTGTACAGTTAGAAGCACTATATACGTACCAAGAATGTCGCATTTCACTTTTGCTGACGGCGGTCTTGCTGCTGATAAAGATAATTGGACCGGCACTAGTACCGACTTTCTTTTAAACTTTAACGAGGTAAATTTTACGTCTGGATTTGCATACAATAACGGTGCTTTTAAAGATATACATATAATTTCAAATAAGGTTTGTTCTGGTGTTAGGCTTACGCACTACAATAGGTTCCATATTAACAATGTACATATCAAAGGGTATACGTTAATTGGCTTACAAACGGCAGCTAACCCATCAGAAAACTCACACGAAATGATAACGGATGGCTTGTATATAGGTGAGTACGATTGGTTTGATCCAGCAAGGCTTACTACACCACCAACTGGTACAGCTATTTATAACTATGCACATGATGGTATTTGGCGTAACTTTGTTATCTACAACGGCTTAATAGGTGTTGTAAACAACGGACAAGGTAATGATTGGGGTGATTTCCATATTTGGGGGATGCCTTTGCATACAGATCCAGCAAGTGATTATTATGATGAGGTTCCGGGGTTTGTGAATTTAACCCCTACTGACACAATTGTGCATGACTTTAAGTTAGGTTGGTGTTCAATGATTTTAATTAATCCTTTCTTGTGTGTGATTGATACTTGGCAGTTTGAAAGAGAGCAAACATCAGTAAATATAAATGTATTTGTTTTTAGAGCTGTTGGCTCTGAAATATACCCACAGCGCATTTTAATAAAAAACGGTCTTATACATGTAGCAAATCCGGCAACAGGATCGGGGGAGACAAATTTTATAACTATAGATGAGTCGGGCGGTACATTTAACGAGAATCAGGCGTTGCAGCTTTACATAGCTGATGTAGTTTCTAACGGGGCAGGCACATTAAAACAAACCGAATATAAATGGGCTTTATTTATACCGAATAATGTATCAAGCGTAACTTACGACTGGTCTAACTATATGTTATTCCCGGTCAACACAAGGCTAAAATCTTGGACTTGCAACTCAAGCATATCCTTGTGGATTAAAGCAAGCGTGGACACAACAGCGAAAACAGTTACCTTTACAAATTACACTGATGCTACATTTACAACAACAGCAAACTTTGAGCAGTTTAAATATATTGACTTCACTATTGGATGTGAGAGGGCTTAATGCGAGTTATAAAAAAGCCGCTTGACTAGCGGCTTTATTTTTTACATTGTGGCAATGACACGACTTAATGGGTCTGATGTGGTGTCTTTTTCAATGTCACTTCTTGCAGCGATAACTAGTCTCGCTCGCGGGTTTTGACTAACATCTTTTAATGCCCCTTTACCTATCAAGTATTTTATGTCTGTTCGAACAGTGTCGGCAGTAACATTTAATAACTTAACAAGTTCGTTAGTGACCAGTGCTTTATCTTTAGTAAATTCTAAAAGTTGCTTTTGGCGGTCAGTTGCGTTTATTTCGTTAGGACCGCGCGTATTTATCTTTAAATTAGCATAAAGATCATCAACATTTTGCAAAACGTTTTTAACATTATATCGATCATGCCATTGGCAAACAGTTGATCTACTAATACCCATTTCTTTTTCAACTTCCGGAAAACTTCCAAGCTTAGCATATAGCGTAAGTGCCTCTTTTTTGTCGCTTAAGGTGTAGCGTGACCAAGGAGCGTTTTGTTCCATTTGAATGTTAATTGATGGCGTACCATAAATTCTTCTAATTGCGTCTAACATTTTATTGACTCCAAACAGTGATATAAATAATAAATAAATAAGCAAAAACTGCGGCTACAAACCAGAACCTGTGCATTTTTGCCATTTTTAAAAGGCGTTTCATGATATATACAACTTGTAAAACATCATGCCAGAAACAACCACCCAAGCGCCAACCACAAGGGATATTAAACTGTAAAATAATATTTCACAGTGCATTAAATTTTCAATTAAATTAATCATTTTTTAATTCTCCGATTTTTTACTTTTAGAAATAGGACACCAAACCGACCCAGTTTGCCACTGACAGCCGCGTTCAATCCATCGCTGGACCTGATAGGGCATAACGCCCATTGAGCGGGCGAAGTGGCTAACATTGCCCGCGTGGTTTA
>Ga0196903_1000053_pt1 | contig 19057 bp, 10 predicted proteins | sample CB_VirMetaG_2_FD_169097 | JGI IMG/M metagenome (GOLD analysis project Ga0196903, IMG submission 169097) | Freshwater to marine saline gradient viral communities from Chesapeake Bay - CB_1504_2 Viral MetaG (v3) (version 3) | ecosystem: Environmental > Aquatic > Marine > Coastal | place: USA... | reverse complement strand
GATCAAGATCAGTTTCTGTTCTACTAATCTCGTTAGTAACCATTCTACCAAGCAGCTTTATTAAGCCAAGCATAGTTTGACCCTCCTTGTTTTTTCCGCTAAGCCCCATTTTCTGAACAACGTTACCGTCAGCATCGAATCCTGCTCCAATAGCGTCATATATTTCTTCTACGGTAAGTTTTTGTGCAGTTCGTTCAACGTTACCAATACCTGTTGTTTTTCTGCCGTCAATTTTATAGGCTAGACCCATAAGGTTTTTAGGCAGTCCTGTAGATTTTCCTGAGAATCTACCTTTACGTCCACTTGCATAAGTGTAATCATCTGCACTAGTTTGTGGTAAAAATCTAAGTAAGGCTTCTGCTATTGATTCATTAGCTTCTCTTTTATAGCTAAAATCTTTGTTATCCGCTTTCTTCTCATTTAAACCGTCTTGAAAAGCGCTAACTTCCGATACAGGTACTCTTACTTCTTTTTTAGTGTCACCTTCTTTTACGGTAAATACTGCTTGCTTTTCAGTAAATGCTTTTATAGCATTGGCGTAATCAGCTTTATTAAGATTACCGGACCTAGCAGTCAATGTTCCCTCTGTAACATTAAACATTTCTGCAAGAATGTTATTAATAAGGTTAGGCAGCTTTTTAAAGTTTTCTACTTTAGTATTTCCTTCATTTTCTTTCCAAAAATCTACAACTTGTTCTCTTGCTTGGTTGTATCTAGCTTCGCTAGCTAGTAACGCAGAAACTTTACGCTTCTCTTCGCTTCTTACAGAATCCTTGTCGTTCTCATCAAAGTTTATGTCGGAAGACGAGTCAGCCATTTTAATAAGAGCTTCTGCTCCTCTAGCGATACCTTGATCTTTACCTACAACACCCAATCTTTCTGCTAAGCTTCGTAAACGTAAACCACCTCTTTGGAATATGATGTCCTCAATGTCGTTAACAACGCTCTCGCCTTGTCTGTTGATTGTTTTAGGTTTAAACTCATTAATGGTAATGCTCGTAATTTCTGCTCTTGCAGACTCTTTAAATTCATCTCTGGTTACAGCTGTTTTAGCGTTATCAGATATCTTGTCATAATAAAGTTTTGTAAACAAGTTTACTGCTTTATCTATAGGAGTTTTTAACTCTTTAGATATTTCTCGCTCAAGCTTATTAAGTTCATTAGATTTACTAACTCTTAACGGGTTAGTTTTAAGTTCAGCTATTCTTTTGTCTTTTTCCGTTCTTTTTACCTCCTTATCAGGGATTGCCTCTATGTCTGCTATAGCTTTTTTGTTAAGCTCTTTCTCTTGGGCTATTAATTCCTTGTTTAATGCTTGCGCTTTTGCAATTTGAGGCTCTATTTCTTTTTTTACATCGGCATCTAAAGAATACCTTCTTTTGGTTTTATCTGCCTTAGGTCTAACTATTTTTTCTTTAACAGAAGCAATTCCTGATGTAGCTTCTTCTGCTACATCAACTGCCGCATCTTCCTCTAGGTTTTCAGCTTCTATTAAAGCTTGATCGTAAGCGGCCTCTGCTTTTTCTACATTTGCAGCAAGCGTAGGGTTGTCAAAATCCTCGTCCCTTAAAGCCTCGGCTTCTTCTAGCGCAGCTAATGCTGTATCAACTTTATTTGTGGTTAAAGAAGGCTTTACAGATTGCTTTTTGTTTGCTTCTGTTGTTTCGGTCTTAGTTAATTTACCTTTTACCCCTTCTTTTAATGATTTTTTTAATCCTTTAGAAAGCTTCCCTCCTTTTTTTATAGAATTGTTATAGTCTCTTATGAAATTAAATACATCTTGTCCCGTATTAAACTTTGCTTTGTACCCCAGGGCGCTTGCTAATCTTCTACCAAAATCCATTAGCTTTGTTCCTAATGTTTCTGTATATTTTACTTGGCCATTAAGCATCGCTTCACTTAATACCGTGATTGCTTCTTCAGCTAAATCGCCTCTTTTTATATCCCCTTTTTTAAATGCGTCTATGTAATCTAAAAACCTATTTTCAAAAGCTCCTAAATTGGTGTCTTTTTCTATAGTTTCTAAAAAGCCTATTAGTGCATCTCCCACTTTTATTTGGGTATCTTCTGTTAATGAAGACTTTAATGTATTTTGTAAAGCAAAGTGTAATACCTCGTGCGCCGCGGTATTAATTATGCCGTCTTTAAACGTTTCCTCTTGGTTTATTATTATTTCGGTTTCACCGTTGGCTCTTTCTATTATAAGCCCGTATTGATTATCATATTTTATGTCAGGAGCATCCGGATCTTCATTATTTATTTCGTCTAGCCTAGCGTCTATTTCGCCCCTGTTTTTAGCTTCGGTAAATTTAGCGTTTCCTAATTCTGTTATTATTTTTTTAGCAGACGCTGTAGATATTGCTGCTTTTTCTCCAGCTCCTTTCCTAACAAGCTTACCCAATAGTTCGTTGACAGTATTGAGTCTCAACTCCTGAGGACCCGCTAGTGTCTTATCTCCTATAGCGTCTATCTCTCTTTTTAGGTTGTTTCTTTCTGTTAGTAGTTCTACGGCTTCGGACTTATCAGCTTCTGAAACGTTTGATCTTTCTACAGAGGCCGTGGCTCCCTGAATTACTGCTGCATTTTTCTTTACTGCGTCGGCTTGATCCTGGGTTATGTTGCCATTTATTACTTCTTTGTCCGCTTTTCTATTTATAGCTTCCAAGGACCCATTTACTTGGCTTATGTTTATTACCGAAGAATTTATTTCTGCCCCAGGTGTAAACGCTTCAATAACATTGTTAAAGTCAGAGTCATTTAATTGCTTTTTTATTTTAAAATCCGTAATACCTTCATTCAATGCCCCCGTTAACTTAGCTGCGTTTATAGGTGCACCAAAAGCAAAACCGCCTCCAATACCTTGTATGAAAGAGTCGGTTACATTTTCAAACGGATCTTTTCCGTTAATCATGTTCTGGGTTATGGTAGTAGCTACCTCTTCAACGCCTTCTCCGACCATTGAGATAGGGGCCCCGTATTTGGTTAAAGCGGTTTGATACATTTTAACAAGTCCTTCCTTAAATATAACACTACCTTTTTTTGTACCCTCTTTTAATATTATATCCTTATATACTTTACCTATAGTACCTGTACCTATAGAGCTAAAAACGCTTTCCGCTGCTGCTAATCCAAGTGATTTTGCCATAGTAGCTAGCTCTGATTGCTCTGGTGATTTTTCTCTTTGCTCACGAATTTCTGGTCCAGCAAAAGCAACCGTGCTACCTGCAACTAATTGACCTGTCGTAGCAACTGCTCCGCCCGCCATCATCGCTAAACTAATTGGAGCGCTTTCTATTAATCCACTGGCCAACTGCTTAAAACCGTCTTCAACATTGCCTTTTCTAAAATTAGCCGCAATGCCTGTTGTGCTGTAGTTTGCTTCATTATAAGCAGCTTGCACTTCTCCTAGCTTTTCTTGTTCCGCTATATAGTAATTTAAAACAGAATTTTCAATACCAAAAGTTTCTTTTGCTGTATCAGAGGTTGCTTTTAAAGAAGGTATGTCAAACGCATCAGCTATAATATTTTGCGGAATAGCAGAAATATCATAAATTGTTTCTGGAATAGATGAAAGCATTTCACCTAAAGACAGGTTTCCTTTGTACCAATCTACTTTAAGCTTTTCTGAAAATTCCATTTCAGCTGCTTGTTGGCGTAAAAAAGACTCCTCTTGTTTTTTCCAGTAGTCTTCATTCGCTTCCATTTCTTCGGCGCTTAACGCCAACTCTAAAGGTTTATCAGCTTTAACTCCAGCATCGTAGGTTTCAAATTCTTTCTTGGTAACCGGTTTACCGTCTATGTTATAGTTTTCTCCTGAGGGTAACTCCGTAGAACCATCGTCCAAAAGTAATTCCGTATCTTCTTGTGCTACAGTTTCCGACACTGCATCCGCACTCTCCGCAGGGTCTGTTATAAAATCCTCAGGTGATTCACCTTGCATTATTTGACTAAATGCACTATCAGGGGCATCACTAGTTTCAAATTCAGGCTCTTCTAATAATTCTATTGAATAATCATTTGCTTCAGCTTCCGCTATACCTTTTAATCTTTCTTCCTCAGAATTAAATGTAACTTCTTGGTCGTTTATTAAGTACTTAAACATATATTTTTATTTAATTATTTGTAAGATAATATTTGTTTTCTAATTCTTGTAATATCTGATTCTTTTAATGCAGTAGTAGCGCGCAAGAAATTGTAAAGAGATTTTGGCTCAGACAAGTCGTAAGAAATTTTATCTAAATCCGCTGCTCCTTTTGATTCTTGGTCAGGCTTTCCTGTTTTTGTAACAGTAACTATATCACCTTCTATCTCTACATTCCTAGGCGTGTAATAACTTCCTCCTATTCTAATTCTTTTGTTACCTCCTATTTGAAATATATCAGCTAAGGCAGTTTCTTTGTCTACCCCTTCTTTCATGGCTTGATCTAGTTCCTTAGTGTATGTGTTAAACATTTGGGATGAGTCACTATCAGTAACAGGTATTGCTCTTCGTGTCTGCACATCGTCAAAGTAGTAATTTCCTGATTTGTCTTGATATATACCGTTAGCATCGTCAAAAAGAGAGGCTGACCTTTGAGCAACCATTGCTATTTTTTGTAAATTATCTGCTTTTCTAAAAACCTTAGGGTCTAAGTTTAGGTCCTTTAGATATTCGTTTTGTAATTGAGAATTTCCAGCAGCTGATTGTATTAACGACTGCGTTTCATTAACAGCATTTTGTCTAACAGAATTTACCATGTCTGTGTTAAGCATAGATCTTGTTCCAGTTATTTTTGAACCGGACTCAAACTCTAAAAATTTCTCTCTGGAATCAATCATTTCTTCCCTTAGCTTAGCCCCGTCAAATAAAGCTTTTTTAGTGAAGCTTATTTGTTCTGTAGCTGCATTCACTTTTTTCTCTAATATAAGATCATCCGCTATGCTATCAAATTCCGACGCTAGTATCTTAAATGTTTTTCCTTCAGGATTTGTAGCAACGGCATATAACTTACCGTTTTCTTCGATCATTGATCCTTTATATCCTTTAACACCACCGAAGGCCATTACTATTGATTTAGACTGCTCGTCACTTCCGTTTTCATCTTCTGTGTAGAAAAGATTAGTGTTTAGCTTTTCTTCGTTTTGCATGAGCTCTGTTAAAACGCCTGATGTTGCTATTATCTTTTTAGATAATCCATTGCCTTCTAATAATCCTTGTTGCAATTGTCCAAGCCTTTTAGATAGATCAGGACTAGTATTTCCGTCTACTAGTTGTGCTCTTTTAATAGAATCTACTTCACTTAAAATTCTTTCATTGCGGGAAATAAGAGTATCTCGCATGCTTTCAGACATTTCAGTAAGACCAGCATTAAACACAGCTGAATTTTTAGCGTGGGCATTTGATATATCTATAAGCTGCTTGCTGTCCTTTAGCCTCTTCACCTCCGCCTTTGCCTCGCGCTTTCTTTCTTCAATGCCAAATGCTTGTATACCTTTAGCTACTGCTCCAGATGCTTGAGCAAGTGCCTGAGGAATAATCATTCCTGATTTGTCCTGTATTATTTGTGGTTGTCTGTAGCTCATCCTTTATATCTTATTAAAATTTTATTCGTTAGTGTTATCTCCGTCTCCATCTCCTCCAAAACCTCCAGCCCCTATAACAGCACCCGCTAAACTACCAATTCCGCTAATCATTCCCGCGGTACTAGCAGCGCCTGCCATATTAGCATTCGCTATATCCGCTCTAGCTTGTGATTCTAAGCCGGACATTCTATCTAATGTAGCCATGTCTCTTTGCTCCTGAGCACCGAACATAAATTGTGCTCCAGCCGCTTCAGCTTGTTGTATTCTAGCTTCTTCACTCATTTCCATTTGTGTAAGCTGCATTTCTTTAGCTTGTAGTGCTTGTTCGCCTTGTGCTTTTAGCTTTTCGTTTTGCGCTTCCTGTTGCTCTATATTAGCTGAAACTTCTTTCTTGCTTTGTTTAGCGGCCTGGGCTAATGCTGTAGCTCCTCCGGCACTCGCTCCCGTTGCTTGTAACACATCTAGTGTATTTGCTAATGCTATATCTGTTTGCTCCATCTGGATCTCCGCAGCGCTTGTGGCAACCCCTAGGTTTGCAAACGGGTTACTCAGCTCTCCACGCATTTCGTCTATCATGCCTGACAAAGATGTAACGCCTGAGTAAGGATTTATGACATCCTGGCGGTTTTGTTCAAATATAGCTATTTGCCTATTAAGTCTATCTTTTTCTTTTTGTGCCGCTTCGGCTTGCCTTTTAGCTTTACCTCCTCCAATTATTCCTCCTACTATATTTACTGCGGCTCCTATTCCGGCTGCTATTAATGTTGCTGACATATCTTTATTTTATTATGATGATTGTACAAATCCTGTGCTTACGGCAAACAATTCTTTTTTACCGACGTTGCTATTATTTATTGACATTGTTACTTCTCCAAAGAATCCTTTTACACCTGATGATGAGCTTCCCCATACAACCTCACCGTTTTGAGAGGGCGTACCATTAACCAAATCAGCATAGTACTTGTCTTCTTTTAACTTAAACCTGTTTATTAATAACGAGTTTTGCATTTGTTCCAATGTAGTAACAAAAACCGCACTTGTTATAGGCAAGGTTGTGTCCGTATTAGTTTTAAAGCTGTCCATTCTCCATCCAGAATCTCCTTCATAATTTATTGTTTGGAAGTTTTTAACCATTGAAGGTGCGCCGTTGAACACGAAAGTTACGTTAGAATTATTTTGTTCTCCGTAAAACACTCCTCTGGCTTGCGTGTTTGGTGCAAGTTTGTAGTGCTGATATATTTTTCCGTCTTTGGCCGTAAAGTAATTGTTGTTCAAACTAAATATTTGATTAGGTTTGTAATCAAATCTACTAACCCATCCTTTCGATGTTTCGTCAAAGGCCAGCGTTTCGTATTTTTCTGGTTCTCCGATTACTTCTGGTTGGGGCATTGATAATACGTACTGCTTATTGTGAGCATCCCACCCTCCTATTATGCCAGTCGTAGTTGTAGATAGCTTATCCCTAAAGTAGTCGGTCATACCGTAAGCAGATATAACGGTTATCCCGTCCATTGATAATCTACAAACAACATTTTGATCTCTGTCTGTAAAGTATTTTCTATATCCGTTTACAGCAAATGATTCCGGGTCGGAGCTTATACCGTATTCTCCAGCATAGGCTACATTCTGCCCTATAACTAAAGGCCTACTAGTAATACTTGCATTACCTTCCGCAGAGTATATTGCGTCTTTATCAATTAAAGACTTACTTACTTTATTTTCTTGGAAAATAATTAGGTTAGTGTCTTCTGCATATAACTTTTGTATTGAGCCATTAGCTGGATCAATTGTTCTTGTTATGTCCTCTCCTACAGAAAATTGATTAGTTTGATTAATACCTGTTCTAGAGTTAAATATACCAGAATGTATTAACGAGCTACGCCTGTGTTGCTGGTTAGGTTCGTCCTCGACTAAGTAGGCTTTAACACCGTAATCCACAGAGGTGTTATTATAACCGCCTCTAATTCTAGATTCTTCTATTAGCCAATCTGTATCGTTATCTCCATTGTAAGCTTGTGGTATATTATCAAAATTTATTATTTTACCAAAACTTATACTTGGTGTACCTGTTATAGTAAAAGAAGGTGCATCTCCCGCTACAAATGTGGTAGCGCTGGTCACTTCAACAACATAGCTAGAATAGGTGTTAATGCCATCTACTATAGTAACCTGTTGCCCCGCCGCTACTACTGTAGCAGGATTTAATAAATTACCAGTTACTGTAAAAATAGCTCCAACGTTACTAGAAAACAAAATGCCTGTATTTGCATTAGGTACGATGTCAGTAATACTTTTGATTTTTTTCAACCAAAATGTATTAAAGTACTTTAATTCTATTATTGCTGCCATACTATTGATTATTAGCTATTCTTAGTGTTCCACTAGCGGGAGCTGAATATAAGTTATTTGTAGTTTGTATTGCGGATACTCCTTCAACAGCCCCCACATTAAGTATTCTTTTTCCGCTAGTATTACTAAACCCAGCAACCCATTGCAAATTAACATCTGTGCTAAGGAAATCATTTACAGCTAGTGTTGTCCATGGAGTTAAAGTAGGCAAGGAAACTGCTCTATCTAAAGCAAAATTTATATAGTTTAAACCACTAGTTGGTTTATAAGTAAGCAGCCCAGTGGTATCAGTATAAAATTGATCAACGTAATCGCCGTAAGGGTTTCGGGAGTACACAACATTAGTTGCCCCTGCTAGATCAACGTATTCTTGCGAATTATTTCCCCCAGCAGATCTAAAATACTTAAAATACGGAGCTTCTGCATTTCCAGCATTAGCAGCAACAGCATTTACACCTTGCCAAGGCACACAAGTAGGATAATGCAAATCATCAACTCCCACCCACGCCTTAGCTATTGTGTTTATTGTCATATTAGGGCCGCGCTGTAATAAATTTTTAACAAGTATTGCATATTCTATGCCATCATTAGTTTCTGAAAAACTATTATAATCTACAGCTCTAACTGCTTGCAACCAACTAGGTTGCGCGCTACCATTAAGAAGATACTGCTCAGTAAAGAAAGGGGGGTTATTAACAAAGTTGTTAGGCGCATCAAAAGAAGGGCTTCTAACTCCATTTCCTACTGCCCCAACTTGGTTGTATTCGTTACTTCTCTCGAGTAGCATCCATGTCGTATCGCCTACGAATCTAAAGTATACTTCAGTATCAGGAATCCCTACTATAGTACCTACCCCAGGAGCCGGCGCCAAAGGAGCTGGCGGTGCGTATATATTAGAAGTTATGCTTATAGTTCCTTTTTTGTGTGCTCCTGTACCTATTCTAAAAAGAGGCTCTAGATATTGTAGACTATAAATAATAGGATCTTCTATGCCATTTGTAAAAAAGTCATCGTAATCTAAAGAGTTTTGAGCTATATAGTATATTCTTGATATAGGATACCATATATCGTCGTTTTGAAAGATAGGATGAAAGGCTGCGGGATTAGCCGAATCAGGTTGCAAAACGCATGAAACGCTAGATGCTTCGCTGTTTATTCTTGAATAATCTATTTTTATAATTATGTCTTCCACCGCAACTAGAGGCTCATACAAGTTAGTAGTGTTATTTGTATTAACGCCGCTTGCATCCGTTAGTTTTAGCCTAACATTATAGGTGCCTATAGCGTTTCCGGAAAAATTTCTTTCCACATTCACGGTATCCCCTGGAACAGACTGAGTTAGCGCGCCATTATTAGGGTTCATTGTCCAGTTTTCAGGTAGTCCTGCGCCGCTAAAGCTGTACACTAGTCCCTCTTTGCTAGGTGCTCCTGTTAAAGATGTTCCATTAACAGCACTGCTAAATGACGCGGGCGGTATTATAGTTACGGTATCTTGTTGAGTTATTACGTCCCCAATGCTGTTAAAAGACGGGGCAACATTTTGCAACGCCCCGAACCCGCCAACCTCTCCTCCTATAGTTATTTGACTTACATCCCCATCAGAAGTAGTTATTTTAATCACAAAAGTATATACGTTTCTAATAGGGCTAGCAGAATTAAATACAATTCCTTGTCCTGTATAAACTATTCTAAATTTACCTTCTTCCGCTGTTCCTACAGCACCGGATTCTAAATTAAAAAAGTCAACATTAACACCAAGCCCATCCACAATAGAAATCAATTGTCCTATAGGAGCAGTAACATAGCCTTGTCCTTCATTATTTACAGGGCTAAAATATCCTGTAACAGCGGTTCCGGCTCCGTCATCTTCTTTAAATTCCCATGTAAGATTTTCAAACCCTGCAACTCCCGCATTGCTAGAGGCTACATCTGTATTTAAGTCAACTATTAACCCCTCAGAAGTCGTTTCCCAATACAAGTCAAGGTTAGATTCAAACGGGGCAGTTTCATATATTGCAAGATACGGCTGCATATTGAAAGGTGTTCCTGTTCCTGTAGTAATATTTGGCTGGCCAATTGACTTTTCTGTAGTTGATATTCTGGCTATTAATGGATTTGTGTCTATTTGATAAAAAACCTTGTTTCCAAAGTCACCTCCCACAGTAGTACCTCCGGACTCAGAAAGCTCTCGAAATGACATGTCGAACTCATCGGCTGTGGCTATCGCTATAGCTGTGTGGTCAATAGCATTCTTGCCTGTAGAAGATAACCTAGGATAGTATTGGTAGTTACTAGCCTCAGAGGTAGACAACATTGTATTAGACACTCTCCCATATAATACAACAGAACTTCTAAATTGCTTGTCTTGATCTCCTACTTCTTTCAAATCCCTGGGCACTTTATTTATATTGTCATTAAATAAAACTGTATGAGCTGTTAAACCAACTTCGTTAGCAGGAAAGTCACCACCAGCTGCTTCACCGGCTTTGCTTTGTCCAGGGTATCCGTTTAATATACCAGGTAAGTATACATTGTAATATTCTTGTTCAGTTTGTTTTACAACAATTTTGTAGCTATACCACCCTAAATCATTTATGCTATAAGCAAATCTTAAATCTGGCTGACCTGAAGGAAGGTTGTCTGTTCTGTAATAAGAATCGCTTACTCTGCCTTTTGTGGTTACCGTGTACTGCGATGGTCCCGTAGGCCCAGAAATACTTTCAACTTCAACAAAATCTTCATAAGCACCTCTTAAGTAGTCACCTACACGCGGAATATTTGCGTTGTTTGTGTAAGTTGGATCAAGTCTAAAAGTCCATGTAGTGTTGGTAATAGTTGCTCCCGTCCATGCAGAAATAGCAAATCCTTCCCCCGTATTAGGCGAGTATTGCGCTTTTATAGCATATAACCCTGGGGTTCCGCTAGAAGCGTCTATATCCGAAGTTATTGGCTCATTAACTAATACTTGAATCGCATCGCCAAACCAGGTGTCTACGTCTGTATCTGTTGAGATTAAATCATAAGGGCTATATATAGTAGAGCCTGAAAAAAATTGCCCATTTGATTCCGCTCCTAAGTCGACGGACGAAAGTATAACAGGCGATTGCCTCCCAAACTTGTCCGCTAAAACAAATCCTACTTGGTAATTTCTATTTCTTTTTACGGAGTGATTAGGATATTCTATCCAGTTGTTATATGCTCCTGAAGTGCTTTTATCCGCTATTTTGCAATTATAATTTATATTAGCCGGAGGAGTATGTTTATCTACAAAATTTCCATATATAATTCTATTGCCAGCTGTTTCTTGAGCTAAAGCTCTTACAGGCACTTTGTCATAAACCCTTATAGTTTGAGCCTCTGGTAGTGTTCTATATGGTTTTCTTGATTGGTATTCGTAAGTGTAACTATTATCAACCCCACTAGCTCCAGATATTTTGCCAGCAGTAACGCTTTCTAACACTTTTACAGCAATACCATCACTCTCCCTAAATAATATTTCTAATTCACTAATTTTATAGTTAGAAACTAATTCATTTGCAGAGCAAGGTAACGGGATAATTAGCCCAACATTTTGAACTAAATTCTCCATAAATTCTAAAACAGTTGACTGGTATGCTGCATTCTCATCTCCATTAACAAAGTAACCATTTTGCTTTGGTATGTATGCTATTTGAGTAAAAGGAGCCATTAAAGAGTACTCATTGTCATCAAATTTAAACCTATAGCTAAATCTAACAAACTTATCTTCTAGGTAATCTGGATCTCCCGGCCACTCACTATCCGAATTTTTGTTGCTCATGGTAGATTTTATGAGCGTTACGTATTGGCCAGCCGCGGGAGCTGAATTTAAAGCGGGCGAGACTGTTATTATTGTTGTATCAGGGGCAACAAATGAATTTGTAATGCTTATGACCTTAACAAAGTCAGTGCCAAACGTAGGAGACGAAGCCTCAGAGCAAACAGCCGTAGCTCCTATTAAAGGCAAAAGCTCATCTTTTCTGTGACCGGCTACTTCAAATACTGTAGCTGTAGCTCCTGTTAAAACCTGTAGATCAGCTCTATTATATAGTTCAATAGCTTGGTAAGGATTGTATTTGGCAACAGATATTTGATGTTCTGCGGTGTAATAATCATCCCCGGCCGCAATAGTTCCTGCCTCAAAAGCAACTGCTAAGTTAACATTTATCTTTCTAGGTTGATTTCTATTGTCTGTCCAAAATAATAAGTTTTCAATTAAATTTACACCTACTATTCTATTAGTGGTAGAAAAATTTAAAAAATTACCTTGCACTAAAAGCGTGTAATCTCCGGAAATACTATTGTATGAATATATATAATGCTTTGAAGTAGATGGAGCGTTAGTGGGGTTGGCTATATCGGGATCTTCATAGTCCGTTAAGAACACAAATAATCTATCGGTAGAGTTATCTGCCTCAATACCTATTATAGTTAAACCGTTGCCTATGTCTGTTCCAGTAACTAAATTGTTACCAATTATGTTTTCTAAGGCACCTACATCGTTATCTTCGGATCTACCAACTGATATATTCCGAGCATCTCTATATTCGCCGTTAGGCAATATTCTATCATCAAGATCTTTATTCATCTTGGATTTTAGAAATGTATTTTTGATTTCTTGTGCCATTAAATTTACATTAAGTTTTCTTTTGTTTTCTTGCCGTTGTCCCTCATGGTATAGGTTTTAAAAACCTCTACATCTGGGTCAATTGAAAATAATTGCTTATAGCCCTTGTACTTAGTCTTTAACTTTCGAAAGACTCCATCTTCTGACTTTATTTTGTTTTTTACAATTTTCTTATCGCCCCTAACAACGGTTACAGTCTTTACTTCAGCGGGGTTGCCTGCACCGTCAACATCAGAGCGCTCTACAGTTCTTTTTTTCTTTCCCATGTTATTATGATTTAATCCATTTAGACTTTCCTCTCATTACCTGCACTATCTCTGATAGTTTAATGTTAGATAATCTTATCTTAGCATTTCTCAGCTTAGCAGATCTGTCTTTCTTCAAACGCTGTATAACGTACTCTGGTTGATTAATTCTGCTCGCTAATATAGAATATAGTATGTGAGCATATAATGCATCCTCGGCCATCTTAGGTATCCTAGAATCCAAATCATACGCTAATCCGTCTGATATGTAATCAAGTATTATTAATCGGTCTTTTAAGTTGGAAGAAAAAGCTATTGTACCATCTCTTTCATTCATATTAAACCAACCATTTCTTTGCGAGTTCTGAGGATCGTTACCGTATCTTTGCCCGTAAAATGGATTACCTGTTAAGTAACTTCCGTAAGACCAGTAATCGTCAAATGTTATATTACCGTTTAAAAGTCTATTATTAGCCTCTCCCCATCTTTCGTTTGTAATAGAAGTACCTTCTAAAAGATCACCAGTATTATCCATAGTGTAATCCCCTGCCTCATCCTGCAGCGGCACTTCGTAGGGGCTGCTTGTTAAATTGTTTGCTGGATATATGGGGTGTCTTACACCTAATTGATCTATATATGCTAAGCTAACGTAGTTTACGTAGTCTTGTGGTATTGTAACGCCTAGGCTAGGAGGAATAGTTATTTCTTGCGACTTAACGCTTTTTAAAGTATCGTAACTAAATTCTTGCAATCCTCTTTTAGCATGAAATATTACATCTGTTCTTTTAACATCGCCTATTAATTTATGCTCACCAACGTAGGTTGCAATAAATCCGTTAATAACATCGTTTAAAGAAGTGTAAGCGTAGCTTCCGTAGTTTTCTTGTACTATATCTCCAAAGGCATCTTCATTTCCAAAGCTTCCGCCATCTAAAGATTTTAATTGTACTGCAATATGTTTTCTTAATGTGTTTGTTCCAGTAAAGGTTATTGTATTTCCCGCAACAGTATATGGCCCCGCGAATTCATCATAGTTCCCAGCTAATCCATCGGCACTAGTGTAAACAACAAAGTTGGTTAATGTGGCGTTAACCGAATCGTATATTAGATCAGTATTAAATGTAGTTGTTACGGAATCACCTATGACAGGAGGATCCGATATAAGAAATCGCTGTGCTCCAGCGTAATATTGTTCATTAGTTTCGGTTATTAAACCGCCATTAGGTATCGGCATATCTTACATTATTGAGCGTTGATTTTCTTGTTGCACTTGTTGTGCCGCTATCTGTACTATTGATGGGTCTCTTATAACGACACCCGAGTAGAGTAATATCTTTAAGATAATATTTGCCTGCTCTGTTTTTGATAGCTCAAAATTAACTGAGTTAGTAGCATTGTATTGGTAGTAGTTTTGTCCGGATGGAATTGTAAAGTTCCATATAACATCTACGGGTTTTCTTAAATAGCTAACACTTATATCCGATGTAATAGTTTTCGGGTATAAGTATAATTTACTGTCCTCATATAGATATATAGGATATGTTTTTGTTGGGGCTATTAAAGGGTTGCTGTTTAAGTATAGAAGCTCGTTTCGCTGAGATAGCTGCGCTTCTTTTGAATCTTGATATATAACTGTACCGAGTCTATAAAAGTCCTCTGGGGTTGCCGTAACGACTATAGCGTCGTTTAAAGCTGGTATACTGTTAAATATTATGTTAGCTCCACTGATTGTGTAAGCTGTAGTAGATACACCGTTTATTGTAACAGCTATTACGCTAGTCTGCAACTGCGAAGATGTTATCGATGTAAAAGGAAACGATATTGCAACTCCGTCACCTGTAAGTGTCTGCGCCGCAGCGCCCAACCCTGAGGTTGTTGGTAAAGTAAAATACCCGCCTGTTGGTACGTAAGTTGCGTTACCGTATGTTTTAAATACAGATATGTTGTGATCAACATTTTTAATGCGATCGCCATACTCTGTATCATTATCTGGTCTACGTAATTGTTGATTAAGCGTATCAAAATAGCTCTCGAAGATTTCTAATTGTACTTGCGTTGCAACTTTATTGAATTCATCCGGAGATAAGTTACCTCTCTGTTCTTTATTCAGAATAAGTAACACTGTTTTATAAACTATATCTACATTTACTGCCATTTTTTTGTTTTATTATAAATATTAACCGGCCCCAGTGATGAAGCCGGCTAAAATTAATTCACCATCTATAATATAATCACATAGTTTTTTTAAAAACTACTAATTAAACTTTTTTTCTATAGATCTAAATACTTCGCCACCTTCGTCGGTCTTAAAGTAAGCTGCCATTGCAGAGTAAGGATTCTCGTCAAAAGGCACACTCATAAGCTTTCTGCCATTAGATGCCCAAGAAAATGTTCTTTGATCTTGTGACAAAGCTAATATACCCGCTTCGGTTGCTTTGATTGCTGTGTTACGTAATCCAACGTTTTCATCTTGAGCTAATTCTAAGAACAACTCAGGGTTTGCATTTGCAAACAACCTTAGGTCTCTTTTAATTTCCTTAGATGATAACTGGTTTACCGCACTACCCATTTCTACTCTAAGTATTGCCTCAGCATCGTCAATATCCATTTCTCTTGCAAATACTGCTGCATCTGTTTGTAAATCAAGCATTTCTAAATCGTCGTATGCTTCTTCTACTGGATCAAACTCATCGTATATTCTACCTTTTAAAGGGTGATACAAAGATAACAGCTTTTGTAAGTTTTGTTTTTCTTTAGGCACTCTTAAGTCCCCGTTCATAAACATAATATGTCCCATTGTCGCTTCTCCCTTTTGGTCTTCTTTAAATGGAGAATCGTGGTTGGTTGCATATCTAATTTCTTTTTGCTTGCCAGTTATAGGATCAAAATAAAGTAAAGCGTGCTTTCGCGTATGTTTACCCGGTATTGTTAAAGTTAAAGGAGTATGTCTACCTGATAAGTAATATATCCTATCTTTAATTTCCCACTCTGGTTTAGCTGGTTCCAGTTCTTCTTTAACTGGTGTAACCTTTTTTTCTATTGTTTCAGTTGGTACAACTACTTGTTCTACAACTTCTACTTCTTTTGTAGCCTTCTTAGCTACTGGTTTTTTATTTGCCATAATATAATATAATTTAATAGTTTAAAAATAAAGGTAAGAGTGCCCGAAGGCACCCTCATCTTTACATAATTTGAATCCTTAGATTCCTCTGAATAATACAAAGTTGTTAGCAGCTTGAGTAATCAAACATCTTTCAGATAGGAAGTTTACTTCCATTGCATCAAGAGTTGAGTTACTTGCTCCACCAACAGATCCAGTTAACCAAGACTTCATTCTACGGTCATCAGTTTGAGAAGCTCTATATCGTACGTGACAGAATGGACGTCTGATATTTGTTCCTAATACTTGATCGTAAACAGTTGAAGTTCCAGCTGGCACTAATACACCTTCGATTGAGTTAACTCCATTGATTGCTCCACGAGTAGATGCATCGTTTAAGTATTTCCAATCTGTTTTGTAAAAGTCATAAGATCCTCTGCGGAATCCGCTGAATCCTAAGTTCAAGGCCATGTCTTGAGAATTCTCAAACAGTCCGTAAGCAACTCCACCTGCAGGTCCACTAGAAATAGCAGCTAGCATATCATCAAAGTCTAAAGAAGTTTGACGTTGTAAGAACAACATGTTTTCTTCAATAGCTCCTTGAGTATCAAGATTCTTAAGAATGTTATCAAATTCAGTTAAACCACCTGCTGCTGTAAACCCAGTCTCTACGTTTCCTCTTGATTGGATCGCAGCGAACATACCTTCTGTTCCTGGCTGTGTTAATGGATTTAAAGCAGACGCATTTAATTCTCCTTCTACCATTGCCATTTCTAAGTAATCTTCAAAACGTAAACGTGTTTCAGACTCAGCTTTTAGGTACCATAGGTATCCATCAGTTCCGTCTTCAGTTGCTACATTCACCCATCCGATCTGTGCAGTATCTGATCCAGATACAACATACTGATCTCTAATGATAATTGGTGAGTTTGAAAATTGTGTTAGCACAGGGTCTATACTGTTTCTCACAGCAGAGTTACCTGCTCCAACAGCAGCAATAGTTGTTCCTTTAGAATAATCAGATCCGTAAACGAATACTTTTAATCCTGTTGCAGCAAAGCCTTGAGTAGTTAAAGTAGTTCCCGCAAAAGGTTGAATAGTAATTGTTCCAGCTGCACCTAGTACAGAAGCTGTAACAATACCTTTAGCTTCTAATCCAGTAGCTGGATCTAAAACAACAACCGTGTCATTTACAGAAATTACATTTTGTACTCCTGCAACTGCCCCTGGGTTTACCGTAATAACAGATAATGTTCCCAAGCCATTTGCTTGAGACACTCCTGCATAAGAAATATGCAAACGGTTTTGTTCAGACCAAATAACTTGATCAGATGTCATTGGCATTTCAGCGCCAACCATTTTTAAAAATCCAGATAACGTTCTGTTTCCATAACGCTCTACTTCTGCTTCGTAGATTTCTGGTAAATACTGCTGCGCAAAGTCAGCGAAATTGTTAGGAACTCCGGCTCCTCCACCATTGTTGTTCCATTGTAGATAATTTGTCGCAAGTAATTGCGGCGTTTGTGATGGGACTAAACTCCCAAACTGTGGTAATAAACTCATAATTATTAGTTGTTAAACTTTTTAATTTTTAATTTTGATGAGTCCGCTCCAGAAACTGATTTTACTTTGTATGCTCCAAACTTGGCTCCGTCCATTGGCGCAGCTTTTCTTGCTCCACTTGATGTATTATTAGATTTGTTTACAACATCTCTAATGGCATCGGCTTTACCTTGCTCGTAAAAGTGATTTGCCATTTTATCGGCATTTGCACCCGCATACAATGCTTTGTGATACCCTGCAGTATCCTCAATCGTGCCATCTTTTCCAAGGAACTTTCCTATAAAATTACTGATGTCTGATTGTTTTTCTGCTACCTGCGATGGGTTTTGTACGCCATATCTAAATTTTTTATCACCCAATGTAAAATCGAAACCTTCGAAATTTTCATTAAGTAACTCATTAGTCTTGGCTTTAAACTTATCGTGGTTAGCGACGTTTCTTTCCTGGTCCTCTTTATATCGATTAAAAAAGTCCGATGCTTTAGCTTGGTCCTCAGTAAGTGTTGGCGAATTCAACTTGATTTCGTCGTAGTACTTATTTTTGGTCTCATTTAAAAACGTACGGGCTTTTGCAACCTCTTCTTTATACGCGAGTTTTTTTCTACGGATATCTCGCTCCTCGTCTAGGTCTTCGTCAAATGCAAAGTTGTCCTCGATCATAAACTCGATTTCTTCTGCACTTAAGTGGGACTTAGTGTTTTTGTAATATTCTTTTACTAATACGTCGCGATCTACATCGTCGTAGTTAGTGTTCAGCCTTAAGTAATCTTGCATGGTTCCTCCGGTCTCACGCATAAAATCAACTAACTTTGTAATGTTTTCAGGCAACTCAGGTTGCGCTACAGCTGGCTTTACTTCTTCTTTTGGCTTACTTTCTTCGGTAACTTCTGTGATGACTTGCTCGGGTACTTCTCCGACCAGCGTCGGGCTATCTCCGGCTGATTCATCCACATCCACTTCTTCTGTGCTTGGCTTTTGAACGGCATCTTTTTCTTCTTTAGGTATTACTACTCTAGTTACATTACTTGGAATGTCTATCAGTGGCTCTTTGTTCCTGGCCGCTATTTGCTCCTCAGTAAGCTTTGGTTTTGTTTGGATCTTAAAAGATCCTTCTGTTTTTACTTCACTCATGATATGATATTATATAATTATTAAATAGGTACTTATTGCGGGTTGAACTGAGATAGATCAAATCCGCCAAGGTTATCATTGCCTGCGGACTCAAAGTCTTTTGGCAATCCTTGCGTTTGCCTTTGCTCTATTAGCTGGCTTTGTTGTGATCCCTCTTTTTCAATTCTCTTATCTTTGCGATCTTCTATTTGTGCGTCTTTATCTTTTATTTCTTGGGCTTTCATTTGCGCAAGCTTAAGATTGTATTGGAACTCTGTTGCCATTAACTCTTTTTTAATCTGTGCTTCGGCTTGCATTCTTTGCATTTCAAAGTTTGATTTAGCTTGTTCTATCGCAACTTTTTCTGCCGTCAACGCCTGTTGCTTTTGCACTTCAGCCATTGCGGCTTTTTCCGCGGACTCGGCGTTTGCCTGTGCTTGGGCTTGAATATTTTGCTGAACTAAAGCCTGCTCTCTTTCTTTTT
>Ga0196903_1000052_pt1 | contig 19058 bp, 10 predicted proteins | sample CB_VirMetaG_2_FD_169097 | JGI IMG/M metagenome (GOLD analysis project Ga0196903, IMG submission 169097) | Freshwater to marine saline gradient viral communities from Chesapeake Bay - CB_1504_2 Viral MetaG (v3) (version 3) | ecosystem: Environmental > Aquatic > Marine > Coastal | place: USA... | reverse complement strand
AGCTATATCAACTGTATTTGCTCAAAATAAATACGATCTTGTAAGACGTAGATTAAATATGGATCTTACAACTATTGGTATTGCAGCTGCTAAAACTAATTTCAACACAGCAGAGGGTATTACTATTGATTATGTAGATCCTTCTTATATAGTTTATTCTTACACAGAAGATCCAAACTTTGAAGATATATACTACGTAGGTGAAGTAAAGTCTATAACAATACCAGAACTTAAAAAAGAGTTTCCTGGTATATCACAAGAGGAATTAGAAAGAATACAAAAAACACCTGGAAACAGACAATATATAACAGGTTGGGGTAACTACGATGAAAATACCGTGCAGGTTATGTATTTTGAATACAAGACCTACCACAACCAAGTTTTTAAAATAAAACAAACAGAATCAGGTTTACTAAAAGCTTTAGAAAAGCCAGATACTTTTGATCCACCTGAAAATGATAACTTTGAAAGAGTTTCAAGGTCAATAGAAGTTTTATATACTGGTGCTAAAGTTTTAGGAACTAATACTATATTAAAGTGGGAGTTGGCTGACAATATGTCAAGACCAATGGCTGATACAACTAAGGTTGAAATGAACTATACGATATGTGCTCCTAGAATGTATAAGGGACGCATAGAGTCTGTTGTAAGTAAATGTGTTGGGTTTGCAGATATGATTCAACTAACACATCTTAAACTGCAACAGGTAATGTCTAGAATGGTACCAGATGGTGTTTATTTAGATATGGATGGTTTAGCTGAGGTTGATCTCGGTAATGGAACTAATTATAATCCTGCTGAGGCATTAAATATGTATTTTCAAACTGGTTCTATCGTAGGTAGATCAATGACGCAAGACGGTGATATGAACCCAGGTAAAGTACCTATTCAAGAACTTAATAGCTCTAGCGGTCTAGGTAAAATACAAGCGCTTATACAAACGTATCAATATTATTTACAAATGATACGCGATGTGACTGGATTAAACGAAGCTAGAGATGGGAGTACGCAAGATAAAAACTCATTAGTAGGTCTTCAAAAAATGGCGGCTAACGCATCTAACGTAGCGACTAGACATATCAAGCAAGCTAGTTTATATCTTACATTGAAAATAGCGGAAAATGTATCTCTAAAAATAGCAGACGCTTTAAGCTTTCCACTGACAGCTGAATCACTTAAAAACTCTATATCGACTTTTAATGTTGAAACATTACAGCAAGTTATTGATTTAAACTTATATGACTTTGGTATATTCTTAGAGTTAGAGCCAGATGACGAAGAGCAGGCTAAGTTGGAAGAGAATATACAGGTTGCTTTAGGTCAAGGCGGTATAGACTTGGAAGACGCTATAGATTTAAGGCAAATTAAAAATCTTAAGCTAGCTAATCAAATGCTTAAGGTTAAGCGTAAGCAAAAAGCTGTTCAAGATCAAGCTAATCAACAAGCTAATATACAAGCTCAAGCAGCTGCACAAGCAGAGACTGCTGAAAAAACAGCAATGGCTGAAGTTCAAAAACAAGAAGCTATATCAGGCTCTAAGGTTCAGTACGAGCAAGCTAAATCTCAAATGGAGATAAACAAAATGCAAATAGCAGCTGATTTAGAAAAAATTAAAATGCAACAAAAGTTTGAGTATGATATGCAATTAAAGCAATTGGAAATTCAAGCTATACAGCAAAAAGAATCATCTATAGAAGATAGAAAAGATAAACGTAGCAAAATGGAAGCTACACAGCAAAGCGAAATGATAAGCCAAAGACAAAACGATAGCTTACCTAAGGACTTTGAAAACGAACCCGATATGGGTATGCAAGCTTTCATGTAGAAAGTAAACAATTATTTAATTATATTATATTATGTCAGAAGTAAAAACAAATGAACCTGTTAAACAGGAAGGTGATTTTAAAATCAAAAAGAAAACTCCAAAAAAATTAACAACACCAAGTAGCGAACCTGTTAAGGTTAACCTTAAAGAACCTTTAGTAGAGGTTCCAGCTGAAGTTACAAAGGTGGTAATACCTAAAGAAGAAGAAAATGCCATTCAAGTCGGAGAAACAACGAAGGTTCTTGTGGAAGAACCATCCGGAGATAGCACTCAGGTGGGAGAACAAGTACAAGAGCCCGTCGAAGATGTTAAAGAGTTTACACCAATCAAAGAAGTTGAAGTAACTAAAGTAGAAGCTGAGGTAAAAGAGGCTTTAAGAGATGAGAAAGTGTTAGGTAAGCAGTTACCTGAAAACATAGAAAAGCTAGTTAGCTTTATGGAAGAAACTGGTGGTACAATAGAGGATTACACTCGATTAAACGCAGATTACTCCAATATAGATGAAAAAACATTATTAAAAGAGTATTACAAAAAAAATAAACCTTATTTAGATAATTCAGATGTAGAACTTCTTTTAGAAGATTTTGAATATGATGAAGATTTAGATGAGGACAAAGATATACGCAAAAAGAAACTTGCGTTTAAAGAAGAAGTTGCAAAAGCTAAAGGCTTTTTAGAGGAAACAAAGGCTAAGTACTACGATGAAATCAAGTTGAGATCAAACGTAAATCCTGAAACTCAAAAAGCTACAGACTTTTTCAACCGATATAATAAGCAACAAGAAATAGCTCAGCAACAACACGAGCGATTTAAAGAAAGTACTAAACAACTTTTTAGCGATGGTTTCGAAGGTTTCGATATCAAAGTCGGTGATAAGAATTATAAGTACAATATTCAAAATCGTGAAAAAGTTGCAGAAAATCAATCAAACATTAATAACCTTGTCGGGAAGTTCCTAGACTCTGATGGTAATATTAGTGACTCGAAAGGTTATCACAAAGCTATGTACGCTGCTGACAACGTGGATAAGATCGCTGCTCATTTTTACGAGCAAGGAAAAGCTGAAGCGATTAAAGAAGTTATGAACAAATCCAAAAATTTAAGTGATACCAAAGCTAGGTCCTCACAGGGAGATGTTTTTATAAACGGATTTAAAGTTAAAGCAATAAGCGGTCAAGATTCATCAAAACTAAGAATTAAAACAAAAAAATTTAACTAAAAAAAACAAAAATTATGGCTTTAACACCAACATTTGGTAGTATAATCCCTTCTCAATCGCAGCAGGTATTAAACACAAACTACCTAACATTTAATGACGCTGCTGGAGGCGGAACTTTCGCACAGCAGTATTTACCTGAAATCTACGAGCAAGAAGTAGAGCGTTACGGAAACAGAACTTTATCTGGATTCTTACGTATGGTAGGCGCTGAATTGCCAATGACTTCTGATCAAGTAATTTGGTCTGAGCAAAATAGATTACATATTTCATATAACAGCTGTACATTTGTAGACGCTGGAGCTAACAACGCTTCTACTATCACTTTAGGTGGTGGAGCTACTGCTTTAAACGTTATTTCTATCAATGATACAGTTGTAGTTTTAGATCCTGCTGGTTTAGAATCTAAAGGTATTGTTACTGCTGTCTCTGGAACAGGAGCTGCAGCTGGAACTATCACAGTTCAGCCTTTTGGAAATACTTCTCTTACAACAGATGGATTTGCAGCTACTGGATTAAAAGTATTTGTATACGGATCTGGATATAGCAAAGGAACTTCTATTGGAGCTGGAGCTGGTAACTCTGCTGGTAGAGTTAGTGTAGAGCCGGTGCTTACTCAATATTCAAATTCTCCAATTATTATTAGAGATCAATACGTAGTATCTGGATCTGATATGTCACAAATTGGATGGGTTGAGGTTGCTACCGAGGATGGAACATCTGGTTACTTATGGTATTTAAAAGCTGAATCTGAAACTCGTTTACGTTTTGAAGATCACTTAGAAATGTCTGTAGTAGAAGGTGAACTAAACGAGAATACTTCTGCTTTAGCTAATTACGGAGCTGCTGCTCTTCCTGGAACTCAAGGTTTATTTGCTGCTATCGAAGATCGTGGTAACGTTGAAACAGGATTTACTGCTGCAAACGGATTAACTGAATTTGATGCTATCTTAAAAAATCTAGATACTCAAGGAGCTATTGAAGAAAACATGCTATTCTTACAGAGACAAACATCTCTTGACTTTGATGATATGTTAGCTGGACTCAACGGTGGTAACACAGGTGCTGGATCTGCTTATGGTTTATTTGAAAACTCTGAAGAAATGGCTTTAAATCTTGGATTTAGCGGTTTCCGTAGAGGATCTTACGATTTCTATAAGACTGACTGGAAATACTTAAACGATGCTTCTACTCGTGGTGGAGTAACTGGAGTAAGCACTGTCGAAGGTGTGTTAGTTCCTGCTGGAACTTCTACAGTTTACGATCAAGTTTTAGGTACTAACATTCGTCGACCATTCTTACACGTACGATACAGAGCTTCACAAGCTGACGATCGTCGTATGAAGTCTTGGTTAACTGGTTCTGCAGGTGGAGCTTACACTTCAACTCTTGATGCTATGGAAGTAAACTTCCTATCTGAAAGATGTTTAGTAACTCAAGCTGCTAACAACTTTGTAATTTTCAAAGGAATCTAATTGATTCAACATTAATAATAATCCCCGCCTTCGGGTGGGGGTTTTTTATATGACATTAGCCCATTACTAGTTATATACTATGGCTATTGTCACAATTTTAAACTATTTAATTATATTATATTATGGCTAAACAAGCTACAAAAACTGCAACAAAAGATGTTGCTACAGAAGAGGTAATTAATGAAATTAATTATGCTGAACCAACTGTTGCAAAAAACGCACAAGTTCAAGAACAATCAAAACCAACATGGGAAATTAAAGATAGAATTTATTATCTAAAAGGTAGGAAAACACCTTTAACATTGACCATACCAGGCAAACATACTAGAAAGCACTCTTTATTATATTTTGATCCAGAAACTGGTAAGCAAAGAGAAATAAGATATGCTACAAATCAAGATTCTCCACTTGTAGATGAACAAAATGGAGAATGTACTATGGGTCACATTAGGTTTTTAGATGGAAAACTTTTAGTACCTAAAGAAAAACAAAACTTACAAAAACTATTATCTTTATATCATCCACTTAAAGGTAGAATATATGAAGAATTTAGTGCTGTAGAAAGAGCAGAAGATGAATTAGATGTACTAGATCTTCAAATTGATGCTTTAAACGCAGCGAGATCAATGGACATAGATCAAGCGGAAGCAATTTTAAGAGTTGAAAAAGGATCTGCAGTAAACTCTATGAGCTCTAAAGAACTTAAAAGAGACTTATTATTGTTTGCTAGAAATAATCCAGCACTGTTTATAAACTTAGCTAACGACGAAAATGTTATGTTAAGAAACTTTGCTATTAGAGCTTCAGAAGCTAACATAATTAAACTATCTCAAGATCAAAGAACATTTACATGGACTTCAACTGGTAGAAAATTAATGAATGTACCTTTTGACGAAAATCCTTATTCTGCATTTGCGGCTTTCTTAAAAACTGACGAAGGTGTAGAAATCTATAAGTCTATAGATAAAAAACTATAAAAACAAGTAATACTATAGTAGCTAGGTCACTTTTAAAGTGGCCTAATTACTATAATTAATAAAAAATAAAAAATGGCAGTAAGTGTAGATAAAGTATATAAAACAGTTTTGTTTATATTAAATAAAGAACAAAGAGGTTATGTAACACCTGCTGAGTTCAATAGTATTGCAGAGCAGGTTCAGTTTCAGATATTTGAATCTTACTTTCCAGATGGTAATCAACAATTTAGAAAAAACCAAACAAACGCTCAAAATGGCACTGAGTTTTTTGATATGTTTAAAGATATATCATATAAATTACATCCTTTTGAAAAGGAAGTATCTTTTACCTACGACGCTGCTGTGGATGGGTTTACACAAACAACACCTGTAGCTGATGTGCTATATAAAATAGGTGAGGTTGTATCAAACTACACTAACGTAAATCCTAGTTTAGCTTCTATAACACAGCTAGTTAGTAAGTCAGATTTTAATAAAATTTCAAGATCAAAACTTACAGCTCCAGATAATAAAAATCCTTTATTCTTCACTACAAATACAACAGGTAGCTTATTATTAAAAGTAACTCCAACCCCAAACACTATAACAGTAAACGCACTAGTAACTCCTACACCTCCTAGTTGGGAATTTACTACTGGAGGTTTAGGTCAATATATTTACTCTAACACCTCTACTGACTTTCAACTAGACGGTAGCGAGCAAACTCTATTAATATTAGAAATATTAAAGTATTTTGGAATAGTAATAAATGATCCAACAATAATTCAAGCGGCTTCACAAGAAGCTCAACAAATGGAAATTAACGAAAAAAGCTAATAAATGAGTTTAATAACTGAAACAAATCAACAATATTATCAAGGCGCTCAAGGCTTTAGAAGTGATAATACTACACTAGCTTTTAAAACTACATTTGATACAGATTTAGTTTTAGGAAGTTTTGATCCTAACAATATTAATTATGCTTTAAATAATTTTAAGTTATACACAAGTTCTACTGGATTACCTGGATCTTATTCAGAATACATTACAACTTTTACAGTTGTAGACAACGCAGTAACATTTCCAGTGGCTCCAGCTACTGGCTTGTATATAGTTGTTCAATTAAAAAAACTAGATGGAGGACTTTATGGTAATACAGAAACTGATAAAGCATACGGTCAAGTCGTTGAAGATAACTACGGAGGCTACTCTTACATTACATTAGATGACGCTATAGAAAACTTTATGGTTGGTTATGTTGGAGGTGGTAAATTAATACAAACAGCTAAAAAATCAGATATATTATTTTTTGCTAAAAGAGGTTTACAAGAGTTTAGTTACGACACTTTAAAAAGCGTTAAAAAATCAGAACTAACAATACCGCAGAGTTTAACTTTACCTTTACCACAAGACTATGTTAATTATGTTAGAACTTCTTGGACTGACAGGCATGGTGTTAAACACATAATATATCCTACAAACAATCTTACAACAAGTCCTTATTACACTCAAATACAAGACTCAAAAGGAATACCGACTCAAGATAACTTTGGAGATGACATAGAAGGAACTTCTCTTATACAAGAAAGATGGCATAGTAATAACAATGAAGAGCTTAATAACTATTTAGCAGAAAGCCCAGATACAGTTGGTTTTAATTTTACAAGCAATGGAAGCTTTATATATTCAAATTATATAAATCAATATGGGCTAGATCCTCAGTACTCTCAATCAAACGGCTATTTTAATCTAAATGAAAGAGAAGGTAAAATGTCTTTCTCTAGCGGATTAGTTGGAGAACTTATATTACTAGAATATATTTCTGATGGCTTAGCGTATGACTCAGATACTAAAATACCAAAAATAGCAGAGGAAGCTTTATACGCACATATACTACATGCTATTATATCCACGCGCGCTAATCAACCTGAGTACATAGTACAAAGATTGAAAAAAGAGAGATCTGCTAAATTAAGAAATGCAAAAATAAGATTATCTAACATTAAGATTGGCGAAATTACTCAAGTAATGAGAGGTAAGTCTAAATGGATTAAACACTAAAATTAAATGGCTCAAGCGAGAAATACTTTTATAAAAAGTAAACTTAACAAAGATCTAGACGCTAGATTACTTCCTCAAGGAGAATATAGAGATGCTTTTAATATTCAAGTTAGCAAGTCTGAAGGATCCAATGTTGGTTCTTTAGAAAATGTTCTTGGAAACTACAAAGTATTAGATTTAGATGAATTAACAGGCGTTTCAGGCCTTTCTTGTATAGGAGAGGCGCACGATGATTCTACTGGTTTTGTTTATTTATTTTTAACAAATAACGACCTAGCTTCTTACGTTGTTAATGCTGAAAACTTTATAGTTAGATATGACACGTCAGGTGAAGGCTTATCATATGCTAACATACTTGTAAAAGGATCTTTTTTAAATTTCTCAACTCAATTTAAAATTTATGGTGTTAATATTTTAGAAGGTTTGCTTTATTGGACAGATAATCATAATCAACCCAGGGTTATTAACACTGCTTTAGCTGAAGCTTCTTTATTTCATTATGTCAATGAAGACCAAATATCTGTTGCTAAATACAATCCTTATAAATCTATAGAGCTTTATGACGTTGTATCTAACGAACCAGAAACTACTATGTATGATGTTACTTCTAAATTTTACCCTAATGGTGGTTTAGGTTCTGTTTCAGGATCTTACAGTGGCGGTGATGAAATTATACTAACTAATGTTGTAGGTAATTTAGTGGATGGAAACCCTTATGATACTGGAGCAGTGTTAAGTTATATTGATTCTGTTGGAGATATAATAGATACAACTCAAGTAATAGATAGTTTTACATATGCTGATACTACTACAACGCCTTCAGCAGCAGAACCTACTTGGACAATAACTTTAGACGGACCAACAGGTGTGACTTTAGCAAATGGTCAAGAAGTTGTTTTTAATGCTAATAAATATTATGAGTCAACATTTTCTGGTGATCCTGACTACTTAGAAAGTTTATTTGCAAGATTTTCCTATAGGTTTAAATTTGAAGATAATGAGTATTCTATTTTCGCCCCATTTACACAAACAGCTTTTATACCAAAGCAAGATGGTTATTTTTTATATACACCAAATTATTTAACTGATCAAAATATAGACTACAACGGCTTACAGGAAGTTAATGATCAAGATTCAGCATACGCTAGTACAATAGTTAGTTTTGTTGAAAATAAAACAGATAAAATAAAATTAAAAATACCATTACCGTGTTCAGCAGATACTCTTAGAAATAATTTTAAAATAAAAGAATTAGATATATTATTTAAAGAATCAGATGGTTTAGCTGTTAAAGTTGTAGATACCATTTCTATAAGTGAGATAGAAACGCAAGCAATTAATAGTGATGTTTTTGAGTATAATTATTTATCTAAAAAACCATATAAGACTTTACCTTCTGGTGATTTAACTAGAGTTTACGATAAAACACCAGTAAGAGCTTTTTCACAAGAAATAATTAGTAATAGAATTGTTTATGGTAATTTTCAAGATAAACACACTCCACTACAGAGTATAAATTATAGTGTTACTGTTAGCCCAAAAGAAGACTTCAACGATCAAACGGGTAAAATAACAATAACAACTCAAGGAACTTATACGGCTGGCACTGCTATTCCTGCTACTTTTCAAGGATCAACAAATGTTGGAAGTCCAACGGGTTATCCAGGTCCTCCTTTAGTTTCTATAATAGCTATAGACGCAACAACTGTTACTTTTGACCAAGATATAACGGCTACAATAAATGGTTTTGTAGTTCAAGTATATCCTGTTGGGCCTGATCAAAACTATGTTTCTAAGGTAGAATACCCAAATCACACCGTTAAGCAAAATCGTAATTATCAAGTAGGTATAGTTTTACAAGATCGGTTCGGTAGAAGTTCAAGTGTGATACTTTCTAATAATACACAAAAATTATTAAACGCCGCAACCGGTTTAGCTTTTATAGGAGATACTATTTACTCTCCTTACTTAAGCAAATCAACTCCTCCACAAGATTGGCCAGGTAACTCTTTAAAAGTTTTATTTAATGAACCATTACTTCCAACAGCACCAGTTCCTAGCGGTACTTTACAAGGATGGCCTGGCGTATACAATGGAGATCCAACAAGTGTTGATTACAACCCGCTAGGTTGGTACTCCTATAAAATAGTAGTTAAACAAACAGAGCAAGAATATTATAACGTTTATGCGCCCGGAATAATGGCTGCATATCCTTCTAGGCAAGGATTGGAACTTTCTAAAACTTCTCATATGGTTTTAATAGGTGACAATATAAATAAAGTGCCTAGAGATTTAGCGCTTGTTGGTCCTGATCAAAAACAATTTAGAAGTTCTGTTCAAATATATGGAAGAGTTGAAAATAATAGCCTAGGTGTTGATTGGCAAAACATATCTTATCCTACTAATTTAGGTGATACTAATGATCAATATTATACTGGAAGAGACTCAAACACTGTTTCTACTGTTTCAACTTTAAACGATTTGTTTGACTATGATCCAGTGATACCTCCTATTCCAAATTATATACCTCAGTTTTATCAATACGAATCTAATCCGTTGGTAGCTAGAATAAGTACACCTAAACAAATAGGTCAAATATCTACAACAAACTACTCTCCAGCAAGCGCAGAAGCTAGAGAAGATCAGACAACAACACCTACGAATCCAGATTTAAAACTTCAAAATGTAGAAGGAACAATATTAGTAAATTCAATTATAAGTTCTCCAAAGCTAGCAGAAGGTTTATTAGTCGCGGACGTAGATAACTTAAATTCTCCGTCAATAAGAGTCAAAGATTCTACCGGAACCGAGGTTTATGTTTCACTTCTTTCAGGTGATACAATAAGTTTTAAACCAGGCTTAGGAGGTCAAGCTGTTTTAGCTAATGACGAAGGTTTGCAAACACCAGGTATACAATACTTAGCTGTTTATGAAACAGAGCCTGTAGAGAGTTTATTAGATATATATTGGGAAACCTCAACTTCTGGATTAGTTACGGATTTAAATAGCTTGATATTAAATTCAAGCGGTGGAGGTGCTGGTTTTTCACCAATAGATTCAACGGATTGGACTGAAGCATTGCCTTCAGGTGGAGAAATATTATCAAGTGATTTTACTATTCAAGATTCTTTTGGAACTGCTATAAATCCTAGTTTTTTAACACTAGAACTTGTCAGTGTGTTTAATCAAGCTCAAGAATCAATAGACGTACAGTTAGCACCACTAGGACCTTATTTTGCGTTAATAGATGAAAATGATGATCCAAGTATTGCGCCAGGTTATTATAATATTACAATAACTCAAAATTATTTTGATGATATATTCTTTTTTAGACAGTCATCTGAGGATAGTAGATTTTTTAATTTCAACTTTATAGCAACTGTAAACGATCCTTCTAACCCTGACGGCCCTCAGCAATCAGCATTTACATTTGAAGCATATCCAAAAAATGTTTTACCAATTTTTGACCCAACTCAAAATCAGCCAGCTAATAATGATACGGTGTATAAAAATCAATTTAACGAAATTTTTGCTACTTACTTTGTATTAAATGGGGCTTTAAATAATAATTTGAGATGGCGGGACTTAGACTTAACCGTTACTTCTATTTTTGATTTATTATCCGATAATCCAACGCAAGATCTTTTAGAAGATTCAAATCAACAAAATGACTTTTTTACATTCGATGGGTCGAGTGCTTTACAAACTTTACCAAATGGAGATAAATCTTTAAGATGTGATTTAAAATCAGGAGTTGGGACAGGTAACGTAGTGCCTTCTAATTATCAAATTGAAATGCTTATTGGTGATGCTGGTAGTAATAATATTGCTAGAAGATTATATGTAAATATGGTATTTACACCTGTTGGTATACAAAACCAAGTTAGACTTGAGTCTTGTCCAAATATTTCTCAAACAAAATTAGAATACTATGTAGCTATAGAAGTTTCTAACTGGGGAAGCGGTAGTTCTAGCATAGGTAATGGTGTGTACATGTACAAGGAAACAGAATGGTCAGGTAACAGCGGTCTTTCACAAGAAGGTAATGGAACTGTTTTTAATTTAAATTTTTCAAATGCTATTACTAGTGGATCTCCTGGAAACCCTACTTGTACAAACAGCGTTGGTTCTTATAATCAACCTATTTTTGCACCAACTAGAGCTGATGCTCAAGATTTATTAGCTAGTTTATGTTACACTTGTCCAGGTCCTTTAGGAGGCACGAATCAATGGGGTGCTGTTGATTGGACAAATCAGGATGACGCACCAATAAATTTTGGTGGTTTAAGATTTCAAATAACTTAAAGGAAAAAAATAAAGTAATAAGTAATAATTAACTATGGCAGGAGCAGTAGTAGAAGTAAAATATTTTAACTCTTTTGTTCTCAAGAAGACAAATAAAAACTCATTACCTGTGTGGAATGGATCATATGGTATACCCGCTAGTAAAGGAGGTTATCCAGCAGTTAGCACTACTAGTGAGGATAATTCTTGGGCTATTGAAGAATCTAGAATAAGAGGTGGTTATAATAATACTTCTACAGATTATGGAGTAAAAGCTTACTTAGTAGAAGAAGAGCCTAATTCAACAATAAGAAATAATGCGTTAATATATTCTGGTATATTTAATTCTAGAACTGGTATAAATAAAACTAATGTTTTTTCTACTGCTGAAGATATAACTAAAGCCGCAGATCCAGCTAATGGTTCTATACAAAAACTATACGCAGAAGACTCTAACTTAATAATATTTCAAGAAAGAAAAGTAAGTAGAGCTCTTATAGATAAAGATGCTATTTATTCTGCTGAAGGAAGTTCTAGTATTACGTCTAGCAATTTAACTATAGGGGTTATACAACCTTATGCAGGAGAATTTGGTATAAGCAAAAACCCAGAGAGTTTTGCTGTACGTGGTTATGCTAAATATTTTTCAGATAAAAATAACAATTCATTTTTAAGGTTATCTAATAATGGTATAACTGAAATATCAAGAGTTGGAATGAGAGATTTTTTTAGAGATACGTTAAACAGTATAGATTCAAACACTGGAAAAGGACTCGTTATAGGTGGGTGGGATATATATAATAATCAATATGTTACCTCATTACAGACAGCAGATATTACATCTAGTAGTTCTTCATATAATACTCTTTGTTGGGACGAAGATGTTAATGGTTGGACAAGTAGATTTTCTTACGCTCCTCAAAGAGCGTTTAGTTTAAGAGCTAATTTTTATACTGTACAAAACAGCGCTGTTGTTAACCAAATAAGTGGTTATAAACCATTAGGTATTTGGAAGCACTATGACAATAGAGTTAATAGAGGTACTTTCTATGATAGTCTTAGTGTTTCAAATGTTACATTTGTTTTAAACGCACAAAATACTATTTCTAAAAACTTTAAAACAATATCTTACGAGGGTAGTAATGGTTGGCAAATTACTAGATACACATCAGATGATACTGGTAAAGACTTTGATTTCACTACTAGTTTATGGCAATCAACACCTGACTCAACAAACAGTGTATTTAGTTATACTGGTGGAGAGTATGTTATAAATCCAGCTACGGGATTAGTTGTTTCTAGACAAGACTATAATACTGTCTTAGGCACAAATGATCCACCTTTAGATAGATATTACGCTGGTTTTACTAGAAAAGAAAATAGATACGTTGCTAACTTAGTATCTAACACTTCTGCTAGATCTGGTGAAGTATTGTTTGGAAATTCCATTAGCGGAGTAAAAGGCTTTTTCGTTATAGGAGTTGCTCAAACAGATAATACAACAGATGTTGGAGGTGAAAAGCAGTTATTCTCAGTAATGTCTGATTACAGTAATAATAATGGTTATTAATGAGTAATTTAAAGACTTCAACTAAAACAGATGTTGCTATAAAAAACTTTAGAAATAAAGTGGTAGAACTTGAAAACAAACTATTAAATAGCAATGATACTAATATAGTAAAAGGTAATTCAGATTCTTTTCCTTTAACACACTCTTTTTCAGACGGTGTTTATGTAAGAGAAATGAAAATGGGTAAAGGAGGTATGGTTATAGGTAAAATACACAATAGATCACATACCTGGTTTTTAATGCAAGGTCATTTAGTAATAGCAACAGAAGATGGTTCTTTTGAATATAAAGCACCAACTTATGTAAATGCGCCAGCGGGATGCAAAAGAGTTATAAAAGCACTAGAAGATTCAGTGTTTGTTAACGTACATCCAAACCCAGACAATATAAAAGATATTGATAAACTAGAAAAAATGCTTACTTGTGTAAGCTACAAAGAATACGAAGATATGAACTTTAAAAATATATTGATATGAGCATGGTAGTCGCAGGTGTTATAGGTGGAGCAGCGTCTATAGCAGGTGGAATTTTTGGATCTAGCTCGGCTAAAAAAGCTGCAAGAGCTGCAGCTAGAGAAAAAGCTAGGTTGACACTTAAGTTATCTAATTTAGAAAAAAATAGACAAAAAGTAGTAAATCCTTATGAAGACTTTACTAGTTTAAGTAGTATGATAACAAATCCTTTTGCTAATTTAGGAGTAGCAACCGCAGCTGCTGAAATTAAAATAGAACAAGCTGATATATCGTTAGCTAACACTTTAGACACTATAAAAACTACAGGTGGCGGAGCTGGCGGAGCAACGGCTTTAGCTCAAGCAGCTTTGCAATCTAAAAAAGGTGTTGCAGCTAGTATAGAGCAGCAAGAAAAAGCTAACGAAGAAAAGGCAGCCGCTGGAGAACAAAGAGCTCAACAGCAAAAAATAGCTGATGAACAAAGAATGCAGCAAGCTGGCGCAATGGGCAAGCAGTTTGTGTTTGGAGCAACAGAGCAGAGAGAAGTTAAAGAAATGGATAGAACTTACGCTGAATTAATGGGTGCAAAACAAGATCAAGCGCAAGCTAAAGCAGATCAAACTGGGGCTATAACAGGTATGTTTGGATCTCTAGCGTCTATTGGTGGTGGAATGTTAGGAGGAAAATAAAAAACAAAAAATGGAAAAAAACTTAAATCAAAACCTTTTTTTACAGCAGTTTAATGAAAGTGATGCTATAGCTTACAATGAAGGTTTCATTTCAAGTACTAGTGATTACAATTTTCAGCTACTAGACAATGCATATAGAAACACGGGTAGAATATATGCTAAATTAAAATTAGCTATAGAAAATAACAAGTGTCAAGATGAAACCTGTGCTTACGAGTTAGCTGAAATAAAGCACTTAGAGCAAGCTCCACAATTATCATTAGATTTTTTATCTTCTCTTTTAGAGCAACTAAATGTAACTGATGAGCCAAATTTTGATTCTAATAACAACTATAAGTATACAGTAGCTAATAGTATTTTAAGTGGTAAACCTGGGTTTTCTAAGTCTGATGGTTATAATGTTTATTTAGATATTCTACCTGGAGGAGCTCAGCAAATAGTATTTATAGGACCAGCTTTTGAAGAGCCTTTGGTTGTAAACAACACAGCGTTGGGTTCTTTAAATAAGTCAAACACTTCTATAGTAGCACCTACTCCAGATATTAATAAAGATATGTTAAGATTACTTACTGAGGTTGGTGTATTTTCACCTGATATGGTTGGTGAAAACGGGCAGCTTACAGCTGGAGCTAAAATAACTGAAGAATATGTAATTATGAATCCTGATGGCACTCCTGATTATGAGATTATAGACATCGGAAATGGAAAAGGTAGAAACATACTTAAGTACGACTTAGATAAAATCGAAAAGAAAGTAACTCCGTTTATAAACGCTGAGGTTGCTGGTTTAATGAGCTCTGAGCAAGAAGCTGTTGCGGCTTGGAACGTTTATATATCTAAAGGTACAAGTGTCGAAGAGGACGATCAGATGGCTCAGAGTGCTAATGCTGGTAACAGTTCTTGGAGCTACACAGAAGACTTGCCACTTATGCAAGATAAAAAAGTTTTATTTGAAAAGAAATATAAAGAATACTTTATGAATAATTATCTTAAACAATTTACTACGAACCAATTTCCTACGGTTCAGGCAGACGCTGCGGTGTTTGATTTAGCTGAAGCTAAGAAAGCTAAAGCTCAAAAGTTTATTGACGATAATAACCTATAAATTTAATTAAATGACATTACTAGAATACGTACAGTCACTTCAAGACCAAGGAGTTCCAGAAGAGCAATGGATTCAAAAAGTTCAGATATGGAAAAAAGAAAATGAATACAAAGCTCCAAAAGTAGAAATTGCTAAAACACCATCTGAAAAAGTAAAGACAGAAGTTGTTGCGGAAAAGGATGCGACTGCAGCAACAACCCCGGTAGCATCCGAGAGTTCAAGTTCTGGAAGTGGAACATTTCAATTAGACCCAATAGCCGACTTTAATTTAGATGTAATAAACCAGAAAGCTGAAAGAAAAACACTTCAAGAGGCTAGAAAAAACCTGCAAAAGTTTGAAGAAAAAAAATCTGACTTCAATAAAATACATGAGAATGTATTTGGTAAGTCAATAGAAGAGTTTGAGGAAGAAGAGAAACAATACAAGCAGGATCAAATAGAAGACATACTAGGCAAATATAGTATTGGAAGTGACGAAAGAACTATCGCATACAAACAACTTGATTTAGCGCCTGACGATACTATTAATAAAAAATTATACGAAGATTACGATTCTTATATAAAAGATAGAGAAAAATTAGTAGAAAAAGTAAAAGAAGTTCAAGAAGGTGACGCTTATGGTATACAAGGATTACCTAAAGTTGATTTTAGTAAAGTAGGAGAAGCTTTAGGAAAAGACACTAAAGACTATAATGACTTTGTTGCATCTGTAGAAAATCTAGATCAAGTATCTGATTATATAGAAAAAATAAGTAAAGAAAAAATAGAACCAAAACCTTTGACTATAGGTCAAAGAGCTGCAGGTGCTTTTTTAGTTAATATTCCACTTGGTTTAGAAGACGCTTGGGAAACTTCTAAAGCTACAGCTATTGACTTTATTGATAAATCTATGAAAGCAATGGGTCAAACACCAGAGTTTTTAATAGAAGCAAAAGCTAAAAAGGATCCAAACGCTATTGAGTTTGTTGATCCAGAAACTAATGAAAGAGTATTATTTAGTGAAAACCCAGGTAAATGGAAGGATTTAAAAGACAGGAGATTATCAGGTGAAGATATACCTTCTTTTATGGCTGGTTATGAAAATTTACCTGACTTCTTAAAGGGTGAAGGTGAGGAGGAAATAGGTAGATCTGCTGAAAACTATATAATAAATCAATTTAAAAAATCAGAAGCTTTAAACAGAGCTAGAATAAACGTTGGTACTTTTGTAAAAGAGTTTGACATTACAAAGCCTTTTGAAACTAAATTTGCCTCAGGCAATGAGTTAATTGGTGGTATTTTTGACACTATAGGTGGTTTTGTATCTACAGCTATACCAGCTGCTTTAACTAGAGGAGCTTCTATATTCCCTCAGATAGCAGCTCCAATGTATGTTGATTATAATATTGAAAAAGCTAAAAGTTTGTACGGCGATAGCCCTGAATCTATAGGTAAACTAGTACGTAATAGAGAAACTGAAATAATTACCCCATTGGCCCTTGGCGGTATCGCTGCTGGTCTTGAATATGTTGGGCTTAAGGGTATTGCTAAAAACTTGATAGGTAAAACAGGTATAATGAAGCCTTTTGTGTCAATGATTTTAACACAAAATAAAGAAGGGTTAACTGAGCTTGGTCAACTTGGAACTGAAGCTTTAAATAAAGGCTTAGCCTCTGGTAAGAGTCTAAGCGATTCTATGGTTAGCGCTTTAAAGGTTATGACTTCAAAAGAAGGTGTTAACAATTATTTAATGGGTTTTGCTGGAGCTGGTATTACAACTGCTCCTTCTACTATTGGAAAAGCTTTAATAACAGAAACTGAAGTTTTTAATTCCGCAGCTAAACACATAAAAAATATTTCTTCTTTACAACTTCAAAGATCTCAAAATAAAAATAAAGACTTTAGAAAAGCTATAGACATTCAAATACAAGAAACTGAATCTTCTTTAAAAGACTTGTTAGAAAATACAAATAAGCTGGCTAACACGATGACTAGAGAAGAGCAATCTAGGGTTTTAGACTTGTTAAATGAAAAAACTAAAAACAATGAAACACTAGAAGGTTTAAATAATTCGTTTAAAATGGGTGAGTTAACAGCTCAACAATACGGATCTGCTAAAGGTGCTTTAGTTAATAAAAATAAAAAACTATCTAACGAGGTGTCTAGAGTATTAGCAGATGCAAATACGAGAATCATAGAAACTGAAGTTGAAACTGTTAAAAAGTTTGCTGGAGAAGATAAGGTAAAAGTGTATAACACTATTAATGAATTTGTAGAAGCTACAGGTCAAGATCCAGATTTCGATGCATTTATAAACCCTGACACTGGAGAGATATTTATAAATAAAGAAAGAGCTGCTAAGGTAGGTTCTGTAACAGCTGGATCACACGAGCTTTTACATAAAATAATAAAACAATCTTTTTCAGATCCTGAAACAGCGGCTAGACTAGTAGAAGATTTTAAAAGTATATTAAGTACAAAAGAATTAGCAGTTATTCAAAAGCGTATAGACGAAAACTATTCTGATCAATCTAGTGAAGTGCAAAACGAAGAGTTTTTAACTTCTTTTTCTGACGCTATTGGAACAGGTGAATTAACTTGGTCTGATAACTTGAAAGAAACTTTTATGAGACTAGCTAAACCTATATTAAATATATTTAGAGGTAAAGGTTATGCTAGCTTAGAATTCGAAAGTGGTAGAGATGTTTATGATTTTATAAAAGACTATCAAAAAAACATAAAGAAAGGTAAAATATCAAAAAGAGCTGAGCTTTTATCAGCTACTGGAGAAGTTGATATGGGCCTTGAAACAGAGGTTGACTTAGGCGATGTTAAAGCTAGTAAAAAAGATACAGGCGCTGTAGCGTCTGCTAAAGTACAAGAAATATATGACACTCAAGGTGAAGCTGGTGCTTTTGACATTATAGAGCAATTCAAGCCTATAGTAAAAAAAATAGTAGATAAAAGGCAAGATGCACCTAATTTTGATCGTCAACTATTAACTGACGAAATTGAAACAGGTAAGCGTGGTATATTCGATTTAATTAGAGAATATAATCCAGAATCAGGTGTGCCACTAGCCGCTTATATAAACAAGTTTTTACCAGCTAGAGCAATCGAAGCTTCTCAAAGAGTTTTAGGTGAAGAGTTTACTAGTGATGTTACAGAGGCTAAAGGCGTTATGGCAGAAGAAGTAACAACTGAAGTTGCTGAAAAACCTATTACTAGAAAAATAAAACCAAGTTCGTTAATTTCTAACGATGCAGCGGCTAAAATTAAAGAGCAAGTACAACAGAAGATTAAAGACATCGATCCGAATAATCTAACGTTTAAAAAACTTGGTGACTTAGCTCCTGAAATTATTGCAGCTGAAATTGGTATACCAGTTAAAAAATTAACAGATCCAAAAGCAAACCTATCAAAAGGTGATGCTACAGCTATTCAGC
>Ga0196903_1000049_pt1 | contig 19754 bp, 25 predicted proteins | sample CB_VirMetaG_2_FD_169097 | JGI IMG/M metagenome (GOLD analysis project Ga0196903, IMG submission 169097) | Freshwater to marine saline gradient viral communities from Chesapeake Bay - CB_1504_2 Viral MetaG (v3) (version 3) | ecosystem: Environmental > Aquatic > Marine > Coastal | place: USA... | reverse complement strand
TCAGTTATACAGAACGATGCTGATTGGGAGTCTAAGATGGCTGATGCCTCTAAGGACTCGTGGAAAGATGAGTTCTGGACTATTGTGTTAGCGATACCCGTGTTCATGGTTGGTTACGCTATTGCTGCTAATGATGTTACTGTCATTGCTAGGGTAGCTACAGGCTTTGAAGCACTAGAGAAACTACCTGAGTGGTATCAATACTTGTTGTTTATTGCTATAAGTTCTAGCTTCGGTATTCGTGGCGCTAGTAAAATAATGGACATGAGGAAGTAACATGGCACTAGACCCATTAGCAAGTCCTTTCGATACACAAGAGGGAGACACCTTTGCACTTGAGCAGCCTCGTTCTGTTGTTGAGCCTTATCAAGGCGTAGTTCGTCAAGACTACGGCGTAGGCCAGCAGTATGAGTCTCCTGAAGAAGCTCTGGGTGCTTTGCCTTCTTATCTAGGCAGTCTTGAAGAACAGCGTGTAGTTACTGACAAAGAGTTTAATCGTCTCAACTACGACCCTTCTGAGTTTGTTAGAGCAGGTTTTAGCCCTTCTCCTAGAAGTGTCAGCAAAGGTGCTGCTTTAGATTCTACTATCGACTACATATCTAAAAATAAAATACCTTTGTCTAAAGAAGTAGACGGTCAAACACGTTACTTAACGACTGGTTTAGGTACTGATGTTTTTAGAGCAGATGAAGACTTTGACTATAAAGAAGGCAGCTACGAAGCTCAAGGCCCAGTAGGTACATACAGCACAGTCCACGTTCCACCAGAGAGTGTGTTTGATAGTCCATTACTTAGTGTTGTAGGTATGTTTATACCGCAAGTAGCTTTGATGACTACAGCTTTAAAGGTAGCTGCCGGTGAAAAGATTACACCTATGGAGATAGTAGGTGCTGGCATGGCTGGTCTTGAGTACGCAGGTACTATCAAAGCTCCTACAGGAGCAGCCGCTGGAGGCGTAGGGCCAGTAGATACACAAGGCGTTGGTTTGTTAGGCACTACTTATAAACAAACAGAAACACTAATGAAAGCAGCAGCAGCCGATAACTTAGAAGGTGGTGTTGTTCAGGTCTTTGCTCCTCAAGTTATTGACAGTGTTATGAGTAAGGTACCTTCTATTGAGCTACCGGAAACAGGACTACCTGAAGACTTTGAAGCTGGGTTAGTTAAGACTGTAGAGAAACTAGCTGGTGGTTCTAACTTTGATGATGCTATTAAAGCAGGCGGTATTGAGTTTATCAAAGAGGGTGGCCTTAAGCCTTTAGAGAGCATTGTTAAAGAAGCTGTCAAACCAGTAGGTGATATACTTGAGCCTATTGCTGATGCACTTAAAACAGTAACTGAACCAACAAAAGAGTTTCTATCTGAAGCTAATCAAACAATCAGAGAAGAACTACAAGGTTTTGATGAGTCAGTCCTCCAACCAATCACTAAGCCAGTAGGCGATGCTCTTTCCGCTGCCGATACAGCCGTTAGAGACACTTTACCTAGTTTTGGTAGCCTAGGTATAGACTTGCCTAACATTAGCTTAGGGATGCTTACAGGAGGTTCTACGCTATCCCCTACACGTACTACTGATGATATATTTAAAGAAGACCTGTTTAAGTTAAAGACTAAGATAGGTATTAGCCCTGTAGAAGAATTACTTCGTTCACCACAACAACAACAGGAAGTAGTGGGGCTGTACGATGACCCGTTTGCTAGTTCTTTTGACGAGAGGAATACATTTCAATTATGACTTACTTAGAAGCAGTAAACAAAGTATTACGTAGGCTCAGGGAGGACGAGGTAATCTCTGTGTCTTCTAATCCGTACAGTAAGCTAATCGGTGAGCTGGTTAATGATGCTAAGCGTATCGTTGAGGATGCTTGGGATTGGTCGTCAATGCGCACTACGCTGACTGTAGACACCACTGCCGGTGTATTCAGCTACAACCTCGTAGGCTCAGGAACAGGCCTAAAGACTTTAGATGTCATCAACGACACAAGCAATGTGTTTATGAAGCAGGCTACGTCATCTTGGATGAACAACGTATTCCTTAATCAATCACCTCCACAAAGTTCTCCTTGTTACTACGCTTGGAATGGTTTTAACAATGACGGTTACGCAGTGGTGGACATCTACCCTATTCCAGATAAGGAGTATAACCTACGCTTTAACGTAGTCAACAGAGACGCAGAGTTTACTAACGACACTGATGTTTTGAACGTGCCTTCAGCTGCTGTTGTTCAGTTTGCACAGGCTTTAGCTATTGAAGAGCGTGGTGAGACGGGCGGCACATCTAGTAACTCTATGATGGCCATGGCTAAGTCTACACTATCCGATGCAATTGCAATGGACGCTGCTCGTTTCCCTTCAGAAACTATATGGACTGATGTATAATGGCACAACCACTACAGAATCTTTCAATCGCAGCTCCTGCTTTCTTTGGGCTGAACACGCAAGACTCTCCTGTGGGCATGTCTCCTAACTTCGCTAATGTTGCTGACAACTGTGTAATTGATAAGAGTGGTCGTATTGGAGCTAGGAATGGCTACAAAGAGCTTACCACTAATGGTTCGTCAGTCCTTGGCTCAAGCGTGGGGATAGAACACATACAAGAGTTTATTGCGTATGACGGTACAGTAACTGTCTTCTCAATGGGTAACAACAAGATATTTACTGGTACTACAACTTTAACTCAGATAGCATTCCCCTCTGGTTACTCCTGTACTGCTAACAACTGGAAGACTGCTTCCTTTACCAACAAGGTGTACTTCTTTCAAGCAGGACATGCTCCTCTTAAGTTTACAGCAGGCGGTACTGCTCTTGAGTTAGTTCCTGATTCAGGTAGTACAGCTCCACCGCAAGGTGACGAACTACTGGCAGGCTTTGGTAGATTATGGATTACCTCTGTAGCAAACGAAGACTATAAGATATACGGCAGTGCCTTACTTAACGGTGACGTATGGCATGGTTCTGGTAACTCTTGGCTTACTATTGATTTAACAACTGTATGGCCTCAAGGTTACGACTCAGTGGTTGCTCTTGCTGAGCACAATGGATTCTTAGTTGTCTTCGGTAAGCGTTCCATTATACTTTACTCAAATGTTGTAGGTTTGGAAGGTGGTGCTGCTGCTTCAATAACACTGGCTGACACTATTGAAGGTGTTGGTTGTATTGCTAGAGACTCTGTACAGTCAACTGGTTCTGACCTTTTGTTTTTGTCTAACCGTGGTGTAATGTCTCTTGGTCGCTTAATACAAGAAAAGTCAATACCCCTGCGTGACATAAGTAAGAATGTACGTACAGACTTAATGGCTCGTGTCAACGACGAGTTTGCTGCTGGTAACGGACATACTATTAGAAGTGTCTACAGTGCTAAACATGCTTTCTACTTACTGACTTTACCTGACTCAAAGAGTGTTTATTGCTTTGACGTTAGAGCGCCTTTAGAAGACGGTTCCTTTAGGGCCACTACTTGGTCAAACATAGAACCTTTGGCTCTGTCAGTGTTTGCTGACGACGTTCTTTACATGGGTAAGGAGAGTGGCCTTGTTACCTATGAAGGTTACTTAGACGACACAGCTTCTTACGACATGAGATACTTTAGTCATCCTCTGGACTGGGGCAACACAACTAACTTAAAGTTTCTTAAGAAGTTTAACGTAACTGTTATTGGTGGTTCAGGAGCAACCGCTGTTCTTAACTGGGCTTACGACTACTCCGATAACTTCTCTAAACAAGACTTTAGTTTTGAGGACGTAGTAAACGAAGGTGTCTATGGAGTAGGTGAGTTCAACATCAGTGAGTTTTCAGGTGGTGTTACAGTTCAAACACCAAGAGTAAACACAACAGGCTCAGGCACAGAAGTAACCGTAGGCGTTGAGACAACAATCAACGGTAAACCTTTTTCAATACAAAAGATAGACATACACGCCTTACTAGGGAGATTCATCTAAATGGCTAACTATACAGTAACAACCAACTTCGGTGCTAAAGATTCTCTTCCCTCTGGTAACGCAGGTAAGTTAATCAAGGGTACTGAATTTACAACTGAATTCAATAACATTGCTACAGCTATCGCTACTAAAGCAGATACTTTAACGACAGCTCCTAAAGCGTCTCCATCACTAACGGGCTCAGTTGCAATAACTACAGCAGCAACCGCTGGAGCCGTAGCATTAACGCTTTACAACGGTGCTAACATTGCAGGCAAAATAACAACAGGCTACACAAGTCCTCAAGGATTTTTTAGTATAGGACAAGGTTCAACAGGTTTACGTTTTATAGACTATACTCAGAAAAACATATCTCCATTTAACGTTAACACTAACGCTGACAGCGACAACCTAGTAGCCTTGGGTAAATTATCAGCTAGATTCGATGACATCTACGCTACCAACGGCACTATCCAGACATCTGACCAGAACGAGAAGCAAGACATAGAGGAACTGACTGAAGCAGAGACTCGTGTAGCTGTAGCTTGTAAAGGCTTGTTACGTAAGTTCCGTTGGAAGTCTGCTGTAGAAGCTAAAGGAGATGAAGCTAGAACTCACTTTGGTATTATAGCTCAAGACTTACAGGCTGCATTTGAAGCAGAAGGTCTTGACGCCGGTGACTACGCTATGTTCATAAGCAGCACTTGGACTAACGATGACGGTGAAGAACAAACTAGACTAGGGGTTCGTTACTCTGAACTGCTTGCATTTATTATTGGAGGTATTTAAACATGGCTAACGGATTAATGGACTTAGGTAGAAACCTAGTCAACACAGCAGGTAGCTACTACGCTGGACAAGAAGGCATTGAAGGTGCAACAGCAGCAGGACGAGCTGGCTTAGCCCTTGGTGGCCAGATAGGACAAACAGCTTCTGAAGCATCACAGTTCAAGCCCTACACTGTAACTAGTAACTTAGCAACAGCAGCCACTACTCCTGAAGGGGGCTTAGGTGTCACCCTGTCTCCGGAAGAGCAAGCTAGGCAGGCACAGTACCTCCAAGGTGCTCAAGGTCTTCTAGGAGGCTTAGGCGTAGGCACAGAGCAAGCCACTACTGACCTGTACAATCAGATTAGAGCAGCACAGGCTCCTGAAGAACTACGTAGACAGCAGTCGATGGAAGAAGGCTTGTTTGCTCGTGGTCGTGGTGGTATTACTAGCGGTCAGTACGGTGGCACTTCAGAGCAGTTAGCGTTTGAGAAAGCAAGACAAGAAGCTATGCTTAATGCTCAGTTGTCTGCTAGACAGCAAGTGGGTGCAGAGCAGCTTAGAAACCTACAGTTAGGTCAAGGCTTACAAGCTGCTGGTTATAACCCACAACAGCAAGCTTTAGGCTTATTTGGTGCTTCTTCTATACCAGCTCAGATGGCTGCACAGGGTCAGAGAGGGGGTGCTCAATTACAAGCACAGGCCTCTACAGCAGGTCTTGAAGGTCTCATGCAGGGTGAGCAGATGGCTAACCTGCTTCGTCAGCAGCAGTTACAAGCTGTTTTAGGTGGTGTTACTGGTTCAAGAGACCCGCTAACGGGTGACTTTGGTGGCGGTTTGTTGAGTTCTCTTATGGACTTCTTTGGTTCAGGTAATACTGGTAGCACAGCTGGAGATAATTTAGAATACATAGATAACATGACTCAAGCTGAACGAGATGCTTATTATGGTTATAATCTAGGCCAAGACGCGGGCAGTGCTTCCGGCATGCTTTATGACGACTACAGCAACTACGCATAATAGGAGAACAAGACAATGGCACAAACAGATTTAGCAGGTTTGCTCACAGGCATTACCCAAGCCCCTATTGACCCTATGGCAGGACAGTCTATGTCTCAGCGTCAGTTAGCTATGGGCGCACAGGCAGCTCAAGGTCTTCGTCAAGGCATGGGTGGTTTATTCAATACTGACACTAGAACTACAAAAGAGAAAGCTGACCAGATGTTGTCTAGTCTGGATATTAATAAACCAGAAGAAAGAGAACAAATTTTTAAAATTATTAGCAATGTAAACCCCGCTGCTTTGCCTGCTCTTAAAGAAAGTTTAGCTCAACAAGACGCAGCAAGAGAGCAGCAGCTACTTTCAAACAAACAACAGCAAGAAGCTCTCGATATTTCTCGAATATCAGCTACACGAGGCAGTTCTTCTCCTTATGGCTTTGGTAGAAGCTATGTTGTTAGAGATAAGGACGACAATCTCTATAACGTCAACGCCGCTATGAGCAAACAAACAGGTAGGATGGAGACTATATATTCTCCTATAACCCCCAACGCTCCTGCTCAACCAACAGGTGAGCTTACAATGGTATCTGGTGAGTTTGGGCAGTCATTTCAAGACGAAATTACAGCGGCGGGAGAAGAAGTAGAAGCTCAAACCTTTGGGGAACTGAGAGGCCAAGCTAGTGAGCAGACAGCTAAAACTGGAGAAGCGTTAATAACGGGTAACAGAATGCTAGGCCTTTTAAGTGATATTGAAACAGGCGGTTTTACTGAAACTTCTAAGAAAGCTATTTTTGATGTGTTTGGCGTCACACCCACAAGTGTTTCTGAGTTTGAAAATCTTGCAGGTCAGATGATGTTAGACAACCTTAAAGCTTTTGGCGCTAACCCAACAGAAGGTGAAAGAGCCGTTGCTGCTTCTTTACAAGCCAGTATAGACAAAGGAGAGGGAGTCAACAAAGCTATTATTGAAAAATTCATAGCAGAAATGCAACGTAAACAGGCGCGGTTACAATACTTAACGCTCCCTACAACCAAAAACTTACAAAGCTATAACAACTATGTTAATTCTCAGTATTCTACTAAAGGTAATAAAACCGTGGGTGAGCAACCAACAGTAGTAATTGACCTTTCCTCTTTACCAGTAAATTAGGAGTTTAAACAGTATGTCACAAGAACTAAGATTACCGAACGGTAGAACTCTTACGGTAAAAGAAATTCCGGAAGGGATGACACAAACTCGTTTAAAAGAAATACTCCTACGTAACAACTTGGCATCGGATGAAGACTTTATTGCTCCTCCTCCTCCTCCTCCGCCTCCTGAAAAGAGAAGAGGAATGGGAGCTACAGGTGAGGGCGTCGATGTAGGTCAATTCTTACAGGAAAACTTAGACATACCCGCCAGTATTGCAGGCGGTATTGCAGGTGCTAAACTTGCAGCTCCTACCATGAATCCTTTTGTTATAGGAACAAGCGCTGTTGCTGGGGCAGCCCTTGGCACGTTTGCAGGTTCTTTAGGCTCAGACGTTTTGACAGGTGAAGATTTACAGTATCAAGAAGCGGTAGACAAAACACTTGACAGCATACAGATGGACGTAGCTACGTTAGGTGCAATACGGGCGTTAAAAATACCGTTCATGGCCGCTAAGAAAGCATTAGGACATACCCCTGATGAAACTGCTAAGCTGCTTTTAAAGAAAGCTAGAGAAGGTATGGAAGCAGGAACTCCCGAATCTCTACAGGCTTCACAGCGTTTATTACAAGAGAAAGGAGCTACCTTGTCTCGCTCGCAGACCGGACAGGCGAGTGCTTTAGAAACCTTTAGCGAAAAGATAGGCCAAGCAGGCTTGTTAAGTGAGACCACTTATCTAAATAAAGTTGCTGATACGGATAGAGCTGTACAGGAAACTCTGAACGAGATAGTTGAAAAAGTGACTATGCGCGGTGATGCTTCTCCACGTGAGATGGGCGAGGCGATGTACGACACTATTAATGCAGGTCGTTTGGCTTTGAGTGATTCTTACGGCGATGGTCTAACCGTAATACAGGAAGGTCTTAAAAATAAAGTTGTAAATGTTTCTCCAATTAAAAAGAAACTTAATTCCTACTTAAACGCTAATAAAATAACATCCGTTGGTGTAGAAGACGTAGTTCCTTCGGGTTCTCCTTTTGCAGGGAAACAAGCAACACAGCGTGAAGTACGTAAGACAACCAGCACGCTAGATAAAGATACCGTAAAGTTTATTAACGACAAAATGTCAGGTATTTTAAAACTGCCTAACATGAAGGCTGCGGACGTAATCGAAATGGACAGGCTGTTGTCTGCTGAGATTCGTAAGTTTGGGGATGTCAACTCTGGCATGTACAACTCTACTGCTCAAAAAGAACTTGGGGATGTCATTGACATGCTCAAGGATTCTTACATAGCAACTATTAAGCAGGCAGACTCTTCTTCTGCTGCTCAGTACGCTAAATTAAAAACCAACTACAAGACGGCACGAGATAACCTTTTACCTCAAATAACTACAGGAGTTATTAAAAAAGCAGGGAATAACGATTACGATGCTCTCGGTCGTATGCTGACAACTCAGTCTAACGCTAGTAAAGTTAATGAGTTCATGAAGAGTATTGACGAAGCCTACAAACAAATAGGCAAAAGAGACGCATTGCCTGCTGAGATACCCTATAGTTCAGCTAAGGAAGCAAAGCAAATAATAAAGCAAGGCTACTTGAAGAATATCTTTCCTGATTCAAGTTCACCTGACTTTAAAATTCAAGACTACGCTAACTTAGCTGAAAAGTACAGCAAGCCTGCTAATGCTGACATGTTGAAAGTTATAACGGGTAAGGATTATCCTAGAGTTAAACAGTTAATGAACGTAATGTCTGAAGCTAGTTTCAAGCCTGACGGTAATTTAGGTACTTTGTTTTTACGTAGTAAGGAGTACAGCGGAGCAGGAAAAGTCATGCAGGTTGTACTTCCAACTGTGGGTGCAGCGGCAGGTGGCTTCTTAACGGCAGGAGCAGGATTAGCGGCAGTTTTAGCTACTCCTGTGTTCTTAGCTAAAGCAGCCTTTAACCCTAAAGTAGTAAACAAGATGTTAGCTTTTGACAAGGTAAAGTTTAAGTCTCCGTCTGCTATGGAGAAAGCAGCGGCTACTATTATTGATGACTTAGTTAGAGGAATGAATGACTATGAAGCGGCTCAGTTTAGGGCTGAATTAGAAAACCAGTAGACGTAAAAAAGGGGCCGCGAGGCCCCTTAGTTTTACTACACTTTTACGTACCAATAAACGCTCATTCACTACACTTATTGCACCCTAAACTATCTCACATGCTCCACCAGTACACGCTAGTTCCTGAGAGCCTGTTGTATTATCCTCCTTCTCGAAGTAGATTAGGTCATTCCAATTAACACCTTGTGGCATAGCTGCTAGTAACTCCTCGTACTTCTCAGCAGTGATGTCCTCATAAGGAGCTTGCTGATACGTATGGTCACTGACAGGCAACAAGCTGATACCACTACAGATGTCAAAGTTATCCCATATCCACTGTGCTACTTGCAGGAACTCGCTGTCTGTGTAGTATACAGTGATACTTGGCTTATGCTCACACCAATGGTTCTGGTAAGTCTTCCAAAGTGCTAACTGCTCCATAGCTCCTACCATCTTCACTGTCGTACTGCCCTTCGGTGCTTTGACAGGGAAACCAAACACTAACGATGACTCTGACATAACGTCTTGTTCTACTGGGAATCCTGCTGCTGACATGAAGGCTGCAAGAGGGTCTTTCTTGTCTGAACGTACACGTCGAATGTAATGCTCAGAGAAGCGAGGATGGATGCCAGAAGCACTATCAACAAGCTGAGACACAGTACCACTTGGCTTAACAGCCGTAACAGCTGTAGACTGATTAATGCCAAGCTTCTCAGCCCACTTCTTGTTAGTTGCAACAGCAACATCTCTAATCTCCTCTAGCCACACAGCCAGCATAGGTGACTCAGCTCGACTCAGTGTGTCGTTATCCATGATGCCAGTCATGCTGACACCCAGCAATGCTTCCTCTTCAGTGTTCTTCTTCCAGCAAGCACGAAGGTATCTAAAGTCTGTCAAGGTAGCCTGTAGTGTACCAATGATAGCAGCAACCTCAGCCTTAGCCTTGAGCGTCTTAAGTGTGTCATCTGCACGTACTACAATCTCTGACAAGTTACAAAACTGATTACTACGTAAGATAATCTCAGAGCAAGGGTTAGTGCCAAAGTCATGGTTAGGGTCACGACGACCGTTACGTGCTGCAATCTTCTGTGCTGCTACACGACTAAAGATACCACGCTCGCCTGCTTTAGATTCATACAACGTCTGCATCTCATTAAGGAACGCTTCGAAGTCTGGCTTCTCTGTGTACGCTACGCTGTTGTTAGCTAGTCTACGGTGACCTTCCTTCTCCCACCAAGCACCTGACTTAGCCTTAGCCATACGACCATCGGAGAGGTTGGACAAGCTAATCAAAGCTGAACGTCTAACACCACCTACAACTACAATGTCAGCAATCTTACAAACTACATCGTGGCACTCAATACTCGTCAATTTACGACCTTCAGCCTTCTGGAATATACCTACGCAGAAGTGAAACAAATCATCAAGAGGCTGTGGGCCTGACGCTCGACCACCAAAGGTCTCTAGTCGCTCACCTGCACCACGTACACCTGACATATCCCACTTAGGTATCTTACCTGCGTACAGCATAGCAATCAGCTCACGGAATGCACTGGCCCATCCAATCTTGCTGTCACCTACTACAATGGTAGTGTCTGTGTGGTGGAATGACTCAGCGATGACTGGTAGCTTAGTAATGAAGTTACGCTCTACGCTGAACCCTACACCTGTGCCACACATAAGCACGTACATCAGCTCATCAAAGCTACGTGGTGAATCAATTGCAAGGTAAGAACAGTTAAAGCCTGCTACGTTGTCTTTGTCTAGTGCTACACCTGCTGTCATTAAGCAGCGCATTGACGGCATTACTTCTAAGTCGTGGATAGCCTTAAACAGCTTCTTAGCGGCCTTGTCGTCTATCTGACCACGGTTAGACCAGAAGTCTACGTAACGCTGTACTGTCTCTGCCCATGTTTCTCTACGGCCTTCTTCCTGCATCCATCGTGCGTAGCGGCTCTTGTGTATAAACTGTTGGTACTGTTCCATTATTTCATATCCTTTAATTTAGCTTCTTTAAGAACTTCATTGACCGCGTTGTAGACTTCTTCCTTTTCTTTCTTCTTGCCGAAGATAGCATCCCAGTTGTCTTCGTACTTCTTCTTGTCTGTGGGGCGAGTCGTTGAACCCTTGCCCCCGTGTGTTTGCCCTGTAGCCATTATTTACCTCCTCCGCAACCTTCTGTGTCACAAAAAGGCCAGTTTTGACAGCCTAAGTGCGGGTCAAAGTCCCTGTGTTCTGGTTCTTCTTTTTTCCAAGTTATATGTCTCCAAGCGGCCTTTAAGAGAGTCTTACCGTACATCTCAAACACTATTTGGAACCACAATAAATCAAAAGAAAGTATATATGTATTATATTCCTCCGTCTCATCGTCTTCTGACCAATCTGAGTTTTTATCAATCCAGAAGTAAAAGCCTAGAAAACTTCTGGTTCGTTCTCCTAGTTCATACAAATATTCATTACCCACTGTACCTAGTTTTAAAAATAACTCGCTCTGGTACTTACAGTTTCTAGCGCAAGAACTCAATAACGTAAAATAAAACATCAGCTATTCTCCTCTATCACAATATCCGTTAGACGAAGCAAGTACCAACCTGCCTTCTCTAAATCCTCTACTGGCTTGCCTTTGTAGTCATAGCGCCATAGGTACTTCATGCAGTTGCCCTTGAGATAACCCTTGAAGGCTACGCTGGACATTGACTCTTCGATAGCGTCGATGCACTCAATGTTACCAGTGTTGTAGTGGCTGGGGTTGTTGACTACATCGTCTTCTTCAGGATAGCCTGTGAAAACTACTTCGTCATCCTCTTCTTCTGCAAAGATGTACTCGTCTAGCTCTTCTTGAGTCATCTCCACATATACTGACATCAGAGATTCATCTATTGCTGGGTGTTTCTTTCGTAGTCTATCCCAGTCTGCTGGTGTTGCTTGATTAATGCTCATCTTCTAATTCCTCTTCTCTGTATCTAATTAGCCTGTCTTCAAAGGCGTTTAGTAAGTCGTCAGCGTTTATTTCAAGTATCTCTAAGATAAGTACCTCATCGTTTTCCCTGACGAACTGTTCTTTGTATTCCTCAAATGTTAATGACATTTCTTATCTCTCACATACTTAAGTAGCTCTTTACTTGTTTTAACAGTGAAGCAAGGAAAACCTTCTTTCTCACACCACTGGCTCATAGTCATCTTACTACCTTTACGTACCTTTGTCAATGGGTTGGACAACACAAAGACTAACTCCCACTCTGGCATAGAATCTCTGATAGCCTTGTACTTCTGTGTATCGCCTACTCTGAAGTAACCCTTGGCTTCTATCAGTATCTTCTTGTCTTCGTTCACAAAGTCAGGAGTGTACTTTCTGTGTGTTGTGTAAGGCAAGTTGTAAGGCTCATAGATAAACTCTTTGGTTAGTGCGTCTGCTAACGCTGACTCTAACCCTGACCTGTACTTCGTTTTCTTCTTAGTCACTGAGCTTCAACTCCTGTACGTTTGGCTCCTTCACTACCTCGCATAGATACTTAGGCTGGTAAGAGTAGTTAAACAAGCGCAGATTAGGGTAACAGTGCTGCTTGTACTGACAGTAAGAACAACCCATAGCCAGTTGCATGTTACCTGACTTACCGTCTGGCTTAGGCTTATGACACACTGCAACAGGCTCAGGCTTTTTTACCATCTCCTTGAGGTACTTAATCCTATCAGCTATCGTACCGTTGAACTCCATGTCAACCTTAAACTCTGGGTCTGCTAAGTCGTACTTCAGGTAAGTGAGGTGACCTACTGTCTTATCAATAGCTAACCAACCAATCTGTGTCTCGCCTTCTGAGTAGGCGTAGGCTTTAATCTGGTCTACGTAGCCAAAGGGGTCATCCCTCAGTATCTTACCTTCTTTAAACTTCTTAAAACCAAAGCTGCTCGCAGACTTAACATCTGTAACAACACCGTCAATCTTACAATCCATAGAGCCTCTGATACCCTCTACCTCACACTGCTTTTGTTCGTCTGTAACTGTGTGGCCTGACATACGGGTAAGGAACAACAGCAACTCTTCCACCAAATGCCCGTACATAAACTTAACGTAGGTGTGTGGCTCAATCTTCTCTTTCTTGGTACCGTTTACAACGTTCCAGAGGAATCTATCAGTGCGTCCTACGTTCGACAGGCGTAGCGTTCGTTTATCTTGACGCTTCTCCCTGCCGAACTCTGTGCGCATAAGAGCCTTTACGTTCTCACCAAACTTCTCTATCTCTGCCTCTACGTCAACTGAGGGGTCTGCGTCCTTACTCTCCATCATTGCGTATATATCAGCTACTAATGTCTCAGTCGTCTTGTTCATCTTCTAACTCCTTGAATGCTTTGATAACGTCTGTTGAGAATAACTTCTGTAAATTAACCAAGAACATTCTGCTTGCGTTGTTATCTCCACCACTCACTGTTTTGAATTTGTCAAGTCTTTTAACTATCTTCTTCAAGACGGGGGTGCTGAAGACTAACGTACAGTATTCTTCGTCTCCGATACAGAGGTTGTGGAACCAGTAGTCTGACTCCGTAGCCTCAATCCCTGAAGGCTTACCCCACGACTGGTACTCAATACAAATGTTACCAGTACGCTGCCACATGTCTTTCTCTGACTTAACCTCTATCTTCTTACCAGTAAGCATCTCTGCTATCTTGTCTTCCCTGACCTCACCGTAAGCTAAGTCAATGTCAAACTTCTTTCTATCAGCTTTGTTAGGTTTCATTATACAGCCTTTTTAAATAAGTTGTTGAACCAATCAAGGAAACGAGGTCTCTGGGTAGTGGGGGACTTTCCTTTCATAAGCGAGTAGACCGCCTCTAAACCTTCTTCCCTGTATAACTGATGGTGGGGATGCTTAGGGTTACCCACTCTGTATCTCTTACCGTCTACGTACATCCTTGTCTGATTCTCTCTGCTCCTAGCCGACTCCTTAGTGAGTGTCTGCCCAGTTCTTTCCGACTTTGTACTCGCCTGCGAGGGGGCAGTTGAGTTTGTAGTGAAGTCCGGCAGCTTCAACACAAGCCGTTGCCAAGCGGCCAAACCTTTCTGCGTCTTTTGATTTAACTTCTGTCTGGATTTCATCATGAATATTTCCTATTATCTTAAAGTCAATTTTATGGAGGTTAGCGTACTCTACCAGTAAACATAGGGCTTTCTTCATAACGATAGCGCCTGCTGATTGGAGTAAGCTGTTTAACGCAGCATGTTCTGACCGGATTGCCACTCGTCTTCCATCCAATCCAAGAACATAACCTCTTCCAGATGCCACTGTAACCTGTTCTCGTAGTCTTCCAAGAGCTGGCGTATTTGCAAGGAACTTTTCTTTAAGTCGTTTACCGACCTTTGCAGTTCCTCCAACGATGCTTCCGATTTTTGAATCTCCTGCGCCGTATAGGAAAGCGTAGATGAAAGTCTTTGCTTGGTCTCTAGTCTCAAGGCCCGCAGCCAACTGGTTTGCTGTGTGAATATCTCCTGTGAGTATTTCATTAGTGTAGTCCTCATCCTTCATATAGTGTGCCAGCATACGTAACTCTAAACCGCTGGCGTCCATGCCAACCAAGCTATAACCTTCAGGTACTGTCCAGCAAGCTCTACATTCTTGGCCGTAAGGCGAGTAGACTGCTGGTACTTGACCCATGTTGGGGCTTGAGTGTGTCATACGGCCTGTCACAGCGCCATTGGCGTTTACGTAACCGTGTACTCTATCGTCTTCTTTAACGGCTTCTATCCAGCTCTGCACCTGTGCGATACGCTTCTGCACTAACAGATACTCCCCAATCAACGCAGCCTCTGGTATACCCTTGACTTTGTTGAGTACCGACTCATCTACAATCGGCTGGCCCTTCTCTGTAAAGGTCTTAGGTTTCCACCCAAAGTACTGTAGGTAGCGGCCTATCTGTTGGCGCGAACCTAAGTTAAACTCTGGGTAATCAAGCCTGCTGAAGTCTGCTACTGCTGTCTCCCACTGCTCACCTAAGAACTTCAAGCCAACGATGGAATACGTACCGTCCTTCTTAACCTTCGGTGATACTTGTTTTATAAAAGTAGGTAAAGGCTTAAACTTCTCATGTACCTTATCTTCTAAGTCAAGCTTTTTCTCTTTTAATTCAGCTAATAATACAAACGCTTTCTTCTGGTCTAGGAGCCAACCGTTCTTGATTTGTTGAGCAATAATGTCCTGTACCTGATGCTCAAGGTCAAGGCTCTCATCTCTAAAACCAGCAAGAGATACGACGAGTTTCTTGTACACCAGTTCATTAACCCTAACGTCTTGCTGACAATACTCCACCATATCCTGCGAGAAATTAAGCCAATCATTGTAGTCTCCTTTAGGGCATCCTAATTGTTCACCCCAGCTATCTAGTGAATGACCACCTTGGCGTGAAGGCTCTGCCAAGCGTGACATAACAAGTGTGTCAGTTACCTTCTTATCAGTGAAGTCTACGTTCCAAAGCTTTTTGAGCGCCGGTATATCATAGCCAATTATGTTGTGACCTATGATTTCCATCTGCTCAGAGTAAAAGTAATCTTTAAAAGCAACCTCACTGGTAAACACTAGCTCTTTAGCTGTGCTTACTTCACGTACTGCAACACACCATATAAGAGTAGGCTCTAGCCCGTTGGTTTCAATGTCAAAGACTATCTTCTTCATAAGCTTAAAAATCCACCTTATCTTCGGCTACTGGACAGGCTGTCTCAATCATACGACCAGAGTCTTTGTCGTAGTAGAGGTAACAAGCTGCACCAGTCAAACCAACAAACCGATTCTTTAGAACCCTTACACACGTAGTGTTACGTATATCAGCGTCTGGGTGCTGCTGGTCACGTTCTAAGCCAATCACCATGTCACTTAGCTGTGCAATACTGGCTGACCCTCTAAGCTCTCCTAAGCTAATCTTACCGCCGTCCTCGTGAGCCTTCTGACCTGATGGTCGGCGTAGGTGAGACACTAAGAACAAGCCGACACCTGTCTCCTGAACTATCTTACGGAGGTTAGTCATAATGCTATCAATAGCCTTACGCTCGTCTCCGTTGGCTTGGTCGCTGACTACGATGCTTAGGTGGTCTAGGATAATCCACTTACAGTCTAAACCTTTAGCCATGTAGCGTATGCGTCCTAGCAGGTCATCCTCACTGGTGCTGCCCCAATGGTCAAGCATATAGATACGACCTGTACCCATAGTCTTTTCCCAGTAACCTTTCTGCTCTTCAAGGGTAACTGCTGCTTTAACATCCGGTAAGTGTAGCTGCTTATTGGCTTCGATAGACATAATGCCTAGTGCTGTCTTGGGTATATCTTCTTCCAGTGCCAAGATACCAATGTTATCTCCTGTCTGGTTCAACAAGTAGTGTTCTAGCTCTCTGACTATCTGTGACTTACCCATGCCAGAACCTGAAGTAATAGTAACCAGCTCTTTAGCTCTAAAGCCGTGAGTGTACTCATTAAGACAAGTCCACGGATAAGGTATTGAAACAGTCTGAGCCTGTTCCTGTAGCAAATCCCAAGTATCTAAGCCTGACACAATACCATCGGGCCTGAATACCTTAGCATCCCACCAGCTACTAACAAACTCTGACACCTTACGGGCCTTCAACATATCACCTGCGTCCTTCAGGGGCAGTGTTACGTTCTTAGCCTTATTGGGTGTGAATAATGTTAGTACAGACTGTGCTGCTTCCTGTCCCGCCTTGTCGTTATCAAAACAGACAATCACGTTATCGAAGCTCTCTAACCAGTCTAGGTTTGCTTTAATATCCTTAGTTGCACCGGCAGCGCCTGACCTGATTGATACTACTGGCCATTTGCCGTCGAACATCTCAGAGACAGCCATTGCATCTGCCTCTCCCTCAGTGATGGTAATGTACTTACCGCCCTCTCTATATGCCTGTTGTCCAAACAGACCTACATTATCGAAGCTACCTGTGGCGTAGAATCCTTTGTTCTCTACTTGTCTGACCTTCGTCCCTGTGGCCTGACCTGTGTCTTTATCGTAGTATGGGTAGTGGTGCTTGACAATCTTGCCCTCTGGGGAGAATTCTACAGTCACACCGAACTTAGCTGCGATTGCCTGTGAAATCTTCCTATCGGGGATTGACGCTATAGTTCCTGTCATCTCAAATGCTCTTGTTGGCTTCTTAATTACATCAGCAAAGTCTGGGGCAGTTCCGTTGCCCCTCTCGTAGTGACCACACCCACCAGTGAAACAGTGGGCGTGTCCGTCTGAGTACCTTGCAAGGTTGTTGCCTGAACCACACTTAGGGCATGGCTCATGCTTTACAAAGGTAGACTCTTCTCTCATCCTTAAAAGTCCTCTGCGCCTTCCATCTCTGCTACTTCCAGAACCTTAACTTTGTTGAGGTAAGTACCGATACCGTGTACAGGGTGTGGCTGGCCGTCTGTATAGAGTAGACGTACTTTAGAGCCTCTGGTCACTCGACCACTAAACTCTGACCCATCGGGGTTAAGCACTGGCACATCAAACTTGCTACTAAACTTACGCTGTTTGACACCCTCATACTCTCTAAGCTTGACACCCTTGGCATCTAGCTCATCTGCTGTTGCATCGTCTAAAGACACTACCAGAGAGTATTTACCAGTGGATTGGTTGTTGTAGACCTCATGCTCAGTGAGGTTGGCGAATGCTACTGTACCTTCTAATGTTGCTAATGACATAGTTATTACCTTTTCAGTTGGTTATTAAATTGATTCATCTACTTAAGTATACTTTAGTTAGTTACTTTAATGTTTAATCTTAAAGAACATAACATAAGGAGATTATAGCATTAATTATAGCCTTTGTCAAATTCAAATTCATCTAGGCTAATTGTGAAGTCTATCTGGGTATCTACGGTGGCGTCGAAGTCACTGTAAGCCTTACTTGAAATCTTACTACAGTCGTAGCAAAGGCCCACCATTGTGTCTGATTTACCGTAGGTTTTGTTTAGTTCCGCGTTAGTCAATATAACGTCACAAGCTTTGCATCTACTCATTTTGTCTCTCTCCAAATGCGTTGTCGTGTTTCTGTTTGAAGTCGCTGTAAGACATTGCGTGGTATTCCTGTCGTAGCCTATCAGCGGCCATGGCTTGCATCTCTGATACTGTCATGCAGTAGAGCTGATACTCGACCAGCTCATTAACCATTACGTAGCTGTTGTCGTCTAGCCAGTCGCTCTGGTGGTCGTACCCAATCAACTGCTCTTTAATCTTGCTCACTATTCATCGTCCTCATCAAATGTATAAACGTTACCCCAAGAAATAATAATACAGGGCAACAGTATTATAACACCTTGAAAGGGCATTGTCTCTATTTCCCCTGTCAGGATATTCTGTGTGTACACTGGCCTGCTATCGACGAACTCAATATCTAAACCGGTTCCAGCTCTGAACTCTATCGATAAATGCCTATTAAATATAAGCCAACTCATAATTTACCCCCTTGTTTATGTAGTAGACCTGCTCTAAGGCCCTTCTCGTAGCTTGTAAGGGCTTCTGGGGCCTCTCCTGACCCTACCCCAAAGCCTTTTAAGTATTCGCCGTCAGAATCGCTTACAGGGCGTTCTTTAACAAATACACCATCTACCATTTTTCCCTTGCGGTCTTTTATATCATTAAAGGCATGACTTAGACAATCAAACAGGCTCAACCCGTTGCGCTCCGCTATGTTGATAAGGACGACCAAACAGTCCCCGATATCGTCAATCACCGGCTGAGATAGCAGAATGTTTGTTTCTAGCTCTTTGACCTCTTCGACTAGCTTGGTGTGCTGTGCAGCGTCGGTACTGCCCTCGATTAAATTGCGGTCTCTGTGCCATAGCACAACCCGCATTTCTAATTGTTCTAAACTGCTCATCTCTCGCCCTCTTGGTCTCGTTTATAGTCCGCCAGTATTTCGGCCAGTTCATAATTGTGCAGTGCCTGTGGTTCATCGTCCCACGTCAAATGTTCGTCGCCGTGTTCATCCATCTTGTATACCTCTTAATTAATTAATGTTGTGAAACAGTACGCGATACTGTACCCAATTGCAAACCCTAGCGCGAAGCGTGTTATAGTGCTTAACATAGCGCCACCCGTAGCCAAGAGGACGACAGTCTATCCGCTTCATTCTCTAGCTTATTAAACCGTGACTGCTCCCGTGCCTTATTACCGTATCGTTCGGGGTTCCTTTCGCTGGCCGGTGTGATATCCCAGTCGGTTATCTCATCCCGACCCTTTAGCCTTCTGTACAGCGTGGCGTTACTCATCCCCGTAATCAGCGACACCGCGTAAATGCTGTAACTAGCGCCGGTGATAAGTCGCGGGTGTTCACCGCTGAAGATTAGTTCTTTAGTCTGTCGCATTACTTCACCGCCAGTGAGGGGCAAAGGCTGACAATCTCAGACCGTGCAACCTTTAACTGGTCAAAGTAGTCATTTAGTAAACAGGTGGCCGTCTGGCTCATATCATACCAGCCGTTAAGGTCTTCCATTGTGTCAGTGGTGGCCCTATCTAGCAGTGAAGCCAATACGCGGCCACTCTCAGGCGTTACGTGGTGATTCTCAGCCCTGTAATAGGCTACCATCGTGGTTAATCGTGCGACTTCCGCCTGTAGCTCTGGCATAGTTGTTGCTGCGTTATATTGTGTCATTGTTCTATACTCCATAGCGGGCTATCATGGCCCAATTGAGGAACGTAAACAGAGCGACAACACCCAAAGACAGCGACAGATACACCACGCCGTCCGCTATATGTTGCTCTATTCGTGCAAGCTTCAGCGCCTTAAGATGGGCGCTGTTTCCCTTGTAATTGTTTAACATTGTTCTACCCTTTAATGATTTCAAAGATATATTTATTTTTTGCAGTCTTATAA
>Ga0196903_1000047_pt1 | contig 20414 bp, 24 predicted proteins | sample CB_VirMetaG_2_FD_169097 | JGI IMG/M metagenome (GOLD analysis project Ga0196903, IMG submission 169097) | Freshwater to marine saline gradient viral communities from Chesapeake Bay - CB_1504_2 Viral MetaG (v3) (version 3) | ecosystem: Environmental > Aquatic > Marine > Coastal | place: USA... | reverse complement strand
GACAGATTGACCACAAGATGATTGAACTATTCCCTGTATCGTGGGATGCATTAACGGAGAATGATGATGGCTAAACTGTATGACTTAGAGCCAATGATACTGGACTGTTGGCGTGTATGTAATGACCTTGAGACAGTGTTCAAGCAGATAGGTGACGGTGAACGTGAGCCTACCCATGATGAGATGATGAACACCTTGATGGGTATGCAACAACTATACGAGTGGAAGTTTGAGCAGTTGTTCTCTAAGTATGAGGAGGTACTACGTGACAGACAATGAGTGGCCTATGGAGGCAGACTTTAGTGACATCAGACCTATGACACCAGAGGAACGTAAGGCATCCCAACATCGTGATGAAAAGAATGGCTGGCGTAAATGTGTCAGCTGTGGTAATGCAAGTAAGGACACATGGTGTAGCTTCTGTCTGGAGGAAGAGTGATGATAAACAGTGAATGGAAACGCTTGATGAAAGAGCAGGAAGACTTTAAGGGTAGCGTAGTAGCTGAACATACAGCAGACATCGTGAATGAACCTAAGCACTACTCACGGTGGAACATTGAGCCTATCACATACATCATGCGTAATGGCTTTGAGTTCTGGCGTGGTAACATTGTTAAGTATGCCAGTCGTGCAGGGTACAAGATGTACGAGGGTAAGACGCAAGTAGAAAGCGAGATCATTGACTTAGAGAAAGTTCAACGCTACTGTCAAATGCGTATCAATCAACTTAATGGAGAGGAGAAGCTATGATACCTGTAGGACAACTAAGACTGTTACTCACTAAGGCTGGGCTAGAGTATGTCATCACCCGTGTCGAAGGTAATGTAGCACACGTCAACATTCTCGTAGCGGGGGTTGAGAAGGATGTACACAGTTGAGTTTAATCACAGCACCACAACCATAATAAGCATGGATGATAACGCTGAGTTCAATGACATCGAAATTACCTTGGCTGACAATGGCTCAGTATTCTTAGCTCAGTATGATGATGAAGCTGGTAGCTCTGATATGATTATGATAAGTCATCAACAGTTGATGGATGTAGTAGCTTCGATGGATAGTACCGAAGGTCTGTTTAGATTAGAGATCAGGAGAGACTGATGGAAATTTGGGTAGGAGTTTTCATGTATCTCCTAGGGGTAATGCTTGTACTTGGGTTAGTAGAACCCATAGATGATGAGCACGAAAATGCCCCAGTAAAACTAGCCTTGACATGGCCGATAGTTTCTGTCATGTATATCTGGGCAATGCTTATGGATTTTTATTATGGCGACGAACGATAACCCACACTTAGCTTGTCCGTATCAAGACTGCGGATCAAGTGACGCATTTAATTGGAATGATGATGGCTTTGGTCATTGTCACTCTTGCAGTAGAGCTTACCCAGAGAAGGGCATGCCAGCAACCTTCGAATGGGCAGCGACAGAGTATCCACTTAGGGAGAGGAGAAACCCGATGGACATAGAAGTTAAGGGCATGACATACAATGGTATCAGAGGTATAGATGCTGATGTATGTCAGATGTACGGCATACAGTTACAGCTGGGTGTTGATGGCAAGCCTGTCAGGTATGCCTATAAGTACCCGCACACAATTAAGTACAGGATGTATAACGACAAGTCTAAGTCATGGGTCAAAGACCGTGGCCTAGGTATGAACATACTGTTTGGACCAGAGTTCAATGCTGGTTCAAGCAATCGCATATACATTACAGAAGGTGAGTTCGATGCAGCTAGTCTCTACCAGATACTAGGCAAGACATTCCCTGTGAAGTCTTTACCTAGCGCATCAATTGGTGAGAAGTTTATTAAGCACAACCATGCTTATCTGTCGTCATTCAAAGAGCTAGTGTACGCAGGTGAGTTAGACGATGCTGGTCGTAGGGCTGCAGACAAACTGTATCAGGCCTTCCCAGATAAATTTTATTATGTACCTATGTCTAAGTACAAGGATGCTAATGAGTTCCTTGAGGCAGGTGCAGGTGATGACCTGATGTGGGCTGCGAGAAAGCCACAGAGGTACTCACCAGAGAATTTCTTCTGCTCTGATGCAGATGTAGAAGCAGCTATCCTTACAGAAAACCCTTACGAGTATGTGCCCACTGGTCACGCTGGCCTTGACGATAAGATCAGGGGCATGGTTAAGGGAGGTCTTACCTTTATCAAAGCTCCTCGTGGTATGGGTAAGACCGAAGTTGTTCGGTTCTTTGAGACTAACCTGTTGCGTGATGAGAGCACACGCATAGCCCTCCTGCATATGGAGGAGATGAAGTCTACAACTTACCGTGCTATGGCAACCTACAAGCTAGGTGTCAATGTCAGAACTAAAGACGATGCTAAGGAGTCTGGCATCAGTGAAGCAGATGTAATCAAGGCTGCACAGGATGCAACTCAAGGTGAACGCACTATCATCTTTGAGATGCGTAGCCACGATGACCCATTGAAGTTACTTGATTATGTAAGACTGTCTGCATCTGTGTACGGTGCAGGTTTCATCTTCATTGACCACGTTCAACGTCTAGCTTACCTATCTAACACTGGTGTTGACGGGGCAACCAGTACACTCACCACACTAGGCTCACGTATGGCCCAGCTAGCTAAGGAGTTGAACATAGGTGTGGTATTCATATCACAGGTAAATGATGATGGTAGAACAAAGTATGCTGCATCACTTGAAGAAGAAGCAATCATCTGTATAAAGCTGGAACGTGATGTTGAGTCTGAGGATGAGATACTTCAAAACACTACGTCATTCTTTATTGACAAGAACAGACCGTTCGCTAAGTTAGGTCACGCAGGATCACTTTACTACGATCCAGAGACAACCATCCTTACAGAGGATGCGCCATATGAAGGGAGTGTAAGAGCCGCATGATAGTCTTTGATGTAGAAGCTGACAATCTTTTGGAAGATGCCACAAAGATACACTGCCTGTCTTATACATCCGATGGTGAGAACTACCATACTATCTTTGACTACGATGATATGCGCAAGCTAATCCTAAATGAAAAGGGTTTGATTGGACATAACATTATACGCTACGATGCTCCCCTTCTGGAAAAGATCTTAGGTATCAAGATCAAAGCAAGGTTATTTGACACCTTGCCTATGTCTTGGGTTCTTAACTACAACAGACCTAAGCATGGACTTGAGTCCTTTGGTGAGGACTTTGGTATTGAGAAGCCTAAGGTAGATGATTGGGAGAATCTTTCTAAAGAAGTATACGCACACCGTTGCGTAGAAGATGTAAAGATTAACTGGGCGCTGTGGAAAAATCTTTTGGGTAGGTTCTTATATATCTATGACAACGATAAGAAGTTACTCGACAAGTTCTTCCGCTACTTGGAGTTTAAGATTAACTGCGCAGGTGCAGCTGAGTTATCTGGCTGGAAGCTTGACGTTGATCTTGCTAGTCACTGTGTTGATACACTAACTTCAGAGCAAGCAAACAAAGTAGATGAACTTATCTCCGTGATGCCTAAGCGTAGGGTAACATCAGTAAAGACAAAGCCAAAGGTTTGTTTCAAACAGGATGGAAGTGTGTCCTCACATGGTGAGCGGTGGTTCAACTTACTAAAAGAACATAACCTACCCCCACACTATGATGGTGAGGTTACAGTTACAAAGAGTTGGGATAAACCCAACCCAAATTCCTCTGACCAAGTTAAGGATTGGTTATTTTCCTTGGGTTGGAAGCCATGTACTTTTAAGTACGATAAGAATAAGGAGACAGGAGAAGAAAGAAAGATACCCCAAGTCCGTAAAAACGGTGAGCTAACTCAATCAGTCAAACTCCTCATTGATATTGACCCAGCTGTTGCCGTACTAGAAGGTCTGACTATCATCCAGCACAGACTTTCAATCTTCAAAGGTTTTCTTGAGTGTGAACGTGATGGTTACGTTAAGGCAGAGATTGATGGCCTAACGAATACGCTTCGATTCAAACACAAGAAACCTTTGGTTAACCTACCGGGTGTTGATAAACCTTGGGGTAAAGAGGTACGTGGTTGCCTCATAGCTCCAGAGGGATACACATTGTGTGGTGCTGACATGACCTCACTTGAGGACACAACTAAGCGTCACTATATGCAACCCTATGATCCCGCCTACGTATTGGAGATGTCTCAGGAAGGATTTGATCCACACTTAGACTTAGCTAAACATGCAGGTAGGATCAGTCAGAAAGATATTGACGACTACAATGCTGGCAACAGACCTGACATCAAGAGCCTGCGTAAGAACTTCAAGGTGGTAAACTACTCTGCTACCTATGGAGTTGGGTCACCCAAGCTGTCACGAGAGACTGGTATGCACATCGGTGAGGCTCAAGCATTGCTCGATGCCTATTGGGAACGCAACTGGTCAGTCAAAGCATTTGCTGAGAGTCAGCATATACGAAAGATCAACGGTGAGATGTGGGTCCAGAATCCAGTGAGTAAGTTCTGGCATAGCCTACGTTACGAGAAGGATGTATTCTCTACACTAAACCAATCAACCGGAGCTTACTGCTTTGATAGATGGGTCGCAAACTACAGACTCAAGCGCCCTAGTATCATTGGTCAGTTCCATGATGAATCAATAAACTTAGTTAAAAAAGGAGAAGAAGATGAGCACACGAGTGTTTTAAAGTGGGCAATAAAAAAACTTAACCAAGACTTGAAATTAAATGTTGACCTAGGTATTGATGTACAGTATGGTCAAAAGTACAGTGACGTCCATTAGGAGATATAGATATGGCTACACGTAAAGTTCAACTTGTTGGGATTGCAGAATGGGCAAAGGTATTTGCAAGCAATCGTGATATGTATGGTTACAAACCAACACCAGCTGCCGAAGGCAACTATGAAAAATTCAACGGTGCTTGCACCCTTAACGTAATTCTTGACGGCCCTAACCTAGAGGCACTCCAATCATCAGGCGCACAGAAGCCAACGAAACAGGATGCAGAAGGTAGGGGAACGGTTGTCAAGTTTGACCGTAAGTTTGATACAGGACAGGCGTACTCCAGTGGTGCACCTGTAGTGACTCATGCTGACGGTACTCCCTGGGATATGGATGTAGATGGTTTAATTGGTAATGGCTCTACTGTAGAGATCATTGCTACCGTCTACGACATTCCTAAGTATGGCAAGGTTGGTACTCGACTTGACTCAGTGAAGGTACTTGACCATGTTAGTTCACCATTAGATGATGTAGAGGTATTCTCAGCGTCAAGTAAACCTGCGGCAGTTTCGTCACCCGCTAGCGTACAACAAACAGAAGACGAAGTAATGTTCTAAACTATGGCCCCCTTCGGGGGGCTACTTTTTAAGGAGAGAATATGAAAAAGATTGATACGCTAATCCCAGACCTAGAGGAAGTTATCTACGGCAGAGGTGGTTGGAATGCTGCTCTTGGCACAATGATGGGCGAAGCTATTGCTAGCTCTGCCAATGCACGGTTCAGTAAACCTCAAGAACCAAGGGGCTATCTTTCTTTGTCGTCCATTGGTACTCCCTGTAAACGTAAGCTCTGGTATAGAATAAATAAACCCACCACCAGTGAGCCTTTAAGTGCCAGTATGTTGCTGAGGTTTTTCTATGGTGACATGATTGAGGAACTAATTCTTCATATGGTAATGGCGTCAGGTCATTCAGTTGAGGGTATGCAAGAACGTATGAATGTTCATGGTATCCGTGGTCATAGAGATGCAGTTATTGATGGTATGACAGTTGATGTTAAGTCAGCCAGTCCATACTCGTTTAAGAAGTTTAAGAACGGTGAGCTTAGAGAGAATGATCCCTTTGGTTATATCTCTCAACTCTCCTCCTATGTTTATGCAGCTAAAGATGACCCGCTTGTCACCGATAAAACAACCGGAGCATTCTTAGTTATTGATAAGGTAAGTGGAGAGGTTTGTTTAGATGTCTATGACTTTACTGAAGAGCTTAAAACTAAAGAGCAAGAGATGCTTGCAGCAAAAACTATGGTTGCAGGAGACATACCAGTTGACCGTATACCACCCGTACCTGCCAGCAAGTCTAGTCCTAATATGAAGCTAGATAAGTCCTGCACTTTCTGCGACTACAAAAAAGAGTGTTGGCCTACTGTCCGTATGTTCCAGTATTCTTATGGTATTGAATACCTTACTCACGTTGAGAAAGTTCCTCAGGTTGAGGAAATCATAAATGACTAGGGCAGCTAAGGCTAAGGGTAGAACAGGACAACAAGAAGTCAGGGACAAACTACTGGAAACATTCCCCGAGTTTGAGCCTGATGATATTAAGTCAACAACTATGGGTGACACTGGAGAAGATATTCAGTTGTCACCTGCAGCTAGAAAGAAACTACCCATTACTATCGAAGTAAAGCGTAGAAAATCTTCTTTAAAAACTGTATATGGGTACTTGGAACAGGCAAGTAAACATGCTAAGGGTGAGCCAGTAGTATTCTTTAGGTCTGATCGGATGCCTTGGGTAGTTATGATTGGTATGGATCACTACATGGAACTCTTAAGGAATTGGAAAGATAAAGATGGAGATTAAAATTTGGGGCATTACAGCAGGTCCAATTGCTGTAGATGATTTCGATGAGGGCTATGATGTGCCAGAGGGATCTACACATTACATGGTTTGTACTGTTGAGATTGACGGTGAACTAGAAGAAGATAATTTCTGGTTCGAAGATTTCAATGATGCCTACGAGTGGGTCAAGTATTTTAGTAAGACTGCAGAGCCACTGCTACTTGACATGGGTAGTGACCCTAGGTATAACTAGGAGTTTCCGCTGTGATATTTCAAGTAAACTTAACCATAGCCGTAGATGAAGCAGCCAACTTCTTGGAAGCCTTCGGAAACAATGCAGAGGTAATAGCAGAACAGGTACAGTATGCTCTGTATGATATTGACGACATACGTGTAATAGAATGTGAGGTAATGAATGATTAATGAAACAGACTTAGAGGCTTGGGGCTATTATAAAGATAGTTCTTTATACAAAGATATGACTCTTAGCTCTTATCAAAAAGCTGCTGCTGGTACTGCAATTTACGAAACTCAACACTCTATTATCTACCCCGCACTAGGATTAGCTGGTGAGGCAGGTGAGGTAGCAAATAAAGTTAAGAAGATCTTACGTGATGGTAAGATGGACAAGACTGCACTTGCAGCAGAAGTAGGTGACTGCCTGTGGTACATAGCCGCTCTCTGTCGTGACCTTAACTTGGATATGGGCGACTTAGCAAAGGCTAACTTAGAAAAATTATATGGACGCAAACAACGTGGTACACTGCAAGGCAGTGGAGATAAAAGATAGGACATGCATATGAGTAACCAATTACCTACCGACTACCAAGCATTTATTCATAAGTCACGTTATGCCAAGTACTACGATGGCTCTGGACGTGAGTCATGGGGTGACACAGTATCAAGATTTACTGAGAACATTATCGGCAACCTAGTTGACGTGGACACTAAGAAGCAACTTGAGTTGGCTATACTTAACCTAGATGTCATGCCATCTATGCGAGCACTGATGACAGCTGGTCCCGCTGCGACACGAGACAATACCTGCATGTATAACTGCAGTTACTTACCCGTAGATGACCTTAAGTCCTTCGATGAGGCTATGTTTATTCTCCTGTGCGGTACTGGTGTGGGCTTCAGTGTCGAGAGACAGTTCATCAGCCAGCTCCCAGAAGTTCCTAAGCTCTTCGAGAGTGACACGACTATTGTCGTCAAGGATAGTAAGGAGGGGTGGGCTAAGTCTTTCCGTCAATTGATTGCACTCCTTTATAGTGGTGAGATTGCTAAGTGGGATGTTTCAAAAGTAAGACCTGCAGGTGCACCTCTCAAGACTTTCGGTGGCAGAGCTTCTGGTCCAGCTCCATTGGTAGACTTGTTTAACTTTGTGATTAAGACATTCAAAGATGCAGAAGGGCGTAAGCTTTCCTCAATGGAATGTCACGACATCATGTGTAAGATTGGTGAAGTAGTTGTAGTTGGTGGTGTCCGTAGGTCAGCTATGATCTCATTGAGTAATCTATCTGATGATCGGATGCGTCACGCTAAGTCCGGTAGTTGGTGGGAGAATGACCCTCAACGTGCACTAGCTAACAACTCTGTTAGTTACACTGAGAAGCCTGATAGTTTATCTTTCATGCGAGAGTGGATGGCACTTGTTGAATCAGGCTCAGGTGAACGTGGTATCTTCAATCGTCAAGCATCTAAAGCTCAGGCTGCTAAGAATGGTAGACGTGATCCTAACTATGACTTCGGGACCAACCCTTGCAGTGAGATAATTTTACGACCGAATCAGTTCTGCAATCTAACAGAGGTAGTTGTACGTGCTACAGATACACTTGATTCTCTGTCAGAGAAGGTTAGACTAGCTACTATCTTAGGAACTATTCAGTCTAGTTATACCAAGTTTCCGTATTTACGCAAGCTTTGGGCTAACAATACAGAAGAAGAAAGGTTGCTTGGTGTCTCTATGACAGGCATCATGGACAACCGTATGATGACATTAAAGAATAAAGGATTGGAGAAAACTCTTGAGCATCTTAAGTCCGTGGCTGTTGCTACTAATGCTAAGTGGGCTAAACACCTTGGTATCCCTGTGTCTGCTGCTATCAGCTGCGTTAAACCTTCGGGAACAGTATCACAGTTGGTTGATTCCGCCTCTGGTATTCATGCTCGTCACAGCCCCTATTATATTCGTACTGTCCGTGGCGATAACAAAGACCCTCTGACACAGTTTATGATTGACCAAGGTATTCCAAATGAACCTGAGGCATTTAAACCAGATCAAACCACTGTGTTTAGTTTCCCAATGAAGGCTCCTACAAATGCTGTATGTACAGCAGACATGACAGCTATAGAACAACTTGAAATGTGGTTGGCTTATCAGAGATCATGGTGTGAACACAAGCCTTCTGTCACAATCAATGTTAAGAAAGAGGAATGGTTTGAGGTAGGTGCTTTTGTTTACAAACACTTTAATGAGATGTCTGGTGTCTCATTCCTGCCGTTCAACGAACATACGTATCAACAAGCACCATATCAAGAAATTGGAAAGGATGATTACAAAAAATTGCTCTCTCTTATGCCCAAGTCACTTGACTGGTCTAAGCTTTCTGACTATGAGAGTGAAGACAATACTGTAGGTAGTCAGACACTTGCTTGCACAGGAGACTCTTGTGAAATTGTGGATCTTACTTAATGTGGATAGTCCTAGGTAGAACACAGTGTAATTTCTGTGACGCAGCCAAGGAATTACTTAAGGGTCGGGGGTATACGTACACATCGTATTCTCTCGACTCAACTAGTAGCCGTTGGTTATTGACACTGATAAAAAAGGGGGGTATGACTACAGTACCTCAGATCTTCGATCCAAGTGGCAACCATATCGGGGGCTACACAGAACTAAAGGAACTTCTAGATGGCAGCAGTAAGAAAGAATTTTAGCAGGGCTTTATATGAAGCTTACGACAAGCAGGCCAAGGATGCTCTTGTATCGCACTTGGAATCTAAAGATCATGTGATTGTAAACACAGAAGAAAACTATTTTGTAGATGTTGTATCTCAGAAGCACGGTCTGACATTTCTCAATGAGGCTGAGGTAAAGGTTGCATGGGAAGAAGACTGGCCTGCTCATTGGGACGAGATCCGTATTCCAGAGCGCAAGCAAAGACTCCTCGATAAATATGAAGGTGACGATGGAGTCCTTAACTTCTATGTATTCCGTAAAGATCTTAAGCAAGCTTGGCGTATCAAGGACACACTCCTTACCAAGGAAAGTCTTAAGGAAGCTAAAGGTAGGTACATCAGACCCGGAGAGTTGTTCTTTCACATACCTTACACAAAAGCAGAGCTGATTAAACTATGATTGATAGTCTTGAGCCACCTAAGAAGCAAGTACGATCCCGTCGAAAAACTAACTACAAGGGCGCAGCAAAGAAAGAAACATCAGGTATAATACCAAAGACAGAGACACAGAGGGAGTTATTAAATGCTTTAACTAGCAGCAATCAAGTCTTTATCCTAGGCCCAGCTGGTACTGGTAAGACTTATGTTACTGCTACTTACGCAGCTGATCTGTATACGACAAAAGAAATAGACAAGATTGTCATCACTAGACCTCACGTAACTGTGGGTAAAGACATCGGGTATCTTCCAGGAACTCTGGAAGAAAAGACTTACCCTTGGGCATTGCCTGTACTCGATGTACTAATCAAGCACCTTGGTAAGGGTGTAGTAGAGACTGGAATTAAAAATGGTAACATCGAGATGGCACCTCTTGCCCTCATGCGTGGGCGTAGTTTTGATAATTCTTTTATTATTGTAGATGAAACTCAGAACATAACAACACATGAGTTGAAGATGCTACTCACCAGAGTGGGCGAGGGAAGTAAAATTGTTTTGAATGGAGATGTACAACAGAGTGATCTTCCTTCTGGGGATGGCCTATCCAAAGTTATTCACCTAGCAAAAAAGCACATACTACCTGTACCAGTTATTGAGTTTGGTATTAACGACATCATAAGAAGTGACATCTGCGCACAGTGGGTTAAAGTTTTTCTCAAGGAGGGAATATGAACACGACTGGTAGGCCACGTGGTAGGCCCAAGAAAGAAAACAAGTTACTGCAAGAGGCCAGGGAGTTTAGGCAATCTAAGGTTCCAAAAGATAAACCCCTGACAGCTAGAACATATCTCGCAGGTCAAGCACTTGCGGGATTACTTTCTAACCGTCAGGGGTTCAGTAGATTGGAAGAGATTAGGCGTGAAGCCTACGAGTGGGCAGACAGGATGTTAGAAGAGGATTAGTCTAACTCTAGCTCTCCGAAAAATACCTTGTCGTAGTTCTCTACAAGCATATCAATTTTACGGAGGGTGCTCAATGCATCCTCCTCTTTTAGTATATCCTGTAACTCCCCTTCAATACCCATAAAGTCCATTACACGTTTTACTTTATCCTTATTTTTACCGGATAATACACGTACCATTTCTAGGTTACGGGGGATAGTACCGCTCTGCATTACACTTGTTACACTATCCTTAGCTTCTTTTATTACGGATTGAATAATCCTTTCTTTTTCAGCTTGATTAGATTTAAAAAACTCTGGGTTTTTCTTTAGGTATTTACGTGCTGCATTTTCTAGATATGGTGCAACCAAAGTATCCATATAATTTTTTACTTCAGCAGGCCCATCAAATTTAATAGCTTTCCATGAAGACATCCCAGCAGCATTGAGCATGGATTCTATTGTGTTAGGTTCACGTGAACCACGGACACCCAGAACCTGCTTACCGGGATCTACCTGTAGGTCTGTAGCTCTCGTGGGCATAGCTCTTCTAGGTAGATCAGTTGAAGAGGGTAAGCCCATACTGTCAAATAGATTATTTACATACTTAATAGCACTGTTATATTTTTCTGGCCCCTGTCTAAGATCAGGAGACATATTTTTATCGGTGACTAAACCCCACACCTGATTCACAGGATCAAGAGGCCTAGTCGCACCTTGAAGTATCCTAGATGCAGGTGGGAATACTAGGTTCTCGGTAAACTCTACAACCTTACTTAAGCCAGGTCCAACCCAATCACCTGTTACAAGTTGAGACTCCTTCACTTCAATAAGTGCGTTAGCATACTCAAACAAATTTCTTTCAAAATCTTTTAAGTCACGTACTGATTGACCTCCAAGTTGATTTCTAAGTTCCTCCCAAAGATCGTCTGGAACTTCACCCCAAGAAAAATCTTTAAGTCCCTTTAATATTTCTGGGTTACCCTTTGTACCATGAGCTAACATCTGTTCAACAACTCTTATGGTAGAGAACGGCCAATCAAATCGGTTATCTTGAATAGAGCCATCATCATTCCTGTCTTGATTCCAAGCCAGACCTTCTTTAACCCTATCTATCGCACCACCTGCAGTATAGGTACCAAGAGCTACAGCAGACCAACCAGCAGCCATACGCCCGTAAGCTTCAGCCATTTCCTGTGTTGCAAAGTCATGTTTTTTACCTGCCATTCTTTCAAGGCTAAATCTTATAGCATTAAATCCAGACAAGTCACCCATAGTAGCTATGGTTGTATTCAAAAAACTACCAAAAGGTACGATAAAACCAGCGGGAGTTTTATTTGTTATTGTTTCAATGAACCTTGCCGCTGCCCTAAACGCATTGTTAGCTGGTAGTGTAGACCAGTTTACAGAAGCAGTCTCCCTCATTGTACGGAAGGCAGCTTTTTCAAGTACGTTCTTTCTAAATCTATCGGTCGCCATCTCAAGTGCAGCGTCAGGTCTATCGAAGAATTTCTGTGGAGATGTTCCGTACTCTCTCATAATAGCTTGGTTTACATTGGTACCGAATGACCAAGTTTTAGTAACTTCATCTTGCATCCTAACAAGTGTCACTGTTTGAGCACCCTTGGTCACAGCATCTGCACCCTTAGCAACAAGGTATGTGGGACTCTTAGGATCTAGAGTTGCATTAGGATTTATAAGTTTACCCTCAGCATCCACCTTACCTTTAGCATCAAGATTAAAATGCTCTAGGCTATCCCTCACACCACCGTCACCACTAACATCCCTAAACAAAGTCTCAGCTGTCTTGGGGTTTAGCTCCAGAATTTTTTGTGCATACTCATACTCTAACTCTGGTGATAGAACCGATGCACCACGACGAATTGCACCAAGTAAAGAACCGTACCCTCTGTTGGCATACATTTCTGCAGTGTCAGATTTACCTGCTACCTTTGCGCCACCAGCTATAGTGTAGTTGATTGCAGAAGTAAATATATCAGCTGCAGTATTCAAACTCACAAGCTGTCCAAAACCTTTTATGTTAGCACCTGTAGTAGATAGGTGCGAGGTTATTAATCTTTTGTATACAGACAAAGCAAACTGCAGTTTCTTAGGGTCATCAGGCATCTTACCTTTGCCCATATTCTTCAATGCTTTAGTAAGCTCCGCTCCACCTAAGTTCTCTAATCGGGATAGTTGAGAAGCAATCTGCATTGTCTCTGCACCAACAGAAGTCCCTTTAATCATGTGGTCTCTTAGACCTGCTGGTGTCTTTTTAATTTTTAACTTACGCCCAGTTTCTTTTTCAAAAGAAGTCATCATGTTTTTTACTGTGCTTGGTTTTAAAAACATAATGGTCTGAGCAAAAGTACCCGTGACTTTATACTCATCTATCATGGCAGGAGTTGTAACAAACCCAGCATCTTTTAACGCTTCATAGTATCCCTTAGTGCTACCATCTTTAGCACCAAACCAGAAGTTTTTCATGAAGATGTTCATGGTTTCTGTGTCTGTGTCTACCTCTTGCTTTCTAGCAATAGCAGACTTTGCTTTAGCTTTAACAGTTTGCCAAGCCAAGAAACCAGAGTCTCCTCCAGCAATCCTGCCAAAGTTTTCATCAACAGTATCAATAAGTTGTTTGTTCTTAATACGTTTTCTAGACTCAGCTAAAGCAGTGGCTGCATCCATCTTTAGTGCAGCTACATCTAATTCTTTTGAGCCTATCCAGCTATCCTTTAAGAATTCAGAACGTCTAAGTCCTTTAACAGTTGCACTTGTACCAAACAATACTGCTGGCATAAGAATAGAACCCGCAGCAGTTACCGCAGATTGAGTAAAACTAAACTCTTCTTGTGCATCTGTATTAATTAACTGTGCTTGATATAACGCATCAAAACCTACGTTAAAAACTGCGTCAGCTGCGACAACAGGTGCAGCCTTTGTTACAGCTTTACCCACTGCAACACGTGCGGCTGTCTTAGACATACCCTGCTTTACGTATTGCTGAAAACCTTTTATTAACAAAGACCTAGCAGCTACAGCTGATGCCTTAGTTGCACCAAATGTAAAAATTTTACCTAAACCAAAAGAAAGGAGTGTTGTAGGATCATAGATAGCTGCCTTACCGTAGTCGTAGATGGCATCACCCATCTCACTCCAAGTACCCTCACCAGTAAAGGCGTTGTCCATCTGATCAAATAGCAGATAACCTGCACCTAATTTGTTCTTAGTGATTTGATCTGCAGATAATCCAAAAGCAATCTCATTGGTAGTAGTTATACTTTGACCGCCAGTAAATGATCTCTGATAGTTTTGCCATACCTCAAAGGCATCTTCCCTATCCATAGATCTATAGTCTCTTGGACCAAGTGCACCGCCACCAGTATCAGCCCCAGCTACACTGGAGACCCCCCTGTAGGCTGTACCAATTACACCAGCGGGCTGGTATCTAGCTTCAAGATTTTGATAGACAACCTCCATGAGTCTGTCGTCTTTCATAAAATCTTCTTTGATTAACTCACGACCATACTCCTGAAAAATAGAATCCAGATCCACCACTTCTGGTCCAATGGAAATTTCCAATGTATTCCCAGATGACGTAGAAAGTGGTAGCTCTTCTTCGGAGTCAGGTGACCCACTTATTAATAGGGGTTCTTCATACTCATCTGTGTCTTCTGTTTCAACTCTATTCTCACTGAGGCTAAGTACATCTTCATACTCTTCTTCCATACTAATCTCCAATGGGAATTATTTTACCTGTCTCCAGATTTCTTACCTTCATCCCAGGTATAAGAATTTCAGCTTGCATTAATCTAAGAGCAACAGCCCTATTTGGAACTTCTATCTCTGACTGAGCGGCTTCTAAAAAGGACGTACCAATAGGAGCACCTTCAAATTGTGTATAGTAGTCTAACAAATCTGTCATAGTATTGCCGTACAATTCTATTAAAGGATTGTAAACTTCATCTTTATGTGATTCAATAGCAGATTTAATTTTTACTGCTCTTTCTGAAAGCCAAGAAAGCTCTTGCCTCTCTATATCAGTTAAGCTACGGGTCTCCTGAAGCTTTGCAAGCTGGTTTGTCCTAGAAAATATTATCCTATTTTCTTTCTTAGCTGACTGAAGAGAGTTACCCACAGCACGTTTTTCTACATCGGCAAGGTCTGTAAGCGAAGGCTTTTCAACTAGCGCAGGTGTATCAAAAGATACAGCACCAGGTACAGTGTACTCACTACCCATCATTGTACGTAGTGCATCATCTAAAGGCACCCCAATCTCGGCACTTATTTTATCCCAGTCATATTCGAGAGTTTCAGGGTCGGTATAAAGCGCACTTTCTAGCATCTGACCTATTACAATATTAGGTTCAGGTCCAGTGTAAGAACCAGTTTTAAATTCTTCACTGTATTTATTGGCTAATTCTACGGCCTTAGCAACAGCCTCAGCTCCACCAGTAGCGTAAACTTTAGTGACTTGTTCTGGATCTACTTGAAATCTTTGAGTTAAGATTTGAAAATTATTTTTATTCTCAGAAGAGGTAATCTTATTAGATTTACTACTTCCAGTACTTCGACCGGAACCGGAACCATAAAGGTCTTGTAACTGTTTAGCTAACGTAGTCCTTGTCGTAAGTTTATCCAGTTGAAAGATTTCATCAGCTCTTTCATCAGCTTTTTTTCTTAGGTCAAGCTCTGCCTGATTAAGTTTTCTCTGCTCAACAGCCGCCAAGCCTTGGCTGATGCCCTGCCACTTACCCATTATAATTCTCCTCTTGACATCAAGCCCATAGGTTTCTCTTGAACAGGATCTTCAATTTCCTCTGGCATCTCCATAGATTCTTCTGGAATTTCCTCAGGCTCCATGTCAAAGTCTACTTCACCAGTCTCTTCTAGTTCTTTTAAAATCTCAGCTGCCTCTCTAGATCTCAGAGTATATTTAATATCTACATCATCTGCAGAAGGTTCATCCATACCTTCTTCATAGTCCAGTCCAGCTGCATCGGCAGTACCTACAATATACTCATGTATAATAGGGCCAATAAGAAGTGAGACATCAATAGTGTGACGACCTTCAAGCACAGCTGATCTAAGCAACCCCTCTGTGAGGGTTACGACATCTAATCCTAGGGTTAGTAGCCCACCTATAGCTTTAATCTTTTCAGGTTCCTGAAGTCTGTCCATGTGCCACAACAGTGCAGACTCAGGGTCTGGAAACTGCGGAGGATTTTCCCAAGGTACGTTTCTTGGTTCTGATGTAAGGGACTGACCTGGTATTGGTGCACTAAACATAGTCTACTCCTTAATTCACGCTAGAGAATAAAGCAGCTTCAGCTTTACGTCTTTTCACAAGTCCCGGCAATACTTTACCACCAGCTTTGTTATATTCAAGTATCATATTAGAAATTTCTTCGTCACCACGACTACCACCTTCTAGCAGCTTCTCTAGGTTTCCTGCACCTAAGTTGTAGGTAAAACTAGTGAGTGCTGTGATTTGATCAGAGTCCCAATCATACCCGTATCTATCTGCTGTAGATGTCACAATATCTCTAAATTTAGAAGTGTCTTTACTTAGCCTATCTCTAGCTTGTGCTAGGGTTATAGTTTCATTTTCTCCGCTAGCTTTACTTCCAAAACCAATTGCCCAGTGATCTACATCCCAGTAAGCTTTAAAAGTTTTTTGATCCGTTACATTTTCAAAGCTAGCAATAAAGTCTTCAGCAGATTGGCCAGAGGAATCGGCTACATCATCACCCTGATTTAAAATATCTAAAGGTTCACCGGACTCATCAGTTGCAGCTTGGGTAGAGCTACCTTCTCCGACTAGTTTTTTATTTTGATTTACAACTTCTTTATATACCCTTGTTAGGAAGTCTTCCTCAGACTCACTAGAGTCAAACCTATCGCTAGCTCTTCTTTTTACGAGAGAGCTACCAGATAACATTCTTTTAGGTAGAAGCTCAGAGGCATCATTATCACCTAGGGCTTCTTGAAAAGAACTGTTCGTTAAACCTTTAGATGAAAGCCTTCTAGTACCCTCTTCTGCTGCAGTTAACCCACCCTCAGAGAAACCTCTAATTTCTTTTCTTGCTTTACGCAACAGTCCTGTATAAGACATTTTATTATCCTGTAATTATGTGGTAACTATCTCAGCCAATGTCTGCCACTTAGCAGTTTCTTCTGCATCAGCCCTAGCTGTTGCATACTCGGCGTACTTTTTATCTGCTAGTACGACACTAAGTGCTCTATCCTTACCAGCTTCATTAGCTTTGTAGATATAATCCATAATATCTCTCTCCTGTTGCCACAGTGTATCTAATGTAGATTGAGTGAAAGCATTAGCTGAAAGCGCTGCATTAGCATTAGCCTCATTCTGAGCAGCGGTATTGATGGTAGATAAGTTCTGTCTCCACTGAGCATTAGCTTGAGCAATAACCAAACCATTTTGTGCGTTGAATAGATCACGTTGTTGCTGTACTTGAGAGTTAAACTCCCGTAATGCATTTACAGAATTTACATTAAACTGATCCATAGCATTTTGTTGTGAGGCATTGAACTGGCTTGTTTGATTCCTAAGGTTAGCAAAGTATTGGTCAGTTTGATTTTTGCTAGAAGCATTAAATTGTTTAGCTGCATTCTCAGCTGCTTGATCTGTAAACAATGCTTGGACATTCTGTTGAGTTTTAAACATCTCAGTCTGCTGTGAGTTACTGAGGTTTGCCATATCCATCTGCAGAAAGCTTTGTGCATTTTGTACCGCAGCTTGTTGACGGTTATTTAGATTAGCCATATCTAAATTAGCTAATGCAGCTGCCTCTGACATAATCATAGCTTGACGATTAGACAGATTATTTAAGTTCATAGTATTAGCCGCACGGGAATTTTCCAAAGCTATGTTTTGCTCTGCTGTGAAATTCATATTAGCTATGTCACCAATACGTGCTGAGTTCTGTACCCTTGCTTGGAAAGCTTGATCAAACTCCATACCTAGGAATGTAGCACGTTGCTGTGCAGCAAGCATAGCACGTTGTTGACGGTTTGACAAGTTCTGACCTTCAAATTGTGCCTGTACTTGTGCATCCATCTGAGCAATAGGAAGTGCAGCTTCCATAGCAGCTTGAATAACAGCTTGACCTGCAAGACTAGAAGCACCAAGACCACGTGCAGCCAACATAGCTGTAGCATTACGCATTGAACCAGCAGCCCATGCAGGTGTATTACCACCTTCAAACTGCTGCATCAATCCCTCTAACTGTCCTTGAACTGTAGCTTGTGCACTTGGGGTTGCTGTCTGAGCTTCAATTTGTTCGGTAAAAGAGGAGGCAGATGCAGCGTTAGCTACAGGGTCAATAAGTTCACCTGTTTGTGGTTCCCTGGGTGCAGGTGCTACGACATCAACCGATGTTCCTTGTGCTCCTGTCATACCAGTTAGAGAAGAAGTGGTTTGCTGTTGAGCTGTAGTTTGTGCCTGATCTGAAACTACACCCTGTGCTGCCTGAGCAGCGTCTGTTTCAGCCTTTACTAAACCTACCGCAGACACAGGTGCTACTGTTTGCGCAGTGGGTGTTGCTTGTTGGTCTGCTTGTTGTACTGTCTGTACAGTAGCAGCTTCAGCATAAGGCGCAATAGGGGTAGCTTGACCTGCATCCACAGGTACAAAATCAGCTGCTTGTGGTTGTATGTACTGAACATTAGATTGAGCAGGCATTATGTTCTGTGACAATTGATTTTGCATTGTTAGACTAGGTACTACTGCTGGCAACAGTCCACCAGAAGTTGCAGCAGAATCAGTTGACACTGCACCCATACCTGGCCCTACATCGTAACCTCGATCTGTGGTCCAAGAAGTCCCATTCGAAGTATAAACAGTACCTGTTGCGGGATCAGTAACGGTAGCTCCTGCCCCTGCTTCAGAAGCAGGCCCAACAGAGAATGCAGCTGGGTCAGCCATTGTTATAGGCACACCTGAAGCAGGGCCGGGGTTTACAACCTGAACATAAGCGGGGATACCACCATAGGAAGGCACACCTGCACCACCAGCGGCTTTCATCATAGCCTCTTCTTGAGGGTTAACGTAAGCAAGACGGTGAGGTTGACCCCCAATCACAGCTTGGTTAGGTACACTACCACCCTGAGCCATAGCCAAGCCACTCTTGTTCATCATAGCACCTACAGCCATAGCCTTACGGCGCAGACCTTCGGAGCTATTCATAAACATCTTAGCATCTTGGGGGTTAGTACCACTAAAGCCATTCATCCTAGCAATAACTAAGATACCCTGATCAACAGAACCACCTGCAGCGTATCCTTGTACAGCACCACCAGCAGCCATACCTGTAGCCTGTCGCTGTTGCACTTCTTGTACTGTCCCTTGACGTACAAATCCCGGTGGTACATAACTAACAGGAGAGCCATTCACTTCAGTTACAGTCATTTGCTGACCTAAGTTGTTTTGATAAATTGCTCGCTCCATTCCGCCCGTAGGTGCATACAAGGTAGGATCTACTAAGCCAGGTGTACCAGCGTAGTGTGTCTTATATGTTACTTGTTGTGGTACAGCACTAAGCCCTGCAGTCTGAAGGGGCTTACTGAAAGTACCTGCTTGTTTGTTACTGATAGCTGTATTAGCTGTCGCTTGTTGTGGTTGATTATAATAAGTTGGAGGTGTTACTTGTTGTACAACTGTTTGAGGAACAGGTTTAATAGGTGCAACCTCACCTTGTCCTAGCTGAAGTACTTCAGTATTAGAAGAGGTTACAGGTTGAGCAGCTACAGCAGCTGCGGTTACAGGAGTATTTACAGGAGTATTTACAGGAGTATTTACAGGAGTATTTACAAGAGTATTTACAGGAGTATTTACAGGAGTATTTACAGGAGTATTTACAGGAGTATTTACAGGAGTATCAGTAGTTGCAGAAGTAGATACTGCCTTGTTAATTTTGTTAAACTTAATAGCAGCTTTAGCTACAGCATCCGTTTGTTGTAGGTTACGACCATAACCACCAATAGTTGTACCTGTGTTTGTTGTGGTAGATGCGTGTTTAAGTGTCCTAAGATTACCACCGCCGCCCTGGACATTTTTTGTTTCATCTACAGCTACGTCTTCTGTAGTGTTATAAATCTCTTGAATATCAGAAAACATTTTATCTGCATCACGATAAGCTTTTGAAGTTTTCCAGCCTTCATTGTCATCCCCATCACCAGAGTAGAGAAGGTAGTTATTACCGTCTGCATCTGTTTCTAAAACTGTCACAGAACCACTACCGCTAACACCAACAGTTATTTTACTGCCATCATCAGCCTCAATAACACCTGTAGGGTTAACACGGCTAACCATTTTATCTGAAGTAGCAACTCTAGTGTACTTAGGAAGTTCTGTTTGTTCTGTGTCTGTTTCAGCCATTATACTTTACCTTTACTTATCCATTGTCATGTATACTGCGCCTGCGATAAACGTCAGTACGGCGACAGTGGTTACTTTTATTGCTGTTGTCCAGATAGATTTACGGGTGTCACGCCAAGCCTCTAACAAGCTACGCATCTCAACTATATCTTTCTGAGCAGAGTCATCAAGCAAGCCAATAGAAGACAGTGCCTCCTTAGCCCCTTTATGAGCAGCACGGTCAAGCATTTCTT
>Ga0196903_1000046_pt1 | contig 20427 bp, 24 predicted proteins | sample CB_VirMetaG_2_FD_169097 | JGI IMG/M metagenome (GOLD analysis project Ga0196903, IMG submission 169097) | Freshwater to marine saline gradient viral communities from Chesapeake Bay - CB_1504_2 Viral MetaG (v3) (version 3) | ecosystem: Environmental > Aquatic > Marine > Coastal | place: USA... | reverse complement strand
AGTTTATAGTATGTAAAACATGTAACATCTGCTAGCTGTCGCAGAAAAAAGCTAAAACATTTCACATAATTAAAAAATAAAGAGGGGCCGTGGGCTAAATGAAAACTGTTTTGTAATGGGCTGATAGTCAAGCATATAGGGGTATAGCACTATACTTCCCTATAATAGCACAAAAAATAGTGACATTAGCCTATTAAGGTTACCTTAGTAAGGGGCTGTTGTCACACTATCGTATTAGGTTTGTAAGATTAGTAAAAGATATGTAAAACGTGTAAGTATATAGAGTATACAAAACACTCAAATTAACCAATATGGCCATAAAAGTAGGTAATACAACAATAACTGCTGTTCACGTCGGTTCTGAGCCGATTACAAGTATGTATGTAGGCGAAACACTGGTATACACAACATAATACATAACACATGTCAATAATTTATTCTTACCCTACGGTACAACCCGCTGCAGATGACCTATTAATAGGTACAGACGTTGGATCAGATAACATAACAAAGAGCTTTACAATAAGTAGCATAGCTTCACTAGTAGGTGAAATTGCTTCTGCAGGTACAGTAAACTCAGTTCAAATAGCAACTGACGCCTTTTTATCAGCTGTTGGTGGTCCAATAACTACTTCAGGTACTATTACTATAGGACTAACAGCTCTTGGAACTCCCTCTGCCAATACTTTCTTAAGAGGTGACAACAGGTGGGTAACACCTACAGTGTCTGCTGGTATATACGCTTTTAACCAGAACACTCAAATTACTGACGACATATCAAGTATTAACTTCAGAGGAAACGGTGTAGTAGCTAGTTCAGCTCCCGATGGCTCTGTTACTGTGCAAATCGATGGAGATTCTGGCGGAGTAAATAGTATAACCCAAGGAACTGGTATATCTGTGAATCAATCAACTGGTGATGTAGAGATTACAAACACAGGGGTAACAAGATTAACAGCTGGTAGCAATATAACATTAAGCGCTCAAACAGGTAACGTAACTATTTCATCATCTGGCGGAACAGGCGGCGTAACAATTGTAAATGCAGGAACTGGTTTAACAATTGAATCTGGAACCGCGCAGTCAAACCCAACTATAGGTGTTGACTACACTGGTATTAACAACTTTATAAGATTAGGTGAAAATCCAGAAGTTGCAACAGCAAGTGACTTTATGTTATTTGAAGATGTAAGCACTGGTAATGTAAAGTCTACTACTTTAGGTACAATACCAACATCAGCATTGTCATTAGTGGAAACATCGATAAATACTGTTGATAGCAATGCTGTAAAACACAATACAGATATATATCCAAGTATTCCAACTGTATTTCAAGTTATAACATTGACTCAACTTGAATACAATGAATTATCTACAACATACAACCCACCAGGACCTGGATATAATGGTAACACATTATATTTAATAGGAACTGGCGTAACTCAGGTTACAAAAACTTTAGCAATAACTAATACAATATCTGGAACAGAATATACATTAGGTGGAGATCAAGTTGGACTTCAAAAAACAGGAGCAGTAGGATCAGCTTATGCTTTTAATACAACAGTGACACCTAATGCTGGATTTACTTTTGGCAATACATTAGTTATAAACAACGCTCAAGGAGAATACGATACAACTGGTCCAGTTACAACAACAATATCTGGTACTGTATCAGCTGTTGATCCTGGAACATGTACAGCTAACTTAACTATAGTAAATGGACTAACCATAGAAGATGGGGCTGTTGAGAACACCGTTTATGAATTTACATCGACAACCAACACAATATCTGGAACCTGCGGAACTACTCAATTTACATCTTCTGAATTTGGTGTAGCAGTTTCTTTAGTTGCAGATCAAAATACAGATCAGTGGGAAATTATAAACCCAGTTTATACCTACTCGCCAGCATCTGGAACATTAAATGGCTCAACTCCGGTTACTTGTACTATAACGGGTACCGTTAGAGAAAGATCATATACATTACAATATAACATAACTGATTCCAACACAAATGGAGTTTACGGAACAGATTATACTATAGTAAATTCAAACCCAAGCGACGTGAGCTTCAACGGCGGAACAGCTCCGCTTAGGCAAACTATACTTGGTAAGTTTAGCGATAGATACAACATAGCAACGACTTACTCAAATGTAGCTGGCTCAAATAACAATACGGTGATTAGTTCAGCTTCATTAGGTACAGTCAATGGAAATATTATTTCTGGAATAACAGGCACTTTAGGAGACTCTGCACCATCTGGTGTTGTATTAAATCAAACTATAGTAAGCACAACATCAGCAACAGCAGGTCCTGCTCAGTTTAGATTAACAGCTTTAAACCAAAACGTGCAAGCTGTTGACGATGGTGATAGCGTTCAAAACAAAGGATTCACGTATGCAGACTATGTGCAGTATAGAATAAACAGTGGGCCTTTAAATAATATAACAACATTAAACCAATATATACTTGTTTCAGAAGGCGATGTTGTTACGTTATCTTATGCAGAACCTACCATAACGCCAGATAGCGGCTTCTTTGTAAAAACACCTTTTGGCACCAGTATAAACATAACAGATGGTACTAATAACTTTGTAAATGAATTTACGGCGGTAGCTGATGCAAGTTACAATATAACAGTAACTCAAACAGGTGGTGTAACAAACAGAAGAAGCATCCAAGGTAGAAGTATTTCTTTTGTAGCTAACGAAAGCGAAGCTTGCGATCTTACAATGGATACATTTGATCATTTCTTATCTAAACCAAGTACTCCAACAGCACCTGCAACTCCATGGGTTCCAGAAGTAAATGATTATACTTGGATTAATGATTATACGTATAACTTGTTTACAGATGGATGGTATAGAGCTAACTTAACAGTAACATATCCTGGAACTCTTCCAACCAATCCAGGTAAATACCAGTTATTAAGTAACAGAGTTAATGCAGCTTCAGCTTGTCCAGCTGATGGAACTGCTATACTTTCTGTAGACGATCAAGTAAATGGAAATAGTTCTTGGTATACTATATCAAGTACATATACTGTAACACCTCCTGGAGGTTCACCAGGAAGTTCTATTCCATATACTAACACGCCAGTAACAGCAACAGCAGGTAGTACAGTTACCTTTGTAACTACAGTAGTTGCTAATTCAGGTTTCTACTGGTCTAGCGGTCCAACTATAACTCCAGCGGGTAATAACTCAGTAACTATAACAGCTGATTCTCAAGTACAAGCTAATGTTACAGTACAAGGAACTGCTGCTGCTTTAATTCAAGTTGGAACAACAGCCCCATGGTTTGACCCTTCAGGCGCCTGTAGTGATCTTCCTGATCAGCAAGACGCTTGGAAAACTGGTGGTTCTACACTTCCAATAGCAGGTGAAATTCTATACGCAAATAACACAGGAACTGTTTTTGCGGATCCAGGTTATTACGTAATATTTGGAACAAATAGATCATTTGAAGTAAATATTAACGGTGTAATAAGTAATGTTCAAAATTGCTCATAACCACAATTAAAAAGAAAATAAAAATAAACATAAAAATATGTCAATAATATACAGTTATCCAGAGGAAACGTCGTTGCAAGGTTCTGATATGCTTATCGGAACCTCAACTGCTCTTGTTGGTGGTAAACAAAAAAATATAACTAAGAATTTTACCTTAGCCCAACTTACCTCTTTTATTCAAGGAGGTGAAGGTGTAATTAATCCAGCTGCAACTGATTTTCAAATAGCTGTATTTAACCAATCTGGATCTAAGATAACTGGATCTATAATGTCTCAAGACGTTTATCCAAATGGTACAGGCATAACAATAACTGGAAATCTTTCTGCCACTGGAAACCTTACAGCGCCAGGAACAGTGACATTAGGTGGTGGCAGTAATTTAATAGACTTAAGATCAACAACTAAATTTAGCGGTCCAATACAAGATTCAAATGGTTTATCTGGAAGTGTAAATCAAATATTACTATCAAATATTAGTGGTGAACTAGTTTGGGGTAATTACACGGCTGGATTAACATATCAAGGACTTTGGAACGCAGCCACGAATAGTCCTGGTCTTAGTTCAAGCGTTGGGGTTAATAGTACTTTTTATATAGTAGGCACAGCTGGTAATACAGTTTTAAATGGTAATACAAACTGGGAAGTTGGTGATTGGGCTATATTCGTTGGTACAACAGGAGCCGGTGGTATTTGGCAAAAAATTGATAATACATCTTCTATAACAGGTAATGGTACTTTAAATAGAATGGTAATGTGGTCTAGTAACTTTACAGTCACAGACGGACCTTTACTTGACAATTCTGCAACAAACGTATTATCTATATTAAATAGATCTATTTTACCAAGTGTTTCAAACACAAGAGATCTTGGTAGTGCCGCTTTAAGGTGGAACATGCTTTACTCTAATGATATTGAAACAACTAACATAAATGTTTTAAATCATATAGATTTAGCTGGTTTACCTGGAACTCCAGGTCAAGTATTTACAAGTGGAGGAGTAGGCGCTCCAGCTACTTGGACAACACCAACAGTTGGAACAATAACAGGAACAGGGCAAGATACTAAAATTCCTGTATGGACTAATAGCACTGTTATAGGTACTTCTATATTAACACAACTCAATGCTGCTACTCCATTTACAGATACATATCTTTCAGTTGGATCTGGAGGTGTTTCTACAACAGGGTTAAAGGTCGATGGGTTTTTTGTAGACAGCACGGGATCAAAAGGTACAGCTGGTCAAATATTATCTTCAACTGGAACAGCTACTTTGTGGAAAACAGGTGAAGATAGTAGCGTTACCTATAGCTTGGCCGCTGGTGCTCAAGACGGAAGCAGTGTACCGATTAATTTAACTGATTCATTGTCAGTAACAACACCCGTGAAATTAACAGGTGGAACAAATGTAGATGTAGTTAGGACTAGCGCAACTGAAATAACATTAAGTAGTACAGATACAAATACAACTTATGATTTTGGATCATCAACAGATGGTTTAAATGTATTATTAAATTTAGTTGGCACTCCAACAGATGATTCTTCTGTAAAGTTAATAGGTTCTGGAGTTACCATAACTCAAGCAGCCGATGAAGTTACTTTTACAGTGCCAGCTGGTGATACTTATGAATTAAACGCCGGAGTTAAATCAGGAACTAGTGTTCCTTTGAATTTAACGTCTGGATCAGGCAATGATAACTCTGTTGTTAACTTAACAGAAGGAACTGGTATAACACTAACGCAGACTTCAGCTACTGAAATAACAATAGCAGGCGTAGCTCAAGGAGTAACGGGCTCTGGAACAGTTAATAAACTACCTAAATTTAGTACTACAACTTCTTTAACTGATTCTTTAGTTTCAGAAGTGCCAGCTGGTTCGCCTTCTAGTTATACCGCTGATAACGCTTTCTTTGTAGAGCCAATTCCCCAGTTTCTTATAATGGGTGTTCCTAGAAGGATAAGATGGTTAAGAAACCAAGATATTAATGCTTTTCCAACGCTGACATTTCCGCCAAACTCAGTTGCAGGTACAGCTGTGTTTACTTTAACTGGAGATATAATTTTAGACGCCGACAGTACTAATGTGATTACAGCTGGAACATATAATGTTGATTTTATTGCTGGAGTTAGTGGGGGAGTTTGGAACTCAGTTGAATTAACATTTTCTGAATCTGATTGGTTGCAAGCTCCTGGAGTAGCAGGTAACGTATCTTACGCTAATAGTGGAGCTGTAACTTCTTTAGTTGCTACTATTGGAGCTGTTACTGACGCTGAAATAGAAATAGCAGCGAAATTAGATGTGACCAATCATAAAATAATCAACGTCACAAATCCAACAGATGCGCAAGACGCGGCTACAAAGTCTTATGTAGATACAGTGGTCACTGGTCAATTAGTTTTTGAAGGTGATTATGATGCAACTACAGCTCCACCGTTTGGACTTAGTGTATTACAAGGATATACTTATGTTGTTACTGTAGCTGGTGACTACGGTGGACTATGGCCAATACCTTTAGCTGTAGGTGATTTAATTATAGCAAATCAAGACAATCCAGTAGATGTAGGAGATTATACAGAAGTAAATAAACAAGTTGATATAGCTAGTGAAACTACTTTAGGTATAGCTAACTTTCCAACTGGAAACTCTGGATTAAATGTAACTAATGGTGCTGTTACAGCTAAGTTGTTTTCAGGAACTTTACCAGGTTATGTGCCAGACGCTACATCAGCGCCAACAGGAACGTTTTTAAAAGAAGATGGAACTTGGGCAGTCGCTGGAACTGGTACTGTTACGGGCACTGGTGTTGAAAACTATGTAACTAAATGGAGTGCTGGTGGTGTTGGTATAGAAAATTCTACTATATTTGATAGCGGAACAAATGTTGGTATCGGGACTGCTAGTCCTAGTGCTAAACTCCACCAACACGTTACAGATTCTAGCATAAACTATCATAGATTTACTAATTCTGATACAGGTGTTGCTAACACGGATGGCTTTATCGTCGGTATTGGAGAGACGGAGCACGCTGTGATATGGAATTATGAAGCCAAAGATTTAATTTTTGGCACTAACGGCGTAGAGCGCCTACGTATAAAATCTAACGGTAACGTTGGTATTGGAACTGATAGTCCTGGTGCTAAATTAGATGTTAATGGCATATCTAGAATTACAGGAAGTTTAGCTGGAACTGGACAAAGCCCATTGTTACAGTTTTATAACACTGATGGAGCTGTTGGAGTTGATCAGATTTTAGGAACTATCGACTTTTATCAGTCTGACCCAGGCGGTGGAGGAGTAGGAGTTGTTTCTAGTATAAGAAGTTTAAACGAAAATCCGTTTGAAGGTCAAGCAGGGTTATTATTTTATACAGGTACAGCAAGCACTCTAACTGAAAAAATGCGCATTAACTCGAGTGGCAATGTTGGAATAGGGACGACTAGTCCTAGTAGAAGTATAACCGTAAATTCTGGCGATCAACAAGTTAGTGCTTTAATTGAAAGTACATCAAGCATATCATCTCAGATCAACATTAAAAACAGCTCAAGTACTAATGGAGGTTTCATAAAAACAACAGGAGACAACATTATACTTACTGCAAACAATCCTGGGCTAAACCATCTTGTTGTTGCTGATGGTGGAAACGTTGGCATAGGGACTTCTAGTCCAGTAGTATCATTAGATATTTCAGCAACTGATGCTGTTAAAATACCAGTTGGCGCTAATAGCGACAGACCTACAACTGGAGTGTCAAATGGTATGCTTAGGTACAATAGTGAAGCATTAGAATTTGAAGGTTACTCTAACGGCGCTTGGGGTGCTATCGGGGGTGCTGGTGCTAGTGCAACTATAACAACAGCAAGTCACTCTGGTGATGGTTCTACTTTAACTTTTGCTTTAGGAGCAACTCCAAATGGAGGTTCTGTTAACTTTGTCGATGCTTATATTGATGGGGTTTATCAAGAAACTAGTACTTATACAGTATCTGGAACCAATATAGTATTTAACGCTGGCAACGCTCCTGCTGTAGGAACTAATTTACAAACTAAAACAACTTCAGACTACAATGTTGGAGCTGCTGTTCAAACAGTTAGTCTAGGACAATCAAATGAAACTGGAAACGTAAACTTAAGAATAGCACCAGTAGAAGTTTTAAGTGCAACCACGCCAACTGCAGCTGCTAATCATTTGTATATATTTACGGCAACAAGTGGAACTCCGTCTACTTTAACACTTCCATCTAATCCAGTTTCTGGAGATTCTATAAAAATATCTAACATAGGAGGATTAGCTAATGTAATTACTCCTAGTGGAACTGATAAAATAATGGGTGTAGCAGGTTCTATGACAATAGATAATCCAACTGCTGCATTTGAAATGATATGGTCTGGTATAACTGCTCAAGGCTGGATAATAATTGGTAATGTATAAAACAAAAACAAAAATAATATGAGTAATTTAACAGATTTTTTTCCAGTGCCATCGACTGGCGTTTCTAAAGACCCCCAAGATCTTAGTAGGTCTCAAGTTGATCATACTAAATTGTATCTTAAAACCGCGAGTTCCACTTGGTATGCAACATATCAATCTGAGTTTTGGTCAATGTATACTGGACTTAATCCCCTAACCGGTGCTTCGCCTGCTATTGGTAAAAACAAGTTAGGGCATTATATATTGGTGCCAACTACTGGTGACACATATCAAGAAGTTGTTAACATTGCAAATCCAAACGGAGGATATTTGTGTAATGTAATATCTCCTATATACCGCAACACCATGACTAATTTGTTTTTTAGAATAACAATAGATGATGTGATTACTGAAATAGAGGTTGGTCAACTAGACGTAGCTGCTCAATACAATAGTACTAGATTTTTACTAGGAGGTTTTATATTAGGCGGGGGTAATGCTACCAACGGATCCGCAACTGTAGCCACACAAGAGTCGTTTTATAGTTACACCAGAAACATCGCCGGATTTTGGAATAGCTCAACATACCAAGCAGTTTCACTACCTGGTAATTTTTTAAATTCAAACCATATAAAATTTGATTCTAACTGTAAAGTAGAAGTAAAATGTGTAGGAACCGTAGGAAGTGCGAACTTAGGTCTCTACACGGGAGCTTTAATAATTCAAAAATAATATGAGTAATTTAACAGATTTTTTTCCAGATACAAAACCAACGTTATAAAAAATGGCATTAACTAAAGTTTCAACAGGTGTTGTAGATATGAGTCAGGATACTGGAGGCTTAGCTATAGCTAAAGGTACTACAGCTCAACAACCAACCTGTGATGCATCTACCCTTGGTTCTATTAGAGAGAATACAACTGAAAATAAAGTTGAAGTTTGTACTTCTACTGGTTGGCAGTTTTTAGAAGAAGCTGGACCGTCTTTCACACCCTTAACGGTTAGTTATTTAATCATAGCGGGTGGAGGCGGTGGAGCAGTTATGATAGGTGGAGGAGGCGCTGGTGGTTACAGAAACTCATATAACAACGAAATTTCTGGAGGAAACTCACCATCTGAAACTCCTTTAACAATGTCTCAAGGAACTGCTTACACCTTACAGGTTGGAAAAGGCGGCACCGCTATACAGATAACTGGAATTGCAGACGCAAGCACAGACGCAATGGGAACTAAAGGAAGCAATTCCGCGTTAAGTGGAGGTGATATTGCAACTATTGAATCTATTGGCGGTGGTGGTGGCGCGTATTATACACCTGGCTACGGAACTACGAATACTAAATATTATGGCGGATCAGGGGGTTCAATGATAAATTTTGGTGGTGGGGAATACGCTGGACAGGGAACTGCAGGCCAAGGATTCAATGGTGGTTTGTCAGCTGCATCAATGCCATATTATGGCGGTGGGGGCGGTGGCGCTGGTGGAGCTGGAAGTAGTTCTGGAGGCGGCGTTGGTTTAGAGTCTTCAATAACTGGAACACCTATCTTTAGAGGCGGTGGTGGTGGTGGTGGATCTTATTCATATGAATTTCTTCCAGGTGGAAATGGAGGAGGAGCAGATGGTACAAAATATAATATTTTTCCATATCAAGGCGTAGCAACTCCTGGTACTGGTGGCGGAGGAGGTGGTGGTACTGCTGCAGCTTCTCAAACTAACGGCATAAAATGGGGTTCTAACGGCGCTTCTGGAATTATTATATTGAGATTTCCAGCAAGCTACAACGCACCAATTATAACAAATTCTTCAAATTTATCTGTAACAAATAGCATAGATGGGCAAGACCGCATTATGACCTATTCTTGCTTACAAGAAACTAGTAACGCAACCGCAACGATAACATTTTAATATGGCAAATACTAGAGTAACAACACCTGTAACGGATTTTGATAAAACAAATACAACGCAAGGATTAAAATTGCCAAGTGGTACGAATAGTGATCAACCCACTGGAGTTGATGCTATACAAGGTATGCTTAGAAATGATACTGGTGAAACTACAGGAGGTTCGATAAGTGCTCTAGAGCATTACAACGGAACCGAGTGGCGGTATTTTGCAGCTAGCGTATCATCATTATCTTATTCTATTGAATATTTAGTTGTTGCCGGTGGAGGTGGCGGTGGAAACACAGCATCATATGGATTTTATTCCGGCGCCGGAGGAGCTGGAGGCTATCTTACAGGAACAATAACAACAGACCCTGGACTTATTTTAGATGCTGATATTGGTACTGCTGGAACAAACACAAGCATTGGAAACCCTGGTACAGACGGAGGAGATTCAATTCTAACACTAGGCTCTATAATCCAAGCACAAGCAACCGGTGGCGGCGGTGGTGGGGGAAATGATGATCCCGGAAGAAATGGAGGTTCCGGCGGTGGATCTGGAGGAAACGACACTACCAACAATGGAGGTTCTACTGTAGCAGGAACAGGCGCAACTATCGACACTACTGTTCAAGGCTATGCAGGCGGTAACCATATTGGCGGATATTCAATTGGCGCTGGTGGTGGCGGTGGAGCTGGAGGCCCCGGAGAAAGCCCAAGCGACGTAAATGGAGGCGACGGTGGGGCTGCTCAAAATAATTCTATTACAGGAACAAGTACTCCTTATGCTGGAGGTGGAGGTGGTGGACATGGATGGGCGCCTAGCGGAACATTTTATGATGGTAATGCACCGGCTGGAGCTGGGCCAAACACAGGGTTTGGCGGTAGTGTTTTTGAAACCTCTGGAGATACCGGCGTAATAATTTTAAAAATTCCAAGTAGTAATTACAGCGGAACGGTATCAGGAAGCCCAAATGTTGATTCTTCTTCTGTTACGGGTTATCATATTGTAAAATTTGCCGGTGACGGAACTTATACGACTTAATTATGGCATATTTTGCAAAAATAAATTCAAACGGAATAGTAATACAAGTAAAGTCTATAGCTAATGAAGTTTTAGAAGACTCTAATGGAAATGAAATAGAGCAAAAAGGAATAGACTTTTTAAATAATCTTAGAGGACAAGCTAATTGGGTTCAATGCAGCTATAATAAAACATTTCGAAAAAATTATCCAGGCGTTGGCTTTACATACGATAGTACAAGAGATGCTTTTATACCACCCAAACCTTATAATAGTTGGATGCTTAACGAAACAACTTGTACTTGGGAATCGCCTGTGCCTATGCCTACCGATAGCGTTTATAACTGGGATGATACTAATCAACAGTGGGTATTAGCCAAAGCTTTTGTAACACCTAGTAATGCTTAATTAAAGTAATATGGCAAACACAAAAATAACTAACCCTAAATTATTTAATCTAGGAGATTCAACTTCAGCTACGCAACTACCTGTTATGACAACTGCGGAAAGAATCGCTATGAATGCAGCTCCAACTTTCAATATAGATTACTTAGTGGTAGCTGGTGGCGGAGGTGGTCATCTGGGTGGTGGAGGAGCTGGAGGTTATTCGACTGGTACTAACACTTCTTTGTCATCTAACACTTCATATACTGTAACTGTTGGTGGAGGTGGTGCTGGTGCCTCGGCTTATACTAACCCTGCAGCGAATGGGTCTAACTCTATATTTAATTCTATTACTTCAATTGGAGGTGGAGCTGGTGGGCAAAATTTTGGTCCTGCAGGAGCTGACGGAGGCTCTGGAGGTGGAGGAGCAGCTTTTGCTGATTTAGGAAATGGAGGTTTGGGTACTTCCGGTCAAGGAAACAACGGTGGACTAGGTGTATATACTTCTAGTTCAGGCGGTTTTTATGGTTCTGGAGGTGGTGGTGGTGCTGAAGCTGTTGGAGGAGATGGTAATACAGGAACACTTACCGCCGGAAATGGAGGCAATGGATTGCTAAACAATATAACAGGAACTTTTACTTATTACGCAGGCGGTGGTGGTGGTGGTGTACACGGAGATAATACTGGATACACTTCCGGAACAGGTGGTTCTGGAGGAGGAGGAAATGCCGCCGCACAACCATCTTCTTCTGGAGGAGCTGCTGGTAGCAATGGTACTCCAAACACTGGAGGCGGTGGCGGTGGTGGCTCATCTTTAGCTACAACAGCTGGCTTTGCGGGAGGAAGCGGTGGATCTGGAGTTGTCATACTTAGGTATGCTACAGCTGATATAGCTAGTTACACAGCTACAGGCTTAACACCAACAGAAACGATAGACGGTACAGATACTATACTTAGTTTTATAACAGTAGGCACAGGTACAATATCTTTTACATCATCAACACCTACAGATACAATATCTACAGGCGAAACTATATTCAACTCTACTACAGATAAAGTAGAATACTGGGATGGAACTGCTTGGTATGGTATTACTTATGAACCTATTGCTTACGCTTTTGACTATTTAGTAGTAGGTGGCGGTGGAGGCGGCGGCGCATTAGATGCAAATGATAGAGGAGGCGGAGGTGGCGCTGGAGGGTTTTTAAATTCAACTACAGATTTATTTACAGCTGGAACACTGCTAACTATAAATGTAGCGGGCAGAGTAAATATAAACAGCCAAGGTCAAGATTCTAGTATAACTGGATCAAATTCATTTCCCGATATTATAGCTTATGGCGGTGGCCGAGGCGGGGGAACGGCTGGTATATCTGGTACATCTGGAGGGTCTGGAGCCGGCGGCGGTGGCGGTGGTGCAGGCGGAGCAGGTACCTTAGGTCAAGGAACTGCTGGAGCAAGTGGAACTTCTATTGGAGCTGGCGGTGGTGGAGCCGGTGTTGGTGGTTCTGGTTCTGGTCCTGGAGGTAATGGACTTTCTACAACTATCATTTCAGCAGCAAATGCTACTGCTCAAACAATAGGAGAAGTTGTTAGTGGTGTAGTTTATTTTGCTGGAGGTGGACCGGGAGCACAAAACCCCGGTGGATCATATAGTTACGGATCTCTTGGAGGCGGATCTGGAGGATGGCAAAGAGTTTCAGATGGAAACGCTGTAAAATCGATGCCACACTCGGGTGGTGGAGGTGGAGCTGCTCCCACCGCTGATCCAACCAAAGCCACTACTGGTCAAGGAGCTGAAGGAGTAGTTATACTAAAAATACTAACAGCTAACTATTCAGGAACTCAAACGAATGCAATAGTAATAGAAGAAGGTAATTATACTATTTTGCTTTTTAAACAAAATGGAACTTATACTATGTAAAAACAATATATGTTATAAAGTTACATTTAAATAGCATGGAAATACAACAAAAAACAAGTGATAATATAAAACATACAAACATATAAACCAAATCATAGTTAACGGTTTACTAACTATGATAAAAATAAATGTGTAAACCAAACAAAAACCAATACCAAATGACACTTTTTTACCAGACTCATTCGTGGACTAGTCAACCACAAGTAACCCAAGAAACCATAGAGCTATGGAAACATTTATCTGAAAAGTCTAACTGGAGGATAGTGCAACTAGCAAATGGATTTTACCAAACCGAACACCAAGATGTTAAAGAAAAAGACACTTGGCACGACGTCACCAGAAGAGAAACAGTTGAAGGTGCTGAAAAAGCAATAGATTCTTCAGTTGAGCATTTTAAAAGAAAAACTGCTTTCTTAGATGGTCCTAAAGTTGTCAAAACCTTCAAGTAAACTACAATCAATCAATTCAATTAAATTAAATTAAATATGTCAGACTTAATAGTCAAGAACCTTAATTTTGGGCAAGAAGCTCAAGATAAGGTATTTGAAGGTATAAACAAACTCACTAAAGCCGTTAGCTCTACATTAGGAGCTAGCGGTAAGTGTGTTCTTTTAGAAGATGGTAATGGAAAACCCGTTATTACAAAAGATGGAGTTACAGTAGCAGATTCAATTGTTTTATTAGATCCTGTTGAAAATATGGGAGCTACATTGTTAAAAGAAGCTGCTAGAAAAACAGTTAGAGAAGCTGGAGATGGAACTACAACGGCAACAGTTTTAGCACATTCTATACTAAAAGAAGCTGCTAAAGTTCAAAACACTCTTAGTTCAAGAGATTTAAAAAGTGGTATTGAAAAAGCTGTAGACAATGTTGTTAAGTATTTAGAAAAGCATAGCACTCAAGTTAAAGGTGATATGATTGACCAAATTGCTACTATATCTACAAACAATGATCCTCATTTAGGTTCTATTATTGGAGATGCTTTTAGAGCAGTTGGTGATACTGGTGTAGTTATGATGGAGCAATCTGCAGAAGCTGATACAGTTATAGAAATAGTTGATGGAATACAATACGACAAGGGTATGACTAATCAGCATTTTATGACAGATCACGCTGCTAAAACCGCTGAATTAAAAGATGCTGCCGTTTTATTAATCGAATCACCAGTTGAAAGTATTAGACAGATTCAATCTGTTTTAGAATACGTTATTAAAAATGATAAGCCTTTACTTATTATTGCAGATATGGAACCAGCAGTAGCTGCTACATTAGCAATGAATAAAACAAAAGGTAACATAAAAGTAAATGTAATCAACGCTCCTACGTTTGGTATTAATAAAAGAGAAATATTAGATGATCTTTCTTTACTTACTGGAGCAACTGTTATAAATGAAGACTTAGGTGATGATATGGATTTAATTCAGCCAGAGTTTTTAGGATCATGCGTTAAATCTGTTACATCGGAAAAAGAAACAATTATTCAAGTAGCAGATCCAGTTGATGAAGTTTTAGAACTAATAGACGCTATAAAAGCTGAATTATCAGAAACAAAAATACCTGGTATAATTATTAGATTAGAAAAAAGACTAGCTAGATTATCAGCTAAAATTGCTGTAGTAAAGGTTGGTGCTAATTCTGATATAGAATTAAAAGAAAAAACAGATCGAGTAGAAGATGCAATTTGTGCTACTAAAGCTGCGATTAAAGAGGGTATTGTTCCAGGAGGTGGAATTGCTCTGTTAAATGCTTCTCAAAATATAAAAGCTAAGTCAATAGGTGAACAAGTGCTACTAGATGCTATTCTAGCGCCTTTTAAGACCATTTTAGATAATGCTGGTATATTGGAGTATGATTTGCCTAAAACTAAAGGTAAAGGTCTTAATGTGGTTACAGGTAATATGGTAAATATGATTAAGTCAGGTATTATAGATCCTTTATTAGTTACAAAAAGTGCACTTCGTAACGCAGCTTCTGTAGCTACAACTATACTATCAACAGATTGTGTAATCAATAATTTAAGAATTGATGAAGGCAATAGGTAATAATATAATCATTATACCTGAAAAAATTGCAGGTGATGAAACTAAAGGCGGTTTGCTTTTAGTTAAAAAAGATAGAGAAGATATACGATATACTAAAGCTACTATAGCTAATGTTAGTGAAGATATAAAAGTAGTTAATATTGGTGACCAAATATACTACGATAGACACGCTGGTCACGTAATAGAAATTGATAAAGAACTTTATACAATTATTAAAGTTCAAGATATAGTAGTTGTTTTGTGAGAAAATTAACAGCTAGTGACATTAGAGAGTTAAACCTATTTAAACACTACAGAGTAGTTAGAAAATGGGCTTGTAGAAATAACGATCTTAATGACGCTGAATTAGAGTTGCTTATATACTTTGATTGCATGGGATTATTTACAAAACAAGATTTTAAAATCGGTACATACGCTTACAGTTGGGATAATAGACGCTGGAACAAGTTAGTAAAAGAAGGTTGGGTAGTAGTTTATAGAAATTACAATAGAACAACGCAACGATACAACATATATAAAGTTTCATTAAAGTGTAAACAACTAATAGCAAGAATGTATCGTATTATGCTTGGAGACGAAGATATTCCTACAAGTTCAAGAAATAAAATAATGTTAGGTAAGACTTATATGGATAAGGTTATGATAACAGCAATTAAAAATGTAAACAACGATAAAAATAGATAATATGAATTCAAAATCACCTTTTCAAAAAGCATCACCACTAAAGGTATATAAATACGCATCAAGTGGATCTTATACTAATCCAGCTACGGTGATTCAACCAATAGTTGGTGCTGAAATTGGTCAAGCTATAACAAAAGTTGGTTCAGACCTAGCGGTTAAAGCTATAAAAGCAAAAAAAGGTAAAGACAAATCAACAGAAGAGCATAAAAGGGAATTTGACAAACTAGGTAAGGATGCTGAAAGAGATTTTAAAGAATTTAAAGAAATTGGATTTGGTTTACAACCAAGTTCTTATTCTATCTCAAACCAAAGTGGACCAAGTGAAGAAAAAGAAAACGATACAAGCTTTTTAAGAGGTCCAATGATGACAGGAGACCCTATGTTAACTTCTGGAAGTGAAATAGATCCTTATGCCAATCTAAATCCTCAAGCGTTTACAGACGTTCAACAACAAGAACAAGCGCAAAACTCACAAATTCCATTGCCTAGTCCTAGAACAATGGATTTGTCTGCTATGCAAGATCCTTATTCTGGACCTGGATCTAAATTTGATCCATCTGCTAGAATGAAAGCTGAATCTATTTATGGATCTGCGCTTCAACGTCAGGGTTTAATGAATTTAGGGTCTCCAGCTAACTTAGGTGGTAAAAAGTACAATGTAGAAGATTTAATAGATGAATCAGATTTTGACAAGCTAAAGACTGGTCATAACGTTCAGAATATAAGCAAAATACAAGAAGACGAAAAAGGTCAATTTATGACAACTCTGGGAGACTATGAAACTTTTATGGGAAGTTCTAGCAAAATAATAGATTACCCAAGACCTGGAGCTATAAGAGATACCATTAGACCAAAAAGAGGCAAATCTTTTAAAAAAAGATATTAAAACAAAACAATAAATATGGACAAAAGAAAACAAATCATAAGCAAACCTAAGTTAGAAGGTCAAGTTGGTGAAAACGCTGTTTGGGATGGACCTTTAAGTAAAAAAGGTTTTCCAATGGGTAACGGAAGTAGCTCTGGCATAACTGGTTTAGAAGTATCTAAAAACGAACCTTTTTACAAAGCTGGACCAATTACTATGAAGGCAAAGGGAAAAGGATTTTAATATGAGTTTTTCTGATATTAAACTATTATCACTTAATGGCGTAGCTTTAGCTATAAGCATGTCGCATGTAGAAGTAGGATTAAAGGTTTTGCTATTGCTCGTAAGTATCGGTTATACAATATCTAAGTGGGTAAAACTTAAAGAAAAGAAGCAATAATTAGATTATGGCGTATATACAAAACGGTTCTCCTTTTTTAAAAGTAAGAAAAACTACTAAAGGAAAAGGTAGAAACTTTAGAACAGCAGAAGAAGGCGCTGGTATGACAGAGACTGGTGTTAAAAAATACAGAAAAGAAAATCCAGGTAGTAAACTGCAAACAGCCGTAACTGGAGATGTTAAACCAGGAAGCAAAGATGCTAAGCGTCGTAAATCTTTCTGTGCTAGATCAAAAGGCTGGACAGGAGAAAGAGGTAAGGCCGCTAGAAAAAGATGGAAATGCTAAACAAACATAAATATTAAAATAATGGAAAAAGGACACTACGGACAATATACAGGAAATGCAAGATGTTGCAAAAGATCAGGCAGATCTTACGACGTTAAAGAAGCTTATAACAAAGATTTAAGTAGTAAAGCTAGAATGCATTACTTAGAAAACGAAATTGCAGATAGTAAATCAGCGGCTAAAATGTATGGATCTCCAGCTAAAAAAGCCGGTTGTTCTAAATATTAATAAATGGAATCAAAAGGTTTAGGCGATACTGTAGAAAAATTTACAGAAGCGACCGGTATAAAAACCATTGTTGACAAAGTGTCGCAAGGATTAAATGTTCCTTGTGGTTGTCAACAGAGAAAAGAAAAGTTAAACGAGTTATTTCCATATAATAAATAATTATGGCTTTTAAAATGAAAGGTGCTCCTTACTTCGATACCAATACTCCAATATACAATATTGATATGGAGGATGGCGTCCTTGGTAAAGCTAATAATAACGGTACTATAGTTTTAAACAATAAACTTACAGATCCAAAGCAAATACAAGATGTTATAGAGCATGAAATGGTTCACATAGATCAAATTAAAAGAGGTGATCTAAATTATGATAATAAAAATGTATATTGGAAAGGTAAAACAATTCCAAGGTCTAGTATAAAAGAAGGCTCAGCTGCTTTAGCCTGGGAAAAAGAAGCATACAATAAAACAAAAAAATAGTATTATGAATTCATTTATGAGTAAACATTCTGCTGCGGCAAGAGAAAGAAAAGCATTATTAGGCAATATGCCAGTTGATGATAAGGCTAGTGCCTTTAATTACAACGATCCTGGAGACAAGAAAAAAAGTAAATTAAAAGGCTATACTGAAGAAGAAAAAGAAGCTATTAAGCAAAGAGTGTATAATAGAAGCAAAAGAGGAGAAAAAGCAAGTGTTTACACACAATCAGAACTAGCTAGAGATGTTAGATCAGGAAAGGTAAAAAAACAATAAAAAATGTGGAAAACACTACTAAACCTTTTTAAAGAAGGTGATGGTAAAAAATCTGGGAGAACAATCAATCGAGAGATATGATCCTAGCGAGCCTAGAAGTAATTAAATAAAAACAATATTATGAGTTGGATGACTAAGCACACTAAAAACCTTTTAAGTGATATTTTTATAGATAATAAAGCAAGCGCTTTAAATCATAACTCTTTTCCAGTGCACAAACACCCACATTCAGCTATTGATCCAGACGCTCCAGGTGTTCCAGGTACTCCAGGTTATGAGCCAAAGGTGAAAAGAAGTGAATTAGACGCCGAAGGTAAAAAAATATTTGACGCAAACAAAAAGAAGCGGCAAAAAGATAAAAAGTCAAAGTTGTAATGTGGAAAATACTACTCAACCTTTTTAAAGGAGGTGATGGTAGAAAATCTGTAGCTGGTAATTTAGCTTGGGATATTCGAGAAGCCATCAAAGGCAAAGAACTAGATCCTGAAAAACTAATAGAGTTACAAACTAAGATAAATATGGTTGAAGCTTCGCATCGGACACTGTTCGTTGCAGGCTGGAGACCTTTTATAGGTTGGATCTGTGGCGTTGCGTTAGCTTATAATTTTGTTATACGTGATTTATTTATATGGGTAACAAAAACAACAGATGCTCCGCCTCCATTACAAATGGAACATTTAATGACAGTGCTACTAGGAATGCTCGGGCTTGGTGGCTTAAGAACATACGAGAAAATAAAAGATAAAGTAAAATAATTAATAATCAATTAAATTTAATCAAATGAGTAAAGTAAAAAAAATGGACACAGACGCAGTTAAAAAAATTACCGACGAACAATTAAAAACGGTTAAAAAACACCAACAAGACTTAAACAAGTCTTTAACTAATATCGGTTTTATAGAAACACAAAAGCATTCACTGCTTCACGAGTATGCTGGTCTGGTAGAAGATATTGAATCTTACAAAAAAGAACTAGAAGAGCAATACGGGGCTATCAACATTAATATTGAAGATGGTACGTATACTGATATTGAAAAAGAGAAATAGTGAGTAAAGTCATTAGAAAAATCAGCATAGGTTCTGATTATAAAAATGACGCTATGCATTATGCTGTATCTCAGCAAGTATATGGAGGACATACTATTTCAGCTATTATCTTTGAAGAGTCTGAACAATCGTATAACATATACATAAAAAAAGACAATGAAGTGTTGCCTTGGAAAAAGTTTAACCGAAATATGGCAATATCAGTTGAATACGATTTAGAGTATTAATGAATAGTGTTTACGAGTTTATAATTAAACCTGTAGGAAATAGATATAGCAATGAATTAACTGTTGGTGATAAAAAGCTAATAGTTAATTCTAGCATATCTAATCATAAATTTGTCAATAGAGAAGCAGAAATAGTTGCTTTGCCTTTAGCTTTTAAAACAAAATTAAAAGTAGGTGACAGAGTAATTGTTCATCACAACTTATTTAGAAGATACTATAACATGAAAGGAAAGTCTGTTAATAGTACTAAATATTTTAAAGATGATTTATACTTTGCTTCTTTAAATCAAATATATATGAAAAAAACAAAAGACTCATGGGAAACTTTAAACGAGTATTGTTTTATAAAGCCTATAGTCAATAAGAGTTCATCTAGTTTAAAAAAACTAAAACAATGTGTTGGTATAGTAAAATACGGAAACAGCACATTAGAAGCTCTTAAAATACATAAAGAAGATTTAGTTGTTTTTAAGAAAAATAGAGAGTTTGAATTCTTAATAAATAATGAAGTTGTTTATTGTATGGAATCAAATGATATTTTATTAAAAGATGAACGTAAAGGAAACGAAACTGAATATAATCCAAGCTGGGCAAAAAGCAGTTGAGGAATTAATAAAGGTAGCAAAAGAAAAGATCGTTGACTCAGAAGATGATATTTCAGCTGACAGACTTAAAAACGCTGCCGCTACTAAAAAGCTAGCTATATTTGATGCTTTTGAAATACTTAGTAGAATAGAAGCTGAAGAAGCTGCTTTAAATGG
>Ga0196903_1000045_pt1 | contig 20545 bp, 17 predicted proteins | sample CB_VirMetaG_2_FD_169097 | JGI IMG/M metagenome (GOLD analysis project Ga0196903, IMG submission 169097) | Freshwater to marine saline gradient viral communities from Chesapeake Bay - CB_1504_2 Viral MetaG (v3) (version 3) | ecosystem: Environmental > Aquatic > Marine > Coastal | place: USA... | reverse complement strand
CACAGACGCAATGCAGAAGTTTGGTGCGTTGCAACAAGGTCAGTCTCAGCAAGAAAAAGACTTTCAATATCCACAGTTCTTGGCACAACAGCAGTATCCGTACCAACAGCTCAGTTATATGTCTGACTTGTTGCGTGGGGTACCTTCTACACAGAGTGCGCAACTTACTTACGCCCAACAGCCTAACCAGACCGCTCAGTTATTGGGTGCAGGTCTCGGTGCTTACGGTGCGCTTGGTCGTAAAGAAGGTGGGCAGATCAAGAAGTATGAAGAAGGTGGGCAGATCAAGAAGTACGGCCCGGGCGGTGACGTATCACCCACAGCGATGTCAACAATGGCTGTGCAAGAACTGCCCTCAAGACTTAAGCGCTTGTCAGACGATCAGTTGGCGGCTTACGCTAGAACGGTCAAAGATGCTATCACACTAAGCGCGGTGCAGTCAGAAATGGCTCGTCGTGCAAAAACTCGTGCGCCAATGGGGGAGATGCCCCAAGAAACAGTAGCCGATGAAGTTGTTAAACGTGCAGGTGAAGCGTCAATTGGTCAGCCTCGTGTCGGTATGTACGGCGGTGGTATTGTGGCTTTGCAAGGTGGCGGTCAACCGGAAGATGCGTACAACCCGTTAGCTAACCGCTTTACCGGCCCAATGAGCGCCGCAAACCCTGCTAGAAACTTATTCCCCGCCAGTGCTCCTCGTGCGCTTAACTATGCGACAGCGGACACCCCTGCGGTTACTCTCCCAACGGAGCCAATCCCTCAACCCGCACCAGCACCCGCGCCAGCACCAGACCGTTCGCTATTTAATCAGATCCCCACAGGAACGGCACCCCCAGCACAGGGCGACCCAGAACTCGACGATAGAGCTTCCCCAGTGGGTATTGAGTTGTTAAATAAGCAACCGCCGCCCCCAGCACCAAAGGAAGATCCAACTGCCCCAGCGCCTTCAGGTACTATGCAAGCTGGTCGTCCGCAACTGCCCTCTACGTTTGAGCAGTTCAAAGCCATGATACCAAAAGGCGAGATGGACCCCGCGCAGGCGTCAATCTTAAGTGATATGCAGTCACGCTTGGATAAAAAGCTTAACCGCGCTGAAGATCAGGTTGACAATGCTATCTACGACGCCGTTCTGATGGCTGGCTTGTCAATGATGGGTGGTACTTCTCTAGCTGACGGTATTGCTCGTGCGGCTCAAACCGGTGGTGCTACGTACATGGCTGGTATGAAAGACGCTAATAAGGCCATTGATGCGGCGTCCGATGCTGAGTTGGCTTTCCGTCAGTATGAGCTAGAAGTTATGAAGGGCAACGACAAAGCCGCGAGCGATCAGTTTAGTAAGTTCCTAGACTACAGCACCAAGCTGTATGATATCGACTCTCGTGCGGCTACCGCAAGTGCTAAAGATGGGTTGTCTACGCGGCAACTACAAACCATGCTAAACGCCGACGATGATTTCCGGTTATTATTTGATGCAGAGAAAGAGGCTCTAAAAACCGCACGGGAAACCGCGCCGGGTACCGACGCACAAAGGGAAGCTCAAGCACGGGCAGAAGCCGCTACTAAAGCTCGTAAGGATTACAAACGTAAATTTACATTACAAGCCCTAGGTATTAGTGATAGTACCGCCCCCGCCCTACCGGAAGGGTTTGTTGAAGACTAACAGTCTGGAGTTAGTATGCAAAGAGCTGTAAACCCGCAAACTGGCGAGGTAATATTTCTTGTTGATAATCAGTGGGTGCCCCCCGCGAAAACAGCCACAAACGCGGATGGGGTTAAAGCGTTTTTGGTAAACAACGAATGGGTAATAGACAAACCCAAGCAGACTACTCCACAGGAGTTACCCGAAGAGCAGAGTATGTTCCGTCAGGTAGCCGATGTCCCAGTAAACCTCGCCCGTGGTGCAGTAAGTGGTGTGCGCATGATTGCGGATGCGTTTGGTGCGGATAACCCTCTGTCGCAAACTCTACGTGGTGGGGAAGAGTACCTTGGTGGTTTATTGTCTGCTCAAGCCCAAAACAACCAGCAAGAGATTTCTAGGATCATGGAAGAGGCTGAGGGTAAAGGGGCAAAAGAGGAGGTAATCGCCGCATTTAACGCATTTTTAACAGCCCCATTAGATCTTATTTCCAACGCTCTGGGTACAGCCGGACCTAATCTAGTGGGTGGTCTTGCGGCTAACTTACTTAAGCTGGGTGTAAAGGGTGTGGGGGCTGTGGTTGGCGGTACCGGTGCTGCGATGGGTGCCGGTGTCACCAAAGGTGGGATCTATAGTGCGGTCAAAGAGGAACTAGAAAATAGTGGTATACCTCCAGAGCAAGCCGAGATTGCTGCACAGGAAGCCCAATCCTACGGTGGGGAAAACCTAGACCAAATCGCACTTAGTACCATCATTGGAGCAGTTGCTTCGCGTACTGGTATTGAACCACGCTTGGTGCAGAATCTAACCGGTAAAGTGTCCCAAGGATTGGCTAAACGTGGTGTTGGTAAGTTCACACAAACCGTAGTGGGTGAAGCGGGTACAGAAGGCCTACAGGCTGGTCAAGAACAAGTTGCTCAGAATATCGCACTGCAACGCCAAGGATTTGATGTACCCACATTTCGCGGTGCAGCAGGGCAAGCTACGCTCGACGCTATTACAGGTGGTGGTCTCGGTGCCGGTGTCAGTATGGTGGCGGGTAAAGAACGTGATGCGAGTGCCCCAGCCCCTGCGGTAACACCTACTCGGACAGAAGCTGAGTTACAGGCAATGCGGGAAGAGCAACAGACAGCCGATGCGATGCGAAAGCAAGACGAAGCGCAAGCATTAGTTACCGGTCAAGCGATGGACCGAGCGGGGCAGTATAAGCTCAATTTACCTCGTGCACAGGGCGTTGTACCACCACTGACATCTGTGCAAGGTACGCCGTTGCCAGCACAACAACGTGGGTTCGATCAGTTTGGTCGCCCCCTTGCACCTGAAGTAGAGGGGGATGCTACCCCCGTATCCGACACCGCACCGACACCGATGACTCAGATGTTTGATGAGTCCCTAGCACTATCGGATATTAAAGCAGAGCGTGAGCGCCTAGAGTCACAAATAAAAGATATAGACGATACCGACCTTCGTAAGCAAGCCCGTGCAAGGGTTAAAGAGCTCAAAGGTATTGAGTCCGAGCGTGTAGGGGTTATTCGTGAACGAGAGACTCGTGCCAAACGACTGCGATTAGATGAGTCGGGTCAAGCACTGTTGGATTTTGCCACCCCTAGAGCACCCGCAGCACCGCCATCACAAGTCGCAGTTGACGCGCCAACATCCGTAACCCCAGCCACGTTTGACCAATTGGGTATCGGTAAAAATGCGGTGATTCGTAAAAATCAAGATCTGATAAACGCAGACCTAACAGACCCTGACCAAGTGGCGTTTGTGCGCACTGCGTTAGAAGCCTACAGGGATGCGCCTAATCGGGCACCAGATATACAGGAAAAGATCACTACATTCTTAAGTCAATTACCTGAGACACGCCCCGTAATTAATGCACAGGCTCTAGATACCCTTAAGTTACCTAAGCAATCAGCATTGCGCAAACAGTTGCTAGGTAAGGATATGAGTGACCCCGAGCAGAATCAAGCGGCTAACAAGATCTTACGCTCGGCACTACAGAATCCAAAGATGCCCGCAGATACGAAGCAGGCTATTCGGGACGTTATTGAGCAGTCGGAGTTTACTCGTCAGGGTGAGTTGTTTGGGCCACTTGGCGGTGTGCTGCAACCCGTTACACCTCGTGCAGGAGCGACTGATGCTACACCAGAACCAACCCCAGCCCCTAGTGTTGAGCCAACCACTGAACGACCAGCAAGTGAGCCAAGCGTGGGAGTGGCTAGCATGGGCGATGGACCAGCCCCCTCACCGGAGGGTGCCCCCAGAGCAGTTTCAGAACCTGAGGTCGGAGGATTGGCTGGCACTGATGTTGGCACTCGACCAGACGTTGAACGAAGAGAACCCGTATCCCCTACAGTAACGGAAACTTCTACAGGTATGTCCCCTGCTGACGCATTTGATCTTATGGGGGGCAGGAGCGATATTGATTCCGAAGTGCCCGCAGATCCGGGGTTAAGTATTCCGATTAAGGAGCGCACACAATTTGGTAGAGGCTTGGGTTCCTCTGGGCTTGGCACCTACAAGTTACGGGGGCGTAGTGTTCCCGCGATGTCCCAAGCTATTGCCCAAGGTAACGCGCAAAAAGTACTCGATATGTTGAGTAAAAGCAAAAACAAAATTTTTGCTAGGGTTGGGGAGCTAGGCAAAAAAATAAAAGGGTTGCAAATTGTTTCAGACCCTGATGCCGGAGAAACCCAAGCCAATCGTAATAGGTTTAATCGGGATGTAGTAAGCGCTAAAATTAATTTGGCTTTGCTGGATATGGCGCGGCAAGCAAAAGGGGCGGTCGATGCGTTTAGTGGGGACGGTCTACCTGACCTTTTCGATTTTAGAACCCAAGTGGATGTGTATAACGCATTCCTAGACGCTGTACAACCTGTTACCGTAGCGCTGGACACTTACGCGGGGGAAACAAAAGACTCCTTCAACCAACTTATAAACAGCCTAGAATCTGGTGTTGGGCAGCAAGAAGATTTAGCACGCGCGTATGTCAGAATATCGGAGACACGAACTGCTATACCCGCAGCATACGATAAAGACGCTAATACGATCCGTGTCAGTTTGTTAGAGGATTTTTACGGTAAATTACTTGGTGTTAATGAAGCAACCGTAGCGCACGAAGTCGCACACGCAGTAACTATCGACGCCCTGCTCAACCCTACTGTGTCACAACGCCCAGTAATTAAACGTTTGCAGGATTTATTTGACGCGGTCAGAAATGATCCCCTACTTACAGATACCTATGGGGTTACAGCCATAGAAGAATTTGTGGCTGAAGGGTTTAGTAATCCTGAGTTTCAGTTGCGTTTATCTCGTATTCCCTATAAAAATACATCCGCGCTGGGTAAGTTTGCTGAATATGTAGCCAATCTGCTGGGGCTAAAAGCCGACAACGCATTCACCGAGTTTTTGACGCTAGTAGACGGCATAGATTCCACCCCTGCCGCACCAAAAACCTCTAAGAAAACACCTAAAACGTTAAAAGACGTTAAGCCTCCTACTGTAGTAGACACAGCCCCTGCGACTACCCCTGCGGCTCCCCCTGCACCTGCACCTGCACAACCGGCGCAAGATATTGAGTACACCATCGACACGGCAGTGGATGCGGCTAATGAGCTTGCGGCTCAAGATACTCCAGACTTTAGGGCTGTCGCACGTCTGGCTCGTAACGCATTTAACAGTGGGCTGCTACCAGAAGCACAATACAGAGCTATCACTCAGAGTGTGGCTAACCGTGAAGAGTCCGTAGCAGTTGATTTGCAAGACTCCTTAATCAGCGAGCAGAGCGGTAACAACATAGCCAACGCTGTGCAAGCCCTACGGGCGGCTGGTGATAGTGCTGGGGCAACAACCCCTACCTTAGATAGTGCGATAAATAGCCTAAACCCAACAGCCGCACTAGAAGCTATTGTTAACGACGACTCGGGGACCTTTAACGCCGTTGAAAAACTTGTCGCTAAGAACGTCCTGCTTCGTCAGGCAGCAATGCCTACTATGCGTATGGTTGACTCTTTGGGCACAGATGCTAATGGGAGTCCCATACTGGGGCAGTACAACTCGATTACTGATGAAATATCTTTGGTGCGGGGCACTGCGGATTCACACACCTTCATGCACGAAATGATACACGCGTTTGTGCATCGCACTATTATCGTCCAAGAGCGAGAAGGTGCCCGCAGGATGGAGTTCAGAGAACTGCAAGATGTATATAACTACGTCAAAGCGAACCGCCCTGATTTAAGCACGAAATACGGGATGTCTAGCCTGACTGAATTTGCGTCTGAGGCCATGTCCAATCGTGATTTTCAGATGCAGTTAATGGGTATCCCATACCAAAAACAATCGGCGTTCTCACGTTTTGCGCGGGCTCTTAGAGATTTGTTGGGGCTGGGCGAGGCAGGGGTCGACGGTAATACGTTGTTCACGGCAATGGTCGCGGTTGATGGCTTGATGCGTGATGGTCGGGACTTGCAGATTACTACGACAGGGTACCGTATGGGTCAGATCACTTACGGCGCAGATACCGACAACGTACCCAATGCCATCCAATCGGTACAGAATATCACCACACCTATCGGTAAGCCAACCCCACGCACACTGGCTGAGGTCAATGCCGCACCAGACCCCGCCTACCGCAGTGCGTGGCGTAAGTTTATAAACACCGTAACCAATTCAGAAATCCCCTTATTGGATATCATTCGCCAACAACTGGCGGACGAAGCCGCACCGCTGGCTAAAAAACTAAGCGCAGCGTTCTCACAAGGTGTGCGTAGTGCTTTTGGTGATATAAACCCAATGGTCTGGTTGCGTCAAGCCTATGACCATGATCGGGTGGCGTTGCAGGTATTCCGTGTGGGCGGGTTGCGCATGAACCTCGACGGCCTGTGGGAGGCGTTTCAATTAAAAGACGCTGATGGTAATAACGTTTCCCCCGGGGAAGTTATCAATAAGATTAAAGCCTTAGCGGATAAGGAAGGTTTGTCATACGCCGGTGCGAAAGCCCGCATTGGTACTGTGCTAGAAGGTATGCGCCTTAAAGATCTTAGAGAGCACAACAGCCGTATAGAAGCATTGGCACAAGCGCTCGCTCGGTCAGGGGATGTGCAAGGTGCGTTTGAAAAGCGCCAAGAAAAGTTTGCGCTGCACAAAACATTTGCAGAAATTGACGCCGACGTAGCTGTATTTGAGAACAGCCCAGAGATCCAAGAGATTCAGAAAATGATGAATCTTGTTAGGGAGGGCATGATCGACGCCATGGTCAAAGGCGGTCGGTTAAGCGCAGAAAAAGCCCAAGGATGGAAAGCCGCGGTTAACTATGTGCCGTTCGATCGGCTCCAAAATATTATGGAGAATCCTGAGATTGTGTTCGCTCAGGGGCGTAGAGGCATCGCGGCTATTGCTAAGCTACCAGAATTAGTAGGCTCATTTGACCGCCCAGTGGTTAACACTATAGATAACTACATGAAAAAGATTGCTTGGATGACCGAGCAAACCATGCGTACCTCTGCCATAACCCGCACACTAGACTTCATGGTAGAAGCGGGGATGGCTCGTCAAATCCGTAGTGCCGCCGATGCTAACGAGAACCACCTTGTGCTACCCCCACAATATAAAGACGGTAAGGTGGTGCTGTACGAGGTGCAAAACCAATATGATTTAGCGGCGTTCTTACAGACCCCAGAAGTTAAGAGCGGAGTACTCACAGCGCTGGGGGGCGCGTCCCGGTTATTACGGGCAACGATTACTGCTACACCGATGTTCTCAATTAAGCAGGTGATCGACGACTCCCAACGTGTAATGTTCAACTCTGGGTTAGAGCGCCCTCTTGCGGGGCTAGGTCGCACGTTGTATTACTTCCCACGGGTCTGGTGGTCGCAAGCTTTTGGTAAAGACTTCCGTTATATGCGAGAGCTCGAGCGATTGGGTATCGCAGGTGAGTTTGACTACAACCCAATTAACCCACTGAGTACCCTAGAGTTAGATGCGGGGGCTGTTCAGCGTAGTCCTGTTAGGGCCTTACTGCATCGCATGGAGCAAATCGCCAAGGCATCGGATATGGCTGCACGGTTAGCAGTCTACGAGCAAACCATGCAAGAGACAAATAATACCTTGCTAGCGCAAACCCGTGCGCGGGAGCTTATTAACTTTAACCGCCGTGGGGCATCAAAAACCATGCGGGCGATAACTAACATAGTACCGTTCTTTAACTCGTATGTGCAGGGTAACGATTTGCTGTATCGCGGGTTCACTGGGGTTGATGCACCGTCTGGTACGGGCGCTAGAGCCGCACGGAAAATGTTTATCAGTCGCGTGGCTACTATGGCTGCGTTGTCCACAATCTACGCCATGGCTATGAGTGAGGATGATTACTATAAGGGCTTAGATGATCCCGTGCGCGATCGTAACTGGATTTTACCAAAGAGTTTATCGGACGGATTAGGTCTGAAGCAACCAATAAAGATCACCGTTCCTAATGAATTCGGGTTTCTCTTTAAGTCTATTCCTGAGCGGGTTGTGCAGTATATGAAAGACGACGCACGGGGTGAGGCTAAAGAAGTGGGAAGAATATTCCGTGAAACAATTGCGGACATTGCGGGCGAATACGGTATGATGCCTATCCCCGCTGCGATTAAACCCATACTTGAGAACATCACTAACTTCTCATCGTTTACCCGTAGGGAACTGGTGTCACCAAGTATGCAAGCCCGACCTGCGGCATTGCAATACACATCATCAACGTCTGAGTTAGGCAAGGCGTTCGGGAAAGAGTTTAATATATCGCCTATCGTTGTGGATAACTATATACGTGGTTACTTCGGTATGGCTGGTGGCGCGGTTTCTGTGGTGGCTGACGCGCTGATGAACCCAAATCGTCCTGACCGTGGCATGGAGCAGATACCGTTCTTAAGCATCGGATTGGTTGCACCTGTGGGTACCCGGTCCAAGAATGAGTTTTATGAGTTCCGTGACGATGTTGCTAAAGCGGTATCCGGTGCGAACTTACTGAAAGATGACCCCGTGGCTTTTGAGGCGTTCTATAAAAAGTATGGGCATCTCGTTAAAGCCGCACCGTTTATGAACCAAAAACTACGTGCCCTAAAGACACTACGCGCATACCGCAAGGACTATGAAACCGATCCAGTTATGTCTGGTGAACAGAAACGTGAGGCAATCCTCGAGTTGCAACGACGGGAGAACGAGATAACTGCTGACGTGAAACGGTTCGAATCTCAAGTGCGGCGCAATAAATAAAACCCCCGACACGAGGCCGGGGGTCAGGAGGAGAGACACTATGGGTACAACCTGTACCAGAAGGAGAGTACTGATACGCTTGCAGTATATCATCGAGTGCGCCAAACGCCAACCCCCCAGTATCCGTTACGGATGCCCACTCTAAGCGCAAGACTGATACCGTGTCTAGCAGCACTGCGCCGTAAGGTCATTAATACTTTAGTTGTTTCCACACACTTCATAAACACAAAACCGTTAATCGGAAACGTACTCCAGTCGAGGACGTACTGTACGCCCTCGGTATCCACAACACATTCGTAGGGGTTACTGGCTTTCGAACGCTTTGAGGGTTTCGGCTTTCTTTGCTTCATCAATCTTGTCCATCTCGTCTATGCCAAACACAGACCCTGCAACGGTATCGGGAATCTGAATCATTATGGTTGCCATCGGTGGCATACTAATCGCCGTACCCTTTGACATGCGCTTTTTGATTACTTCCGTGCGAATCCCCTGTGCGGCAAGTGAGCTTGTAATAGATGAGAAGTTGACCTGATTCTTCGCGCACCACTTCTTAAACGCACCGCTGGCAATAAATATCCTGCGGGTGTCAGGCTCACAGCGAATCAACAGCTCTCCTCTAGGCTCAACGATCGGTATCACCATGGTGTCGCCCTCAGCAGGTTCGTTGCGAATCATCAGCAGGTTGTTGTAGTTCTCTGACATGTAGGCCGCAACGTGATCCTCAGCGCTACCACTAGACTGCGTGATGTTCTTGGATGTATCAAACATGTGCGCCGCCACCCACCGTGCGATTTTCTCTACGTTAATATCATGCAACCCAAGGCTGTGTGCGATCGTGCCGCCCGTTAACCCAATAGCCGCCATGGTTGACCAGATACGCTCGCGCTGAGTTAGGTTAGCCGCCGCGTCTGTTTTTTCTTGAGTGCGCCGGAGCATCGCAATAACTTCAGACTGATGGTTCATAACATACCGCATGTATGGTAGCCAAGCCATACCGTAGTTGTGCTCAAGCTGTGGGAACAGCATGTCGGTGTATGCTTTCGGGTACTTGGTGCTACGCTGAACTTCCACTTCGATGACCCGCATCAACTCACCCTCGGGGAAACTCTTGTTCATAAACAACTTGTCCGACACACTGCTGTTTGACGTGGTGAGTGTCGGTGTCTGCCATGATGTTAGGTTCAGCCGTTCAGTGTTAGTGTGGGTCTCCATGCGGTTCTTGCCCCGCCCTGACGTGCTAGCATACACCTGATCCGAAAGCTCTAGTGGCTTCATGTTGGTGATCTCATCAATCGTCAGTGGCAGGTGACGCATAACCCCCGCACGGTGAATACGCACGTTATATGTATCGTCCTTTTGCATGAGCAGATCGAACGGATGCCCCCAGATACTATTGGCGGCGAGCAACGCCGACGATTTACCAATACCCGAATGCTCACTAACTAAGTTGTACACACCCCCACGCAAGTTAGTAAACTGCATCAACGGCGCACCGAAACTTAGGAACATCGCAAACGCATACGCTTCCATATCGTCATTGGCATAAAAATTGATGACCTCCTTCCACTTGTGGAAGTCCCCGCGCTCGGTCAGTGAGGGAACGATGTTGGCGTTTCTTGCGGCGGGTGGGGCGTAGATAATATCTTGGCCTTCAGGTTGCCCTGCGACCATTTCCTTGGTGCCAACGACAAACGTGCCGTCTTCGGTCCAACCCATTTGCGAACGAACTTTCTCTGCTTGCTTTGTCATTTGTAAGTGCCTCAACCATTTTTTAACGTACATTAAATATTCAGTCACCTGCTTACCGTCAGTAGCCATGATTCCATAACGGGCAAGAATATCCCGCAACTTGTCACGAGCCACTGCTTCTGCTAACGGCACACTGAACTCTCGAATACCATCTAGGGGCAAGTGCACACGAAACCACAGCACTTCGCCCACATCGGGGTCATTCATACGACGAGTTACATAAAAATCATACTCACATATCTGCACCGATAGATCGGGCTCGCCAGATACTTTTACTACCTTGTGTACTCCGGTACCACCTTTAGGGCGGAAGTACGGGCTTGGGTACTCAGGGATGATCGCCTTCAGTTTCACCACGGGTTCCGGTGTAGGTATCGTGGACTCTGCAATCGGTATATCTACTGTGCGATCTTCTTCTGTTACCGCAGGTGCTATATAGCGCCCCAACTGCGCGGGGGTACTGATGCGCCCTTTGTGCGGGCACTTCTGGCAATGCTCAGACTCAATACGCTCAAACGCTTGGCAGGTATATGGACCGTTGGTCTGTGCGGCTTTTTTGTCTGCGGTGGCATACGTATAGCCGGGGTGATCTTTCGATACTTCCTCGATTGCATATTCACGATCCTCACAAATTTGCGCGATAGACAGCCCCGCTCTCCACAAAGGCTCTGGTAAGTCGGCACGGTTATCCCGTATGTGCGCTATCTGAGCGCAAGTGTCTGAACGCTCAACAATAATCTTGAACACGGTGGTGCCCACGATGCTCTTACTGACGCCGTCATCGGCGTAGGTAATGTGGTCAGGCACCGCGAATGGGAGTTGGTCATACCCCTCGCTATCTTCTCCAGTAGACGATACACCTGCGCCACTGCTGTCTTCATCCCGCCCGCCCAAGCCCAGCATACCGGCAAAATCAAACAAGCTAAGTGCTTCATACTCGTCGTTAATTATGCCTGTGGGTTTAGGATTACTTGGGTCACGATAATTAAGTGATCCGGGGTACCGCAAAAGCCGAGCTGAATCTGTGGTGCATGATGTATCAACCAACAACCCTAACTTCTGAGCCAATGCTTGTAGCCGTGTGGCGATGGGTTTCCATGTCTCTGGGACTATCGCCATATCCATAGGCCAGTACAGGTGCAAACCGTTACCCGAGTTAACCCGTAAAGGCTCAGGCAACCCAGAGTCCTCTATAAACTTATCGACAGCGGCGGTGGCATCTTCCTGTGTTGCGTAGCTCTTGCCGTCCCCCTTACCAGCGTCAATGTCTAACCAAAACGCTTTAACCTTGCTTGCGTTAGCCTGTGTACGTTTGCCATGCTCTTTGAACGTCGCAGGGGTGTAATACTGATGCACACCCTCAGACACCGCGTTACCGATGCTAGCTAAGTCTTCCACACTATCCAGAAAGACATGCTCGACTTTGCTGTCAGCAATAGCTGCAAAACAGTACACCCCCTCGTCGGGAGTTATTAGTCGAAAGAATTGTACGAGTGTCATAGTGATTCTCTGTTTAGATTATTTACCGTTAACTACTGCGGTCAGCTTTTTTAAGTTGCTCGCATTGGGTTCATACTTGCCGGTAAACCAATCGTAAACAGCCATACGGGACACGCCCACTTTCTTCGCTATGTAGCTAATAGCTATACCGCGCTTGATGGCTTTCCATCCTAACTTAACGCTCACAGGCGCTGAAGACGGCTTCGCCAACTCGCGGATCTTGTTTAAAAATTCATATGAATAACCGCGCATCTCTCGCTCCAATAGGTGATCGGGGTAGCCGAAGCTACCCCACAATACGACTACTTACGCGTCGTCGTCGTCAGCCCACTGATCAAGTACGGTTTTGACATCGGCTTCTTTGGTCTTGCCACGAACGCGAGGGGGTTCCTCGGCGTCATCATCGGTGGCTTTCGCATGTTTTGCGGCGGCGGCTTTCACAATAGCCGCGGTCTCCTCGTCAACTTCCACAGCTTCAGTGTTTGCTTTTTTGTTAGGAGTAAACCGCATGGTAATTGCATCAACAGCGTCAGGTGTTTGCGCACGGTCACGGCACATCAAGTATTCAGCTTCGTCCAACGGTCGGATAGGCTTGAACGTAAGTTTTGGTGTGGCAGAGTCAGTGTCGAAACGCATTTCAGTGACCACGGCGGTGATGGGCAGGTTGTTCGCATCCAAGAACTTAGCGTACTGGCGCAAGGGTAGCTTGCCTTTCTCGCCCTTACCAAACACTGACTGCGATGGTAGCACCAACTGCAACACGTCGCCCTCAAGATCGTTCTCAAGCGCCACAGCTAACCAACGGCTAAAGCGGCAAGCACGGCTCTCGCCTTGACCCGAACCCTTAATGTTCTGCGGGCAGGTAGCGCAATTAGGACTCTGTGGGTCGGTCACAACCTCATCTGGTGATACACCGTCTGATGACCAACACGCGGGGCCCTTGTTCTCGCCTTCCTTAAATGTACCTGCGTAAAACATGCGGTACTCGGTAGGGGCACTGCTAAGGATGACCATGTTCATCGCACGATCTTCGTTCTTCATTACTTCTTCGCCGCCTACGATCTTGCGAAACACACTGCCCTTAATCGAAATCTTAGGTACGCCGCCGGAACCCAGCATGCTCTTAGTGATGTCGTCACGCGCAATGTTCTTCAGGTACGCTGGTAGGTTGGCTTTCTTAAATAGAGTGAGGTCACTCATCGTTGCTCTCCTTAACACTGTTAGGTTGGGGTATTGATGTTACTAGCTTATCGTCTGGAATGCCAAAATATTTAATTACATCGCTCCAGAAAAACCGATAGTGTGAGCCTATACGTATACTGGGTAATGGCTTCGCTTCGTTACGCGCCATGGTCAGGATAGTGGCACGGCTAACACCTAGTGCAGTGGCTACCTGCGCGGTGCTCATAGGACGTTCGGTAATCATGACTTGCTCCTTCTTACTGACACCGCATAACGGTTGTCTACGTTTAACCCGACTGGCATTACATCAGGGTTTTCCTTAATGAACTCTTGCATCTGACGCTGTGAGATCCTGCGCTCCAGCAAATCCAGTGCTTGATGTTCAGTAATAAAATTGTGCATAGCCTCCCAGTCGCTCGTCCAATACCGAGTCTGAACCGTACGGGAAACCGTACCATATTTAGTACGCAAGCTATCTGCACCGGTGGTCTTGCATAACTCGAGCAGGTGGCTCTCTACCATTTCCATTTGCTCTTTGACTGTAGCGTCTTGCTCTTCGTACTGTTGCTTCAGTTGGGATCGGTGATCCCTCATTTTGATGTAAGCTCTTACGAGCTTTTCCGCGGTTGCATCCATGGCTCTCTCCTTGATGAACTTCTATTGTAAAGCTACTTCTTTACATTGTCAATACTTCTCTGAACATTTCTAATAAACTTTCGTTGGTGTCCTCACACACATCGAGCGCTCGGTACCGTTTCTCTTCGACAGGGCTTCCCTGCAACCTAACGACCAAGCACTTATTCTTTTGCCCTGCGCGGTGAATACGGGCATTGGCTTGCACATAAGTCTCATAACTCATGATCGGCCCCCACCATACGATTGTGTCTGCGGCGTGTAGTGTGATGCCGTGTGAAGCGGCTTGTGGTTGTATCAGTAGCACCCTAGGTTCGGGTTGCTCTTGGAACCGCTTAATGATGTCCGCTCGCTTATTGGCTGATACCTTCCCATAGATAGTCTCTACTGAATACTTCTTGGCTAATAGCTTTTCTTGTAGCAACTCAAGTGTGTTGATGTACGGGACAAACACCAATACCTTATTATCCGTTGCGTTTATAACTTCTAGCAACACGTTAAACCGATCAGTGATGTCCAACTCCACAGTGGCGCGGTCATCGGTGTACACACTGCCTGAACTAACTTGCAGTAGTTTCTGTAACCCCACTGCGGCGTTTACTGCGCTGATTGTTTCCCCTGCGGTTTGTGCCGCCATGTTTTTGCGCAACTGCTCGTATAGCTTGAGTTGTTGCTTGGTCAACGGCACATCACGGGTGGTGTATATGATGTCTGGTAGGTCTAGGCAGTCATCTTTGGTGAATCGTATCGCGGGTTGCAGGAGTCGGTTTACAGTGTCGATCGCTGTGCGTTTTGGTACCCACTTAAAGGTTGTGATCTTCGACATCACCATGTCACGGAATAACCCAAACGATCGTGGCGCTGTCGCAGGGTGCATCATCTTAACCAGCCCATACGCATCAAGCGGCGATTGTGAAGCCGGAGTACCCGTTGCCATCCAAAGCCATGAGTCAGGGCGCACGAGCTTGTTTATGGCCTTCCAGCGGTTCGTAGTTGCGGTCTTAACGTAGTTGGCTTCGTCAATGATAATCAGATCAAAGTTAGACGCAATCAATTCCTTATGGACAATTTCGATACCGTCAAAGTTAATAATGACAAACTCTGCGCCTTCCGCAAGTACTGCTTTGCGTTGCTCTCTGGTGCCGTGGGCTATGTCTACACTGCGGTGCATAGCACCTTGAAATAAGTCCGCCACCCAAGCGGCTCGCATCACCGACACAGGACAGATAACCAGCACCCGTTTGATCTGCCCTATCTTCATCAGGTAGTCCGCCGCCCAAATCATACTGAGCGTTTTGCCGGTGCCGGGGTCGTTAAATACGTACGCCCGTCGGTTAAGTGTCAGAAACGCCGCAGTTGTTTTCTGATGCGCGAAAGGTTCACGAGTGCCTGACCATTTGTATTTCGCAATGATGGGTGAGGGCACGTTCTTAATACGAAGGTTTTTTAATACTTGTGCCTCCTCGATACCCCAATGCACCATCACATCGCTTGTACCGTCTTCGTTGTGCCTGAGTATCGTGCTCTTTGGGATAACTTCTGTTACCCGCTTTGGGTTACGTAGGCGCATCTTAAGCGCTTTGTTTTCGATTACTTCCATCTCTCTTCCTCAATAGCTTATCGCTCCAAAGTAGTCTTTGAAGTTTTGTGTGGGCCCCTGATAAAGCACAGGTTCAGGGCTGCGAAGCCTGCCAAGGAACATCACCCTAGGTCGCTAACACCTATACCCACTGAGCTGAAGACTAATGACTCAATCCTCAGATCGGTAAATACTTACTTATTTTTCATCGACCCGTTTGCATTACGCTTGAACGAGCGATTCTTTTCCTTATCCATAACCCGCAGGTTACCCTTACCATTACCACCACCCTTAGAGATCGGAGTGCTGTGGTCTACATCCTTACCATCACCCTTGGATACCTTACCCTCTCGCATTAGCTTGCGGCGGGCGGCATTGCGTTTAGCACGGTTCTTCTTTTGCTCGTCAGAGCCTTGGTAGTTCTCATACTCAGAGCTGTAGTTTCTTTTAGCCGTTGCCATTTTGCTTGTCCTTAATTGCTTGTACTATACGCACCAACTCCACCTCGGGGTCTAGATCTTCGGGCAGCGTTATGTTCAGGTACGAATATATATCCTCGATAAACTCAACCAGTAATCCGATAACGGCATCTGCATCGCCAGCGTCGAAAGTAATCTGTTCCATCAGCTTCTCCCATTGTGCGGGCATTTCAAAACCGGACACCACGCCTTACATAAACCTGACGGTGATGCGTTCCATACATCTGACTCAAACGCAGCTTCTAACCTAGCAACTTCTGGCAACCAATCCATCCACATCGTACCTGCGTCGTCGCTCTTATACTGCGTGGGTATCATTTTATCCTCTGGACAGAACAGCAGTCCAGCTTTTACTTTTTTTACGTCAGGAAATAATTTGAACACCGCAAGCGACATCAAATGCAATTGGCTCATATCAGCGTTTTTAGATTTACCAAACTTATAGTCAATCATGCGAGCGGTGCCCGTATCCGGGTTAATCACTAGCAGGTCGATAGCCCCCCGCAACCATACATTCTTATCAAAAAACCCACACGGTTCCATATCCTTGGTTAGCCCGAACTTGTATTCGCAGTACTTATCACCTTTCAGGTTCTTTAGCGTATCCAACTGCTTACGCATAAAGTCGTACTTCGGTGGTAAGTCTTTGTTTTCGGCTATGTACAACTCGGCGGCTTTGTGGGCGTCAACCCCGTACAGCATGATCTCAGACGGACTGTCCTTCACGTCCTTCGCAACTTTTAGATGGTAGTACTTCTTGGGGCACGACTGAAACGTTTTAAGTGCTGAGTACGACCATGCTACGTTGGGCATCTTGTTTCCTATTGCTGTCAGCAATCCGCTAGGGTCTTGCCATATCCAGCCTCCGCATCAAGCGGAATGTCTGGCATCCATTTAGGCGCTCGGCGCATCTGGGCTAATACAAAATCTACAGCGTTCTGTGCGTCGGGCTCCTTTGCTAGGATATACACCGCATCGTGCACTGTCAATAGTATATGATACTTCTTAGCTATACGCACCATCTGCTCGCCCATCACACACCGTGCAAGGCTTTGCACAAGCCCCTGAAAGAACTTTGCCCCGTACAGATACTCTTTGCCTTTGCGGGTGTGATACACCCACTTGATCTTACGCTCCTCAGTTATCTTTTCGAGCCCGGGGTACCGCAAATGCAGCCCTGACGGTAACAAGCACCCCTTCTTACCATCGACTTTAATCAGGCTCTTATGCCCATACTCACGCACTTTGCCCTGCAAGATACACGCTAGACAGTGCTCACCATCGTCCCATGCGGACTTCACATGCGCATACTGTGTGCGATACAGATCGACAATACGCTTTGACTCTACTTCCCCGATGTCGGTACCAGAACCCACCTTGATCGCCTGACGTAGCTTAGCCGCGCCGACACCGTAAATCAATGATAGTTGTGATGTTTTACCAATGAACCGTTGCTCTTTGGTTACGTCGTCGTATGGGATCTCAAAGACCTTTGATGCAAAATCCTTATATAGATCCATACCCCCACCCAACTGTTTTAACTTATCAGTCTGCCCCGCTAACCACAGACCAACTCGTAGCTCAATGTTCGACAAGTCCGCCCCCACAATGACATGCCCATCCGGGGCACGGATAGCTTGCTTCAACGTGACCACCCCACGGCTAGGAAGATTCTGCATGTTCACAGCATCCATCCCGCTCCATCGACCCGTTCGGGCACCGTAGTACTTCAATGGTATCGGGAAGTCCCCCCGCGTTCCCATCTCGATAAACCTCTGGGTGCGTGTCTCCTCCAGTGTGGTCTTAACCCCTAGCCGAGCGGCTACCACCGTCTGTACTTTTGTATCAGCGTGTTCTTGCAATGCACGAAAGCCATCATCGGTCTTGGCAAACGCCCAAGTCATCTTGCCGGTAGTCGGGCTCTTTTTCATCGGAGGCTCCACACCCAACGTCCGTAGCAAGTCAGCGAACTGCTCGTTCGAGCGCAAAGATTTCTGTACCGCCTCGCTTGTCACACCATCCATCAATGCTTCTGCGGCTAGGGCATGGCGCCCCGTGGCCTCCAACGTGTTATACAAATGCCGTCGCTTGGTGTTCTTCACTTCCTGCAAATGCTTTTTCAGTAGCTTCTCATCCAGTTGCAAGGTGGGCTTGGTGAATGTACGAAGTGTAAGGTCTATTAGCGGTAACTCTGCCGCAGGAAATCCTTGCCCCATCATCAGGTTAAATATCTTATACGTAAGCTCAACGTCATTGACACAGTACTGACCGTATCTCGCCAACTCCTCGGCGGTGAAATCCAAACGGTGCTTACCCAATGCGTCTGCAACCTCTGTGCCCTTTTCGCCAACCCCGTAATGTTTGGCTAGATTAGCCAATGACACGCTCACATCTACACCTAGCGCCGCACGCCCCATGCACATGGTGTCCAACATTTTCTTGGGGTGTATACCAAACGCAAACGCTAGTATCCCCGCATCAAACAGCGTGTTCTGCGCTAGTAACGCGCTCTTACGCCAGTCGTACTTAGCCAGCGCCCGGGCAATCTGCTCTTTGTCCCCTGTGACCCACTCTGTAACGCCGTCGTTAACCTTCGCCGCAAACCCAATAACTTCAAAGTTGGGGTGGCGTATGTACGCTTCGGTGGTGAATTTTCTGAGGCCGTACGTTTTGTCGTAGTAGGTCTCAAAATCCAACGTAATCAAATCCATCACCACTTCTCCAAGATCTTCGCAACATCATCAATGTTGTCCTCATTAACCACAATAGCTACCGCGCCTGAATCGTTGATAGCTTTAATCTCTCTTTGCTGTAACGGTGTGGGTTTGTTGTTACCTGCTTTGCATTCAATCGCAAAGAACCTACCCTTGTAGCTAATAACGATATCGGGCACACCACTGCGACCGAACCCCCCCGTAGCGGGGAAGAAATAATACGCACCAAACGTGTCCAGCAACTTCCTGCATTTGGCTTTAACCTTTGCTTCCGGCGTCTGTGCCATACGTTTCTCCTAGTACCTCAAGCAACTTCTGAATGTAGTGCTGACCCTTCCGGATCTCTTGTAAGGATTCGTCCTTACTCCCCATGCGCATGAGGTACTTGAGCGCACCACCTCGGTAGTACCCGATGCGCTGTTCGAGAGGCCAAGTATCAACCACATCCCAAGGCTCCACACCCATCTTCTTGTAATGATCGCCGCCGTGTTGGATGCCGTTAGCGCGCGGTGCTTTAGATCTTTCTAGCTCGATCCTGCGTGTGTTCTCTCTGTAGATTGCTTTCATATCTTCCTCACTGCTACGTGTAAGACTGTCTCGGATAAGTTCTTGTAGTGTTGTTGGCTCAGCCATAAGTTCCCTCACTAATCCAATTGAGATACAGGCGGGTAACTTCCCGTTGTTCCTGCTTGTTACGTTTTGGTACGAGGGCTTCGGCTAGTGCTTTGTAGTGCAGCATCTCAGGGCTGGCTTCAACCGACGCCACCGGCGTGATAATAAGTTTGCTCACCTTCTTACGCACCAACTCCTGATCGCGCACCGACGCGGGCTTCTCTACATCAGGTAACGACCCCATCGCGTAGAGGGCTGTTAGTGCTGTGGGTGCTGTACGCCGCCAACCGACAATGTATACGCCCTTGATAGCCTTCATGGTTTTCAGTACAGTGCGCACAGAGTACACGCTACATCCGGCTAGGTCTTGTATCTCATACGCCGTTAGACCTTTCTTCGCCCGTGCGATTACCCGAGCAATTTTAGATTGTACTGGATGGGGTGACTCATAGAAGTCTTTAAACGTTTGCGGTCTAAACGACTTGCCCGCTGTTCTACCTTGTTGCATTTTTGCTCTCCTTTATTTGACCGTTTTCCAATCGTGCCCATTACCTTTTCTCATTGCATCAACGGATGCTTTATAAAGCTGCATGGTAGCCCTGTAATCTCGGTTGTCGTTGTGACGTTCCCGAGTATCCTTCTTGTGCCTAGTGTTTGCAATATACGCATCCGACGCCCATTTCTCTATTTGTTTCGCTAATCCCAGCCGCTGCTCGTTGGTGTTGGCGTCAAACAATTTATCCTGTATCGGCTTCATGTAGTAGCCTGTATGCGGTTTTATACGCATATTTTTCATGTATGGGGTTAGATCTTTCGCCATCCACGGGTATATATCATGCACATCTTCGAAGTTGGTATTTCCTAACCCCACGGAGTGTAAGTACGCACGTATAGGCCAATCTTTTACCCAAGCCACCACGTAGTACTGTGCGGCCTTTTCCCTACTAAACGGCTCGTCCATCTTTGCTCTCCTCGTTGTGGTACAGGAACCCACGCAAGAACCCCATCTCGAACGCCTTACGCAGTGTGAATATGCCTAGCTCTGTGTGCGGTGTGCGGTCTATAAACTCTTGGGCAAACTCCCCTGCACGATGCTGTGCTTGTATAAACAACCTGTCACGCTCCTTACGCTCTAGGTCTTGCCATGCTTCCTCTTCTTCGGGTGTTGCTTCGTAATTCATTTCATCTCTCCTTTTTTAGTGTTGGGCTT
>Ga0196903_1000042_pt1 | contig 20865 bp, 21 predicted proteins | sample CB_VirMetaG_2_FD_169097 | JGI IMG/M metagenome (GOLD analysis project Ga0196903, IMG submission 169097) | Freshwater to marine saline gradient viral communities from Chesapeake Bay - CB_1504_2 Viral MetaG (v3) (version 3) | ecosystem: Environmental > Aquatic > Marine > Coastal | place: USA... | reverse complement strand
GGTCAGGTTGTTTTATACCTCATGAACCTTTAGATGTGTCAGCTGAAAAAATGCCTTGGGAGTAAATGGCTAAAAGAAAGTCCCCTTGGGATATGGGTGAGTATACTCCTACTAAAGAAGATACCGAAGCTATGAGATGGTGTATAAAAAATAATATATATATTTCACCTGTAGCTCTTAGAGAAGCTAAATGGACTATAGAGGTATTAAACAGTGGTATATCAAACACAGATCCTAAAGAATATAAGAAAGTAGATATATGGGTAAAGATGTATGAATACTATAAATATTATAAAAACAAGTATGAAAGCAAGATTTAAAAATGCTAACGAAGCTTATGAAGCTGTGTTAGATGAAATACTACAAGAAGGTATCGACTTTGGTGACACAAAGGCTATATTTAATTGTGGTTTTTATATAGATAATCCTTCAGATAAAGCTATAACTAATCCTGAGCGTAAATGGAGTAAAAAATATGCTGCAGCTGAATGGGCTTGGTATTTATCTGGTGATCCTAGTGTTGATAAACTAGCTGAGTTATATGGTAAAGTACCACCAATATGGGAACGTATGGCTGATAAGTATGGTCAAGTTAATTCTAACTATGGTTATCAATGGCAAAGAAATAACCAATTGGGTTATGTAGTTAATAAGCTAAGAGATAATCCAGATACTAGGCACGCTGCTATAAGTATATACGATGCAAAAGAACACGATAGATATGACAAAGATACTCCTTGTACCTATGCAGTACAGTTCAGTATAATAAACAATAAGCTTTGTATGTCTGTCTATATGCGTTCTAATGACATCTGGTACGGTTTCTGCAATGATCAGTATCAATTTGCATCATTGCAACAAATGGTTGCAGATATGTTACATATCGAGACGGGTTGGTATTACCACCACGCACACAATATGCACTTATATAAAAATAAACTATAAAAATATGTATTATTTATACCACATACCAGGTAAAAAAATAGGGGTTACACGTAATCTTAATAAAAGAGTTACCCTTATGCAAGGCTATAAGGAGGGTGAGTATGAAGTTCTTGAGCAGTCAGAAGATATAGATTATGTATCTAACCGCGAAATAGAGCTTCAACAGTCTTATGGCTATAAGAAAGATAGAACACTTTATAAAAATCTATTCAAATTAAATATGAAAATTAATCCAACAGAACAAACAAGTACATTTCCAGTTCCAGTTAATAAATTAAAAGGACATCTTATGGATAACATAGGATTAAAATGGAAAACACCACAAGGTTATAATTTTGAAATAACAAAAGAAAATATACCTTGGATAACTAAAAATGCAATTACCTCGATGTATAATGAAAATCGAAGCTACATTTATAACAAGGCTTTCTATGAAGCCTTTTTTAGTCCAAAAGATACAACAAACTCTACATATCCAGAGAAATCGTTCTACGCAAGTAACGAAGAAAATGTATATGATTTAATTAGAACTTGGGCTACTGATAAGGGAATATATAAATCAGGTGATTCTAAAACTCAATACATCAAGCTTATGGAAGAAGCTGGTGAATTAGCTCAAGCTATACTAAAAAACGATGAACCTGAAGTTATTGACGCGATTGGAGATATGGTTGTTGTATTAACAAACTTAGCTAAACTAAGAGGTCACAATTTAGAAGACTGTGTATGTAGCGCTTATGATGTAATAAAATCTAGACAAGGTAAAATGATCAACGGAACATTTGTAAAACAAACATTATAATGTACATAAAAGTGTGCATTAAGCATATAATATGCATATAATGTACATAAAAGTATACATAAAGTTAAAAAAAGTACAAATTAATATACAAATTATAATGAGAATAAAAACAGAAGATAAGATAGTCCAGAAAGTACTAGCTAAGATGGATCAACGTAGTTTAATAGGTCAGAAAAAGTATGGCGCTACAATGATGCAAGAGATAGAAGGTCAAGAAAAAGATCTTGATAGGTTTTTAGTTGATGTTCAAGAGGAGTTAATGGATGCTTTGTTATATATTGAAGCTGCAAGACGTTGTTTGACTGATGAAATAGAAGAAGTTATGATCAACCGTATGGGTATTATAGGTCAAAACGGTAACACTGGTAAACATTATGAAGATGAATTTGTAAACAATATGAGTCCTGAAGAAATTTCACACTATGTGAAGATGTCAGAAAAAGCTGATATGATTAAGCGTATGGAAGTTTGGGTTGATGAACCTGACGCTAAAAGCCTAGAAAATGAAAAAGCAATTTAAAAGAAAAAGCGGTAAACGTGGTCCAGTTAGAGCAAAGAAGGTATCATATGATGGTATCGACTTTGCCTCAGGGCTTGAAAAGTATATGTATATTGCTTTAAGGAAGGCTAGAATAAAAACAAAGTACGAAGGAGAAACATTTGTTTTACTAAGCGGTTTTCATTTTGAAAATGAAGTTTATGAAAGACAAGCTAATGGCAAGGGTGATTATAAAAATAGAGGTTGTAAAAGAATACTACCTATTAAATATACACCTGATTTTATTGGTGATGATTTTATAATTGAAACTAAAGGTAGAGCTAATGAATCTTTTCCAATGCGTTGGAAGATGTTTAAGTTATTGGTATCTAAGCAGTTTCCTGGACATACATTATACAAACCACAAAACCAAAAAGAATGCGACGAGACAGTAAGGTTAATCCTTTCGAAGCAAAAAGGATAGCAAGACAAAAATATGCTGAGCGTCAGATTGACAATTTTGTTAAATGGAGCTGGGAGGCAAAAGGTAGAGTAAGATCAATAGATATAGAACAATTACATAAAAGATACAATATTATATGCACATGAAAGAAAACGAAAATGAAACAGCCTGGATAATTGAATTTGGATTTTATCCAGGAATACTACTAGGGTTTAGATCTTATGTAGAAGAGGATTTCTCAATACATGTACTTTATATACCATTTTTTGATATATCATTAAAGGTACTTAAGTAATGGGATTATTTGATGAGCGCGTAGCGTACAAACCGTTTGAATATCCTGAGTATTATTAGGTAGAATTATTTTAACTTATAACCCATTGAATATCAGTACAATTAAAAATAAATGTTTACAATTAACTTAAATTCTGTTGTAAACGTGTAATAATATAAATAACAAACCAAATGGAAATAGATATGAATATAACGAGTTGGTCAACAGAAGACCTTGAATCTCTATGTCTTCCTGAAAATCATAAAATAACTTTTGATGGTTATGAGTATTGGTGGTATCATAAACTACACGGGAACAAATGGGATTTACATTACATCAACGGTTTTGAAGACTGGAAAAAACCTTATAGCTGGTTACAAGCGGCTTTATATAAGTGGTCTAAAGAATTAACTGATCGTAAAGTAAAGTCAGCCTCAAGTTATTTTTATCAGATGAAACAAGACTTACAAAGAACTAAGGAAGTTATGTCTATAAGTAATAATAAGAAGCTAAAAACAAAAGTTAAAATTAGATTAATCAGAGAGCTAATGCCTAAAGAAACTGTACAGTATGTAGCTGACGTTTTAAAGATAAGTAGGCAAGCTGTTCACAGACATTTATAATATGAAAAAATGCAACGGGTGTAAATTAGAACTAAGCTTAGATAATTATACTAAAAGCCCTAGAAATAAAGGAGGATTAAAAACCAAGTGCAAGAAATGTAGATACAAAGATAGTCTTAAATATACTAAAGAAAAACTAGGTATATTAAATCACTATATAGTTTATTATATTCCAAAAACACATTATGTAGGTATAACTAATCAACCTAAGGCTAGAATGATATGGCATAAAAAAAATAGTAAAGATATTGAAGGCTGGAGAGTTTTATTCTGTTCAGAAGATAGATATGAAGCTAGGTTAATGGAAAACAGATACCACGATATGGGGTTTGAAGGACTAAATATTAATTGTTAAAAAAAAATAAAAATAAATTATGGGATTATTTGATCCAAGAGTAGCATATAAACCTTTTGAATTCCCCGAGTACTATACTGATGGCTGGTTAAAACAAGCACAGGCATTTTGGTTACATACTGAAATATCAATGCAAAGCGATATAAAAGATTGGAACGAAAAACTTAATGAAAAAGAAAAAAACCTAGTTGGAAACATTTTACTTGGTTTTGCTCAAACAGAGTGTGCTGTATCAGATTATTGGACTCAGAAAGTTGTTGGATGGTTTCCAAAACATGAGATCCAACAAATGGCAATGATGTTTGGTTCTCAAGAGACGATACATGCAGTAGCTTATAGTTACTTAAATGAAACCTTAAAACTAGAAGACTATGAAGCATTTTTACACGAGCCTGCTACGGCAGATCGTTTTGAAAACCTTGTTTCTTATGATGGTGATAACTCAATTGGTATTGCTAAATCGCTTGCTGTATTCTCAGCCTTTGCTGAAGGAGTTAGTTTATATTCAGCTTTTGCTGTCCTATACTCTTTTCAGTTACGTAATTTACTTAAGGGTATTGGGCAACAAATGAAATGGTCAGTAAGAGATGAATCTCTACACAGTAAAATGGGTTGTAAATTATTCAGACATATGTGTGAAGAAGATGATCAACTATTACACTTGTGTAGAGAGGATATTATAAAAGCTGCTGAAACAATGGTTTCTTTAGAAACAAAGTATATTAACAAGATGTTTGAAATGGGTGACATTGAAGGTATCGCAGCAAATGATTTAAAAAACTTTATAAAAAAGAGAACAAATGAAAAACTTGTTGAACTTGGTTATGTCGACTTGGGTAACTACTTCGCATATGACGATAAAGCGGCGAGCAATCTTGATTGGTTTTATCATCTTACCGGGGGCGTCACTCATACTGATTTTTTCGCTATTAGGCCGACGGATTATTCAAAAGCTAACGAAGGAGAAGACTTTGAGGACATATGGTAATTTAGATATAACACAAAAAGAAATAGAAAAACAATTATATGAACGGACAGAAACAGAGTAGATTAGATAATTTAGAAAAACGTATGGCTGCTGCAACTAATGTTATTCAGCAAGTTATAAATGAATTATCTCATTTAAAAGATCTATCAATAGGTACATTAGAAACAATTAAAAATATGGAAGGTTATGAACAAGCTATCGAAAAGCTTAAAGAAAAAGTGGTTGCAGAATCTGGTGAGGCAAAAGAGGCTGACACCAGTGGAAAGACTTTCGAGTAGATTAGGATATATGGGGACTTCATTTATGATGATGAGTCCTCATTTACTACCCGATAAAACAGGTATGATTACTTACATAATAGCAGGTGTAATATCAATACCTCAAGTGTTTGTAGCTAAACAATGGAATTTAGTCGCAGTTAATTTAAACGTAGCAATAGCCTACATAATATTATATTTAACATAATGTGGAACAATGAATGGATCAAAGGAGAAGATTACCCTGCGTGGGGTAATACGGACGTATACAAGAAGACTATATCCGGGGGATATTTACTTGACGGAGAAACGCCTAGAGAGGCATACCAAAGAGTCGCTAAAACAGTTGCTCGTAGATTATATAAGCCTGAAATGGCTGACACGTTTTTTAAATACATCTGGAATGGGTGGCTTTGTCTTGCTAGCCCTGTACTCAGCAACACTGGTACTGACCGCGGTCTGCCTATTAGTTGCTTTGGGATTGATGTAGCAGATTCAATACAAGATATAGGTAGTAAAAATTTAGAAATGATGCTACTCGCTAAGCATGGCGGTGGAGTTGGTATCGGTATTAATCAAATAAGACCCGCCGGCGCTAGAATAACAGGTAATGGAACATCAGACGGAGTTGTCCCTTTTTGCAAAATCTATGATAGCACAATACTCGCGACTAATCAAGGATCAGTCAGACGAGGAGCTGCATCGGTTAACATCAACATTGAACACGATGATTTTGAAGAGTGGATTGAAATTAGAGAACCTAAAGGGGATGTCAACAGACAATCGCTTAATCTACATCAGTGTGCAGTTGTGGGTGATAAGTTTATGCGACGCCTTGAACAAGGAGATAAGAATGCTAGATCTAGATGGAGTAAACTTCTTAGAAAGCGAAAAGCAACTGGAGAACCGTATATTATGTTTAAAGGGAATGTTAACAAGGCAAATCCAGAAGCATATAAAGACAACGGATTAAAAGTACATATGACTAATATATGTTCTGAAATAACACTAACAACAGATGAGAATCACAGCTTTGTTTGCTGTTTGTCATCATTAAATTTAGCAAAATATGAAGAATGGAAAGACACTAACCTTATATACGACGCCACGTGGTTTCTTGATGGCGTTATGGAGGAGTTTATTCAAAGAGCAAAAGGACTTAGAGGTTTTGAAAATGCCATTCGTTCTGCTCAAAAAGGACGAGCACTCGGCTTGGGTGTACTTGGATGGCACACATATCTCCAAGAAAAGAGTATTCCTTTTGAAGGTTTACTTGCTCAGTTTGAAACAAGGAAAATATTTAGCCAAATTAAAATCGAAAGTGAAAGAGCCTCTAGAGATCTTGCTGAAATTTATGGAGAACCTCTTTGGTGTGTTGGCACGGGTATGCGTAACACTCATCTTAGGGCTATCGCTCCTACTGTCAGTAATAGTAAGCTTAGCGGTAATGTTAGTCCAGGTATTGAGCCATGGGCCGCGAATGTTTTTACAGAGCAGAGTGCGAAGGGGACTTTTATTAGGAAAAACCCAACTTTAGTTAAACTACTTAGAAAACTTAAAATCAATACAAATGAAACATGGAGTAAAATATTGGCTGACGGAGGCAGTGTCCAGGGTATCGATGCTCTTGATGGTGTTACTTTACTACACGACATACCAGCTAAGGAAGTTTTTAAAACTTTTAAAGAAATTAATCAGTTAGAATTAGTTAATCAAGCAGGTTTAAGGCAACAGTATATAGATCAATCAGTTAGTTTGAATTTAGCTTTTCCATCTGAGGCTACACCTAAATGGTTAAACAAAGTTCATTTTGATGCTTGGAAAAAAGGTGTTAAAACTTTGTACTACACTAGAACTGAATCTGTATTACGTGGAGATATAGCTCAGCAAGCAATGAATGAAGATTGTCTAGCTTGTGATGGTTAGTATGCTATACACATTGTGTTTATACCCATGAGGGTATAATATATATCAGGACTACTAGTTTTATACCCGATAGGGTATAGTAATAAAAAAAGGGCTCTCATATCGAGGGCCCTTTCTTGGTTACAGGAACTTTTAGGTATGGTACGCCTATTTATATTTGTTCCTTTTATTTTCCACAGGGTTCACCTGTTCTTACATTTACCCAGTTTTCTTTTTCAAACCAGTCACGTAATGTAGCTCCTTTCTTTCGAGCGCCTTTTACGTTTGATTTACTAGATCGTTTATACTTACCTGATTTAGCAGCTGTTTGCTTAGCTCTAATAACTTTCTCCTTTTCAGCTTTACTCATTGACTTTACTTTAGCTGCAGGTAGACATACTTTCTTAGTACCTCCTCCTTTTACTTTACCTGTTTTATAAAACGGAGAGCTCATTATTTTTTCTTCTTTTTGTTGCCAAATTTACCTGGTCCTCCAGCTTTGGTACATCTTACTCCCCAACCAGAAGCATAAGCGCTAGGCCAAACTTTAAACTTCTTCTTCGCAGCTGTTTTACAAGCTCCACTAATCTTTGCGTATAATGGTGTCATATTATTTTATATTTAGTTTTTCTGTTTTCTCTATATGCTTTTAAACATCTTTTTCTATTTTCATCTGTAGAACAATAACTTACATGGATCCAGTCTGGCTCTTCATCGTCTCCAAACTCCCATATCAATTGATCAAAATCTAAATTATCCTTAATGTAGTTAAACATTTCAGAATTAGTTTTATAGCCGTAAGTATCGTCTATGTCCATAGCTCTGCCTTCACAGTGCTGTGACGTTGAACTACCTCCTATAGCTTCGTTCAACTCTATTGATCTAAAAAAAGAGTTTATCTTTATAGGACCGCCAACCCATTTACGTAAAGGCTCAAATACTTTATGAGCTAATATATACATGTTTGTGATCTGATATTCGTCAGGCATATTTTTTATACCCATCCTCTTAGCTGTGTAAGAATTTATACCTTCGTACAGCTTTATGTGATCGCTTATCTTATCCATTTACTTTCTTATTACCTTTTTTCTAGTTACTCCTGATTTTCTTACAATTGTATCTGATTTAGGTTTATCTTTTTCATCTTTTATACCTAATTCCCAGTCTTGCCAACCACCGAGCAAAGCTAAACGCTCCCATGTTTCAAGATCTTGTGAAGTAGCTGAAACAACGTTGTTAGCTTTCTTAAGAGCTCTATCAAGAGGTATATTTGTAAGAGCTGAAACAACATTAGCACCAGCCAAGTAAGCAGGATTATCTAAACTTAAACCTTTTTCTATCATTTCATCTTTGTTCCAGTCGTAAGATCTACCCGCTTGTTGTAATCTAGATAGTTTAGCTGACACAGGAGGGGATATTTTAGCTAGTTCAAGAGCTATGCTTTTAAGTTGAGGCCTATCTTTTTTAAGTTCTTTAGCCATTTTAATAAGCGTATTTTTACCAACAGTTACAATAGCACCACCAACTCCAGTACCTCTAAGTATTGAATCTAACATACCGTTAGCTATATTTAAGTACTTCTCTTCTTTTTTCTCATCTTCAGGTTCTTCGTCACTAAAAGCAAGAGCAAATAAAGCCTGTTGTAAAGCGTTAAATATTAAGTTTTGTGCAGCTCCATAATAAATTATCTTAGATATATTCTCTTTACGATCACCTCGGTTGTTTTTAAGATCGCTAGCGGCTTTTTTTATAATTCTAGCATATTGCGCTGGAGTATTTGCAAAAGCTAATACAACACGCCCTAATGGACTTGCTTGCTGCATAGATATTCTATCAGCTCTAGACGACTGTTGTGACTCTTCAGCTGTTTCTCTAAAATCTTCAAAAGCTTTCTTTTCTGCTTGTTTATCAGTTAATCCTTGTTTTTTATAAGTATCTATTCTATTTCTATAAAAAGTAGATCCACCAGAAGCAATAGCAAAGCTATCTGCTATCTGTGTAGGTAAAAAACCTAATTCTAGCAACTTACTTATAGCTCCTCTAACTCCACCTTTCTTAGCCATATCAGCAATGTCTGCTTCATTCACATTAATACGTAAACCTCCACGTCTTTCTTTTAAGAAGTCAGAGTTCATCAATGTCATAAAATCCGCCCAATATTGCTTTTGATTAGCAAACGCTTTAGCAGCTGCAAATATGTTATTATCTTTAAAGTTTATAAAGTTTATAGCTGATATTGTTTGTAGTACCGCTGATCTAGTATTAAAGAACATTATAGCACCAACACTACCAGTCAACCAATCAGTAAATCTACCTGTCAAGGTGTCACCTGCAAACATTCTATTTCTACCAGTTTGCATCCTTTTTAACATGTTCTCTAATGCTTTTCTATAATTCAAACCATATATAGCTTGTAGCTTATTTAAGTTATCTTCACTGAATATAGCGTCTACGTTTGATTGCCATTTTTTTAAATACTTAGCTCTTTTAGTAGTGTTTAATCCTTCTAGTATATCTGTTGTTATAGTTCCAGCAGGCCAACCTTCTTTTGGTTTTGCATAACCATCACCTAACTGCATATTTATTAATTGATTAGCAAACGCTTGTAGATTAGCATCATTTGTTACAAACTTGTTTAATTTATTAATATCTCTTTTATTGATACCAGGAATATCCATTTTTTGCTTATTCCATATATATACTCTAACAGCTTGTTCTTTAGTGTAATCAGTTCCTTCTATTTTTTTAGCTAAATCTTTAGGTACAACACCTAGTTGTTTTTTAAGTTGATTATAAGTGTTTGTTAAGTACACACGAGCTTTACTGAGTTTATTAACAGCTTCAGCGTATGGATCTATTAAATTAGCTTTATACCAAGCCATTTGCTCATCACCTACTTTACCTTTACCAAGAGTAGGATATAACAAACCAACAAAATCTTCTGCTGATGGTGGTATAAAGAAATTAAATCTACCTTTACTAGCACCTTTTGTTATAGCCTCAACAATACCGTATTTCTTTTTACTAGGTATACCTGATTTATTTTCTAATATATTATTAAATTCTTTGCTTAATTTAAAATCAGATGCTTTAGAAAGTTTAATTGCACTTTTAGATTCACTATCTTTCTTTGTAAAATCAGATAATGATTCTAGTTTTATACCAGCATTATCTAGTCTATTAGCTGCTTCATATCTAGTAGGAAATCCAGTTTCTACAGGGTACTTAATTTTAACCTTATAGTCTCCTTTTGATACATCACCTTCTCTAGGTCCATTATATCTAAATCTATTGTTAAGTTTTTTATCGTTTTCTTTAGGAATAATAGCAACATCAAAATACTCCATTATATTATCAAACTCAGTCAATAATTCAGCGTTGTTTTTGCTTTTATATATAGCTCTCATCAATTCTACTACAGTATCTGAAGCTGTTTGAGTGTGTTCGTACACGTAGTCAGAGTCTTTCAAGCCTTCCTTATACATTATCCACTTAGGTATAGCTGCTGTTCTAACTAGTCCATCAGTATTACTATTTAACATAGTTAGAAACATAGGTACAGTGCTTAGATCGTTTTGATTTTCATCAGCAAACTTCTTTAAACTTACTATGATTGTTTTTAAACCATTTCTTTGATCTTGAGCCGTTAAAACTCTATCTTCTAATGTTTCAAGAAATTTACCTGAGTTTAATCCTATGGTTGATTGATTTTTTAGAGTAGCTAGTTTTATTGTCTTATTTTGACCGGAAGAATCTTTAAAAGTAATACTCCTAAGTCTAGGTTTCCATGTTATACCTTTTAAACCTTTGCTTTTTCTATATCTATTATATGACTCAAAGAAGTCTTTTCTACCTTGAAATATTACGTTTCTAGTATTTTTAGAGTCATCAACTAAAACTCTTTTACCATCTATTGTTTTAAACCTGTAGTCATATCCTTTAGTGGCTAAAGGTAGTAAGTATCTAACAAATTCTTCTTCATTAAAATTACCAAACTCTGGATCTCCTAGTATAGAAAATACATCTTTCTTTAGTTTTCCAACTAACTTTTTATCGTTAAAATCTATTTTAGCTATTTTACCAGTTATATCAAAGAAACTTGAATCAGCTTTACTGAGCATTATTCTAGCTTTACCAGCACCAGTATCTGCTTGCTCTTGTTTGTCAGTTTGCTTTGATCTACCCGCTATGTTTATAACATTAGCTACATAGGCTTTTGCAAAACCAGTTAACGTAGTACCGTATTTACTTCTATTAGCGTCAGATATTTTTTCAGATGGAACACCTTTTTCTGTTACTCCAACGCTTCTTTGAATATCTTTTATAGCTTCGTTTGTGATTCTACCTCTAAATTCTGGTTTTAATTCATATACTTGGCCTTGGCTTTTAGCACCTAAGCTTCTACCTTTTGGGCTAGATATACCAGGTATAGCTCTAGTAACTGGCTGATAGAATTTTTTCATAAATTTATTAGACAATCCTATAGATACACCTTTCACATCTTTAGATACATCAATAGTCTCACCCTGTTCACCGATAGTAGTTTGACTACCAGCAACATTATAAGGAGGCATTGTCTTGAAAAGTTTTCTAACATTATTAGGATTTATGAATAATGCTTGTAGCGATTTAGCTTCACTATCTTTTAAGGTAGCTCCACCTTTAATTTTTTTACCTGGAACATTAAACAACTCCATAGATACTTCATCTAAGTACTTGTTTGTTAATTCTTTATACGTAGGTCTTTCTCCTTCTTCAACTTGTACTATCTCATCTATTTCGTCAACTTTATCTTTAGCTGGTCCAAACTTTCTTACATCTATTTGATCAACTATTGTTTCTTCAATAGAAGAATCTTCTCTACCTACATCAAACTGACCACTAATATCAGCGTCTTCAATACTTGCTACTTGCTTGCTTACATTTTTGTCACTAGATAAGCTCTCGGAGCCTTTAAGTTTACCTTTTAAAGCTTTCTTAAGTATATTACCATATCTAATAGGTAGGTTTTGATTCATATAAGCTCCAAATGGAACTTTTTTACCATCAACATCAGCTTTATAAGAGTTTATAAGAGCAGACAACTCTTCACTAAATCCTGAGAAAAATTCTTCGTAACCTACTTTTAAATTTTTATCTATAGCTAAGTCTCTACTAGTAGCAGCTGCTTTTTTTGCTAACTCTGTAACAGCTCCTACGTTATTTTTACCAAGTTTATCAATTATGGCTTTTTTAACATCAGGATCTTTTATGTCAGAAATTCTATTAGCCCCTAAAGCAGTCATTTCTTTTACAATGTCTTCATTAACTGAAGCTATCTTTTTATTTTTCTCAGATACTTCTGGCTTTTTAAATACTTTAGTAGTAGCTTTTTTAACTATCTTGTCTATTTCCTCGACTTCTTTTATTGATTCAATATCTACATCTTCTACTACTTCAGTTTCAACTTGCTCAACAGCAGCAGCTTTTTCAGCTTTTTCTGCTTCTTCTGCTTGCCTAAGTTTTATATCTAAATTATCACGTTTTTGCTCAAACTGATATTCATCTATGTCTCCGTCAAAGTAGCTATCTTCTAGTGCTTCTATTTCATTTTGAATATCTTCTGATAAAGAAGCCTTAAGCTCCTCTCTTTCAGGTGCTTGAAAAGTAACACCTTTAGAAACGTCTGATTGGAAATTTTTAACAAGATTAAAAACATCGTCAGAGTTTTCTAATTTCAACATCCAAGACATATCACCAAATGTAGATCTAATAGTATTGTTTAAAAACTTTTTAAATGATGGTGCTGATTCTAAGTCAGATCTGTTTATAGCGCCTAAAGATACAGCGTTATTCATTTGAGCTATAAATTCCTCAGCGTTAAAATCTTTACCATCTTCGCCTCTATATAGATCAAATCTTTTCTTTAAACCATTATAGTCTTTTTCAGAAATAACTCCAAGGTCTCTTTTTTCTTTTAATATATTTTCTGCTTCTAAAACAGCATTTTTAGCTGTAGCATCAAACTTTATACCTTTCTGAGCTACGCTTAAATGGAACAACTCTTCTAACGGCGCAATAGCAGCGTACTGAGCGCCTGTGCCAGTTGGTTCATTTGCTATTGCTCTATCTATAACAGGTTGGTTTACTATAACATCTCCGAATAATTGAGTAGCGTTAATTCTGTTATTTTCTATGTTTTCTTTTAAATAATCAAAAGCATCAACATCTACTTCTTTACCAGTTTCATCATCAGTAACCTTAACCATCTTGCCTTTGTATTTAGCAAGCTGATTATCTAAGTTTTCGTATTTTATATCACCGCCTTTTTGTATTTCACCTTTTATAGAAACGAAATCACCATCACCCATTTGAGTCATAGTAAGATCATTATAAAAATTATTAACACCAAAATAAAAAGCAGCATTAGAGTTTCTAGCAGCTGTACCTAAAGCTTCATTTATGTTTGCAGCTTTCTTAGTGTTAGATCTTTGTTTAGCGTCTAAAATTTCTTGCCTAGCAGTAGTTAAATTAGAGTATTCCTCTTCTAGTTGTTTTTTAACACGTTTATTTTCAGCTTCACCTAAATCACCTAAACCACCTAATTGTGAAAACTTACCATTAACTTGCCTCATTTGTCTATTAATGTCAGCAACCTCTTCTATTTGATCTGCTGTCATGTACCTTAACTTATGCAAACTAATAGCATCACTAAGAGCTAGTTCTTTTAGTATTTCTTTTTTTCTAACTCTAAGTTGTTTTGAATTTTCTGGGGTTGTTGATTCGTTAAGATCTATAAGCTCTCTAGCTAGTTTTTGGTTGTCAAATATTTCACTTTTAGTTCTGAACTCACTCTTAACAATGTTAAACATGTTTCCAGCTGATCTAGGAGCCATTATACCAAAGCTACTTATAGCTGTACTAGCTAAGAAATCTTTATTTACTCCTTCAAAAATAGATTTATTTTCACCTAATACTGTTACATCTAAAGCATTATGAGACACTTCTGTAAGCACCTCTTCTAGCACTTCTCCACCAAGATTTTTTGGCAAAGATTTTAAACCTGCTAATGTCGCACCTGTTAAGTTAGCCGCAAATCTAACTGGTTGCTTATATAATTCTTTTTTAGCAGCTTTAATACCTATTTGCTTTGCTAAACCTTTAGCTGGTTCTAACATTTTCAAAGTACCTAAACTTTCAAAAAGCGTAGCTGTAGTTCCAGCTCCAAAAGATGTGAAAGCTTTTTGAAGCAAGCTGTAGTCTTCTACCTCTTCAAGCTCAGTAATCTTATTGTATATTTCAGTTTTTTCATCTATGTCTTCAGTGCTTTCTAGTTTTGAGTATAAAAACTTTATTTCTTGCTCTCTAGAAGCTTCATCGGTTTGTAGTTCACCATACTTACCACCTGTTTCAGCTACAAAGAAAGTTCCTTGAACGGTTCTTTTACCAGCTAACCAAAGCTTTTTTTGATTTTGCAAAGCTTTTTTTCTAGCAGAATAACTTGCGGTTTTAAAAGCAGCTTTAACTCCAGAAGCTCCCTTTAATGATGCTAGCCCTGGTACGAATGTAGTAGCTATTGTAGCTGAGTTATCTTGAAAAGCTATAGATGTCCAATCCCATATGGATAAACCATCTTTACCTATATCGTCTATAGAAGGAGATGTTGGTATGTTCTCTCTTTTAGAAGCCATACCTAAGTTGTAGTTTTTATTATTTTTCTGTATAGTCTGTATTAAAGAATCTACTTTTTCAGAATTTTCTGGGCTTGTTAAAAAAGAAAGAGGAGTAAACCCGCCTATACCCGCTGCTTTAGCAGCTTTTAACCCTATCTCAGCTGTTAAGTCTATAAAGTTTCTAGTAGACTGTACAAAAAACTCATCAAAAACTCTACCGACTCTAGCACTTGTGCTATAATCTTGTTTAAGATTTTTTTCAAATAAATCAGCGTCTACTAAAGCTTTTCTAGAGTCCTCAAGCATTTTAGAGTAATCTTCTTGTTGTGAATTTACTAGCTTAGCTTGTGAGTTTACAAAAGCTGGTAATTCATTAAAACCTTTTTCCTCCCACTGTTGTATCTTGGAGTTGTAGGTTTGTATCAACTCATTATATTGATCCGCTTGTTCTTGACTCGCGCCGCCAGAATAAAAAGTAAATCTATCTATTTGAGTCTTAATATCTTCAACTTCTTTCTTTAGTGGTACAGCTTGAGACTCCCACTCTTTTTTAGCTTTTTCGTAGTTTTCGTAGTTTTTATCTACACTTTCTTTTTGTTCTTTGATTAAAAACTTTTGAGCTTCTAAGCTTTCTGCTCCGGTGGCAAAGTTTGGACTAGCCACCATGTACTCTTGTACATCTTCTGAAACATTAAATAAGCTGTTATTATATACTTTGTCTTTAGCTTGTGTTTCAGCTTCATTATATATACCTTCTAGCTGAGACTGATTTTGGCTATTAAGAGGTACTATTTTGTTTGTTTTTTTATAATCTAAGTATTGATCATACTTGCCACCTAAAGTTTCTTTTAAATATTTAGTATAGCTTTCGTCTGAATCAAAAGTAGGTTCAAAAGCAATAGTTGGAGCCATCATACCAGGCACAGTTTTACTTACTGTTGTTCTGTCTTCTCTACTTTTTATAGGACCAAAATAATCATTAGCTTGAATAGCTACTATATCTTCTTTTGGTATATTTTTTATTCTATCGTTTATTACATTGGTAGCTGAAATTGCTTCAGCCTTTAATCTATCTTGCTTCTCTTTCTCTCTTCTTTTTCTAGTTGCTATTCTTTTCTCACTAGCAGATAAAGGTTTGTCTGGATCAGGATCTTGTAACTCCGAAGAAGTATCTACCGATGGTAACTCCGTAACTTCTGGTTGAACACCCGCAATTATGGATGCTCTGCTTGGGCTTACTGGAACTACAGGTACATCCTTTCCCGCAGCTCCGTTTTGAAAATCTTTTTTATCTTCTTCTTCTTTTTCTTTTTCTTCTTCAACTACTTCTAAACCATCAGTGTTTGAAATATATTCATCTAGTACGGTAAAACTGCTTTGTTCAAAACCTTCCGTTACAAAATCTTCAGAGATGTCCTCTCCCTCGTATTTATATTTTATCGACATTTAATTTCTATTTTAACAATGGATTCTTTATTAGTTTTCTTAACTCTTGTTTTAAAATATCACTATCAGGAAGCAAGTCTATTAATGTCTTGAGTCTAGTTGTATTATTTAAGTCAAACTTCATAGTATCTGTAAATTCAGTTCTTTCTCCTTTAGCAGTGCTAGATCCTGATACAAAATCTAGCTCTAATATTTTTGGAGCTCTACTGCCTCGCCCAGCTACTTCTGATGTTGATGTATTTATTCTTGCTGCAATAATTTTTTCTCCACCAATTTTTTTATCTTTAAAGTAAGCCGCTGCAGTTTTAGGCGATGTCATTTCTTTAAATATTCCTGGAGCTGCTTTAACCGCTTGCCCTACTTTTATTTCAAACTGCGTTGGATCACCTACTTCTTCTGGTTCAACCTTACTTTGTTTATCTATGCTAAATCTAATTTCTTGACCCACTTCTATTTTAGAGCTAGGATTAGCTGCTTTTATTCTTTCAACATCTTCAGCGGTAGCTTGTCTAAAACTACCAAATTCACTTGAGAATTTTTTATTAATAGAATCATCTATTAACGCGTTTTTTATATATTCTACTCTTTGACTACGATCTGGATAATCTTGATTGAACTGCTTAATGGTCATACCACCTTTTTCCAAAGCGAAAGTAGTGAAAGCTTGAATTTCTTGATCTGAACCTGCCATTATTCTACTAGCTTGACCGCTCATAACTGAATCTAAATTATCTCTTATAGTGCCAATGTCTAATATTTTCTCTGTACTCTCGTAACCACCTTCTATTTTTTCAATTTCACTAACTAGGTTTGTATTTATATCACCTTTATTATCTTCTACATTAACTTCTTGGTAAACCTTAGAGTAGTCAGGTAAAGCTGGGATATCTGTTACAAGTTCACCATCCCATACTCTTACATCTTTTTTGCTGGAGAATTTATAATAAACCTTATCTCCTTTAGTAACTTTTTCTACATCTTTTAATTCATTTTCATTTAACGTTTCCGCAAAAGTACCATTTCCATCAAACTGTTCTACTGGAACTAGTGTTATACCCTCTACAAATATTTCTCCTTCTTTGCCTTTATATGTCTTTCTGTCTTCTATAACATCATCATTGATCATCACATCTGTATCAAGTGCATAGTGTAATAATTGATTAGAAAACATTTCCTTCTTATTACCTCCTTTATAAGTCCAACCTCCAGGTTTTGTTTGTGTATCTTCACCTTTTTCTTTTGCATAATCTAGCCCAGACATAAGGTTCGCAAAACCACTAACAGCTTCAGCTTGGTACATTTTAGCACCATCTACTATTTTATTATACTTTTCTCTTTGGTCTGCATCTAAACTAGTATTTAAAGCTAATTGAACAGAAGCATCTATAGCCCCTGGTTCTCCATCAGCACCGTTTAAATCAATCTCAACTTGCTTCATAAATTGTTGAGCTAAGCTTAAGCCACCATTTTTTTTGATTTGAATATACTTATCTCTAGCTGCATCCATGTAAGACGCTCTAGTGGCTGTTGTTAGCTTTTGTTGAGCAAGAGCTTCTTTTCTAGCTTGAGCTGCTTGAGCTGCTTCCGATTTTCTTCTAGCTTCGCTAGCACTTAATATTCCTTGAGCAACTTGTTGCCCGAAACCAGCTATTGCTTTTCCCCAAACGTCTGTAGATCTATCTACGATTATAGGTGGATTTCTATAACTCATATTTTTTTATTTTTAACCAACTCTTGTTCCATAATTTTCATCAATTCCAAAGTCTTGTGTTACGTCTATCATTTTAAATGAGGTCTTACCTGTTACCGGAGCCTCTACTTTTTTCCAAATGCTCCTATAGCACTAGAAGCTATACCTCCAATAGCTCCAATACCTCCAGCTATAGCACCTGCTTTAGCTTGATTAGCTTGTGCTTCTTGCGCTTGAGCTTGTGATATTGCGCCAGCAGCTCTGTCCATATCAGCGTTAGTTCTGTTTTCTTGAGTTTGAAACTTAAATTGCTTACCAGCGGCATCAGCTGCTTGGAGTCTTTGACCTTCAGATATAGCGATACTTTGTAAACGTTGTTGCTCAGACATTTTTTGAGCTTGAAGTTGTTGCTCTCCTTGAGCTTTTAGTTTTTCGTTTTGAGCTTCTTGTTGTTCTATATTTGCTGCCACTCCTTTTTTACTAGCTAAAGCTGCTTGAGCCAATGCAGTTGCTCCACCAGCACTTGCTCCGGTAGCTCTTATTGTATCTAAAGTGTTAGCTAAAGCTATATCAGCTTGTTCTACTTGTATCTCAGCAGCTTGAGTTGCAACACCAAGGTTCGCGAAAGGGTTTGATAGTTGACTTGAAAGATCAGTTGCTAAACCAGATAAATCAGTTGTTGATTCATATGGATTTATAACTGACTGCCTATTTGCTTTTAAAGCGTTTAGCTCTGCTTGTGCTTGTCTTTTTGCGGTTCTAGCTCTGCCAGCTGCTTTTCCTGCTTTACTAGCTCCAACTGCAGAACCTACAGCTGATCCTACTGCGCCTACTACCGCTGCGGTTACTAATCCCATAATTTATATATTTTTTATTAGTTCGTGTGATGGGGTTTTATCTACAACCCAACCTAGTTTTTTATGTGTTTCTATCAAATGCTTGTTTCTACCTATACTAAACATATATTTTTTACCAGATTCTTTACATACGTTTTCCGCCGTAGCTATTAAAAGCTCTATAGCTTTTTTACGATCTTTGTCTCTATAGTCTGGATTTGAAACTATCCACTCTAGTAATACAGCATCGGAGTTTGTGAAGTAAAGGAAGCCGGCAACAATAGGTTGATTGTCTTTTTCAACCATTAAACCACCCGTACCGTTGTCTGGTAGAAAGCTTTTAGGTGGATTTTGCCATTTAGGCCATTGCTCCCACCAATAACAAAGAGTTTCCCAATCGTTATCAGTAAGTTTGCGTACATTTAATTTCATTTAACTTGATTTAATATGATGATTCTGAAAAATTAGAAGATAAAGAAAATAATTCATTCGATCCGGATGTAGCTGTGTTAGTAGCTGTCATTTTAACTGTAGCAAAAAATCCTTTTACTCCAGAAATTGATTGACCATATACAACTTCACCTTGACTAGCTGGACTAGTATTTATAAGATTAGCAAAGTACTTATCTTCCTTTCTTTTAAACTTATTTTTAAGCAAACTGTCTTCCATATCTGACAATGTTAGAGGTATAGAAAAAACATCTACAAAATTAGCTTGATCTTCGTTAGCTAGATCTTCATTTGTTACAAAGCTAGTCATTGACCAGTTTTGACCACCTTCATAATTTATGGTTTTAAAAGATTTTGATACAGAAGGTTGTAGATTTAATACACTAGTTACAGTTGAATTATATTGTGTACCGTAAAAATTAGCTCTTGGTACAAAAACACCTAAGAGATCTATATCTGTATAATGCTTATATATAGAACCAGCTTTAGTTGAAAAGAAATTGTTTTGAATACTAAACAATTGTGTAGGTATATAACTTAAAATACTTGTCCAACCTTTAACCGATTCATCAAAAGTGACAGTTACTTCATTTTCTCCATTATTCGGTTGAAGAGATAACACGTATGAGTTATTATATATGTCATAACCTCCAATAGCTTTACCACCTTGTAAAGATCCAAAGTTATCTCTAAAGAAATCGTACATACCGTAATTAGATATCTCCGTTATACCGTCCATAGACAACCTAAGTACAGCTCCTCTCGATGCATCTGTAAAGTATTTTCTATAACCATAAACCGCAAAAGATTCTGGGTTTTTAGATATACCAAACTCACCAGCATATGGTTGTATGTTTCCAATAACTAAATTAGAAGCAGTTGTTAAAGGCATACCTTCTTGACTATATATAGCGTCTTTGTCTATTAATGCTCTACTTACTTTTCTTTCTTGAAAAATAACAAGATTAGAATCCTCTGCGTAAAGCTTCTGTATAGATCCATATCTTGGGTCAGTAGATCTAGTGATGTCTTGAGCAACTGAAAATTGATTAGTGTTATTTGTACCAGTTCTAGAGTTATAGACACCTGAATAAATAAGAGAACTTTCTCTAATTTCAGCTTCTTTAACTTGATCTACAGCATACGCTTTAACGCCAAAATCTACAGTGGTGTTATTATATCCACCACGTATTCTTGCTTCTTCTATGTACCAGTCTTTATTTATATTTGCTGTTGATGCGTTGTATTCTTTTGGTATGTTTGTAAAGTCTTTTATAGGTCCTAGCACAAAGCTAGTAACGCTTGATATAACAGGATCTGGTGTTGGGTTTACTACAATCTGAGTATTACTATTTCTTTTAGTTATGTACCCTATATATGTACCACCACTATATTCTATAGTTACTTCTTGTCCAACATTCATACTAAAAACCCCAAAACCTGGTGCGTTTATGTTTATAATATTACCATTTTGAGAAACAAACGCAGGTGTTGATCCGGAAACTACATCTGTAATGCTTTTAATCTTCTTTAACCAAAAAGAGTTATAGTATTTCAATTCTATAGTAGCTGCCATAATTAATTAATCACTTGTTTTTTTTGTTTATTACACTATTAGGTTAGTTGTTCTATTATTTCCTCTACCGTTATTACAAGTAGTAGGGTTACCACCTCTTAAAGCATTTATATCAGCTACTCCAT
>Ga0196903_1000038_pt1 | contig 22197 bp, 19 predicted proteins | sample CB_VirMetaG_2_FD_169097 | JGI IMG/M metagenome (GOLD analysis project Ga0196903, IMG submission 169097) | Freshwater to marine saline gradient viral communities from Chesapeake Bay - CB_1504_2 Viral MetaG (v3) (version 3) | ecosystem: Environmental > Aquatic > Marine > Coastal | place: USA... | reverse complement strand
TGCTTTAGTAGACAAGGACGCAATATACACTGCAGATGGCAATCCTGCATTAACGGCGTCAAGACTTGTTTTAGGACAGATTAATCAGTACTCTGGCGAGTATGGTATTAGCCAAAACCCAGAATCTTTTGCCTTTAAAGGATACAGAATGTATTTTTCAGATAGAAGCAGGGGGGCTATATTAAGGTTATCAAGGGATGGTATAACCGAAATAAGCTCGTATGGAATGAGAGATTTCTTTAGAAATGACCTAGCTACTGTTACCACTATAAATAAATCAAAAGAAAATACTTTTACGGGAATTGTAGGTGCAGGAAACAAGTCTATTATTTTACTTTTGCCTGAAGGAACTTTAGAGACTCCGGACAGTGTGGAAGTAGGTATGGGTATATTAGGAGTAACCCCTAATAATCTTTATGTAGAAGGCACAAATTTTGATGCTACTAGTTTATCAGTCCCTATTGTTTCACTATATATTGGGGAAGATAATCCAAATATTATTTTTGATAATCCTGTTTTGGTGGATGGTGTTATTCAGGGGGAAGTGTCTTTGTTTAGCTACGTTAACGACAAAGTGGTTGGCGCATACGACAACTACCACGATAAGTATGTTGTGTCAACACAAGTGTTTGATGAGAATAATGACGTAGAGACATACAACACAGTGTCATTTAATGAAGCAAATAATGCATGGACTAGTTTCTGGGATTACGACCCTAGATTTGGAGGTACATTAAATAGTAGTTATTATACATGTAAAGGTGCATCTATTTGGAAACATTACAATGAACAAGTAATTAATAATAGGGGGACTTTCTATGGAACGTATTACCCGACATCTGTTACATTGTCATTCAATCCAGAGGTGTCTATATCTAAGAATTTTCAAACAGTTAACTACGAGGGCTCTAATGGTTGGCAATCAGATTATTTTTTATCAGACCCAACTGGACTTAGCTTAGAGTCAATTAACTACCAAGACACAACGGCCCTTGTGTACAGTTACGATGAGGGTGCATACATAGAAGGTGGTGTAACATACAGAGCTGGTTTTGATAGAAGAGAAAATAAGTATTACGCTAACTTAGTTAACAAGGGCGTTGAATCTACAGGAGCTGTGACGCAGCCTATCTCTTTTGGAATGCCTGGTCAAGTTCTTCCAGGAGCTAGTATGAGTGGAATTAAAGGGTACTTTGCAACAGTAAAAATAAGTACGGATAGTACAACAGATGTAGGTGGAGCTAAAACTTTATTTGCAGTGTCCTCCAACTTTGTAAAATCTTAATTAAATGCAATTAAAAAAAATAGATGCAAGTGTGCAGCAGTTACAGGAGTTTATGGTTGACAACAACCATTTAGAAAGCTTTTTTGGTACAGGTAAGGAGATAGCTTCTTCTCCTGACATACCAATTAAACATAGCTTTGCAGATCAGGTTTACATTAGACAGATGACTATGCCTGCAGGATTTGTAATTGTTGGAGCCATACATAATCACGAACACGTATGGTTTCTTTTAACTGGCAAGGTATCTATAAACGATAACGGAACTATTGTTGACCACATAGCACCATGCTACATGGTATCAAGTCCAGGCTCAAAAAGGGTTATATATGCCCACGAAGAATCAATATTTGTAAACATTCATAAGAATCCTTCAAATACAAAAGATATATTGCAACTAGAAGATGAAATTGTGTCTATGACTATTGAAGAATTTAACAAAAAAAATAATTAATTATGTCATTTTTATTAGTAGGCTCAGCAGCCGTAGGGTTAACTGGCGCTTTAGTCAAAGGCTCTAAAGCAAGAAAAGAAAAAAGATCTGGAGAAAAAGACCGAAGAAGAGCTCAGGAAAGAATTAACGAACTAGAAGCTGCTCGTGTGGAGATTCCTGATTTAGCAGCAAACTTAAGCAACCCATTTAACAATTTAGGTGTGGCAACTCAAGCTGCTGAAATTCAAATGGAACAAACAGATATTGCACTAGCAAATACACTTGACACAATACGTGCCACAGGTGGTGGGGCAGGTGGAGCTACGGCATTAGCACAAGCAGCCTTACAAAGTAAAAAAGGAGTTGCGGCCAGCATAGAAGGTCAAGAGGCAGCTAATCAAAAGTTAGCGGCACAAGGAGAGCAAAATCTTCAGGCACAAAGAGCAGCAGCAGAAGAATTTTCCTACAGAGAGCAAGATAAAAGAGACCTTAGACAGCTTGACAGGGCACAGGTTGACTATGATACAGCACAGGGTCGGAAGGCTATGGCAGAGGCGGCAGGTAATGAGGCAACGTCTGATATTTTTGGAGCAATATCAGGAGGCTTAACATCCGCAAGTACTGGCGATCTTGATTTTAAAAGATTTAGTAAAAAGTAGATAAATATTATGGGTAAACTTACAGACATAGTTCAAGGTCAAATTAAAGCTGCAAGAGAGGAGCAGAGATTAGCTGATGCAAGGGAAAAAGCAAATTGGGAGTACAGACAATCTACTTTAAATTCTGCCGCACAGTTGCAAGCTGGCATAATCACAACGGGGCTTGAAAAAGGCGTAAACAGAGAAAGTCTTATTCAGCAAACAAATAAAATGGTTGAGCAACTAGCTAACGCAAAGATTAGGCTTGGTACGGCGGATGGTCCCTATGAAGGTAGCGAGTGGGATGAAAAATTTGTTTCAAATACTCAATCAGAAATAGCCACAATAGGAGACACGTTTTCTGCACTTCTTTATGTAGATGAACAGTACAACGAAAAAATGCAGTCTAAAGGCGCTGGTGACGCAGAGGGAATGATAGACATGACTCAAACAGACCCTTTATTTGCTATTTCACAAGACATCGCAAACCCCAATATGGACACACAAGGTAAAGTGTCGTGGGAATGGGAGTACTCAGAAGATGGAGGTGGAGAGTGGTTCAGAGTAACTGAGGGGCCAGCGGTAGAGGAGACGTATAAGAGACTTTATAAAGAAACTGGTAGTAGTCAATACTTAAACCCAGACGGAAGCATTAAAACAAGGCATAAGACCTCCTACACTCAAAATAAGAATGCGTTAAACAATGCAAATGGAGACGAAAACAATTACGGTAACCAAATGGCGACGGTTCCTGGACTTAGTGGCATGAATAAGGAGCTTCAAGACCTTAAGATTATGGGTAATGATAATTTGCTTTCTAAAAATCTATTTGAAGTGTCCCAAAAAGTTGCTTCAGATGGGTTTACTGTTTATGATAAGGATGTCCCAAAGTATAACGACATAAAAAGAAGTATTGAGTCATTTACAAATGCAGAGGCAAACTTAATTGCAGGGTCATTAAATGATGGTACTGGTGTATCTTTCCTTAACTCAAGGTCAGCTAAGATAGCTGGAATGAAAAAAGATAGTCAAGGAATGCTTGAGATGGAGGTGCCAAGAGAGGAAGGCGGAGAGTTTGTTGTAGACAATGACGGAAACTTAGTGATGGAGACGGTTAAGTTTGGGAGTGATGGGCTTAAAGGTGGCAGATATGTTAGAGATTACACTGAAGATAGAGCTGCAACAAAGGGTTATGAACAGGAGGATTGGAAAAATCTTAAAAGGGCTTATCTTTGGATAAAGATGAGTGAAATGAAGGCAACCAAACCAGGCAAAGAAGAAATAAATAAATCTGAGACTGCAAATAATATATCAAAAGCTAAATTAAATAATGAACTTAACAAAGCCCCTGAGTTTAAAGAATGGCAACTTAAGGCATATGGCTCTTATCAAGAAATAAGTAAAACAATGGAAGTTCTTGATAATTACTCAAAAGTTAACTTGAGACCATATAGTGCTAAAAATACTTTTAAGGATAAAGAAGAAAAAGATAAATTAGCTAATGATTTTAAAAATATTTTAAAGTCTAAAATTCCAAATTCAGTTTTTAAAATTGAAGGAGATAAAGTTATAATGAAGACCCCTAGAATTACTAAACAAGGTGGTGATAAGATAATACCAGCAACAAACCCTGATGGAAGTCTGTCTTATGACGGAAATGGTGTACTTAACATGAGGACAATACCTGGAGGAGAAATAACATACAACTTAGAAGAGATAGAAACTAATAATTTTGATATAAACAACCCAGAAGAAATTGAAAAATTTTTAATTAATTATTTAATTGGATATAACCCAGTAAATTTATTCCCAGGAATTGATAATCAATTAAATAGTTCAGTAATAGACGAAGGAATTGCAAAATATTTAGATAGCATGGGGGTTAATAATAAATAATATTTTATATATAGATATGGAAGAGTTAGATCAGATTGTTAAAAAAATGATTGAGGCTGGAGAGCCAAGAAGAGTTATTGAAGGCGTAGTTTTAGAATGGCGCAAAAGACAAGAGTTTACAAAAGAAGAAGATGATAAATTTTTAAAAACATTAAGCTCAGGAGAAGACTACAAAGATCCAATAAAAGTAGAAGAAAGTGTAGACTTGGGAAAGGAAGATGTTGTTGTGGAGGAAGATGTGGCCACAGCAACGGAAGAAGTTTCAACATCTGGGGTTGGACCTTTAGCGCAACTAAAACAAGAAGAAAAGGAAGATAAATTTAGTTTTGAAAATCAAATAAAAAAACAAAAAAAATATCTTCCTGAAATAAACATGATCCCCGAAGAAGATTTAAATAACATTAATCTTGATGATGATTTTGATAAAATATCTCAAAGGATAAATAATCTTAGCGATGCTAGAAATAATTTACCATTTGGATCTTTTAATAAACCTAGAAACACTTCAGAAAACTATTTAAAACAACAAATGTTAGGAGATGCTTTCCCAGAACGAGAAAGACTTTCTAAATTAAATAAAGATGTGAACATTGACAGTTTAGATCAAAATATAGCAAAATTAATAGGAAGGCAAAAACAACTTCAAGACTTGCTTAGCCTTGAAAAAGAAGAAGGCGTAGCGACATTAGAAAATCCAGATGAATTAGAAAAAGAACTAAACTCAACAAATCTTAACATCCTTAAAAATACGTTAGTTTTATCAAACAATGTTTTTGAAACAGATCCTAAAAAAGCTACAGAGATGTTTGCTTTATCATTGCCTTTGTTTCAAGACATGGAAGAAAGCCAAGGCAAGTATGAGGTGGCAGAGCTGTATGACTCTGCAGAAAAAAATCTTAATAAAATAATAGAAAAGGAAATAAAACCTCTTAATTTAGCAGACTACGTTAAAGAGAATGCAAGTGGAGTTTTAAGACCAAATTTAGATGCCATAGATGAGTTCTCTTCAAAATTAACTAAAAAACTTTTACCTAAATCCACTGATGAAGAAGACTCTTTTCTTTCTGGAACTGGTATTGACTTTCTATTTGGGGAAAAAAAGAATCAAGTTTCTTTCCAAATAAACAATCTTATATATGAAAAATTAAACAATGAGGCAGAAAGCTATAGATCTTCTGAATTTGTAAAAAAAGATACAAAAGATAACCCCGAAGTAAAAGCTTTGAGTAAAAAGATGGGAGAAGAAAGTTTTGATGCTTTTAAAAAGAATGATACAGCTTATTTTTCTTACTTAAACAAAGCTAAAAAAATAGACTTTGAAATTACTGATGAGTATGAATCTAAGAATGATAGTTTATATTCTAATTATGAAAATCTTTTAAAACTAGAAAGACAAAAAATAGAGCAACAACTATCAAATAGATCTATATCTAATGAGAAAGCAAATCAACGCCTTACAAAAATTAATTCCATACTATTTAAAAATTACATCTCTAGTAGCGAGCTTTTAATAAACTCTATTAATGTAAAAAAAGATTCTCTGCAAAAAAATATTGCAGATGAAATGAACGCTAAATATTTAGAATTTAATTTAACTTACAATCCAGACCCCAAAGATATTACTAAATTAAATGCAATATACTCAGATTCTTATAAAAAGTTTTTTGAACAAGAAAATAAAAAGTTAAAAGCTGACGAGAAAAAACCTATTCTTCCAGAATACATGAATGGGTTTTTAATTGAGCCTATTTTAAATTTTGGAAAAGAATTTTTTGGCACGACTGGTCGTGTAATCTCTGGATACGGATTAGCTAGTAATGATAAAAACCTTGTTATTCTTGGAGATAGAATGAATAAAACTTTTAATGTTGCTCCAGATAAAATAAAAGATTGGGGTGAGTTATTAGATCTTTCTAAATCAAGTAAAGCCGCAGGAAGACTTGCTGGGTCTGCCTTGCCAAGTGTAATTGCAGGAGGAATTATAGCTATGGAAACTAAAGGTATGGCTACGCTACCTCGTTTTGCTGCAATAGCTATTGCTGGGTGGGGAACTGAAACTTTAGACATGACTATGTCTATTAAAAAAGATGTTTTAGGAAGAACAGGTAGTTTTGAAAAATCTAACAAAGCTGGCGAAGCTATGTTAGATGCTCAGTTAGAAAATTTTTATCTATATTCTTTTGAAGCTATACCTTACGTTGGGTCAGCATTAAAATTTATTCCAAGCAAATATCTTCGTATTGGAGCTGCTGGAGTTTCTGAAGCTTTTATTGAAACCCTTCAAGAAGTCCCTCAGAGCGCTCAAGAACAGACTATACTAGAAAGAGCAATCAAAGGGGAAGAAATAACAGCTAAAGGTTGGAGAGAAAAAGTAACCCCAGAATTTGTTAAAGAAATTGCTCTTGAAGTAATACCTGGTGCTGGGTTAATGGGTAGTGTTACTAGGGCTATAACAGAATTTAATTCTTCTGCACAAAAAGAAAATGTTGTAGATGATTTAACAAATCAATTAAGACTATCTAGTGTTGCCAATAAAGACAATCTGTTTTCTCAACACATATCAAGCTCTATGTCTAATCATGGAGAAAGTTTTACAAAAGCTTGGGTTTCTGCTCTTGGATTTTCAGGTAAAGTTTCACCAAAAAAGTTTAACTCTTTAATTAGAGAGATTGAATCTTACAAATCAATTGAAGAAAACTGGAGCAAGTATCCTAGTTTATCAAATACTCAAAAAGGGTTGTTCAGCAAACTTACTCAAGATGTAAACAATTCTAAAGAAAAAGCTGAAAAACTTAAAGGGCAAGTTGGCCTATATGAAGCAGCAAAAAAAGAACAATCTAACGCTGAATCTAATTTAAGTTTATTTATAGAAAATCCATCTTTATATAACCAACCTTATGTTGAAATAAAAATTGGAAATCAAGAAGCTAAAATAATAAATAGAGATGATTTAATTAATTTAACAATAGAACAACCTGAGCTCTTTAGTAACGATAATAATATTGAAGTTGTTATAAACAATGATGAATCTCTTGCAAAATATTTTAACGAAAAATTTGATGAAATAAACAAAGCTCCTACGGAAGAGGTATCCGAAGTGCCAGCAGAGGTTGTAAAATTAAGAGCTGAAGAGCAAGCAGAAATGCTTGAACAAGTTCCTGGTGCAGAAAATGCTTTGACTGACGGAAAGGTTGATGAGAAAAAACTAACGACTACTGAAGGGAAAGTTAAGTTTGATGAGATATATAAAAGATATGATGAGAAAATATCTCCCTTATTAAAGGCTAAACCTGTAAAAGAAGTTGTATATCACGGTTCCCCCACGCCTATTGAAGGAGGCGTTTTAAAGAAAGGACAGTCAGGAGCTATATTTTTAACTCCAAACAAAAAGTATGCAGAACAATATTATCGTGATAAGACAGGAGAGGTAACTGAAATAAAAATTTCTGAACAAAAGAAAGAAAATTTATTTGATTTAAGAAAGCCTGAACACATTGAAAGATTAAAGGAAGGTTTTTTAAAACCTAATGAGGACTTAGAGATAGATTACAGCTCAGAAGAAGATGCTCTAAGAGATTACAATAATGCTATCAGAAGTATGAAAGAAGCATCTGAGGGTAGAGATGGTATAAACGATTGGGCTTCAGGAAGCCAGTTTATAGAGGCTATGGAAAACGCAGGGTTTGAGGGAGCTTTATTTGCTGAACGACCTGCTGGGGTTGTAGACGAAAATGTTGTTGTTAGTTATGCTTTATTTGATAAAGAGATAGCAATAGAAGAAATATCTACAGACACTGCCCCTTCAGAAGAGGTAGTAGAAGCTCCTTACGACATTGAGGAGTATAACAAGGCTATGGAAGAGGGCTTTGTTGATAATGATTTAATAAAAGAATTAAGAGATGAGGAAATAAATAGAGCTTACGAGACACGAGATTTAGAGCTTCAGGCAGAACAAACTGAACTAAACAGATCTGGAGAAGGAGGTCTTTTTAGTTTTTTACACGAAAATTTAGGTAGAATAACTCCTAAAGATTTTGATGATTACGGAGATGCTAACTTAAGAAAAGGAGATAAATCTTTTTCTATTAAGTTTTTATCCAAAAAAGCATTGCCTTTAGATATGAATGTTCAAGAGTTATCTGACATGTATGGTTCAGAAATAACACCTCAAGATGCAATTGACTATATATTGGATAGACAAGCTAATCCTGAAAAATATACAAGGTCTAAAGCAAAATTACAATCACTAAATAAAGCTGCAAAAATAAAAGGATCTACCACTAAAGACTCTTTTGATATATACAACAACCTTGATAGCAGCGAAGCTTCTATGAAAGCTATTGATGATATTACAGGTACTGTTTTGTCAGACGAGCAAGCTATTATAATTAAAAATTACTTAAAAATAAAAGAAGATGGGAAAAAGACCGACTCCGGAACAAGTGAAAGCATACAACAGTCTGATGACTCTACTACAGAAAGCGCAAAAACAACAGAAAAAGAAGTATTAAGTCTATTAACAGAAAAGCAAAGAGACGCTTACAATAAAGCTGGCGAAGAAACAAAAGAATCTGTAAGAGAAGCACTAATAGACGAGTCATATATTCAATCTATAAAAGCTATAGAAGACACAATGCCAGAGGGGCTTAGTAAGAGAGAGGAAGCTACGTGGGAGATTGAAAACAAAATATACCAAGAAAGTGCTGATTTTGCTGCAGCGATTAATGGTATGCTTGGAATAAAAACAAAAGCTGAAGAGCAAATCTTTACATTTGGAACAACTGAGTATGATATTGATAAAGCTGACTCTATAATTAAAAATCAAGATGTAGAATTAATAGATATTACTAAAGACATTTTACCAAAACTTTCCCTTAGTTTTGTTTTAAAAACAAAAGAAGGCATAGAGAAAGCAGATGTAACAAAGCCTGTTATATTAGCTAAAACAGAAAAAGGTATATTATTAATTGATGGACATCACAGAGTAGAAAGAGCTTTAAGGGATGGAAAATCTTTAAAAGCATACGTTTTAAACGAAGCGCAAACTAGAAGCACACGAGTTTATATAGACGAAGTAACAAGGAAAGCGGTAATTACTAAAGAATCAACCCCTAAAGCTACTTCAACAAATGATAAGATACTAAACTCTGAAGTTAGTAGAACATCGTTAAGAAGCATTATTACATCAATAAGAATGTCTAATCCTAATTCGTCAGCAGTTGATATATTGACTGACGTCTACAAGGGAAATGTAATTGAAGACTTTGACTACGATTACTTAAATGACGAGGAGTTAACGTACGATGCATTAACTGATTTATTGGTTTCAGAAGGGATATTTGATAGCAAGCTTAAAGCTATTAATAAGCTATCTACTATAGGTAAAGGGATTGTATTAAGAGATGTTGAAACTAGCTTTTTAAATAAAACTAAAGCTCCTTCTGAAGTAGAAGTTAAATCTAAAGAAGCAGAAACTAAGCAAGCTGATGAAGCATCAACCCCAGAAGAATTAATAAAGCTTATTTCATTTAAACCATATCCCATAACATTAACAACGGATTCTAAGACAGGAGAAACTAAAATAACTGAATCTTCAGATGTTGATGGACTTAAAGAAAAAGCAGTTGAAAATGTTAAGCAACTATCTAGTTCTATTGATAAATTTGTAAAAGACAACACAACAGATCAAGAGACAGATAGTGTTGCGGAAGAGTTTGGAGTTTCTAAATCAGAAGCTAAAGGAATAATATTAGATGCAGTAAAGGAAGACTTAAATGGTTCCAAGTCAACTAAAAGTAAAAAACCTTTCTTTAAAAGAATAATTGATAGAATTGTTAAGCTTATAAAGAAATCTATATTAATGGCCGCTTTAGTTGGGTCTATTGTTTCAGGAATGTCTTTTAATTCTTCTACTAATAGCTTTAGTGTTGAAGAATTACTGCGCACTTCTGTAGACGTACTTCCATCAAGCTTGGCAGACTCTGCTATTAGGTATTTTAAAATGATAGGACTTATTGAACACACCGATGTTCAAGTAGATGTTAAAGACATTAAGTCAGCGCCTAGTGCTCCTAAAACTGAAGATAATTCAGTATACGAGAAAGAAATTACATTTACAGAACTAGTATCTGTAGTTCCTGATAATCACTATAAAAATACAAGGAAAAAAACAGATTCTCTTGCCTTAACTAGAAATCAGTATCTAAATAAAAATGGCTTTACATATTACACTACGCCAGTCAAACGTAATTACAAAAACTCCGTAATAAAAGTAGAAGACGCTTTAGCTGTATCTCACTTTATGATTCTTGATAGAGCAGGTGGGGTTGACTTGTCAAGCAAAACGAGCAAGTCTAATCTTAAAAAATACTCTGACGAATTTAAAAGAAATATAAAGTCAAGTGAGCCAAATAATTATGTTCCAGTATTTACAATTCTACCAGGAAATAAAGTTAATGTAAAATACAAGTTAGCAAAAGATTTAAGCTCTTCAGATATAGCTATAACCAGGTTATCTCAATGGTCATTTTTTGATATTAATTGGAATAAATATATAAATCAACCTGACATTAAAGGTGCTAAAATGGTAACAACTAAGGATGGAAAAGGCATTTCATCTTTAATGACCATAGGAACAAATGACGGCTTGTATGGCAGGTTTAGCGGAGGGTCTGTTGCTTTTATATTTACTGATAGTTTAGGGAATGAAGTAATAAGAGATTTTAACGGACCACTTAGGTCAATAAAACTTGAAGGCGAGAACATTATTAAGGAGTTTGGTATAGACCCTAAAAAATTAATAGTCACTTCTTACGACGCTGGTTCTTACACTGCAAAACCATACGGAAATAAAAGTGGAGTTTTAAGCACGGATCAATTTTCTGGGTATAACGAGCTTCATCCTAATTCTGGAGGTACTCTTATAATACCAAGGTCTGCTCTAAATAATAAAGGAGAGATAACGTCTCAAGAAATTTCTGACAAAGGGGTACCTATACCTGAATCCCCTATGTCTCCAAACCCTATAGAGGCTTCTATTATATTATTAGCCGCCGTTGGTGGAAGTAGAAAAAAGTCTTCAAAAAGAAATGAAGAAATAAATAAAGAAATAAGAAATATTGAATTTCAGCCTGGAGGAAAAGAGCTTTCTTATGAAGAGATAAAAGCTCTTTTAAAGAAACTTAATTTTACAGAGGAAGAAATAAACAAATCCGAACTTAAAAAGGATAGTTTTTATAAAGGCAAAATAAAAAAGATATTAGACCCTAAAAATTGGAGATTTAAAAAAGAAAAGGGGTCAACATCTCCATTAAAAAGAAAGTTGCCCAAAGATGTCATTTCTGTATTAAAACGTTTTAACTCGGCATACCCTATGAGTGCTGTAAATAAAATGAAACGAAAAGACCTTAAAGCGTTATTTAACAATCTTAACTCTATATTTAAAGGGGGCGTTGCAGCTGAAAAAAGACTAAAACAAGCAGTTAAGGAAATGTTAAAGTTTCAAGAGCTTCAAATTGCAAACATAATAGCCGAAAAGAAAAAATTAAAAACGCAAATTAAAAATGTAGATGAAGCGATAGAGGCTTTGAAGTCAAAGCAAACTATTATAATTAATGGAGTATTGTTTGATTCACTGAAGCAGTTTAATTTAGTGTATGATGAAGATAGTGACATATCTGGGGAGGCTATATACAACCCTCTTCAGCCTGACGTTAAAAAAACAACGTTCTTCAAGACTGCAAATTGGATGTTAGCTAGAAGTTTTTTTGACACCCCTCTCATGTTTAGCAAGTTTACTTCAACACAAGAGACAGCGGATTGGATAATTAATAACGTAAACTCTCCAATGTCTGACAAATTTTACGGAGTTGACAGCGATTCTCAAATTTTAGAAAGCAAAAGAATAGCTCTTAGTAAAAGGGCTTTTGGGAATAAAAAAATTGATAAACTTAAAGTGCCTAGAGTTTCTCAAAAAACAGGTATTATATTAACTAATTCTCAAAAAATAAGTTCTCCAGAGCTTCTTGTTGGCAACGTTGTGTACTTGTACAACGCTTTCAAGCAGCAAACGGGCGTAGAAAAGTTTTTAAATTCTCAATATAATTTTGACCAAATAAAAGAGATTGTAGATTTCGTAAATGAAAACAAAGACATAAAGAAATACGCTGATGGATTAGTTGAAATATACAAAAGCTATCTACCTGACGTAAATAAATCGCTTGAAGATAATGGATATGAAGGAATAGCTAATGTAGACACAAAAACCAAAGAAGAGTTAGAAAAGCAAATGGGTAAAGATTTTGCAGATAAATATTATAAAATATTAGAATCAATATATGGAGGAATCTATAACATTCCATTAAAAGAGTCTTATTCTCCTATTTCTGTACTAGGCACAGATGTTGAAATGATGCAAAAAGCAAGTATATTTAGCAAAGAATTTAACATATCTGCGTTTGCCCCAAACTCTTTTGATAGAAAAAAGGGAGGGTCTCTAAACATAAGGCATAGCGACTTAATGTTTGAACAATATGTTTCTGGAATGACAAATATGGTTCACTCTATATCTTTATTAAGAAGCTTTAAAGCTATGCTTTCGGATAAAAATATTAGACTAATAAAAGACCAGTACGGATCAAGATTTGCTGATGAATTGCAAAATTCAGTAAACGATGTAATTTACGGGCAAAACAAATCTACAAGAAGCGATGAAAAGAATTACGGGGCCTTTACTAAGTGGCTAAACAGAGCTAATGCTGGAATTATGTTTTTAAATCCCGTATCAGCACTTACTCAACCTATTTCTTTTATTAACTATGCGTTTGAAGATGTAAGTTCAAAAAAATATTTTAATAATTACATAAGCTATATTTCTGGAGACCAAAGAATGATAGACGCCAAAAAAGAATTTTTATCAGACCCAGCTTTCATTAGGAGGCGTAAGAAAAACTTATCCAGCATAGAAATAACAGAGTTAAAAAGATCTGAGTTTGGAGAGGTTACAAGACTTGAGAAGTTTGGTGGTTTCGTTGATAAAGTTTTAGCAAAAGGATATATTTTAACAACTACAATGGACTCCTTTGCGATAGGACTTGGCGGGATACCTTATTACGCAGCTAAAAGAGACGAGTTATTTTCTAAGTACTCAAAAACAAATAGCAAGGAAGACGCATACGAAATGGCTAAGAGAGAAGCTTTAAGGAGAACGTACGAAATAACAAATAGCAGTCAGCAAGCTTCTAGTCAAAATAGACTTACTGCTGATCAAAAAAATGCGGTTATAAGGTTTATTCTTTCATTTAATGGGGTATCTATGCAGTATAGTAGGAAGATATACGGATATGCTTCCAACATAAAAAACAAAAGAGGTAACCTATCCGACAACATATCTGGTATAGCTTACTTTGGACTTGCGGCAACTATTCTTTTCCAAACTATGAAGCTTCTTCTAGGCCTCATTGGAGACGATGAGGAGGAAGTAAAGAAAAAGAAAAAACTTGGAACATTAGTAAACAGAAATTTAGATTCACTTTTAAAAGGATTTGGAGTCTATGCTTTTGCTGTTGCTGAAGTAAAAAACATTCTTTTTGATTTGTATGAGTATTATCTTGCGAAGGAGAACCAAAGCAAAGATAAATATGAAAAAATATACAGATTTAATGCTGAGGGCAAAAAGGAAGCAGTAATACTTCCTGAAAATGAATTTATAAGAGATTTTAGCTACTTAATGGATATAGAGTATTCTAATGAAACATACAAAAAACCATCAGAGATAGTTTATGGTGCGATAGAAAGAATCTCCCCTCCTCTTGGTAGCAAGATACGACAAGCTAAATCAGCCATATATTCTTTAGGTGAAAAAGATTTAATTGGGGTAACTGTTAACACAGCAGAATTTTTTACAAATGTTCCGGTTGGTAGGATTGATAACGTAAGGTTTGCTATTACGGAAGATTTAAGCAACTTTGAAAGATTAGGGCTGATAACAAACCTATTGAAGAAATATAAAGTAGAAGAGGATTTAAAGGAATATAAAGAAGAACAAGAAGAACTTAGAAAGAAATGGCAAAAACAAAACCCAGGTAAAAAGCTTTCTGAAGTAACAATCAAAAAAAATAAAGAGTAGTTATGGCATACAAAATGAATAGATTTCCACAGCTGAGTGGGGAGATTTCTTCTAAAAAAGTTTTTAGTAAACAAGCAGAAGAAATATCTAAAAGAGGACCTATAGGTGCAAGGGAAAAAGAAAAACCTAAAACCTTAGAGTCAAAAGTTAACGACTTCTTAGGTAACCCAAAGAGAGCTGCTGCTGAGATAGAAGCTAGATATAGTTCAGATGAGGGGGGAAAGTTTGACAAGGGGAGAGATAGAGCTAGACATATGACCACGGCTCAGTACACTACAGAGGGTGTAAGAAATAAACTTGATATGATCCCATTCTCAAATTCTACTGTAAATAAATTAGTTAGTGTTGGGTTGTCAAACATCTTAGGTGCTGCACACGAAGCTAAGGCAGGATACGCAAGCATAAAAAAAGGTAAGCCAATTTATGACACTATAGTGGAGACTGCTGAAGACTTAACAAATAACTTTGCAGGGTCAATTATAGGAGCTATGGACAGACCATCAAAGAAAAAGATGGAAGTCATAGATAACTCTAAACTAAAGGGTGTTCTTCCAGACGGAAGGTATAAGAAGAAAGGAGATAACACATACAATAAAAACAAAAAGTAGCTATGAAACAACTAACTGACAAGCAAAAGAAATTAGATGTAGACAATGACGGTGTTATTGAGGCGTCAGACTTTAAAGCCCTACGAGGAGGCCCTAAGATGAGTTCTATGAGGTTTAAAGGTAATGGAATAAACGCCATATCCGCCGCATGCAAGAAGGCAGCCAAGAGTAAGTTTAAGGTGTGGCCAAGTGCCTATGCATCTGGATGGGGAGTTCAGTGTACAAAGGCTGGAGGTCCAAGTAAGTTTGGTGGTTCTAAAAAGAAAAAGTAATGGCAAAGACTGAAGGAGATTTAAATAGATGGTTCAAAGAGAAGTGGGTTGACATAAGAACCGGGAAGCCTTGTGGTAGATCTACAGGGGAGAAAAGAAAGGGATACCCTGCTTGTAGACCAAGCAAAAGAATATCTAAAGATACACCGACTACAGCAAGTGAACTAACGAAGTCTGAAAAGGAAAGCTTTAAGAGAAAGAAAACTTCCTCAAAGAATGTAGGGAAGATAAAGAAAGGGAGCAAAAAATAAATAGGCGTACCATACCTAAAGCTCTTATACTAAAAACGCCAGCGATTAATTTCACTGGCGTTTTGTCGTATAGCATAATTACTAGTACTTGAAGTCATCCACCCATATGGGGGTTTTTTCTCCGATGTGTGCAGCAAAGGTGTTGTACTCAAGGTACTCAATAGCTTCCTCTTCATTCATGCCATCCTTAACACAGATGTCTACACACTTAGTTCGGCTGTACACCACCTTCCATAAGTTTGGTTCAAATCCTATGATAGCGTCATCAAGGCCGTCAGCAAATATAACGTCGTCTGAACTTCCGTAAGCCTCTATAATATATTCTCTAAATTCCATAACTATAATTATTTAACTTCACAACCGTCAGCCCCACAAGCAATCTCGCCTGCCAAGTCTGTATTATCATCAACCTCCAAGATGTTAGACAGGTCTACATCCTTCAATGTCATCATCATCTCGTTATACTTAGCCTCGTCTATATCTTCAAAAGGAGCTTGGGTGTAACTTCCTCCATCGTATGGCAAGACAGACAGTCCGTTGTAATGTTCTCTGTTGTCCCACATCCACTCTCCTGCCTTATCCCACTCGTCTTCCTTCAAAGATACCGTAGCAGAAACATTGTGCGTGTTAGAGCCTCTTCTGTGTCCAGGTACAACCCACTCCATAGCAACCTTCTTAATTCTCTCAAGTAAGTCAAACGGAGACTCAGTCCTAAGTATTGCACCCTTTGGTGACTTCTGCGGTATCTCAATGACAGCAGTGTCGTGAGGTCTGAAGTACTCATCCTTAACAAGTTCAGGGTGGTTATTAATCAGGTAGTTGTACATAGACTCATTCTTACCAACACGAATCCTTCTAATGTAGTAGTCGTTATGCCAAGCGTGTATGCCTGAAGATGTCCCTAGTGCTAATGATGTTGTTCCAGCAGGCTTGACAGTCGTGCATCTAGCGGCAGCGTTAATACCAATAGCCTTAGCAACCCTTGAGTTCTCTTTTTTAACAACCACAGCAGCCTTCGTCATATCTAAGTTTGCAACAGCACCAGAGCCTATACCAGTCATAGACACGCCAATCAATGCGTCCTTCTCAGTTGTCTCTCTCCAAACACTTCTTAGGTAATGGAAGTCGGTGTACCCAGCTTGTAGTGTACCGATAAAAGCAGCAGCCTTAACTCTGTCCTCGTAGTCTTCTTGAGACTCTAAGTCACTTGCGTTAACCTCACATAAGTTGCAGAACTGAAACGGTCTTAGAGCAATCTCACAGCAAGGGTTAGTTCCCCAGTCCTTATCGTTGTTAAGGTATATGCCAGGCTCTCCTGCTCCAGACAACTCAACTCTCTTCCACAAGTCCATAAAGAATCCTTTACTAATCTTGTGTCTCATAAGTACAGCAGAGTTGTTAGCCCTACCTCTCTGTGGATTTTCTTCCCACCAAGAGCCAGCCTTACAAGAAATCATATCGTTGTCATCAGCAGAAAACAAACTAATAAGTGCAGCACGTCTAATACCACCAGCCAATACAGCATCCGCAATGTAGCAAATAACATCGTGAGCCTCAAGTGTAGTAAGCTTGTCGCCATCATCTTTGGCATCTAACAATCCCTTTATCTTCACAATACACTCCTTAAGTGGCTGAGGTCCTGGGGCTTTACCACCAGAGGTAACTAGTTGCGCACCCTTTGGTCTAATGTCTGAGTAATCAAAGTCAACCTTAGAGCTTCTGTTCTCCCCCATATAAGACTTCATAAGAACCTTAATGGCATCAGCCCACCCTTCAATGGAGTCACCAATCAAAAATCTTTTAACCCTCTTCTTGTACGGATGATTAACCGCAGGAAGACTATCTATGTGATGTCTCTGAACAGAGTATCCAACACCAGTCCCCCCAAGTAAAAGAAACATAGTTTCATTAAAAGAATCAATAGAGTCAATAGGCAGATAAGCACAATTGTAAACACGATTGGGTGAGATAGAAATAGACTTTCCACCAAATTGTAAGGACCGCATTGACGGTAAAACCTTTTTGTCGTAAACAAATTTATAAACTTCTTCAATTTCGTCATTCAGTTGTGGGTATTTTTTAATGTGCATTAGTTTGTTACGAGTTACAAGTTCGTCCCAACTCTCTCTTCTGTTTAGTTCTGGTATGTACTTGGCGTACTTCATGTACACCGTTATCTCGCTTAAAATTTTATTTGATATCTCCATTGTTATAGTCTATTTAGTATTTCTTTTAATTGTTCTGATATTAGATTATCTTTGTTTCCTTTGATGTCCTTCATAATCATGAAAAACGTAAAGAACAACCCTGCTGTTGCAATAATTGAAACAACAGACAAAGATATCAGTATCTTAATTGCTAGTATCATCTTCTTCTTCTTTTTTTAGGTTTTCTTTTAACTTCTCAAGTGCCTCATCGTAATCTGGCATTAGTTTAATTGTCTCCAATGTACCTATAGATAGGTCTTTCATCTGAGCAATGTCATTCATAATGCCCTGCATAACGTTTGTTAGTGCCTTAATCTTTTTCTCTACAAGGTCTACCCTGCTTTGCTTTTGTCCGTTCATTTGTTTTATTTATTAATTGATAATGATAATTCTAAAAATGGGAAATAAAGTACATGAATCATGTAACTTCCTTGATCGTAAGTTCTAAAACCTAACAGTATACCCGGGTAAATTCCCAGCTCTACCCACCAGCCTCTTCTTTCTTCTTTCATAATTTTTGTAAATTTAATAATTAAAATAATAATAACAGCGAATAAAGCGAATTGAAACTCGCCTTATTTGCGTGTTAGGCACAATAACTACCTATTCCGTACTCCTGTATATTCTGTGGCTTTAACTCTTTCTACTTTAAACGCAAATCTCCACACGCTTTTACAGTCCACACAGTCAATCAATTCAACTTGCCTCCAGTGGCATAAACCCCATAAAACAATCCTTTCTATTATTGTTTCTTTACTTGGGTTGTGTTCTCCGTAGTAACTTATTAAATGTGCTTGAGTTATTCCGTTCAGTATGTTTACATAAGGCTTTGGCATAGTCACAAACATTACCCCATTTTCAATCAGTAGAAATACATCTGGAAAAAATCTATTAGGAAATCCATAGGGGTCTAAATCCACCACATCAAACTTTTGTTTTAATGCAATTAGTTTATGAAAGTCTACGAAACTATCAACTCTATTGCAATGCACTAAAGCACATTCTTTTACATTTTCAGTTAGTTGGTCAAAAACTTTTCCCTTGTATTCATTAGCTATTACTTCTCCATATTCAGCATAAATTTTAGTCAAGTTTCCTTGTCCAGAAAACAACTCTAAGGTACTTAAATCTCCCCATCCGCAAATATCACCTAATACATTTTTTATTTGGTTTATCTTTTCATCTGGGTGGTGTGCCGTATCACAATAATCGGCTTGTCTTTTTCTTACTATATCGTGTCTTATAGCACGATAAGTCTTTTTTGGTTCTTCCATATTAAATAATGTTTGTTGCATAATAATTCGTTAAAGTGCCTAACAATATGTATAGTGCATTTTCGTGCCTCAAATCTTTTTATTTCAGTTGGGTCATTACTTTTAAATGCAACCTTCATAATGTTATTATTTTATATTCTATTTGCTTTTCAATTACTTCTTTAAAAAGAACACGACCCTTTTGTGCCATGCTCCACTTAACCCACTTGTCAAACTGCCTCTCAGCATATTTCTTTCGGGCTATTTCTTTGTTGAATCTAGTATCAACTGGACTGTTATGTCGCATTCTTTTTGATTTTGTGGTTTATATAATTTAACACTTGGCTCCGTAATAGATATAAGTGCCTTAAATAATTTGTATCTGAGAGGAAATGAATCGTTAGCTCTACCTTTAGTCTCTATAATAAAGTCCTCTCCTTCAAAGTCTGGCGTGTACTTTATGCCAAGTATCTTTTTGTTGCCCCGGTCTCTGTACTCTCCCTTACCATTAGCTTGTCTTTCGTAAGCCACTTGGTTAAACTCAAATGTTGGCAGGAGTTGAAAGCTCCTAAGCTCGTACTCAAACTCTATCTTAGCTTTCTTGAGTGCTATGTACATATACTTCTCAAGTCCAGACGCAAACTTCACACCATTGTACTCAACTTTCTTGGCCTGAACCGGTCCCTTTTTTCTCTTAAATTTTCTCTTCATTTTGTATTAGAGGGTTCTAGTATAATTACTTGTTTTTATTTTTATATACATAACTTTCCGTATTTTTTTACAACTATATTTTCAAATCCAAGCTCCTCTTCAAGAGTGTACAACAAGCTATCTAGCGTGTAGAAACTATCAACTAACTCGCCGTTAAGCGTGTACTCAATAGACTCTAGCCTACCACCAGAAGCATAGTTATGCTTGACCTCTATTATATTCTCTTCTTCTTTTTTCATTGACTTAAAGTTTCATCGGTTCAAGTATCGGAAGCTCTCCATTGTTTAGTACCACAGAGCAAGATACAAATGGTTTCTGAAAGTTCTTTCCGTACGCCATAGCGTATGAGTCCTTGTCTATACCACATCCAACCTGCATACCAAATATCTTGTGCTTCTGTCCAACAGAGTACTCTATGTATCCTTGCGTGTGCAAGTGACCCTGCACCATTGAGTGAAGTTCTTTCTTCATCCTAGCCCTTGCGGTACCACCCTCTCCATGTATGTACATCACATCGTCTATAATAACAGACTCAACAAAGTTCCAATCTGGAGCCTCAAGGACCTCGTTGTAGGTCTTGACCCACTTCTTTGGTACACCACCACTAAATGCCTTACGGCTAATAATTCTGTCATGGTTACCTATTGTAACGTAAGCTTTGGGGAACGCATTAACCCAGCGTGCAAGCCTGCTGATTGCTAAGTCCAACTCATCTCCACCACCCATACCGTCCGGATCTGCATCGTGAAATGAGGAGTAGCAATTGTCAATTACATCACCAATAAACACAACCTTGTTGCACTCGTACTTATTATAAACTTGTTTGCAGTGATCAAAGTATTCGTCTAAACAAAACGGCTCGTGTAGGTCACCTATAACAAGAACTCTATTGTCCGTTTCGTTATCACTAAGGTGAGTATCACCCTTTGTCTTTGTCATTAACCTCTCTATGTAAGTCCTAAGCAAGTTGACTTGTATTACAGAAGTGCTTCCAATTAGCTTTCTTGCTGCTTCAGTATAAGATAAATTATTATAAATCTTATATAGACCAAATATTTGGTCATCTAAATAATTCCATTTACTCATGTTATTTAATTTTAATTGTTTCTAAATATGTTTGTAGCCCTGCTAACGCTCTCCAGGCAACCTTTGCTAGGTGAAGTTGACCATCGTCATCAATAGCTTCACCTTCGTGGTCAAGCAAGTGTCTAATCATTGCGTCGTAGTGGTCGTTACTCTTGGTTCTGTCCCAAAACATTTCCTTGTCAGGGTGGTGCTGCTTGGTTGCAGCATAAGAAGTTTTAGATACCTCCTTGATTGCATCAGGGAAGTACTGTAGAACTCCTCTGTATACCGGTATATTCTTTCTAACTTCCCCTTCTACAAAGGGAGGCTTCAGTTCTACCTTGTCTAAATCTAATTGATCCTTCCAGTCTCTCATTTTTTAAATGGTTTTGTTTATATGGATTGTCACAAATGTAATCTTTTTTTGTGACAATTAGGTTTGTTTATATTTTTTATAGTAATACCTGTAGTACTCGTGTAGTTTTTCCCATACCATAACCTTAGTGTACACGTATGGCGACCTATGTATACTGCCATTAAGATCTATCTCAATCCACCACTCGCCAACAGCCTTTGCTAAAGGATAAACCTTTATGCTATTGTTTAAGCACCATGATGCCGCTAAGTGGTCAGAAGGCGTTACAAAGTAATTACCCATGTCCCAAGGACCTTTATTTTTTATATTAGGCATTATTAATATTTATTATTCCCAAGGCATTGGATCACCTTCTGCACTATCTGTAACGTGAGGGATGTAGCATCCTGAGTTAGGCTCCCAAGTGAAGTGTGACTCAGCTCCATTCTCACCAAGGTTCTGGAACTTAACCTTAAGAACCTTTACCTTCACTGTCTTGGCCTCATAATCTCTGTGAACCAATAGCCCATGATAACTAGCGTCGTACCATTCGCCACCACCCTTGATGTTATACATCGTAGGCTCTTCTGTCTTACCATCGCTGCCCTTGTACATTTTGGTTGGATGAGCAACAACAAACACAAGGACATCGTACTTCTTTGCAAATATTTCTATCTTACTAAGGTACTCCATTGTGTAACGATTAACATCTTCAGAACCTCCGATGTCTCTAACCTTGTTGTATGGGTCAATCACAAGGCACTTAATGCCTTTCCTCTTGACCAATTCAGCACCTTTCTTAAGCACTGCGTCCAACGTGTACCTCTCCATGTCTATGTGAAAATAGTTTGTGTTACAGTGATCAGCTATGTTGTTCCACTTGTCTGAACCAATATCTTCCTTAGAAGGCATACCCTCCCAGGTTTTTCGCATTAGCTTATGTGCGTGCAGATAAGTTGGTGCATTCTCAGGCGAAGCAAATGCAGTCTTCCATCCATAGTTTTTATTGTATCCCACACACATTTGGTCAACAAAGTCCGACTTCCCAGAAGATGGTATGCCAGTGACAGTGATAAACTGACCAGTGTAAGTTGAAAATA
>Ga0196903_1000036_pt1 | contig 22266 bp, 31 predicted proteins | sample CB_VirMetaG_2_FD_169097 | JGI IMG/M metagenome (GOLD analysis project Ga0196903, IMG submission 169097) | Freshwater to marine saline gradient viral communities from Chesapeake Bay - CB_1504_2 Viral MetaG (v3) (version 3) | ecosystem: Environmental > Aquatic > Marine > Coastal | place: USA... | reverse complement strand
TTAAAATAGTATATTTGCACGATGGAAAAAGAAAAGAAAGCACAACCAAATGTTGTATTAACGATGCCTGAGGCTGAAAAGAAAATAGCAAGGCAACGAAGTATTGAAATATATGACGATTACCGAAGTCTATCAAAGTACATTCGTGACTTGATAGCTTATGACGCTAAACACAAAATTCTGTAAATTTGTATGATGGTAGATGCAGATGTTCTCTTTGATTTATATCTTGAAAACACCATCTACTTTTATAACGACAAAGACGAAGAAATAGGATGCTTAGTGATACTGCACATAACACAACAGAATTGAAAGAAGAAGATTCAGAATATACATTTATCTATTGGAATTAATGTGGATTTTAAACATAATAATAGTTTCAGCAATAATTGTTTTAATTGCTCTTGCAGGGATGGTAATTACTTTGTTGATAATTTACAATGCCTACGGAGGCAAACCTGATGACAAGTTAACTCAGGAGCAGATTGATGAAATTTTAAAAAGAACTTAGCGATGAACAAAACGGAACAACATAAAAAGGCAGTTATTGAAGCGTTAGAATCTTCGCTTGGAATCGTCACAACTGCCTGTAAAAAGGTCGGAGTAGGAAGAACTACATTTTACGGATGGCTAAAAGATGACGAAGATTTTGCTAAGCAGGTAAAGGATATTGAAAACGTAGCTTTGGACTTTGCGGAAACTCAATTGCATCAGCAGATAAAAGACAATGTTCCGACATCAACTATTTTCTACCTAAAAACCAAAGGAAAAAAAAGAGGTTACATTGAAAGAATGGAAACTGAAAACACAAACAAGAACCTTGATTTGTCAAACCTAACTGATGAAGAACTTGAGGAACGTCTAAAACAAGCTAAAAGGGTAACTGATGGCTAACCTTGAAGAAGTAATAATTGAGGAGGAAATTGCAAGGAGAAAAGCAAGGACTAACCTAAAAGATTACACAAGCTACACTACAACAGATTTTGAATGGCAGCCTTATCACAAAGCCTATTACGAAATTTTAGACAGGTTCGCAAAAGGCAAGATTAAGAAGCTGATGGTATCAATGCCTCCGCAACACGGAAAGTCTGAAGGTAGCACAAGGCGGTTGCCTTCTTTTATGTTTGGGCTAAATCCTAATTTAAGACTTGCAGTCACTTCATACAACGCAACCATTGCTCGTAAATTCAACCGAGATAACCAACGGATAATTGATACTCCTGAATACGCTGCTTTATTCCCTGAAACGAAACTAAACTCAAGCAATGTTGTAACAGTTGCAAGTTCATTTCTTAGGAACTCAGAAGAGTTTGAAATAGTTGGACACAAGGGAATGTTGAAGGCAGTTGGTAGAGGCGGAGCATTAACTTCTATAACTTTGGATTGCGTAATAATGGATGACCTTTATAAGGATTATCAGGAAGGTTCTTCTCCTGTAATTCGTGAATCAGCTTGGGATTGGTACACTTCGGTTGTCAAGACGAGGCTGCACAATAATAGTCAGCAGTTAATTGTTTTTACAAGGTGGCACGAGGAAGATGTAATTGGAAGGATTGAAGAAAACGAAAAGGTAAATGTAATCACTTCCTTAGATGACTTAGATTCATTTAACCCTAACGAATGGGTAAAGCTAAACTTTGAAGCTATTAAAACAAGCGAAAAGATGCCTATTGATGAAAGAGCAGTTGGGGAAGCGTTATGGGAAAATAGACATTCAATTAAAAAGCTAACTGAGGAACGCAGGATTGACCCAAACAAATTTGAATGCTTACATCAAGGGAATCCAACATCAAAGGAAGGATTGCTTTACTCAGGAGAATGGCGAACCTATGACCACATACCTGAGAACGTAAGTAAGAAAGGAAACTATACTGATACGGCTGACGCAGGTGCTGATTACCTTTGCTCGGTTTGTTACGACAGGGTTGGCGATGACATCTATATTACCGACATACTTTACACGATGGATTCTATGGAGGCAACTGAGGTTATGCTGCCAAAGATGCTGAATGATGCAGGAACAAAACAAGCGGACTTTGAAAGCAATAACGGAGGTAGGTACTTTGCGATTAACATTCAGAAAAACACCAAAGCTGCAATCAATAGTTTCCATCAGTCTATGAATAAAGAAGCAAGGATTGTTTCCAACTCAGCACAAGTCCAAAGGCACATCTTATTTCCAAAGGATTGGCATAATAGGTGGGGGATGTTTTGGAAGCATCTGACAGGGTTTAAGAAGAACTTTAGGGCAAATGCACACGATGATGCAGCAGATGTGCTTACAGGCATAATTGAAAAGAATATAGTATTTAAAAACCCAAAACAACCGAGTTATGAAAATACACATACCAAGTTCCTCAAGGGAGATTCCACAGGCTTTAATGCAGCAACTTGGAACGCAGAGCGAAACGGAGCAGGTAGCGACTTTTTTTAAGCACCTAAAAATAACCAAAGAAAGGTTTTCTGAAGAAGATGCTTTGGCAGTCTTGCTGACCTTTTATGCTTATATCGGAAACGAAGATATTGGAGAAGCACCTGCAAAGATAACTTACAACGCAGTTGATTACTTTGCTCCTGAAGACCTTCTTGACATTCCTTTAAAATTCTTGATTGAGTTGGTAAATGTAGATGTAAACTTTGACACTAATGAATTTCTTTATGCCATTACTGCTTTAATTTACAGGAAGGATTGGAATAAACCATTTAGCAAAAAGGAATATTTAGAAATGCAACCTGTTTTTTACGATGCACCATTTATTTTTTCGTTATGGAGTACAAAACTCTTTAATCAAATTATTGTAACTTTGCAAGAAAATTATCCAATACTTTACAAAGGGGAGCAAGGTGCTGAAGAAAGTGATGGAAGAAAGTTGTATGGGTTGCTAAAAATATTAGCAAATGATGATGCAACTAAAATGGAGAAAGCTGAACAAATGCCAATATGGAGAGCGTTCACTTGGATAGAACAAAGTAAGATAAACGAAATAAACCAAAAGAATGCAAACGTCAATCAAGCAAATAATAGAAAACATTAAAGTTGTAGTTAAAACCAACTTCACAGAAATCAATTATGTAGACTTTGAGAAATACGCTGATAAAGGCTTAGATAAAACAGGGGTTAGGTTGGTGTATTCTTTGGCAGATACAATGACCTTGAACTTACAGGTTGACACCTTTGCTTTGAAGTTTGAAATGCTTGACCTAATCAACACAATTGGCAACGAAGATGAACGCAGAAAAGAAGTAATTTCGGACTGCTTTGGAATCGCATCAATGTTTGTGGATTACCTTAAAAGATATGGATATTACTTTCCTGATAGCATTGCGGTAACCACAGTTAACAAAAGATATAAGGATGGATTGGGTGGAGTGGAATTTACAATCAATTTTGACTTGCAAAAAACCTGCTTGATTTGATGAAAGAATTAAAAAAGGCATTGCAGGAATATGCAGATGAATCTATAAAACAAGCGAGAAGCAATTTGAACTTGACAGGCTTTGCAGGCAAAAAAAGAAAGACTAACAATACAGGGGATTTAAGCAAAGGGTTGGGTTATGACTTAAAAGAAAACAACGAAGGGTTTGATTTAGAATTTACTTCAAAAGAAATGTATGGCATTTTTATAGAGAAAGGGGTTAATGGATGGAATAAGTCACAGAAAGCACCTTTTAAATTCAAGAAGAAAAACCTTGCAGAGGGGGTAATGGAAGAGTACATTAAAACTTCCAAAATGAGATTGAAGAAAGTATTTAAAAATAAGTCAGGTCAAAAAGTATCTCAATTTGTAGCAAAGACTCCTGCAAATATAAAGGCAGCAGCTTTTATGATGGGAAGAGCAATTGCAAGGGATGGAATTATAAGAACTAATTTTATGAGTAAGGCAAGTGACAGAGCATTTAAAGAAAAAAAAGATTCTTTAGAAAAAGCAATGGCAATAGATATGGCTTATGATATAGGAGATACACTTAGAAAACAAGGTTTCATAGTAACACAAAAATCAACCTAAATGGCAACAGTAGCAACATACACAAATACAAATCCTGACATTGGAATTTATGGACTTTACAATCCTTTTGCGGTAATAATATCAAACGATGGAACTGCAAGAGCAAACCTGACATTTAGAATTAGAGTTTCAATAGTTGGCATAGCAGACACAGAAGTCATTAGAGATGTTACACCAATTGGTCAAGCAGTAGTTGTAGAACCTTTTAAACTTTTGCAGGATACATTCTTTAAATCAAACTTTGACTTCCTTTCATTATCGCCTAATTCGTTTAACTTAGTAAAGATTGAAGTGGCACAAACAAGTTCAGCAACTGCTGATGTTCCTCCAATCTTTATAACTTATCCACCTGCACAGACAAAAGAGTTTTACGTTTACAACGGATACGAGAACCAACCTGTGGCAATCAATTACAGAGATTTTTATTGGTACTCTTTTGAGCCGATTAAACTTCCAAAGATAAAGCAGGACATTTCATTGCTTACAAATGATGGCGAGAACCTTTCTTATCCAAATCAATTTAGAGGCTTTTACGATAGTCAGGATAAAATCTTAACTGCTACAAATGTTATTACTACATTTCACAGATTAAATGGTTCTGAAATTACAGGTACTGCAACTGATGATGAACTTGGAGAACCTACTGCAATCGGTTATGGAAGGTATCAGCTTAATTTGCTTGATGCTTCAATTCCTGTTGCTGCTGCTTCGTGGAAGATATTAATACGTTACAGTAACGATGAAGACACAACCTATGATTCTGAAATAATAACTGTCAGAAGACAGGCTTGTAATCCTAAGCAAAGAAACCATAGATTGTATTGGGTTAACAGATATGGTGGCGATGAATATCAAAACTTCACAATGCTATCTGAGCAAAGTTTAAATATAACGAAGGGTAAGCGGATTCAATCTGATGGAATAAACTACAAAGCCACAACATTCACAGATATTCAGAACATCAATAATCCTAATATTCAAGAGTTCGGTAATTCAGCGACAAGAAACATTGTTTTACGAAGCGATTACCTTTCACAAATTGAGGTTGATGCTTTATCGGAATTATACAAGTCAGCTATTGTTGTAATGTTTGACGATGATGGAACGCATCCGATGGTTGTAACAACTACAAGCTACCGAATAGTCAGCGTTCAACAGGAACTTTACAAGGTTGAAGTTAACTTGCAATATGCTAATAACGAATTAATGCAGATTCAGTAAATGGTAGTTACAATTATTTTAGACATAGATGGCGTTTCACACGTTTGCAGAACTTTTGAAAATGAAAGCATTCAGATTAATAAGTTAGTTGCTTCAATTGATAATTTAGGAAGTCAGGGAACGATTACAAGGCAGTCATTTAGGCTTCCGCTTATCGGAGGATTATTGGAAGCAATAGGCGATGTTACTGACCCATCACAATCGGCAAAGGTAAACTTGAACAAATCTATAAAAGGCAGAATTTTAGTTGATGGATTTGAAAGGTTCTTTGGAAGTTTCTTCGTTGTAAACACAACCAAAGGCGATTCCAAAGAAGTAGAAATGATATTTCAAGGTAATGAAACTGACTTGAAAGCTACATTGTCAAATATTACGATGGCTGAGTTATGCGATGGTGAAACTATTGCGTATAACTATACAGAAATTCAACCTTACTTTTATGACCCATATCAATATATGGTTAATAATGGTTATTTGTGGCCTGTCATTGACTATGGAGATAATTTTACCTATGACCCTAACGCATCTGTTGGTTATGTAAATGAGTTGTTTGAGGTTAACTTTAAGCCTGCCATAACCTTGCAGAAGTTGTTTGACTTAATGCCAATCAACATTACTGTGAACAATATGCAGCAGATAATGCATCAATGTATTTTGTTGCATAACGATAAAAATAAAATACCTACCTTAACGACAAGTCCATTAGATAACACAGGTTACTTTTTAAATATTTCACCATTAGTTTTGTCAGGAAACCAATCTTCTACTAAGGTAACTTGGGGAGCAGTTAGTTTATACAATAGCGTAAGCACACCAAATTGGGATACAAATAACGATAAATATATTGTACCTGTTAGTGGTAATTATACGTTTTCTATTGAAGGAGATGTAGACTTTGTATATGGTACTCAAACAGGAATTGCTTACTTAAGTTACTTTGTAGAAACAAATTCATCAGTCCCTGATTTTGGTGCAACTTTTACAAGTCAAATTGTATATTCTAATACAGGCACAATAACCTTTAATAAAGAGTTTACAGTTAATTTAACTGAAGGATATAGCATACATTTAACATACACTTCATTCAACATATCATCGGCAACATTTACAACAAGTTTTTACTTTAAATTATTACAAGCACCTGCTTTAAATGCAAATTCTTTGGTGGATGTTCCTGCAAATTGTCCTAAGTTGACGGCTTGGGATATATTCCGAACAGTTGCCATACAGTCCAATGCTCAGATAATTTCAAACCCTGATGGAACTTATGAGATGACTCCATTTGTAGATTGGATTGAAGATAATGCTGAGGTAATAATTTTAGACGATATAATTGAAGATGGGGTTGATGTTCAGATTAAACCTTTCAGCGTTCAAGGTGCAAAGTCTATCCGTTTAGCATATAAAGAAAACGATGACTTTTATTCTAAGCAATACAAGGAATTAAAGAATGAGAATTTCGGAGAAAAGTTTATAGAAAACACAGGCACAGAATTAGCAAAGAATGAATTAAAAATTGAAGTTCCTATTTCAACAATTCCAAGCGTTCCTGTGGATTTTAGTCAAGCAGTAATTCCTAAAATGGTTGACAGTAGCGGTAATTTAATAGTTGGGAAACCTACAATACTTCAAACAAATTATGACGTAGAAGTAACTCAGATTACTAACAAAGCATTTACAAATTTTACTTTTACTTTAAAGTCCTTGTTTAATAACGCAGTTTCTGCCATTGTAACCAATGTTCCATTCATTGGAAATTGGAGGTTTCAAAATGGAGGATACGATGAAACAGATAACAACTTTGGGCAGTCACTTTCATATTGGTCAAGCGTAGGTTATCCAAGTCAAAACCTATATGAAAGGTATTGGAAAACGTATTTGGAAGAAACCTATTCTGAGCAAAGCAGAGAAATTAAAATGAACATTAAGCTGAACAGAAATCAAATTGATGGATTGAAGTTTAACGAAAAATTCTATTACAAGAATACCTTGCTAAGATTAGTTAAATTGGAAGGTATAAGTCTAACAAGCAGTCAACCTGCAACTGCTACCTTTATGAAAAGGTTTACAATTTACAAGAATCAAATTGCATTTTATTATCCTTACAATATAGTCAGTTCAATAGTTCAATGGAAAAGAAGCGATAACAATTTTGACGAAGGAAATGGTAGTGGAGCAACACCAAGCGTTGAAGCAAGTGCAAATGTTTACGGATTCTTTTACGATTCCAACCAAGATATAGCAACACAATCAGGTCAAATTTTAATCACATAAGAATGGCAGAAATATTAGAAGTTAAGACAGTAGTTGACACAACCGAAGGGTTAAGTTCAATGGGTAAACTTGTCAAGAAGTCAGAAGAATTTGTTGATACGCAAAAAGAAGCTACTGCGAATCAAAAGGCTTCAGGACAAGCAGGAAAGAAGGCAGGGAATATGACTGCTAAAGCAACAGGAAAAGCAGGTAAAGGATTCAAAGCACTTGGTGGTGCAATAAAAGCGGCAGGTATTGGTTTATTAGTTGGGGTGATTGGATTGTTAGTTGCTGCATTCAAAAATAACCAAAAGGTAATGGATGTCTTTACAAATGTCTTAGGCACTATTTCAGCAATAGGAACACAGGTTGCTGATGTAATTACTGACGTGTTTGAAAATGTAAGTGATGCAACAGGTGGATTTGATAAGTTAACAAAGGTTGCAAAGGGATTACTCACACTTGTATTGACACCTATAAAACTTGAATTTTATGCTTTAAGTTTAGGATTACAAAAAGCACAATTGGCTTGGGAGCAAAGTTTTTTTGGAGATAAAGACCCTGAAACAATTAAAGAATTAAATGCTGCAATTTTAGAAACTAAAACAAATATTTTAGAAGTAGCATCTGATGCAGTTGATGCAGGTAAAGATATAGTTGAAAACTTTTCAGGAGCTATAAGTGAGGTTGGAAAAGTTGCTGAAGGTGTAGTTGAAGGGGTTAAAGAAATAAGCATTGAAGCAACTTATGAAGCCGTAAAAACAAATACTGAACTTGCAAAATCAGCAGAATTAGCAGAAGCAGGAATTAGAGGGTTAATTGAAAAGTATGATTTACAAGCTGAAAAGTTAAGACAGATTCGAGATGATGACAGATTAACATTTAAAGAAAGAATTAAAGCCAATGAAGAGTTGGCAGTTGTATTGCAAAAGCAACAAGCGGAACAGTTAAAATTGGCACAGGTTTCTATTGATGCAGCAAAAGGACAACTTGCTTTAGACAAGAATAGTCAAGAAGCAAAAGTTGCATTACAAGTTGCAGAAAACGAATATGCTGCTACGAAAGCACAAGTTGCAGGATTTGAAGCGGAGCAGTTGACCAATAGAAATTCTTTACTAAAAGAGCAGAAACAAATTGTTGATGAATTGGCATTAGTGGGTAAGACAGAATTTGAAAGAAAAAAAGCGGAAGCATTACAAGAGCGTGACCAAAGGTTGCTTGATGCAGAATTAGCAATTACAGATGAGCAAGCAAAAAAAGATGCTTTAGCAGCAATTGAAAAAGAATATCAAAATGAACTTACGGCAATAGATGCGGAAGCACAAGATAAAATAGATGCTACTCAAAAGGCTTCCGATGATAAACAGATGGCTGATGCAAAAACATTGTTTGATATAAAAGTTGGATTAGTTAGTTCAGGGTTTAACATCTTGCAAGAATTAGCAGGAAAGAATGAGAAAGCACAAAAAGGTATTGCAGTAGCACAGGCAACCTTTGACACATATGCAGCAATAGCAGGTTCGCTAAGGGCAGCACAAACAAGTCCGGGCGCAGCGATTCCGGGCTACGCAATAGCACAAGCAGTTGCAACAGGTGTTTTTGGATTGTTACAAGTTAAAAAAATACTAAGCACTAAAACAGGTTCTTCTTCAACTCCAACTGTTTCAGGTGGTGCAGGTGGCGGAGGTGCAAGACCATCAACAGAAACTCCACGAATACCAAACTTTAACGCTACCAATCAAGGTGTAGGTGGAAGAGATGGATTCGGTTCAGTTAGGGCAGTTGTAATTCAGCAGGACATCAAAGACTCTGCATCCTTAGACAACAGGGTTGATGACCTTGTAAAGATTGGTAAATAATTTTTTTTTAAAGTTTTTTTATAAAATAGTTGTAGAAGTAAAAAGTATTTGTATATTTGTAGGGTAATAAAAAAGTAATAACAAAAAACAACAAGATGGAAGCAATGACAATTAAGACAGATGTGGTAGGTAACTCAACCTTTTACATCAACAGAGTAATTAAAGATAACGGTTTAAGTTTTAACTTTAATAGAGTTAATGAAAAGATAAACAGAACTTACCACTACAACAACGAAAGCGAATACAACAAGGCGGTGAAAAGAGCAAAAAATAAACTTGCAAACTCTTAAAGTTGTATCGAGATAAATCAGAAACCTTGCAGAAATGCAGGGTTTTTTTATGCCTAAATTTTAATTGCTTTGAATCCAATCGTAAACTTCAGAAGCTAAATAGTAAGGTGCTGCGTTTGTCGGTTTGTGAATCGGTAAGCCTTTCTTGACGTAGTTGTCAATGGTTCTTAAAGAGCATCCTATCATCTCACAGACTTCAACCTTCCTGAGTATTTCCAAATCTAAAAAGTATTTTATCGGTTTTGCCATATTGCAAAAATAAGCAAAGCAAGGAAAGGATGCAAATAAAGGTTGTATTGTTCTGTAATTTTGCGTTAATGAAAAGATTTGAACTTAAGAAAAAAGATTGGTTGGACAGTTCGGTGTTTAGAATTGCATTAGTAGAAAGTCCTGCAATTGAAACTGACTTTATTTTTTTATCAAAAGATGATAAACCTATTCAACTTTCCGTTCAAGATGAGAAGAGAATGATTTATTCGCCTGTTCTTATTCCTGACAAAGTTATTCCAAGAGTATCAGATGCAGGTGACCCATATGAAATATACTTTAGTGGAGAAACAATTGAAGACATCGCCAAAGACTATATGCTTAAAAAGGTAACATTAGGCGAATGGAATAGCGAACACAACGAAAACCAAAAGTTGGATGGTGTTGATGTGGTAGAAAATTGGATAGTACAAAATCCATTAAATGACAAAGCTACTGAGTTAGGTTTTAAAGTACCTGCAAAAACTTGGATGCAAGGAACATATATTTCAAACGATGATGTTTGGGCAAAAATCAAAGACGGAACTTATAAAGGTATATCTGTGGAAGCGGATATGAACCACGAATTAACACAATTAAATAAATCAGAAATGAGTAATACCAATGTAAAGTTAGATGCTATTCTAACGAAACTCGGTGAAATGATACCGAGCAAAAAAACTGAATTAGCATCTATGGATGTTGGTGAAGGAGTATTAATTTATGCTGAATCTTTTGAAGAAGGTGCTAAAGTATTTGCTGACGAAGCAATGACTATTCCTGCTGAAGGTTCTTTTGAAGTAGATGGTAAAACAATCACTATTGAAGGTGGAGTTTTAGTTTCTATGACTGAAGCTGAAGACTTGATGAAAGACAAGGAAGAAAAGATGATGGAAGAAGAAGTTGTTGAAGAAGTAAAAGAAGTTGCCAAAGAAGACGTAAGTGCTTTAATTGACACTTTAGTTGATGCAGTTGCTGCACAAGTTGAAGCTGCTGAATCAATGATGAAAGAAAACGAAGAAATGAAATCTGAGTTGGCATCTGTTAAAGAAACACTTTCAAGTCTTGAAAAAGCAACAAACTTAAACACAGAAAAATTATCAAAGGTGTCAAAAGTAGCACCAAAATCAATCACTAAACTCAGCAACGAAAGCGGAAGTTCAGTTGCAAATTATTTTAACAACAGATTAAATTACTAAAAAATGGCAGTAACTATTACACAGGCTTCCGACTCGATAAGCAGAGTAGAGGAAGTATTTTTGGAGGCAGTATTACAAGCAGCATCATTTGATGCAGGTTTTGGAATTAAGCAAGTTCAAGGCACAAGAGACAAGTTTTCTATGTGGGAAATGACAACAGGAACAGACATCGTTCAAGCATACGCAGCAGCACCAACAGAAGCAGGTACGGCAGCAATAAGCGACACGGAGTTTACAATTGACAAAAAGTCAATCAACCTTCCATTACCTTACGATTTGTTCAAGAACACAGAGTGGAAAGAAGCAGTAGCTAACATTCACGCAATGGGTATTCCTGAAGAGTTGAAAGTAGCAATGGTTTCAAACATTTCTGAGAAAGCTTTAAAAGTTGTAGAAAGCGAATTATGGAGTTCTAACGCAGGTGCAACAGGTGACCCTACTGCAACTATTAACGGATTCTGTAAGTTGATTAATGACAAGCTAACCGCTGCTTCATTAACTGCTCAAATTCTTTCAGGTGCTAATTCATTAGTTGACCCTACAACGATTCAAGCAAGATTCAACGGAATGGTTGCAGTTATACCAACTGCTTTGTTAAACGAGCAAGCTGATGTATTCTTTCATGTTTCTCCTGCAACTGCTTGGGCATACAGAAGAAGTTTACAGACGCAAGATATGGCAGTTCTTTCTTCTGAGCCAACAAACTTTGGTGGATTCGGAATTAAGGTTGTTCCAAACTTGAACTCAAGATGGGCAGTTTTAGGTAAGACTTCAAACTTAGGAATAGGTTTACCATCTGCACCAAACGATATCATCTCTTTAGATGTAATTGACCAAAGAGATAATTTGAAAAATCAAGCTAACATCTTCGGAAATTTTGGTTACGGAGCAGGAGCAGTAACTACTGATTGGGTTACTTACGAGGACACAACAGCATAATTTATATTTTTGGGGAGCGATTAATTTCGTTCCCCTTTCATTACTAAAACGAAAAGACTATGTCTTGTACATTAACATTAAGTGCCTACAAAAGAGGTTGCGCAACTCCTTCAGGAATTGATTCAATCTACCTTATAGACCACGAAGCACGAAAAAGTTCTGAAGCAGTTTTTAGTATTACCAACGGAGCGTTAACAATTACAAATTCAGGAGCATCAGTTCCTGCGTTTCATGTTGAGCCTGTATTTAATACTTCAACAGTTACAACACCTATAACTTCAGATGCTACTTCAAATGCGTTTAAATACGATAGAAACTTAGAATTTAAGTTGGATGGTTATGATGCTTCAATAGTAACATTAACTGAAAACTTGGTTAAAGGAAGAACAGAAGTTCTTATCAAATGGGTAAACGGAAGTTATACTTATATGGGTAACGAAAGAGGTTGTTCAGCAACAGGTTCTGATGCAGGTACTTCAGGAACTGCTTTGTCAGATGCTAAAGGTGTAACTTTGACCTTGATGGAAGAAGCTACTGCACCTATGCCAATGGTTGACTTTGCAGAATTTACTGCAGCATTTGCTATAACTGAACCTGCTTAATTATGTATTTATTTGGGAATTACGAAGGCTCTAAATCTAAGTTGATTGTAGACGCCAAAACAAAAAAAACGGAAATTGAAAAGTTTCTAAAGGACAATCCTGAATTAAAATCATATATTACCAACAAAGAAAAGGTAATTGCTCAGTACAAATTGATGGGTTTGGAATTACCAAAAGTAGAAATTAAGACTAAAAAGAGTGGTTCTAAAAAAAGGTAAATACCAATATAAAAGGGTAGCATTCGAGATTACGGATGCTACCACTTTTAAAGACATTGAATGGGTCATACTAAAATTTCCTGAATTAGAATCAGTAATTTTACAGAATCCAAAATTAAAAAAGAAAAAGGTAAGTGATAACTATAACCAAGAATCAATTAAGTCCGATAAAAGTAAGACTGAATCAGAGTAACCTAATTGGTGATACAATTACTATTACGCTTGATAGTCCTTCACGAAGTCAGCTTGTTTTTTCTTCTGTTATCACAACTATAAGTGATGGGTATTATTCATTCAATTTAGATGTAGCAGACACATCTCAATTAATAGATGATACCTATTTTTATTCTATATCACAGGAAGATGTGGATTTAAAAAAGGGAGTAGTTAGGTTCTTGGATATAAACTTAAACAACACCTTTGATTATACATTAGACTTTACACTATCGTAATGAAGATTCAATTATCTCGCTATAAAACAAATGCAATACAAGGACAAAGAAGGTTAAGCACCTATTATCCAAATGCATTTGACAACCTTTTTTCAAATTACTTAAATTCCCTTTACAACAATAGTCCAACGCATCAATGTATTATTGATGATTTGGCACAACAGATTGTTGGTTTAGGATTAACCTGTGAGGACAAAGAAAAGGATGCAAAATTGCAAGAGTTCTTCAAAAAGAAAAACCTGCTTTCAATTGCTTCAGGTTTATTAGTTCAGGAGAGCATTAGCTTAGAGATTCGCAGAAATCCATTGATGGAGATTAAAGCGGTTGAGAATATTAACGTAGCACATTTCAGAGTTGTAGAATTAGAGGATGGTTATCCTTGCAGATTTAGCTATAAGGAAGATTGGAATCCAAAAAGTCCAATTTATAATTACAAGAACACTTACATAAATAGTTACAATAACGAAGACGCAAAGTCACTTCTTTACTATTACGATTCAGGAACATTTAATACACCTTACGGCAGACCAAAATACCTTTCAGCAGCAGATGCTATTGAATTAGAGATTGCGATTTATATGATGCATAATCACGGAGCGCAGAACGGAATGTTTCCTTCAATGATTATCAGCAAAGAAACAAGTGGAGATGCTGAAATTGACAAACAAGATTCTGTTGAAACACAACATCAAACAACAGGAGCAGCAAATGCAGGGAAGGTAATCACAACCTTTTACCGACAAGGTGGTAATGCTCCAACATTTTCAACACCTAATTTAACAGGTATTGATAAGATTTACGAAAATCAATATGAAACTGCTGAGATAGGAATCTTAAAAGCACACAGGATACCATCAGCTAATTTGATAAGTGGGTTAAATTCTAAAGGTTCAGGATTCACAAGCGAAACAGAAGAACTTGTATTTGCCACAGAGCGAATGATGGAAAAGATAGTCATTCCACGAAGGGAACAAATCCTTGAAATTCTAAGTCCTATATTTTCAGAATTAGAATGCGAAGATGTAAGGTTTAAAGAAGTAAAAGAAGAAGCAGTTGTTTCCGTTATTGATATGCCAACATCTGAAGGTATAGAACCACAAGGCAATGAAACACAAGCTGAACTTGATTTAATAGCAAAAGATAAAGAGGCAAGTTACAACGGAGCGCAGATTTCTTCAGCATTGGGTATAATGACCAACGTAAACGAAGGTATATTGACTATTGACCAAGCGAAAGCATTCCTTGTTCAAATGCTACAATTTACTCCTGAATTAGCGGAATCATTATTTCCTGAAGGAGAACAACCAAGACCTACTCATACAATGCCTGACGGCAGCGTGATGGATGGAGAAACGCATCCTGAAGAAGATTTAAAAGAAACAACGGAAGTAAACGAATCTTTGAAGAATCTAACAGGTAGACAGATGCAAGGCATTGAACGTATAGTTCGGAAGTATGGCAAAGGTCAGTTAACGGAAGCACAAGCTAAATTGATGCTTAAAGCAGGGTATGGATTCTCAGATGAAGATGCTTCAGTTTGGTTAACCAATGAAGAAAACCTTTCTAAAAAAAAAGACTTTAACGATGAGCAAATGCTTGACGCTTTAGCAGGAGAAAAGATAGACTTTAACGATTGGGAATTAGTTGATACAAGGGAAGCAAACGGAGAAAGTATAGAAGATTGGGCAAACAGTTTAATAAAGCCTAAGAAATCATCTATTGAACGTTTAGCTGATTTTATTAAAAGTAAGCCTAATGGATTTAGTTATTTAGACAAATCTTTTTACAAAGTTCGTTACACTTACCAAGAAAAATATAGTTCAGGCAATAGCAGAGATTTTTGCAAGTCAATGATGCGAAGAACAGGAAACGGAGTTGTTTATCGTTTGGAGGATATTGACAAAGCCACAAGAGATGGGGTTAATAAGTCATTCGGTCACAAGGGGTTAGCATACGATTTGTTTAAATATAAGGGCGGTAGAAGCTGTGGACATTTCTTCAGAGAAGAACTTTATAGAATGAAAGACAAAACCGAAAAGTATATTAGCAAAGGAGAAGAGGTTAGCAGTATTCCGAGCAGCTATAAACCAAATCCACGAGGAAATAAAGATTCAAAAATAGCACCTAAAGATATGCCAAATCAAGGAGCATATCCTAAATAAAATTTAAGAAAATGGCAGTAACAATACCTTTACTTATTGGATTAGATGACCTAAAGTTTTACTTAGGCATTACTGAAAACTTTGATTCAAGACTTTTAGAACCTTTGGTAATTCAGTCAACAGACCTTGCAGCACAAAATGTACTCGGAACTTCATTGATGATTAAGCTAAGAAATGATTATAATTCAAACACCTTAGCAGGTTATTACCAAGAGTTATATGATAGCGACAAGGCTTCAGTTATGAAGATGATTATATGGCAAACGTATGTGATGGCTTTGCCAAGAATGCTTTATAAGATAGGGGCAGAAACTATTTCAATAGGAGATACTGACGAAGTAACTTCAATCGGTTCAGATGAATTGGGAAATATGCAAAGACAAGCAACCGCAAGTAAGGTATTTTATGAAAATCAAGTGAAGAATTACTTGACACAAAACTTTGGAAACATTCCTGAACTTGCAGTTAATACTCCTGAGTATATCAGAAGCAACAGAACTGAAAGCTATTCATCGCAAGGAACAACTTATTCAATTAACAAAAGATACGAACTATAATGGCAGCAACTAATATAACCTTTGACGATAAAATTTTAGGACAAGCAAATGCTTTACCTGAAAATAAGAAATTGACATTCACAAATGCGAATGAAATAAAGACAGTTGTAAATAATAACGCAACCGAATTGACTTCAACGCAAAGTAATGTTGCCACAAATACAAGCGGAATAGCTACTAATGTAACTAACATTGCTACGAATGTAACTAATATAGCTACTAATGTATCTAATATCTCTACAAATACAAGCGGAGTTGCTGCTAATTTGTCAAGCATTGGCACAAATACAAGTAACATTGCAACTAATGTAACTGACATAGAAACCAACACTTCAGGCATAGCTACAAATGTTACAGATATTACGACAAATAGAAATGACATTGCAACGAATGTTTCTGACATTTCTACGAACACAAGCAACATTGCTACCAATACTTCAGGCATTGCTACAAATGTTACTGCCATAGATGCAAACGCTTCAGCATTAGCAGGGAAAGCAGATTTGACAGGAGCAGTTTTTACAGGTTCGGTTACTTCTCCTGATTTTATCGGTGATTTAAATGGAGCGGTTAGATTTGAAGCAAAGAATGCAAGTGGTTCAACTTTGTTAAAGGGAAAGGTTGTATCAATTACAGGAGTTAGCGGCAATGAAACTTTAGTTGATTTAGCAGATGCTGACGATGTAGCGGCAAGACCTGCTTTCGGATTAGTTTTCGCAGACGCAAATAATAACGCAGCTTGTGAAGTTGTAACCTTTGGTAATCTATCAGGATTAAATACATCAGCATTTAGCGAAGGAGATACTTTGTATGTTAGTACTGTTGCAGGCGAATTAACTTCAACTCCCCCAACAGGTGAGGCATCCGATATTCAAAATGTTGGAAAGGTAATCCGAAGTCACGCAAGTGCAGGTATTGTAAAAGTAATTGGAGCAGGTAGAGCAAATGCAACACCTAATCTAAATTCTGCAAAGATGTTTTTAGGAAATGCATCTAACCAATCAGCATCTGTTGCAATGAGCGGAGATGTTACAATTGATAACACAGGAGCAACAACAGTAGGAACGATTAACTCAGTTCCTGTTGCAACTATTACAGGAGATATAGCTACAAATGCAAGTAATATTTCTACAAACACAAGTGCAATTTCTACTAATGTAACAAATATTGGAACTAACACAAGCGGAGTTTCTACAAATGCAGGAAATATCTCAACAAACACTTCCAACATTGCTACAAATACGAGCAATATTTCAACTAATACAACTAATATTTCAACCAATACAAGTAATATTGCAACAAATGTTACGGCTATTAGTAATAGAATTGAGAAGAATGTAGGAGCAACATATACAACAAACGCAATAACCGCAGTAACACAAGCTGAGTATGATGCTTTGACACCTGTGGCAACGACAATTTATTTTATCATCTAATATGAAATTAGGAGCAAACGATGTAAGTGGGGTTAAGATTGGAGAAACTGATGTAAACAAGGTTTATCTTGGAAGCAATTTAGTTTGGGAAAATGGAACTCCATTTATCACTTCGTGGAACACAGGCAATACAGGAGTAAGTAACTCAGACCAAGTTAAGCTACCAATAATAGACGGCTCAGTAGTTGACTTTAGTATTAATTGGGGAGATGGCAATGAAGAAACAATTACAGAAATTCCTGTTGGTGGAGTAACTCACACCTACGATTCTGAAGGAACTTACACTATTACAATGCTTGGAAGTTGTGAAGGTTGGACATTCCAAAATGGAGGTGACCAAAAAAAGATACTTGACGTTAGTCAATGGGGAACTTTGTTTGAGGCAATTACAAATGATGGTGCATTTAAGAATTGTACGAATATGGATATTTCGGCAACTGATGGTGTTAAGTTTACTACTTTTTACGAAATGTTTCATACACAAACATTAAGCACTGCAATGGTTGGAAATACAGGAATTGAATTGTTTGATGTTTCAGAATGCACAAGTTTTTACAGAGGATTTAGAGGTCGTAGTGGACTTGCTGATAGGGATTTTAGTTCGTGGGATACGTCAAGTGTAACAAATATGGAACAGATGTTTTATTTTTGTTATGCATTGCAAAATCCATCATTTAATAATTGGGATGTATCTAATGTAACTAACCTTGGTTATTTTATTGCAGGAGTATACAATGTAAGTCTTTTAAACACGCCTACTTTTTTAAATTGGGATACATCAAGTTGCACTACTTTTAACAGAATGTTTTACCGACAAAGGTTTTTTCAAGGAGATATTGACCATTTTAAGACAACTTTACTTACAACTTCAACTTCTTTTAGCAGTATGTTTGAACTCAACTTGAGTAACTTTAATCCTAACTTTGTGTATAACCCTGCGGTTGATTCCGATGTTTGGAACACATCTAATGCAACTCACTTTGTAAATACTTTTAGGGATTGTAGAGCAATGAACGGAGGGTTTCTTGAAACTTGGGATGTTTCAAGTGCAGTAAGTTTTCAAAATATGTTTTACTTTTGTCGTCAACTTACAGATGCAGATTTTAGCGGTTGGGATATTACAAGTTTAACAACTGCTCAAAATATGTTTTTATATGGCTCTCTTACAACTGCAATATACGATGCTTTATTAATCGGTTGGGCTGCGCAAAATGTAAATAGTAACGTATTGTTTCACGCAGGATTTACGACATATACATTAGGAGGAGAGGCAGAAGCTGCAAGGGATACATTAACTGACACCTACAATTGGACTATTACAGATAACGGAGGAGTATAAATAAAAAAACTATGGCAAAATCAATAATAAAACCAACCAACAAAACTTGGTACTTAGCAAGTTCAAGCGATAGGACTATAATCCATTGCGGATTCGTAGAGGAGAATCAAGTAGTAACAACAGGGCAACCAATTTTAGAAGAGTTTGCGACTGAGGAATTACTCAGAGCAAGAGTTGATTCTTTGAAAGGCGATGGATATTATCAAGATAATTTTTACATAGAAATATAATACATATGGAACAGTTTTTAGATTTGATAAACAAGCACGGATTTAGCACAGTAATAGTTGCAGCTTTGGCTTTTGGTTTTATTTTAAATTATAAAAAAATCACAGGGTGGATTGTAGCAACGATTCAGGCAGCGGCAATTGTAAGAAATCACGAAGCAACGATTCAAGAACTCAAGGAAGAAATTGCAGTTTTACGACAAAAGTTAGAGGAGTACAACGATATCTTAATGAAGCAAACAGAAACTATTGCAAGGTTGGAAGAAAGAATTGTATTGACTGCAAAGAAAAGAGTAAACAAAAGAAAGCAAAATGAAGATTAAAGAGTATTTTGACATCAAGGAATTAGTTGATGAAAATGTTTACAATCGTTATGGTGAAGGTGCTTGGAAATTCTTTGACGATAAACTGCTTGAATGTTTGGTTATCATTCGTGAGCATTTCGGCAATCCAATTACAATTAACAATTGGGCATTTGGAAGTACATTTAGCCAAAGAGGATTGCGGCACAATCAAAGTCCTATGGTAAAGAATAAAAAAAGCATCTATTTGTCTGCTCATATGATGGGGAAAGCATTTGATTTTAATATTGAAGGGGTAACACCAAATGATGTGAGAGAGTGGATTAAAACGCATCCTGATAAGTTTCCTTGTAAGGTAAGATTAGAACGCAATCTTAAAGGCAGTCCGATAAATTGGGTTCACTTAGACGTCTACCAAGATGCAAAGAATCCAAAGGTTTATTTATTTGATGTTTAACTATGGAAAAGAAATTTAAAAATACGAAACTTGGAAAATTTTTGGCAGATACTGCTCCTCATATACTTAGTGTCGCAGGTGATTTATTACCTGACGCAGGGGTTTTGGGAATGGTTAAAAATCTTATTGACAAAGACGAATCAATTAGTCCTGAAGATAAAAAAGTGGCTTTACAAAAAACTCAAGAAATGTATGACCTTGAAATAAAAGACAGAGATTCTGCACGAAGCAGAGAGGTTGAAGTAAAGAAAACAGGAAGCAAGGACATTATGATGATGCTGACAGGTATTGTTGGTTTAGTTTCTTTTCTATTTATTATATACGCAGTAGTTTACGAAGAAGGGGTTTTGCATAATGAACTCTTTGTACACCTTATGGGTATGGTTGAGGGGGTTGTAATATCCAACATCTTTGCATATTACTATGGTTCATCGGCAGAAAAATAAATTTGCGATTTTAAAATATTAGGATTAGCTTTGCTGAATCTTGTTCATAATTTATTATTTTTTTAGGAAAACCCTTGCAACCTTGTAGGGGTTTTTTTATGCTTAAATTTTTATTTTTTTGATTCATTTATTATTTGTATATTTGTCCAAAATATAAGATATGAAGATAAAAGATTTACAAGAAGGGGTTAACATTCACAAAGGATGTAACCTACCAAACTATGATGATAGCTATACAGTTGTATGGGAGTTGAACAGAAACGTCTTAACCAATTGGATTTCAAGGATGCGATTCACAGGCGAAGAAGAATGTTATTTAAGCGTAACATTAAACGAACAACGACAAGTTGTAATTCCTTCCATAGAACAATCAAGAAACAATTACATTAACGGCAAAGCAGAAATGTTGAGCAGTTGGAATACTAATAATTAATATAATAATTAATAAATAAACAAGATGAATACAGAAAAATTAATGAAATCCATAACCATTCAACAAAATGCGTTAAAGGTATTAAATTCTACTTTGTTAGATTCAGAATGGGTTGATGACGATAATTTAGAAATTTGGAAAAAATTAAATGCTTCAATTAAATCTCTTCAGGAAGCAAAAGTTATTATTCACGAAAACAAAAAAAAGTAAGATGAACCGAGAAAAATTAATTGAATTGTACAAGCACTACGAATTAACAAGTAGTGATATTTTTAAACATCAACACTTCACAATTATCACAAGAAGTGGCATTGATAAAATCCAAGCCAAAGAAAAAATATTTATTGACTATGAAGTCATAAAATGTGAAACCAACTTTGCAGTTGTAAAAGCCAACGCATCAAAAGATGGTGCAAAGATTCAGACCTTTGGTAGTGCATTGAAAGGTGATAGCTTTAAAGATTCAAATACCAATTCTTGGTATGTTATGGAAATGGCTGAGAAGCGTTCAATGAGCAGAGCAGTTCTAAAGCTGACAGGCTTCTATGAATTAGGAGTATTTGGCGAAGATGAATCAGAAGATTTTAAACGAAAATAAGATGGCAAAAGAATTTTACGTTAGGTTTAGCGAAGATGAATATATGTCTATACCTGTTCCATTTCGGTCAAGAGCAACATTCGTGGATAACGATTATGATAGCTATAAGGATGACGAAAGGTTTAAAGCCTTGTACAAGGTCTATAAAAAAGCCAAAAGGCAGTTAGAAGATTACAAATTTGATTTAAGAAATGGGATTTAAAGAATATATTACAGAGTATTACGGAAGTTCAGATGACGTTATGTTTGCTGATGAACTTGATGATGCCATAATAGGGTTTGATCCAAATTTGTGGAAGGTAGTTTATAGCAGAACTAAGTGTATAGACATCTGCATTAAGGATGGTATGAGCGAAGATGAGGCTATTGAGTACCTTGATTTCAATACCTTTGGTGGATATGTCGGAGAAAAAACTCCTGTATGGGTTGACGATTACAAATTTGATTTAAGAAATGGATGAAATTTTATCAGAAATCTATGAGATAGTCGAGGCTTATCAGTCAGGGCAATATAAAGACCTATATGAAGGTCATAGAAAGTTATCTTGCAATATGTTGTTTTTAGCAAGGGAGCAGGTAGAAGCCAACCAAAGGCACAACGCAGCATATTATAATTCTAAGGAGAAAACAAACGCAGGAAAAGAACGTGAAGCTGACAAGTTAGTTCCTGAACTTTACCTGTGTCGCAAGATAATGGATGCCGCCAAAGGAGTATCTATTGCTATGTCCATTGAATTAAAAATGAATTGATACTTGTAATTGAAAAAGTATTTGTATATTTGAAAAAAAATATAAAGTTATGACAGGACAAGAATTGAACAACCTACGATTGAAAGCTGAACTAATGCTTGACAAAGCAAACGAACTTATAAGGTTTTGCGATATGGTAGAGAACAGAAAATCAGTATTAAGAAAGCATTTCAATTTGCTTGACGAAAAAAACATTGCTAAATACAATCACGCAATTAATAGAAAGCAGGTTTTGATAAATTCACTTAAAATGGATTTGCAATGTATAAATTA
>Ga0196903_1000035_pt1 | contig 22905 bp, 23 predicted proteins | sample CB_VirMetaG_2_FD_169097 | JGI IMG/M metagenome (GOLD analysis project Ga0196903, IMG submission 169097) | Freshwater to marine saline gradient viral communities from Chesapeake Bay - CB_1504_2 Viral MetaG (v3) (version 3) | ecosystem: Environmental > Aquatic > Marine > Coastal | place: USA... | reverse complement strand
AATATGCACCACCCGCACCCCCACCAGCACCCGTATAATTGACGTTATTAGCACTGTCACAACCACCCGCACCACCGCCACCGATAACGAGCAAATCAACAACACCACTATTAGCAACAACCAGCGAACCAGAAGACGTAAACGTCCTGACCTCATACGTCACACCACCATCCGTGTATGTAGTACGAGTGCCACCGCTAGAAATCTGTGCGAACCTACCCGCTGTAGGGATTGTTGATCCTGCACCGAGAGCGGTTGAAAGTTTAGAGATAGTCATTTAGTTAAACTCCTAAATTAGGGTACATGACGTTAATCATTTCGTCCGTAAACCCAAGAGACTTAGCATGCTCAATAGCATCCGTTTTCGCTTGCGCCTCAGCCGATAACACGGCAGCATGCTCGGCTTCAGCAGCGAGGGCAGCAGCAATGTCTGCCTCACGTTGTGCCTGTTCCTCAGGGGTGAAGTCACGTTCGATACGTTCCCCTGTTGCGGCGTTTACGATTAGTATTTTTTCAGTCATGTCATGCTCCGTTTGCATAGCCGTAAACGCGGATAGTGCCTGTCATATTTCCAGTAGACAACGATAATGTAAAGCCATCAAAGGCTGTAGTCGCGCCATAAGTTCCGCTTCCTGTTCTATACATTCCGAGGATTCCCACGGCCAAAGATCCCGCAATGTATGCATTGGATGTGAACTTGGTTTCTTGCGGGTTGAACAAGTCCATTGTGAAGGATGTGGTTTCAATTCCTGTTTGGATAATTTCGTGCAAAGTGACGAGGTTTGCTTCGGTTGTAGTAACTGCGCCTTGGTTGACTCCGCGCATGTAATACAACGCCCCAGAGTTATCAGTGCCGGATGCTCTATATCTAAAGTTTAGCAGCGCTTGGACTGAATTGGTGGAAAACATCATTATTTTGTAATTTTCGTAATCACTCGTAAACACGTTATCCAGCGACACACTCGACACGGCACTAAACGTGGTCGTGTTGATATGCACTAAACCACCAGCAGTTTCTAGGTCACCTTTAGTAGCAAAATTTCCGCCAAGAACGGACAATGAATTCATAGCCATTATGAAATCTCCGACAAGAACGCAGTAAAGTTACAAGTATTCGCAGACGAAGACACACGCACAAACTTCGCGGCATCCAACGTCACACCCAACGTCAAAGCCACCGTGTCATTACCAGCAATAGCAGCATCATAAACAAGCCACTCGCTCGCACCCGGTGTACCAGCGGTCGTATCCAAACCAATCCGCACCGTGATAGCAGAGGATGACTGGTTAGTGATAACGAGGGAAGAGATCACTGCCTCAGTAGCAGCGGGTGTCGTGTACAAAGTAGCGTACGTCCCTGTACTCGCTGTGCCTTGTACCTGTGCGTATTTGTATGCTGTTGCCATGTCATGCTCCAATCAGAAAGAACGGGTTTAATCCTACCTCAATACCATTAATAGTACCGCTAAAGGTAGCACCATTAATGGAAACATCAGTAAGAGTCTTATTAGTTAAATTTTGAGTATCAGTAGTTCCCACCACGCTACCAGTCACACTATGCACATTTGAGGCTGAATTAACGTGCAAGTTAGCCTCGTCAGCGTCCGTGGCAGTAAAAATGTGCTCCAGTTCAGCACCAATTTGGTGAGGAGTTACAGTTGTTTGGTCAGCCCCACGACCATTAACAAGCCCATTATCAAACACAGTCAAAACATTTCCGGCACGAGAAGAACAAAGAATCTTCTCTTCGACAACCTTACCACGATCAACAACCACATAGAACGGTCCAGAAGAACCTGTAGGGTAGTTAGAAAGATCACCACACTCAATAGTGAGAGCCGCTGTAGACCCGTTCAAAACAGCAGTTAAAACAGCGAGTTTAGCATTACCAGCATATGAACGTCTCATTTACACCACTTCCTCAAGAGTAATCAAAAACGTGCCCTGCCAACCATTACCAGTAGTAGACAGACGTTCAGGTTGCCACACAAAATCACGGGCAAGAACCTGATACGACTGACCTGACTCTTGATACTGGAAGACAGTTCCGTTTTGAATCAAACCCAGTAACGCATTTTTATCGTTTAACGAGTTCCTAGATTCTACCATTCCGTTGATTTCAACTTCGTCAGCGATTAAAACAGGGACATCCCAACGTGATGCTTGACCTTTAACAGGGAAGGCGCGTAACTCCCAGCGGGTAGGGATAGGTCCTTTAGTATTATCAATAGGGCAGCGAATAATGACATAACGGACGTTGATTCTGGAGAACTTAGTGCCATAAAGGTTAATGTTGTCGCTACGAATACTGTTAGGACTTACCTGTATACGGGCATAACGGGCATACAAACTAGCGTCATACGACAAATCAAGATACAAAAACCCCTGACAATTAGGAACCCACTTAGCCTGCATATACAAAGAAGCCTTCAAATCCTCAACACTAAACGACATCGAACCCTGCGTAAGCCAACCAGCAGGAACACGATCAACACCCTCAAAATAAACACCAGAACCCTCAACAGAAAACACGCGCTTATCCAACCAAGTAACACACGAAGTAACATTCGCTGCCGCTTCACCCCAAGCAGCAATATCGTTAGCGTAAGCAGGAGTTAAATTAGTAGTAGTAAACGTAGTCAAATCTAAACGACCCAAACCCGGAACCGGACTCGTAGGAAAAACGTTAACCGTGTCACTATTCACAGGAACATAACCGGGGTTCATAGAAGAAACCCCATACCACATGAAACGATCCTGAGCCTCAAAACAACGAACAGGTTCATCAGTAGGAATAATCGCACCAAGAAGAAGATCACCATTAGCATCAGGTTGCGCCATACGCACACCCTTATTAGTACCAATAAAAATAAAACCAAGATACTCGCTAATCGTGTAACCAATCTCCCCATCAGGAAGTTGAGCAGCAACAATCGCTGGATTCAAACCAGTAGCATCATCTTTAATAGTTACCTTATGAACAACCCACTTATCTCCCTTACCACCAAGAAGATAAATAGCATTAGGACCCTCACACGCAGACTCCCACCTAAAAGAAGGATCAGGGTTAGTGTAAATAGTTTCAATCTGATTATCAGTCTTAATCCACTTCAACACGTTAGCGTGACCAACAAGAAGATAATCTTTCTCCCACTCAATCATGTTAGCGCCAGTTAATACAACGTTGTAATAACGCGCTGCCGTATCAGCAGGCCCATCAAGACGATAAATGTACCCATTATCATTCAACCCCATAATCGCATCACCACGATCAGCAATATCAATAATAGGATCAGGGCCAAGAGCAACACTCGCAGTCATAGTCCCAAAATCAGAATACCAATAAGTGTAATTACCATTAACAACAACAAGATAACCATCATGCAAAGTCAACCAAGACTTACCACTAAGCGTTTGCAACTTAGTAGTCTCAGGGAGCAAACTAAAACGCCAACTTGTCCACGGATCAATACCAAACGAATCCTCGTAACGAGACTGAATAGCGTTATCACGATCCAAGTTAGACTGACCAGCGCCAGAACTCCAATCAGAAACTTGCTGCCTCCAAATGTTTTGAGGAAGCAACAACAAGTCACGATTGTCAGCAGTGTTACGTTGTTGCAAAACATCAATAGACCTTTGCGAATAAGCCTTAGACGCAGTATCAATAGGATAAATATGACCATTAATAGCAACCATAGAACCACCAAGGTTTGCTAAAGCACTACTACCAGCCTCGCTACCACCGCCGTAAAATGGTTCATCAAAAGGTTGAGTTATTTGTGTAGGCACTAAACTCCCCTATAGATAGGGATGCGAGTAACAAGCCTAGACATTTCCTCTTGAACACGAGACTTATACATACGCTGCAACTGATTAGCAATAGAACTATTAGAAGTAACAGGAACCTCATCAGGACGACGAGAATCACCCTGAGAACTAATCTGTGTACGGCGAGACTCAGTAGTCAACAACAACTCAACCGATGCACCCAAAGCAGGAATATCCAACATAGAATCAGACAACCCAAGATTAACAACAGGATCATCAGCAAGACTCGTAGCCTGACTAAACGGAGCCTTATAAGTAAACTCAATCTTAGTACCAGAAGGAATAGACAACAACAAACGAACCACATTCTGTTCAGTACTGTACTGCCAACGGTAATGTCGAGGAGCAAGATTACTCCACACATCAGTAGTACCGGGCCAACGCCAACGCACACGAAGAATGTTAATCATATCCGCTGCCTCAACAGGAACCTCATACGTTTGATAAGTAGGATCAACCTCAGCAACCCAAGTACCAATCTTGTACAACCCAGCCTCAGGAGAAGACATAGAACGCAACTGGTCATTGATAGCGTTAAACGCATACCAGTCAGTCATACGAGGACGCACATACACCATGTCCCCAGCAGCAACAGAGTTTCGAGGTGAGTTATCGTAACCCGGAATAACAAACACCGTGTTATCCGTAGAATAAACACCCTTAACAAACCACACGTTCAAACCACTAGAAAGCAACATGCCCTTCTGAATACCATCAACACCAAGTTCAAGTTGAATACTTGTTTGACCCGCTGACGCTGAAACCTGAGCAAGGTTCACATTCTCAGTCATAGACCCATACACGCGCCTACGAACATCCGCAACAAGATCAGCAACAGTAGTCACTACATACCTCCAAGGAAAAATGATGGACTAAAATCTGTTTCTCCAGACAAAGGTGATCCATTAACAAGAACCGCTGTTGCGTTGACTGTTCCGTTAATATCTAATTTGTATGCGGGGCTGCTCGTACCTATACCAACATTGCCGCTAGGCATAATACGCATTTTCTCATCAGCAGGAACCCAGTTTGCTGCATCAGTATTTAAGTCAACATAGAAAACAAGAGGCCCGTTACCGTTAGGACTCTGCCGCAATTGACCAATTGCAGCCTTCCGATACGTTGGATCAGAGCCGAAATCAATGCCAGCGATACCAAGATTAGCGTTGTTGTTTTGTACTGAGATACCAGCAAATCCTGTTGAGTCAACATCTGTAACATGCAGCCGTTCAGACGGACTACTTGTACCTATACCAACATTGCCAGCAGCATTCACAACAAACGGTGTCGCATCAGGGTTAGTCGAATCCTCTACCACCAACGCGTTACCTGTACCCGTTTGCGTCACAAGCAAAGCGGGGGTCGTGGTGTTGGCATTAACAACAGTAGAACCAGTGACAGTTCCACCAGTAGTAGCCAAAGCACCAACGTCACTAGCAGTCAAAGTAATAGAAGTACCAGTTTTACCATTAACCGTAGTCGGGTCACCCTGAGGTCCCTGTGGACCTGTAGCACCAGTAGCCCCAGTCGCACCTGTCGCACCAGTAGCACCCGTATCGCCAGTATCACCCTTTAACCCTTGAATCCCTTGAATACCTTGGATACCTTGATCGCCCTGAGGACCCGTGTTACCAATAGGACCTTGAGGTCCCGTAGGTCCAGTATCACCAGTTAAACCAGTTTCACCTTGAATACCCTGAATCCCCTGAATACCCTGAATACCCTGATCGCCTTGAGGACCTTGGAACGTACCAGCATCAATCCACGAACCACCATTCCAAACATACAAATGCCCATCCTCATCAACAATCCAAGCATCACCCGGATAATTACCAAGAGCAGGCAAAGCAGCAACAGTCGCTTTAGTTCCCTTAACATTAATCGAATCACCCTGAGGACCCTCAGGACCCGTATCACCCTGAGGACCCTGCACACCAGCAGGACCCGTAGGACCCTCAGCACCAGTAGGACCCTGCGCCCCAGTAAGACCAGTATCACCCTGAACACCCTGAACACCCTGCACACCCTGCGGTCCAACAGGACCCTGAGGACCAGCAGGCAATCCCTCTACAGCAGAATTAAGAGTATTAATCGCCTCAATAATAAGATTAGTATCATCAGCAGGAGCACCATCACCCGGATTCTTATTCGGGGTAGGCAGCGTCAAATCAGCCATCAATAACTCCTAATCAAACTGTGAATCGTAGGTTTCAGGATACACGTTATCCGTATAAACATTACGCCAAGTGTACCCTGCCGCTGTCAACGACTCATACTCAAAGGAATCAACATCAGTACGATAATCAGTTCCCCCAAGAATAAACGTGTGGACATCATCGTTTTGAATATCATCATTCTCAAAAGTAGCACGTTCAGCGACACTCCCATCCGTATAAATAATCACACTATTCTGTGCAGGAGGAGGCAAAATAAAAGACCACAACGGGCTAATACCCTGACCCTGAATAGTACGAGGACCATAAGTACCACGCCCCAACAACTGCACCTGAATAGTCACTACTTCTTCTTCCTCCGAACAGCAGAATTATCAACAAGATTAGGATACGGACGACCAGCAGCCTTAGCCCTCCGCTTAGCAGCAGCCTTCTGACTCGCTGTCAAAGGCGTAGACTTTTTTTTAGGATTAGGCTTATCCCAAAACTGTTTAGGCATACTTACCCGGTTTAGTATCCGTAGGCTTCTTAACCTCCGACTTACCACCCGACTTACCCAAAATCATAGGAGCAGCGACCTTCTTATCATTAGGTGTAGAACACCCACACTTATAACACATCTACTTACCCCTTCCATGAGGCTTACTTGAATGATACTTACGACTAGCAGCAACACCCTGCTTAACAGTCTTAGCACCAGCCTTCTTCGTCAAATTAATTTTATCCCACTTCTTACCCTTGTTACCCGCATGATCAACAACAACACGACCACCAACCTTCTTAACCGTGTGCTTAACCCCAGTGATCTTCACAGACTTCTTCTTCACTTTAGGTTTACCTTTCTCATACGACTTAGTAACAAAAGTCTCACCAAGAGAAGCCATTAACAATCCCACGCTCTCAACGACTTATTAATACGACTATTAGGATTCTTCGCTGTCTTAGCCGAAGTATTCTTCTTCTTCATACCCTCCATACGGGCACAAAACGACTTCCTACGAGCAGCGGATTTAGGTGACTTCTTAGCAGCGGCCTTCTTCACCGGAGGTTTCAATTTGCCACCAGTAGCCTTGTTATAAGACGCACGACCTTTAGCGTTCAAGCCCCCCTTAGGGTTCTTACCCGCTTTCCGCTGCCACGCAGGAGTAGCCATTTACTTAGTCTTTACAAACTTTTTAGTTTTACCGTTCCAACGATACGTTTCAATATTGTTAGGAGGACCAAAACGATACAAAGAACCATCCTTAGGATTTTTAACACCAACCGTCGCCGGACCAACCATTCCAGCAGAAGGTTTCTTTACGCCACCATACTGAGTAAACGGTTTCTTAGGCGCGGCTTTCTTAACACCACCAGCCGATTTAATTCTTTTCCAAGTAGCGGTCTTAGCGTCATACATGTTATACGCCTTACCCTTAGCACCAAGACGAACAGTTCCATCTTTAACACCAGCATTTTGCTTAGCGCGTTGAGCCATAGTCCCAGACGGTTTACCAGCAGTAACACCAGTACGCTTAGCACCCGACAAGCGATCTGCACTTGTTCTTGTGGTACTTGTCTTTCTTGCTGTTGCAATTCTTTTATTTCTCGCTGCTGCTTTCTTCGCTGCTGCTGCTGCTTTCTTCGCTGCTGCTGCGCGAGCCATACTATCTGCTGTAGCCATTTTCAAACCTTCCTAAATTTTATAAGAGGATTCCCCTCCCCCCAATCTTAAATCAGGAGGAGGGGCTACTCATTAAGCCAATGTTGCTTGAGTATTAATGTGAAGAAGTGCTTCTGAACGGAACACTGAGTAACCAACAAGGTGGTACCAGCCAACCGAAGCAAAACGCTTCAACTTATCAACAACAGGAGCAACAACAGTTCCGGGCTGAGGACCGAAACCGGGAGCCGTGCTGTACGCCTTAGCAAGAGCCTCAGCACCCATCAGGTAACCGCGACCTTGATTCGTAAGGTGGTTGTTAACAACGAGACGAACGCCTTCGTAAGTTCCAACCTCACCCATGAACACGCTGTTACCAGCAGTACCCATACCACCTGCATAACCAACCATCCAACGGAAGCCGGTATCGGTAGTATCAGACATCAACTGCTGAGCCTGATATGGGCTAATGACAGCAACATAGTTGCCACCACGCAACGGACGAACATTGTTCGACCGAAGAATAGCAACACCATCACGAAGAGCATCGCCACTAAGAGGAGCAGCAGCGTCACCAATAGAACCAACGCTTCCGGTGGTAGCGTCATCATAAGTAATAGATGTTACGTCTAGTGCAACACGAGCCAACGTATCAACAGAAAGACCGGCGTTGTAACCAACACGCTCTGCGATAAGTGGGTCCATAGCGATCATTGAAGTTCCACGGATAAGAGCGGTGTTTGTAACAGCCGTTCCATATTCGCGCATTGCAATCGTAAGAGCCTTGGATGACAAGGTTACGGAGTCAACATCAATGTTTTCCAGCAACGGAGTGGTTTGCTCAGAAATGTCATCCACGAATGAAAAACGAACTGAACCGCCACGGTGCGTGGTGTTAGAAGCCCGAACTGTAGCGAATTGATCGAAGATCAGTTCAGGGCGAAGTGACGGATAGACCGCAAGGTCATACGCCTTAGTAACGAACTGGCTACCAAGCGTAATGTCTACGATAGGTGCTGGAGCGTTAATGGATAGTGGACCCGCTGCGGTGACAATCTCACCGGGCGAATACATCGGACTGGTGGCTGGACCGTTCTGGTTCGAGCCGGGTGTACCTGTACCTGCTGGCATTTTAACTTCCTTTACTGGTCAATGTTTGTTGGAATACCGAACTGTCGAGCAACATCCAACATGGCTTCCATCCCGCCTTCTTCCATCGCTGACTCAAGTTGAGCAAGAGCCGCTTCCTCTGAAAGTCCCTCATACGCGACTCCAGATGATGCAGACATAACTCGTTGTTGAGCAGCAGCAACATTATCAATGACAGAATCATCTTCCTGCCCCTGTGATGTTAAGAAACCGGATTCTAAAGCAGCCTGACGAATAGCCTCCGCTGTCATATCCCCCTCATAACCCTTAACAAAATAATTCATCTTCGGGTCATTCATTGGAAGTCCAGCCTTAGCAAAAGCCAGTTCACGTTTCAAATCAGCCAATTCCTTTTCCAATTGTTTCTTACCATTAGCAGCGCGACGAAGACTTTTAATGTCTCCATTATCACCAACAGCATCAACTTCATTGGAATCAAAATCTTCTTCATAATCGGACATTGCTCTTCCCTTCCTTAAACTCGCATGAATGGGAGATTCATACGGAGGTTGTGTGTTTTTGAGACAGGTTTGTCTCAAGATATGGTTTAGCCAAAATACTCATATAAGACAGGCCAACGTCTCAATGGAAAAAACCTTAACTACTAGCACACCCACTTTTCAGAAGGGCCAATATAAGGTACTGTTCATAGTATAGACACAAAGAAGCATTTATGTTGCTTTAGGGTTAGCGTGTCGCTGCGGAACCTAAACCACCAACACCTTGTGTGTTAGAAGTAAATCCCCCACCTTGTTGGAACTGACCAGCACGACCCTTTTGAACACGCTCAATAGCCTTCTGGCTTTGCTGATCATTCATCAAGTTTCCAGAAATTAATTGCTCCTGTGAAACAACATCTCCACGCCCTTGCATGAAACCTCGTTGTCTAGCGGTTTGAGCGAAACCTTGACGAGCCTCTTGTTGAGTAATACCAGCCTCGTTAAGTCTTTCAGCCATACCAGAAGCAATAGAGAAGTCTTGCATTTGGGCTTCAGCACCAATTTGAGCAGACGCATACTGTTTATTAAGTAACGGTAGTGCTTTCTCAGGATCAAGGAAGTATGCTGTTAAACCTCCACTTTCAATACCGTAGTAGTCGCGGAAAGTGTCGCGTACTTCTTGGCTTGCTTGGAACGCTCCGGCTGCTGCCATAGTGACACGGTTCTCTAGTTCTTGTGCAGATACTTCGTTGGTTATAAGATTAGTGATAGTGTCTGTGCCAAGCATCCCAGCAGGCAAACCATAAGCACGTTCCAATCCAGCAGCATTACGCTCAAAATCAATATACGCTGCCTCGCTAATAGCCCTCTTCTTCGCAGACAAAGCAGCCATAGCAGGAAAACGATCCTTATACTCCTGAGTGTCTCGAATCTGAGCAATAACAGCGTCACCATCAAGACCACTTTTTACATACGATTCAATCTTTCCCATGAGAGAAGAAAGACCATAAGTATCCATCAAGCCACGTAAAGTAGCCACAACGTTGTTTACACGCCTTGTCTCCGCTAAATTAGCCTGATCTATAAAAAACTGATTAGGATCAACAGCAACCTTTTCTACCTCTTTTTTAGGAGGTTTATTTGCCGCAGCAGCATTCTTAGCCTGCGTTTCTTCCCACAATTTCCAATAAGGGTCTTGTCTAACATTGCTACCAATAAAAGCAGCATTAGGATCTACGTTAGCAAACGGATTATTATAAGCCGCGTTTACTTGCTCTTGAGTTAATTCCATTACTAGCCCACCAATCCAAACATTTCCATAACCCTACTAGCCGTACTAGCAACTTGATTCTGAGCCTTATTCGTATTCATCCAACGAGGATCATTACGCAGCGACTGTTGAAACTCCCACAAACTTTTAGGCTTAAAATTACCTTTATCATCAACACCCGTCAAAGCACCACGAATATACTGATCATTCAAATCAATACTCTGAGGATCAATCTCTAACTCAGTACCCATCGTGTACAAATAACTACTAGCAAGATCACGAACATTCTGACCAGCAAGAATCTTATCGCTGTAAGAAGGCCAAAAACTAGCAGCCTGCTCACGAATATCCAACTCAACATCTTCCTTATTAGTCAACCCCATAACAATACTTCTAGCCTGACTCTGAAAATAATCATCAGAAAATTTCAAACCATTCGCTGAAGCAGTATTACGCAACTGCATAGCATACGTCCTAATATCACCCTTAGGCTCATCCATAGAAGCAGGAGTATCCTGAGCATACTTACCAATAGCATCAATAAGTTTGAACTCGCGCTCAGGCTGATCCCAACCATCATTAACCCTTTGCTGAGCCAACTCATTTAACTTAGCCTCATCCAAAGGACCAATACCCATAGACAAAGCCTGACGTTTAATTACTTCCTTAGACTCATCAAGAGAAGCAGCATAAGCAGCAGGATCAGTTTTCTGTAACTTAAAAGCAGCACGAGCATACTGATTATTTTCCTGCCACCATGTCGAACCCATAATTTTGTTTTGAAAATTGTTCAAACCCTGCTGTCCAGCCTCAGGTTCAAAGAAACCCTTACGAGAACTCTCTTCAAAAATTTGCTTCAACTCATCATTACTATCAATGATCTTAGTAATCCATTGAAGATCAGGACTCAAAGAACTAACATCAAGTTGATCCTGATCAGGAACACCATCATAGTTAACGTCAGTAATACCAGAAGCCTTAGCGGTCCTTTTATTCTCCCGCTGGTTAGCAGTAAGTTTCTTATTAGGAACCTTAGTTAAGTTTTTAATACCCTGATCTTTAGTCTCTTCAGCCATAATCCCTATCCCAACATACTTAGAAACGATTGCAAACCAGTAGTAGAAAGTTGTGTCTCAGCATACTGCTCATCACTCTTAGCATATTCCTTAGCAAACTGTTGAGTAGAAACCCCACCCTCAGATGTGCCCTTATTAGAAACAGTTTGAGAAGCAGGATTAGCAGAACCAGAAGAATCAGTAACCCTCCTACTAATAAGAGGATTCGCTTCCTCAGTAGCGTTCAACGCCTGCAAGAAAGTTTTATATTCTTTAGTCGAAGGTTTACGACCCAAATAACTACCAATAGCATTATCAATAAGAGCACGGGCACTAGAAGGATCAGTTAAATTAACATTCTCATCGTTATAAACAGTCCTAGTTGGACCCGAATATCCGCCACCCGCACCCGCGCCAGCAGGAGAACGAGCAGCCAACATTTCTGCCACATCCCAAGGACTGATCGGTTTACCTGTCGCATTAGAATAAACGCCAGCCTGATCAATCATCTGTTCCCAATAATATTGGTTATTTAATCCAGTAGGTTTTTTACCTGTTAATTTTTCAATAGCATTATCAAAACGCTTAATTTCTTGAGGGTTCATACTTACATAACGAGATTTAGCCTCATCAATAGTAAACATTCCATTAGATGCCCCCGGTTTTTGCAGCAAAGTAGGAACACCTTTAGTTAAATCATAATCAGGTCCAAGATAAACCATTCCATCTGTAGCGGAAGGTTGACCAAAAACACCACTAAGCCCCATAGATCCAGCCAACTGTTGAGCCTCAAGAGAGTTCTGAAACTGTCCTGTACTCGGACTCGGTTGCATTAAACTCATTGTCCAACTCCTTCTTCACTAGCCAACTGTTGCAAGTAAATATTACCCGGTGCTTGTGGATTACTATCTCCGCTTAAGTATAGGCTATCAATCTCAGCCCACCGCTCATCTTGATTACGCCACTTAGTACGCATAGCATCCCACCCAATTTTCCATTGCAAATTACTATCATGCTCAATACTGTGCCCAGACTGATCAAGAACAGCAATAAGATTTCGGCGCATACTCACATACTCATCCATTATCCCAAGCAAACCTTCTTTTTGCCCATTAATAAGAAGATTACGGAAATCATCATTATTAATAGCAGACTCCAAAACCCGCACAGCCGACTGAGTTTTAGAACCACCACGATCCTGAAAATCAACAATCCAACCCTCATAATCAGGATTAGACATCATGTTAGCAACCAAACGATCCTTAGCAGCCTTATACGGAGCAGCAGCCTTCAACTCGTAAGAACTCAAACCAGCCGACCGCAACTGCCCATCCAACTGATCAATAGCCTTACGATAAACAGTCCAACCAACAAGTTTCTGACGCTCAGCATTAGCCTCCTGAGGAGACTGCACCTCACGCCACTCACGATTAGTACCCGGAATTTTACCAACCTTCTGCCAGTTATAAGCACCCTGATCGTAATCTTCAGCAGCACGACGATTGTTAACAAGAATCCCAAGAACACTAAGATCCTTCTCCCCAACATTAGAAGAAACTTCCCGAATCAAAGGCTCCAAAGTTTTACTATCAGAAACAGCCTGAGGATTAGGATTAGCCCCACCAACATTCTTAGTAACCTTAGTAAGAGAAGCCTCAAGACCCCAATCACCAAACATATTATCCATATTCATGTTCGCTGTTAAAGGATTAGCAGCCTGCAACTGCTTATACACTTCCTGCAAAGCAGCCTGAGGAGTTTCAATTTTAGGACGAGTAAGAATAGGGAACGGAGTAAGAGGAGTAGGAACACCCTGATTACCCAGCAAACTAAACCAAAACGAGTTAGTTACACGCTTATTAATCTCTTCAGCATTAGGAGCATCATCACGCTCACCAGCCCTCCACCGCATATTTTGTGTGTGCATATGCAACGCATACTGGTAACCATACTGTTCAGATAACTCATCACGAGACTGCAAAAACTTTTGACCATAAGCAGGAATCAACTTATCCCAAGAAAACAATTTAGTTGAAGCACCCTGACCTTCACCAAAAATATAATCCTTAAACAAACCATAAAACTCGTTACCATTCTCTTCACCAAGAATAGACTTAATAGCCTGAGGAGTTTCAATAGGAAAAGCATTAGCCTTCATTAACTCACTAGCACTAACCTGAATCCAAGGAGTTGGGCGAGGAACAATACCAAACCCAGTCTCAGGCATCCACACATTCAAACCATCTTTAGGAATATTTAACAAATCTTCAGGACTTAAAATACCGCCAATAACAGGAAAATCAACATTATCCTGCAAACTCTTAGTCACCCAATCCATAGGCATAGGAAGAGTAAGATTCCCATTCTCATCCTCAATACCAAGACGACTAGGCATACGCCACAAATCAGCAATCATAGGAGCAAGCCAAGGTTCCTTAAACAACAACTTACCCGTCACCGTTGCACTATTTTGAGTAGCACTAATAAACGGGAAAATCCATTCCCCATACTTACCAAGATTAGTACGCCGCTCAATCGTGTACATCCACTCACGAGTATCCTTCAAAGCCTGCCTATGAGCCTGAGTTTGAATCCTATTCAATTCAGCAGCAGAAATCTTAAACGAATCATGCGCAATAGTCCCACCCTGCTCAGCATTAGAAGCACTACGAGCCTTACCCTTAAGCAACTTATCGCCTTGCCCACTATTAACAAGATGACGTTCAATAAGAATATTTCGCGCAACCTTATACTGCGTATTATAAAAACCACCACGAGTAATAGCGTCTTCAGGAATAGTACCCAAAGCCCTAAACATTTTGCTAGTAAACTTAGCCCAAATATTCATAACACCATCTGTACCCATTTGGACAACATTAGAACCTTGAATATATCCAAGAGTTCCACGCTGGTCTTCAGGAATTAACTTAAGCGCATCACCAACCATTTCAGGAGTAATCTTAGTTGTTTCAGTAGCAGTACCACGCAACTTTTCATTAGCCCTAGTTTCAAGCAAAGACAAAAACTCAGAACGATGCTGCATCTGCCCACGAACCTGCAAAGAAACTTCATCAAGATACACACGGGCCTGTTCTAAATCAGTAACAGTAACCCTTTGAACACCTGCCGCTGAACGCTCCATCTCAGCAAACTTTTTAACATCTTTACGTGCTGATACAGCAACCTTTTCTCCCGCTTGAGCAGCGCCAACATAAGCATCAGGAACAGTTTTAGCAACACTCTCTAAATTACCTTCACCCATTTGGCTTAACAAACGAATAAGAAAAGTATTACCTTCTTCAGTTGAAGTCATTTCTTTAAGAACCGCTTCACGATTCCATTTATTTTTAACAAGAGAACGTATAATCCAAGAAGAAGATGCTTCTTCAATAGCGTCAGCAAGCCCAGCAGTCCATTGCTTTTCTAAGCCCGGTTCAAATTTAACAGAACTATTAGGACGTATACTTACTTTTCTAAAAAACGAGTTCCAAATATCAGCCTTCAACGACAACGATTGAGTAACAGTTCCATCAGCCGACATAAGATCACGGTTAATCTGATCATACGGACCCGTAAACGCATCATCATAATATCCACCATCAGGCCCAAGTGACCTACCACTACCAATACGCTTCTGTCGCCCTGCCTGAGTACGATACATAGACATTGCTTTACTAGGGCTAGTAGCAAGATTTTCACGATCCATAACTACTTTAGATTGTGCAGCAATAAGTTCCGAAAGATTTTGCAACGTGCGCTCATCAAAAACATTATCAAACCCTTCTTCCATAATGTCTTGAGCAGTTTCGATAAGAGCCTCTAAAGAAGCATCATTGCTTTTTATTTGTTCATCTAAATCTGCAAGATTCTTTTTACGCCATGTCCCAAAAGCAGTGCCTTCAACAGCAGCATCAAACTTGTCAATGTTTGCAGCCACCGCTTCTCTAGCAGCCGTTAAACGATCAGAAGCAGACTGCGCCCCAGCCAAATAATCAGCCTCAGTCATTTTAGAAAGAGACTTATCAGGACGAGTAACAATATACATTTTTTCAATATCAGTAGCACCCAACTCAGGAACCGCTGTTTGCCAAAAATAATCATCAACAGCAGCATCATTTACTTCACGCAAATAAGGACTAAATTCAGAATCAGCAATTGCTTCCGTTGCTTTCTTACTTCTCTTACTTACTGTTGTTTTAACAATCTTATTACGAATACCAAAAGCAGTACCAGCAATAGGCCACGTTAAAGGAGCAAGGCTTGCAGAATAAGCCATAGCACGAACAGTACCTTCAAAAATATTACGTTGCGTATACGACAAACGCATCAATGTCGCTGGTCGCCAAAAGTTATTAAACAAATCATATGCGCCACCGGCTGCTTCACCTGCCATACTCATTTTTGCTTTAAGAGTTTGACCGTTATCTTTGGCGTAAGTTTGTTTAAGGATTTTTTCAAGTTCATGCCAGTTCTGCATGTACGTACCATTAGCAAGTTGCGAATCAAGGTATCCAACAGTTTGAATTGTTCCATCTTCAGGATCAACAAAATATCCTCTTTTGGAAATAAGTTCCAACTGGGCGGCACGTTTTTTATTAGCCTGATTCCAAATTTCTTCCAAACCATCTTTACCTAAACCATAAGCCGCTGCGTAATCATCTGCAATACGTCTTTCAATATCATCAAGAACTTGCTTGGCATCTATATTAGGGTTATTTAATGCTTCATAAAACTCACCAAAATATTTTTCTCTTGCTGCTTGCCCACCCACTTCTACTTCTTCAGTTTTAACACGTAAAGTTTTTTTACCAGCACCATCTTCAATAGTTTCAAAAACATTTTGCTTAGTTTTAGGATCTACAATATTTCGAGAAACTTTAACAGACTCTCCAGTAAACAACTCTGTACCAAGAGCAGCAGTAAACTCACGCTCAGAACCAACAGTAGCCGTACCCTTCAAACCAATATAACCATTAGGTGTTTCTGCACCCATCCAACGCCAAACACGAACATTCCTTTGTAATCTACTTGTTCCTTCAAACGCTGATTTACTAAACCATCCATCTTTCTCACGAATGATTTCACCATACTCATTTTTAGTAGTAACTTTCTTTGGAAGAATACTTGTACCTTCAGCAGAATACTGATACTTCGCTGTACGCCTACGCTCACGAGAACCCATAACCATACGACTGTAAGCGTTATTGTAAGCAGGGAGAAAGGTTCTACTTGTAGCAGCAGCATCAAACATATTAGTGTGCAACATTTGATCATAAACATCACCAGAACGAAACAATGATTCGACAATAGCGTCAGCACGATCTTGACGGTAGAAAGCACTCGTAGGATCTAAATAATCTATTTGCTTCCTACCAGAAGCAATATCATTTAACTCAGTTAACTCATCTAAATTTTGTTTCAATGTTTTTAACCGTTGAGTTAATAAACCATTAGAAGTTAAATCTTTTGTTGTAGGTTTTGCTATTCCTTCAATACCACGAATTTGCTCTTCAAGATTAGCAATGTTTTGTTTAGTGTTTTCAATTTCTTTAAGATAAGCGTCACCCGCTTCTTTAACCTTTTGAGGTTCAGTACCAAGTGACTTAAACGCTGCTTCTTCTCTACGATACCTAAAAATAATATCTGCATAACCAGCATCAAGCAAAGCAAGTTTTTGTGAAGCACCCGGAGTACCAATAGCCGACTGAAGAATAAGGTTAGAAACCGCTGGGCTATCTGACTTGTGAATAAGACTAGCGATAGTTGCTCTATCAGTTAAACCATTAAAACTAGGATCAAGAGATATTTCTTCAACAGACATTGTTCGTCTACCTTGATCATCAACTGTATGCCATTGATGAAGTGTCCTAGCCAAAGGATTTTTATAATCAGGAATAGGGTCTACTGCATTAAACGTAACAGGATCAATTAGTTGTTGAGGGCGGAAACTTGGATCAGAAGTGACACGGTTAATAATTCCTTCAGGCATTTCTTGTGCAAGATTACGTGCTTCACCCATTTTAATTATTTCTTCAACACGGGCATTACCACCAGTACCCATTTCTTCAACAGCGTCATCACCAAATGCCTTAAAAGCCTGAGCGGTTTTAACACTACCCGGTTTACCAAGCAAACCAAGGCGCATTACTTTAAGACCAACACCAGCACCAATAGCAGGATCAACGAACATTAAACCAGCATCAGTAATGCCAGACATCCATTGTTCAAACCCAGAAGAAAACGCTTTTTCGCGTTGTTCCGTGTCCATAATGTTGAAACCGTCTTTTTGCAAAGGGCTTGTGTCGGCAGCGAGCGCAGCAAGAATAAACGGTGCAGTAGCAGGGTTCATTAACAAAACATCTGATAAACGTCCTCCACCTTCACGGATACGTTTTGCTTCCGCAGCCACAGATGCGATAGCGATTTGTCCGGGTGAAGGAGCCATACCCGGTTCCATCTCGCCACTAAAAACTTGCCCAACATCTAAACCGCCAGAAAGTTCATCGTAAGACAAAGTGCGTACACCACCGGGTGCAGCAGAAATTAATCCACCAAGTCCAATGTTTAACAAGTCGTATCCACCAACGAGGTGTTTGAAGAAACCGTCAAATACTGATTCAACACCACTAAGATTTATTCCAAAGAAAGATAAATCTGCTTCGTCACGGTAATCAAAAATACGAGCCATCATACTTGTGCCCTTATCAATAAGGGACTGTTCGTTGTTTAGGCTAGCAGTATTTTCTTGAACGTATCCTTTAGGGTTGTTTCTAAATTCATCAATGTCTGCTGCTCGCGCGACAGCGGCACCTGAAGGGATAAGTGGGTCAATGAAACGACCTGAAGGTAATGGTTGTGACAAAGCAGGGTCGCTGGGTACACTTGGTAGGTATGCTGATGGTTCAAACGGGTTTGATGCGTATAAAGGATTCGCTATGCCTTGTTTTTGGGCACGGTTGTTAGCCATATCTTGAGCAAATTTTCTTTGTTCTTCAAGACGTTTTTGACGCGCTTTTTCTTTATCAGTACCAATCATTAATAATTCCTACTCATGTCAATACCAGTTAAACCTTTAATGAAAGAGTCTCTGGTTGCGTCATCAGGCCACGGAATAATACTCATGTGAACGATTGTTGGGGCGTTTTCTACTCCCAACGCATCAGTAAATGCTGCAAGGTTTTTCACAAACATGTCCATTTAAGCACCTTTAATGTAACGAAACAGGGACCTTACGCTGTCTGGTGTATCTGGGTTATCTAAATACAATCCGATAAGGGGAAGGAAACGGGCTAGTTGTTGTGTTTCTTCCATTCTTGTGTCTCGTGTTGGTCCTGCTCCCGGTCCACTTCGTAAACCTGCGGTAATAGGTTCTTCTGGGAATTGGGTTGGATCAGTTAAGTTAGGGGAGTCTTCTGGGGTTTGCATGGGTGGGGCGGGAGGTGCTTCCATGCCACCAGCAGCAGGTGATCCTGCTTGCTGGTCGTAATTGCTTGTTAAATCGGTACGATTTGAATAGCCTTTGCCGGGTGTTCCTTCTCGTTTTCCGCCTCGTGGCATTATGCTGCTCCTCTACGTAGTGTTGATAGTAGGGACCCTAAGTTCTGCTGGCTGGGGTTTGGGCCTTGTACGGCTGCCTGTGGGCCTCCTGCGGCCTGTGGGCCAGCCATTGCTTGTACGGTTGCGTCTGCGCTAACAGAGTTAGGTGTTTGTTCTGCTTCCGCCTGTTGTTCTTTGAGTGCTTCTTCTGTTACTTTGTTGAGTGCTTCTGCTAGTTCCATTTTGTCACTTCGTACAAGTTTCATTACTTTGGCTACAACGAGGGGGGCGATTGCCCCGGATGCTGCTTGTTGTTGTAATCCTGACATTATGGCTTGTTCTAAACCTTCAGCAATAATTGTGTCGTGTTCAAATTCTGGGTTGTCAATGTATGGGTCTAAGGTTGATGCGGTTTCTTTTGACATGATTCCTAAACCGACACGTTGCCCGATACCAATGATGAGGCTGTTGAGGTCTGCTCCGCTTGCTGGGTATGAAACGATGTGTTCTTTTGTTTCAAATGTTTCATCAGCAATGTAGGAGATTGGTCGTGCTGAGTTACCTGTGCCGACATATAGGGTTCTTTTATTTGTGCCGTCCCAATTTTTAGCCAGTTCAATGGCTGCTTCGTTTTCTTCTTGTAGCGCGTAAGCGAATGTTTCTTGGGCTTCGGCTACTGGGTAGTCAATGACAGCGGAAAGTACAGCGTCGCCCCGCCTACCAGTGCGTATGTTGCTTCCTGATTCTCCGCCGAACTCTGCGGGGATTCCAGCGGTAAGACGTTGGCTACGCTCCAACCTATCAATGGTTGGGTTAGTGAGATAGCCCGGTTGGGATTGGACTTCTTTGATGTCTCCACCAGCAATGATATTAACCATTCCTGTTCGACCATCATGTGGCCCGTCAAGAAAACGACCCACTTCACCTGAACGACTAACCAAATATGTGTCAGGAAAAATGCCTTTCTCAACAGCGATTGTTTCAAGTGCCATAAGTTTAGCCTGCTGATAGTACATGCCTATCATGTTGTCGAACTGTCCCCCTGCTGTGTCTAATGTGATACGCATTGGGATAACAACAGGGTTTTCATCACCACTCATGTTGGCATAGTTTTCTAAAATAACGCCTCGCATTTGTGTCCCGTTTGATTCCATTTCAATCATTGCGTATGGGTCTACGGATTTGTATCCAGCAGCAATAAGCATTGTTTGTTCTGTGTTTACGTACTCTAAAAGAAGGATGCTGGCATCGTTTGGCATTTCTGTTTCACCTGTAAGAGCGCGTAGTTTGTCACCGTAGCCTTTTGAGCGTAGCCATGCTACTGACCTGCGGTACGCAAAAATGCAGTCAGTTGGTGAAAGGTGACCGGGAAGAATATCAGTTGAAGGGTACGTTTCTAAAGGATGCCTGACCTGCCAAGTCGGACGCTTATCCTTATTATTCCAACGTATAACAACAGGAGACATGCCATAAGCAATCTGGTGCCTTCCTCTTTGTTTCATTTTCATTGATAAACGATCTGACTGCCACCAACCCGTAACGGTACGGGAAGCAGTTAAAGCCCTACGGTCACTTACCCGGACACCGGGTTTAATGCTGGAAAAGGTTACTGAAGGAACAACAGAAGTGATACGTCCAGCCATTTGGTCAACGCCTTGCGCAAGCAAATTAGGGACGGACGGCATGGTGCTGTCTTCCATGTCAGGAAGAGGTATTTCCATAGTGCCGTTATAGATTGCTTGAATGATTTTCATTTTCTGGTGCAACGGACCATAGAAAGAAAGTCTCTGACGGTAAAGTTGGATAACTTCTTGAGCGTTCATGCAATTCCTCTACGAGAGTTAAACAGCCATGCCGGTCGAGCCATTTGATACATGCCTTCCCTGCGCCGCGTGTAATGGTTTTCTACCGCAAGTTTTTGAAACCACGTAGACATTAGGGTATCATCCGTGTCTCCATCAGGATAGGATATACCCTCTTGTATTAAATAACCCATCTGTAAACGAGATTGTGGTGTCGCCCAAGGAATACGGATCATGCCCTGTCGAAACAAATCACCAATAGATTCAAACCCAAACTTAGGGTCACGCTTGTTCACAGAGGTTGTGTGAGGAATAAATATTTGCCCCGTCTGCTCCATCCACTTTTGAACGTGAGGCTGAGACAACAACCATCTCTGGGCAGCGTTCACCTCAACCACCACATGCGTAATAGGCACACCCATGTTGTTTGATTCTTCTGTCACCTCAGGGATCAGGCCAGTCCACTCGAACGTATTAAGGTCAAGGCTAATGAAATCTTCGGGGTTCATTCTTTGTCGCCACAAATTAATAATATACCTGCGGTCCGTGTCCGGGTCGTACATCCACCAGATCACAGCCCAAAACTCAGTAGGGGAAGGGTCAACTGTAATAAACGACCAAGCATCACTATCTATAAGATGCGGGGGAATCTCGTAGATGCTGCGTTCAAGGTCCTTACAACCCGGCGCATAATAACCCTCACTATCCAAACCACCATCAATCCACACAGGATCAATCAGGCCACCAACATCAGTACCCTCTTCCTGCTGGTAAATAAGTTGATAATGGCGAGGATTCTGAAACTTAACCTGCTCCAACATTTTCCACGGCAAACGATACGGATCAAGCAAACAACCCTCAGGCCACGGCTTAGCGTCCAACCCATGATCATCATCACACCCCTCCGTATCATGCGCCTTAAACACAACATGCGTGTACTTAGGAGTCTCATCCAAATTCTTCTTATCAAGACAATAACGATACAAATCATTATTAGCAATCCTCTGGCCCTGCAAAATCAAAACCCCACCCGGCTCCAAACGAGTCTCAGCCTCAGTATCCCACCACTCCCGAATATTATCCTTCGACTCAACAGTCTTAACATTCTTCCGATCCACCAAGTCATCCCACACCACAACATCAAAACGGCCACCAAGAAAACCACTATCCTGACCCCAAGCCGACAACGTAGCCTCCTTATCATCAAGAGAAGTACCATCCAACTGCCGAACCACCAACTCATCACCACGCCACTTATCTGAACGACCCTCCGGCTTAAAAATACCAAAATCATCCTGCAACGTAGCCTCAGCATCAAACGACTTACCAAGAATCAAATCATCAGCATTAACCCGCAAAGGAGCATCACGCTCCAAACTCTTCTTAATACGACCCGCATACATGCGCGCCTGACGCTCAGTACGCGAACCAATCTGAATACGAATCGAACGATCACGAGCAATAATCCAACACGGAATATCATGCGTAAACAACGTAGACTTACCAGAACCCGGAGGCTCATTCATCACAACAAACTCCCGATCCGCAGACTCCAACCGCCGCAAAATCTCATACGCAGCCCTCTCCTGCCACGGAGTAGACCTACGCCCAAAATACCGCAAACGAAAAAACCCAAAATCCTCCAAAGCCCGCTGAGCCTCAACACTCAAAGGAGGAGCAACAACCACCCCACCCACCACAGACACACCAAGCACAGACGCAGCCTCCAACCCAGAAGACCCCTGATCACCCCGCTCAAAACGATAAGCAGACGAAACACTCAACCGCGCCCGCCTAGCAGCCTGCTCAACCCCCAACCCACCATTACGCGCCTCAAAAAACCTACCCCACCTATCCAAATCAACCCTCTTCACCCACAAACCATAGCAGAACCACACACCGAACCCCAATGACAAAACAACACTGTCCGCATATATACCCCTATGGAGGGGTACCAGCCTCGGCAAGGCCCCGGTCATACCCAACCACCCCCCTCCCTATGGTTT
>Ga0196903_1000034_pt1 | contig 23064 bp, 20 predicted proteins | sample CB_VirMetaG_2_FD_169097 | JGI IMG/M metagenome (GOLD analysis project Ga0196903, IMG submission 169097) | Freshwater to marine saline gradient viral communities from Chesapeake Bay - CB_1504_2 Viral MetaG (v3) (version 3) | ecosystem: Environmental > Aquatic > Marine > Coastal | place: USA... | reverse complement strand
ACCCTTTGCAAGGGAAAATAATATATCTAATGCCTCTTCGTCCATTTATTATTTTTTTTTAATCATTATTAAAATCCTGCCATTACTCCAGCAGCTTCAGCAGCTGTATTTTCTTCTATAATTATTTGATCAACAATATCTTGTAATATATTATTTAGTACAATAGGGCTTCTAGCACCTATAGGTATAGGATCAGACTTATATGTTTCACCTTCAATAATATTTCCTTCAGTATCTCTCACTGGTAAAGATGGGACACTTATAACGCCATCACCACTAATCGTTAAGTCTTTTAAATTTCTACCCCCTGGTAATTCGACCCTAGTCAATACGTTAGTAATGTCAATAAATTTCTGCTCCGCTCGTGTAGCAGCATTGAATATTCCAGAAAGTTTTTCCGTTAACTTCGAACCGTCATCTAATACTACTTTTGATACTGGCATTGCTTCTATGTCCATATATGATCCACCACCTGTTCCTTCAGCCCCAGGACTATAGAATTGCTTCCACATTGAATAAGCTTGTGAAGCTCCACCTGCATCCGTCACACTTGGGTTTATGTATTTGTATAGTAGCTTAGATGTTTCTGCAACATCTTCACCTTTAGGAATTATTTGGTTACCCCTATTGTCTGTAAATTGGATAACTATATTATTTCCACGGGTGAGTATATTCCTCACTCCACTATTAATGTCGGTCGTCACAGCTGTAACAGCATCGTCAAAATCCTCACCTCCTAAGGCGATATCCATAGCTGGCTTGTACTTATCAGCTATTAATCTTTTATCAGCTTTGTCTTTTGCATAACTAGAATTATAACCCCCTGTACGCTTCGGTGCGGCAGCAGTTTCTATATAATCTAATTGAGATCGTAACTGATCCTTGACAGCAGCATAAGCACTTTTTTCCTGTGTGTCAGTTAACTTAGGTTGAAATAAACCATTATCATCCTTAACTAAAAGAATAGTTGTTTCGTCTGCTTTACTAGGGTCTCTTGTGGTTTTGTACTCCTTAAGGTAATCTAATAGCACACTCGCCTTATCTCTATCAGTTGTAAGTATTCCCTCAACTATTGCTTTTTCAGCTTTCTTATAATCAGCTTGTTCTCTTATATCCTCAATTGTGGCAATACCATCCTTACCTCCCATAGAGGTAATAACCTTACCAAGGGTTTGAACCTGTCTATTAACTTCACCAATAACATCAACCTTGTCTATCTTGTCGTTAAGAATATTTCCTACAGCCGCAACAGTAGTCATAGTATTAGGGTCTTGATTTATACTCCCATCAGGGTTTACTGTAGCCATATATAAACGCCCATTCGACTTATTAGTTATGAATGTTTTATCTGATATATTACCAAATGACTCAATATATTTTGCTGAATCCTGCTCTAGTATAGATGACTCGCCATCCTTAACTCTTCTAAGGTACTCATCATATTTTTCATTCCAACCTTTAGAAACTTTATTTAAGTTTTTCCAATCATCCTGTTGAACCTGAATAGAGGATAAGTAGTCTCTATAGTTTATTTCTCCATTCTTAAGCATCTTATATTGCTGTAGCGTATAATCTACCGCTTGCCCAGATCCATTTTGAATTGCTGAATTAAAAGTTTGATTAGCCCCTTGGTCATATGTGTTAAGAATGTCTTGAGTGGCTAAAGTTTTCTTTTGTATATCATCCCTAGTGGCCTGTCTTTCTTTGGAGATATCAACAAGATCATCAGTTATCTTGCTAGTCACAGCAGCCCAATCTGGATCCTTAGTTAAGTCTCTCTTGACGTATCCGTAAAATGTTTTTGACATATTATTTTTTTAATCAGTAATTGTTGGGTAGATAATTTCATCAGAATAATTCCCTAAGGTAAACAAATCTTCATAGTTATTTGTAGTCCCCCAATCAGCTTCTGTCCCTTGACTGTTGGTATTAGTGATAGTAGGGGTTGGTCGCCCATCTGTTAATGATCCTGTATACTCTCCAGCTGTGATTTGGCTGTACCCACCAGACGAAGGACTCTTATCTCTCATGCCTGTATATAAATCAGCAGCTCCGAATCCATACTGTACGCCCTTGCCAATAGCTTGCATCGCCTGTTGTTGAGCCATCATTTGTCTGTACTCTGCATCAGCAGCAGCTTGTTGTGCACCAGCTATTTTACGTTCCTCTACTCCAACCAACTTATCGTTTATACCAGCTCTTTCTTTTGCTATAGCTTTGTCTCTTAAGTACTGTTCTTTTTGCATCCTTAACCTGGCATTTTCTGAAGCCACGGCTCCTGTAGCACCAACCCGACCCACGCCGCCAATCAAAGCTCTCTGACCTGCACCGCCTAAAGACTCTACTTCTTGCCTCTGATTAGCTATGTTTGTTTGAGCCTCAAGCTCATAAGCCTCTAAAGGTAATTGAACACCCTCCTGAAACTCTGTCACTATAAGATCCTCTGCCTTAGCCAAAGCCTTAGCTGTTTCCACTTCAGCCTCTTCTTGTAGTTTTTTTTGCTTCTGTGCTTGAGCTATACTACCAATCGCTTGTGCTCCTGATACTGCTGCTCCTATTATCATTGCTGTTGTTGCTGGCATTTTATATTATTTTTATCATTTCTGTTAAACTTTGAGGATTAGCTACATAACCATCTTCCTCATATATATCTATAAGTGTTTTGCTTTTTAAAAGAGAATACATAAACTTTTTACCCATCGACTTTGCCATATTAGATATCGAAGATATGAGTAATTGTAGGCACTCCTTTTTCTTTTTTTTATCTTTGTAATCAAAATTAGAAACCACAAACTCACACCAAGCAATACCAGAATTAGTGTTGTATATAAAACCAGCACACACTGGAACATCGCCATCATAAACAATAAAACCGCCCTCCCCATTATCTGGTAATAACTCCTTCGATGGTGCTGTCCACCTCCAGTCCTTCCACCATTTGGTGAGGATAGTATCATAATCTACTGAATTTAATTTTCTAATTTGAAGACTCACTATACTGCAAAGATAATGAAAATTATGGATAACTTTTAAATATATCGCTCTCCACAACAAATATCTCTACCTTATCAGTATTATCGTTCTCTATTATAAAGTCCATGTAGTAACCTCTTAGTCCATGAGATTCCGCTATAGCGTTCTTAATAAAGAATGTATAGTCGGTTGCAACTACTGCTGTACTACCACCAAGACCAGTTGTTGTGTCTATAGTTAGACGACTTGTTTCTACACCTGCTGTAAGAACTTTTTTGCTTATTGATGTTATAACACCACACAATGTGTACACGCCTCCTGAGAGGAAGTATATTAAGTCTCCAATGCTTATCATACTACTCAATGTATTCGCTGGGTAAGTAAGGATGACATTTGCTGGGTCTGCTATATCTACAGTTGATACAGCTCCCACACCTTGAGAAGATCTTAAAGGAAGTTCGGTCTCTAATACTGGGACACTGTCTATGCCTCTTATAAATGCAAAGTAATCTCCCTCCTTTAGTTCAAAATATTCTGAGTCTATATTCCCAGACTCAAGATCGGCTCTTGCTGCAAATCCCCAATTATCATTAGAATCCAACACTATTGTTTTAAAAACCTTTGTCATAGTAGGCTCAGGATTAAACACACTCCATACAGACATTGGGGTGAATACATCATAGAATGTACACCTGTCAGTATTATTTGAGTTATGAACATACAACTCTGCATTACTAAATGTATACAGGTATTGGTTCATGCCTTGTATCTGCTCAGGTATGTATGAGTAGAAAGACGGGAAGCCCTCGACAGACGAACTATATGTTAAAGTGTACGCTTGTCTGATTGGGCTAGTGTCTGCTGGTAATATAGGTATAGACATATATTTTTATATTGTACAACCACAACTTAGCCATCCGACTGTTATGTTTGCAGGTTGTGTTATTATTGATCTTAGACACACATTAGATGAGCCTCCTGGGGTTAGAGATATGGATGTGTTAACACCACTGCAACTCACGTACTCAAGAGTAAGTATATTAGTTGTGTCTATATTTGTAACTAAGTAAGTACTACAGAAGTCGGCACAAGTTAATGTGGATGTTGCACTTATAACATCTGTCGCAACACCTAAGGATGTCCCTAGAACATCGAACAAGCATCCAGGCTCTCCAGTTAAGAACACCTTAGTTCCAACAGTTAATGTTGGGCCAGTCCAGCTTGCTATTATGGTTTCAGAAACACCATCAGCTCTACATCTTTCTACTTCCCAAACTGATGAACCTGAAGGACAAGATGAAATACTTGTAATAACACCATCAAGAACTCTAAATACTTTCCCCTCAGGTGTGCCATCATACAACTTATGCCAACCATCAGCCACAGGTGTCTGACCAGTAGTGTCAGTAAACACGTAATCATAAAGACCAGGGGATCCAATAGTCCCCGTTACTGGTGCGTGATAATATGTAGAGTCGTAAACATGACAAGCACAAGCTTGTGTCTGATTACCAAAAGGGCCAGTGCATGCAGGGAATGCGAAAAGAAATTCTGGGCATTCAACAGTGACATCAAAATCACCCGTGCTACATATGCTAGTTATCTGTAGGTCTATACTTGATGGAGTCCCTAGTGGTTTTGGTATAACCATAACGCACTCGCCTGGGCTTCCTGTAGATAGGCTAACATCTCCAACGACTATATCAACTGTGCTTGTTGTTCCATCAGAATTAAATGATCCAGCTCTATATGTGAAGTCGCTAACTCCAGCCGTACTTGAAGGTAAGGCTGTTAAGGCTGCACAGGCAGTCCCTGAATCGCCAATATAAGTAGTGTTACCTAATGTGTTTGATTGATGAACACCATCAACTGGAGAACTTAACTTATTATATGTGGCTCCATTGTATGTTACAAGTATGCCATCTCCTACAGTTTGAGGATTGAACTTAACTAATATAGCACCCGTGTTAGTCCCGACATTAGCCTCTACATTGTAAACCCCTTGTGTAGAAGATAACGTCACAATATCTCCACAATCAGCAACACAGCTAGGGCAGGTGACAGACTCGTTTAAAACTCCTCCAGTCATTTCTCTGTAAACCCCACAGCTTTGATACCAACCGTCAGGAGCTACAGTGGTTAAACCATCATCAGTCCACAATCCACTAGTAGTGCTGAAGCTGTTACTGTTCATATAATATGTTCCAAACGATACTGCCATTATATATTTATTTTATTAACAAGTTCCTTCATTATTTACTACTCCAGCAGGAGTTACCTCAATCCATCCACAGCTTGTCTTGTAATACCCTGTAGATAAAGGAGTTGTCATTGTACTCTCTTGATACACATTATCCCCTGTGCTTGGGCAAACATCAGATCCACTATGATAGAACGTCTCTGTAAGCGTCTGACCGCAAGCCGTAGTAGAATCTACTTGAGGCGTTAGAGAACTATTATATGGTGTGTTGCCTGCACAAGTAACGCAAGAACAACAAGCCTCTAGAGCTGATGTGTTTGAGTAACACAATACTTCAGACTCAATGTTCTGATAGTCGTATATTAAATACAAGTAAGGACTAAACACTAATGTTTGAGAGTAAGGTATATCATAATAATATACACCTGCTTGTGGGTTCAATATCGGTGTTAAGTCAGTAGACTGAGTAAGTAATGACTGAATACTACTAGGGTTGTTCTGAAACTCAGTGCTAGATAAGAAATACTTTAGCTTATGAATAGCAGGATTAAATACAAAATCATCTGATCCTATCTTAGCTGACTGTATTCTTATTGTTGTCGGGTCTCCAATAGATGATGGTATAGATCCTGATCCTTCATCTCCAGATATAGAACTAAACTGAGATACATTTATTGTGTCATCACTAGAAAGCAACATAACCATATCGCTTCTTGTAGGACTAACATAAGAACCTTGAGTCCAATAGAATTGATTATGTATAAACTGACCAGATACATCATCGCTATTAAGACCTACCTGTGTAACCTGTAATTGATTTGACACTGGACAGCTAACTTCAACACTATATGTTGTTTCATAATCGCTTGATAGCGTGACCTCAACTGTAGCTGTATTGTTAAAAATAGAGTCCTTAGAGAATGTGAATGATCCGCTACTAGTAACAGGCCCAGAACTATAGGTGACTCCATTATATGTAACTTCAAACACCATGTCCTCACCAATAGGTAATACCCCAACCACATAATTAACGGTAACTTCTCCAGCAGACGGAGGGAATACTATCTCCCAAGTTCTAAGGCTTTCTGACATTGTCACAGTTTGAGTTGTACCACATTGAACTGAGACAGGGTCAACAGGTAATGCATTTAAGTTCCCTGAAAGAACATACTCACCCATGTAAGGGTCATAACCGCCTATCTTTTGTGTGTTAGGTGTAAGATTAAAGTAATCCCTAAACCATCCTCTCATCCCTGATTTAGACACAACACTAAGCTCCTCTTGCCTGCCTGAGCCAGATAGTTTTATTACAGCACCCCTTTTAGAGTCCGTAAAGAATTTATCGAATCCCCACTCTGTATAGCTTTCAGGGTTGTTGCTTATTCCGTAGTTTTCTATTCTGACTATGGCTTGACCTAATACCAATGGCACTGAAGTTAGAACACCTCCACCTGACGCATCAGTCAATAAATCTTTACCTGCCATCACATAAGACACCTTATCCTCTTGTAATGTGAGTATATCTCCAGCTCTACCAGACATAAGTCTTATAGGCCCGAAAGTTTTTTCTAAAGTCTTAAAGTTAGCAAGGGCTAAGTTGAACTCGTTCAGTTTATTTATATTTGTGTCCTCATTGTATATACCACTATATGTGATGTCTGCAAATCGGTGAGCCTCTTTATAGTCCTCCTGAGAAACAGCCGTGACTCTCTCTCCTAGTCTGAATTTAGGTGTAGATAATCTATCTCTTATTTTATAACTCTCAACCCCATTACCAAATGTAAAGCAGTTGAAGAATGATAGGTCAACTATTGCTGGAAGGACAGCAGTCTGTGTCTGGACATTACCAGTATGGAAGCCGCCCGTTATTGGGTAGCTATCACTACCCTCATAGTATATGTCTGAATCAGAGTCTATTGGGAGTGTCTCAAAAACAATATTATTACCACCTGAAACAACTATTATTTCACAACTAACAATTGTTCCAGGATATGTTGGACTGTCATTTAAATTCCTTAAACCAAAATACATTTGTCCTGCCAAGTCATCATCTGCTGTCGCCTCTAACGGATTTCTCCATAAAAGTTGTACTCTGAAAGATTCAGACTCTATACCAGGAAATACAGTTCCAAAAGTAATGTAATCCTCGCCCCCTGTTTCTGTGGTAAAGTCGTAAAGATTATCAAACTGATATACATCTGGCTCTAATTCTGTTGAAGTAAGAGCACCATTATTTAAAACTATGTTATCGCCAACTATGAAGTTGTACATATTATCATAGTCAATAGAAGCTGTAAATGTTTTTTCAAAAGTATATGTAGTTTCCCCATAATCAGGATCCTCTAGAGACTTAGCAGCCATTGTAAAAGAAATTGTAACTAAACTCCCACTAGGTATCTCCCACGCTTTGTAAGGTACGTTTGTAGGACTTATAGGTAATGCATCATCATAATTTAAATTATTAGAGTAAACTGGATATAATAACCTATGTAATTGATCTCTCCTCCCACTTGTTAAATAGGCTAAACCTTGAGTATTAAGATTAAAATTGTTAGCTTTTAGAGACATGTAAAGTCCTGAAGGTTCAATTATATCTTCATCTTCATCTTCATCTGACAAAAAGTTTCTACTCTTTGCTGATATATCTAGTATAACTGTTTCTACTCTAGAAGATAAAGGCCCACCAACATCTTTCTTAACTCTTAGTCTTTGACCTTCAACAGCCTTTATTTGATTATCTCCTTCTAAAAGAAAATAAGTTATATTGTCTAATGGATCAGTAAAGAAAATGTTTGAGTATATAGTCTCATAATCTATAGATGATGGCTTAACTACAAACTTATATCTAGCAGCCCAATATGGAGGTTTTTGTGTTGTTGGTATTGTAGTTCTAATAATATTCTTTTGAGTTGATCCAGATGGTGGAACAAATATCGTATTGTTGGAACTAACTAAAGCAGTTGTAGACCTATTATATTCATCCATATAAACAATACCCACCTCAAAATCCCTATCGCTATGAAGGCTTTTCACTATACCAGATTTTGAGAATGTTACAGAACTAGATAATATTTCAAAATACTCATAAATATAAGCACCAGGAGTTCCTACCACTTCATATCTAGCAGACAACATACTTAAATTAAAAATATCACTTTCAGGAGTAGCAACAATTCTAATCCCTTGGTTTATGCCTGTAATACCACTATTATTAAAATCATACCCTGGAGATGGTAAGTATAAATCTGTTAATTGGCAATTGAATCTATCTGTAAGAGATGTTCCAGCCGAGTCTGTACCGCAATCAGTTATGGGTGTAAATGTAAATTGTCCTATCGACTGAAGAAAAAGTGTGCTAGAAACCATGTCATAAACAGATGAATAATTTTCTTGCAAATTAAAAATAATAGTTATAGTAAGAGGAGCTTGAGTATCTGTAGGTAGAGTGCCTGTTCCAGAGAATTTGTAACTGGATAGCCTTAGTGTTATAGATAATAATCCTCCATCATTTAATTCTGAAGAAAAATCAGACATATCTATAGACAATGTTGAATTAGGTATTATCTCTGTTGAAGATGGATCTATATCATATGTTGTGTTTGAAAGAGATTTACTTACATCAGATTGGTCTACTGGAGTAGAAACAAGCTCTGTATTATAATTAAGTAAACAATCCTCACCTAAGCTATCTGTTAAGTTATATCCATCAATATAGTTTCCATACATAAGCCTGTTACTCATTATAGTTTGGGCTTGAGCTTTGTGAGGGACATTATCAAAAAGTCTTAAAAGCTCTGACGTTGTTAATGTTGTGTAAACCTTTCTGTTTGTGAATGTAGTGGTAACGTTAGTGTTATCTATCCACCCCTCATCTTCTTTTATATATTTTTCAACAACGTTAAGTATAGTACCATTAGCAAACTTAAATACTAAGTCTATGCCAACAACCCTAGATGTCCCTGTGTTAAATGTAACCTGTGCGCTATTGTACTGGTTAGTCATACCTTCATTATCAAAGGTTTCAGGGCTTAAAGAAAAAGGTTTAGGCAAGAACGCTATCTCAGAGAACTGAGAAAGTGCCGAATACTCTCCATCTAAATACTTATACCTGTATGCGAAAGCTAAGAATCTTGTGTCTAAATAATTTTCCTGTCCTGGTAAATTTACAAGTACTACCCCTGGAGATTCTGAAGGTGGCTTAACAATAACGTTAAGAGCTTCTGGTATCGGATCTATATATGTTGAATCAACGTTGATCCTTCTAGGTGGATTATAATTATCAGTGAAGAATAAAAGATTATCAATTAAATCTATCCCATTAACAAGGTATGTTGGGTTCAAATTTAAAGCAGTGTTTACACCATCTCCATCATTGTAACTCACTACGTGATACACCAATGTTTCATTAACAACATCATATGATACTATCATGTCCAACTTCCCCGTTAAAGGAGAAGACGGATTACTAGGGTCATGAACAAACCAATATATAGTTTCGTTCTTTGAATCCTCTACAGAACCTAAACAAACAGCATCAGCAGACAGAGGAAGGTTGTCTAGATAACCACCGTAGATTCCTCTAGGAGATATTAAGCTAGTTAGCTTCTCATTACCCTTAGTGTTTTCTATAGCACCTATCTCGCTTTCTTCGGTAGAGCCTAAACGAATGTTCATAGCATCTATGTACTCACCTTTTGGAACAAGTCTCTCATCGAAACTCTTGTTCATTCTACCTGCAATAAAACTTCTTTTTACTTTCATACTATTTTATCCACTTATCTCTACCTCTCATATTCATCAATAGTCTACCAGGATGTATATTACTCATTCTAATTTTTGCATTTCTAAGTAATGCTCCTTTCTCCTTTCTTGCTCTAGAAACAATATACTCCTGAACACCCAACTTAGCGTTAAGTATTTCATACTGAATATAAGAATAGACGTATTTCTCAAAAAGTTTATTAACCGTGATTAAGCTATCAATACCGCCCTCCATTCCATCACTGACATATTCAAGTATGCAAAGCTCATTCGCCATTCCTGAGCTAAAGTTTATTACTCCACCCTTGTTGTCAATCTTAAATGTAGGATTAACGTTAGCTGTCTCTGTATTTAAACCATACCTAGCCCCAACATTATACTCAAAATACCAACTACCTTCGTAGCACCATCCCTCTGTACCATCAAACATAGAGTTACCGTTAAGGTATATACTCTTCTTTTGATTGGTAATCCTGTCGTGATCTATTGATGATCTCTCAGGTCTTAAAACATTACCGTCCTCATCAAACAATATTCTACAATCATTATCCTGAAGATACGCACCGCTGTAGTTAGTTTGAATATTTTCTGTTAGAGGCATTAATACGCCGTCCTTGTACATAGACATTCTAACCCAGTTCACATAATCAGGAGGTAGAACGAACCTAAGGTTATCACAAACATTAAGCTCAAGTATCTTGATCTCTTTGAATGCGTCATAGTTAAGTTCTTGGATAGCTCTCTTTGCGTGGAATAGAATCTTAAATCTCTCCTCGTTATTAACTAATGAATGGTTACCAGAATACATTAACAAATAATTGTTAACAATATCTTGTAAGGATATATATTGGTACGAACCCCAGTTAGCATCCTCTGGAGCCGCTCCACCGTTTTCGTAATATTGATAATCTGTTATATAAGCCATAATAATTATTTCTCTGATGCGTTTTCTCTAGTCTCCATTGATGAAGCAACTTTAACAACTTCAATCTCTCTTATCGATAAGCCAGCATACTCAAGAATCTTATTAACTATACTAGGCTCGTCTGTACTAGGTAATTCGAAATCTTGAAAATCTACCTGAGTAGGATCGTATAAAGGTTCGCCACTTGCTGTTGGGACATCAGCATATGTCCATTTAGGATCCTTTGGGTATCTTATGTATTCAGCGATAACAGATCCTGGTTGCGTTATTGTTTGTGGGTATATTGTAGCTGTATTCCCTATCGCATCGTCTGTAGCCCCTCCTATTACATACGCTGGGTATGTAGTGTTTGGTGCTGTAAGGTTTGAACTGTTAAGCAAGAATATCTTATTCTGACTAACCTTTTCAACTTCTCTTATACCAATAGTACTTGAAACAGAATAAGCCTCCGTAATAGTCTTAAAAACATCTACCGTTATTACTAGCTCTGTCTCACTAACAACAGCTATGACATAAGCCACGGCTCCAGTATCGTTATTTACAACAATGTTACCAGCGACAACTCCATCCGTAGAGAATGTAGCGGCTGCATCAATTAATCTATTCGCTGTTACGGTAGTCACAGTTCCATCAGATACTTTAGTTGGGTAATAGTTAATCTTGTTTATCAAGTAATAGTTCTGAGGTAGCGACATGAAGTTGCTAACATAACCATAAACCCCTGGTATTAACCCAAAGGTGTTTGAAAAACTTTCTATTACCTCAGCATAAGATTTAGATATATCTGCATTCTCTGTACCAGACTGTCTTGCGTTCTCTTTATTTATATAGTAGTTATAACTATAGAAGTAATCCTCGAACACATCCAGTTGGGCCTGTTTCGCAAATAAGTTAAAATCCGATGGAGATATATAACCGTAATTATTTTTATTCAACACAGATAGTACTGTGTTTCTAACTGAGTTTATCATCTAAACACTTTTTTACAAAGATAGTAAAATAAAAAAAAGAGGGTTTACTAGACCCTCTCTTGATTATCATGCACTTATGTTTATTACTCTGTCAAGTTGTCTTCGATTAATTTTAATGTAGGCAATCCGTCATCGCTCTTAAGTAAAGATGTAACCGAATCAATATGATCTGATCCAATTGGAAGCGTCATTAACTTTGTCTTATTCCCAGGGAGATTCATATATACATCCTTATTCCCGTTTCTAAACCTCAGTATGCCGTCATTAAATGCTCTTGCTACAATATCATTAACTGATAACTCAGGGTCGCTTACAGCCTCTAAGAAGTCGCTAGGATAATTCTTAGCGAACATCATAACATCTCTTCTGATTTCTGCAACGCTAAACTTATCCGTATTCATTCCAAGCTGTACACGAGCTATTGAAAGTAGTGTCTCTAACTCTAATGACTTGGCTTCAATTAATGCGTCTGCCTGCATGTTTATGTTCTCAACCTCTACAGCTGCGTCCTTTTCATTATCTAATAAACTGTATGTAGTTCCAAATCCTGGGTGATGCAATAAGAACTCCTGTAAAACTGGATTTGTTTTTGGTGCGACCAATGCACCATCTTCAAAAATAATAGGCTCTAAGATAGCGTTACCATCTTGATCATCCTCGAAAGGAGTCTTTTGGTTCTTCGCATACCTTAACGGTCTGTTAATGCCTTTGTCTTCATCCCAATAGAATAAAGGGTTAGCTTTAGTGTTTCTTGAATTGAGCATAAAGCTCAATGGTGTTGTTTGTGAATTAAGGATGAACACCATGTCCTTGTGTTGTACTTTGTTTTTCATTTTATAAAATTTAATTAAAGTTAAAAAAGGGAGGAGTTTTACCCCCTCCCCGTAAGAGTTATTATTATCCTTGGAAGATAACGAAGTTGTTCGCTCCCATAACACATACAGCTCTCTCAGATAGGAAGTTAACTTCCATAGCATCTAAGTCGCTAGTAGTTGCACCGCCAGCAGAACCTGTGATCCAAGTCTTGTATCGTCGATCTTCAGTTTGTGAAGCTCTATAACGAACATGCAAGAATGGACGCTTTGCGTTCTTTCCTAAGATTTGGTCATACACAGATGTAGATCCAGCAGGAACTAATAATCCGCTCACGTTACCTGAACCTACTCCTATTGGAAGACCACCACGCATTGTAGGGTCATTCAAGTATTTCCAGTCAGACTTATAGAAGTCATATCCTCTACGGAATCCTGTGAATCCTAAGTTCAATGCCATCTCTTTGTCATTGTCGAACAATCCATAAGATGTTCCACCAGCTCCATAAGAGTTTTGAGCAGCTAACATATCGTCAATAGCGAAACCGAAGTCACGATCATTGAAGATAACGTTCTCCTCGATAGCACCTTGCTTATCAAGACGAGCGATAACTGTATCCCAATCACCTAAGTTTACTGGGTAACCACCACTCCAAACATTTCCTCTGTTCTCTACAGCGTGGAATACACCTTCAGATCCAACGAAACCAGCAGTAGTAGCTCCAGAACCAGCCTCAGCAGGTTTAGCCTCAATCATTGCAGTCTCAAGATAGTCATCGAAACGTAGACGAGTCTCATGCTCAGACTTCATATACCAAAGGTATCCTGAAGCTCCATTCTCAGTAGTCACTTCTACCCATCCAATCTGAGCCATGTCAGAACCAGAAACAGCATAAGTGTCTTTTAAGATGATAGGGTTGTTTTCCAAGAAGATGTCATCAGCCTCTAAAGAACCTTGCATTCCGTTAGTTCCTTTCTTGAACTCAGAACCATAGATGAATATAGTGTATACTGTCGCACCAGCAGCTCCATCAGCGGTTAAACCTGCCCCCTCATAGAAAGCAACATCAATTGTTCCAAGAGTCGTGTTGACAGCGGTAACAATTGCTTTATTAGCCCCAGTACCTGCATTATCGGAGATATGAATTGTTTGACCCACACGAATAGCTATACCGCCTGTGCCTGGCACAAGAGTATCGTTTACAGTAAATGTAGCTGTATTAACACCAGCTGCTGATGTAGTACTACAGTTTTCATACTTCGTATGTAAACGTCCTTGCTCTGCCCATTTGATAAGGTCTGAGTTAGAAGGCATCTCTGCTCCAACCATTCGTAAAAATCCAGATAAGGTACGGTTACCATATCTCTCAAACTCTTTCTCATAAGTATCAGGAAGATACTGATTTAAGAAATCAAAGTTCGTAATATAATTTGTGGACAATGCCACTTGTTCTGCTGAGGGTTGTAATGCAACTCCACCAGCCACTAAAGATCCAGCCATTTTTTAATTTTTTAAACTGTTAATAATTATTTTTTGTTACTTCTAATCCGTAGACCTTTACCAGAGGTATCGCCTACAGACCTAACTTGTGTCCCTTGAGTACCTGATGACTGTGGCACTGATCGCATTTCCATATCGATATTCTTGGAAGCACGAGCAGAGTTCTCAACTGCATCAGACTTGCCTTGCTCATAAAAGAACTTAGCATACTTGTCAGGATTCATTGCCATAGATAAAGCCCTGTGGTATCCGACTGCATCCTTCATCATGCCACTCTCACTATCTACAAATTTCGATATGAAATTCGAAACGTCTAATTGAGAATTCTTTAACTCAGTTCTGTCTGAGGGGTTGAAGTAAACTTGCTTGTCATCCATTTTAAATTCAAAACCTTTGAACTCATCATTGAACACTTCCTCAGTCTTCTTCTTAAACCAATCGGACTTTCGCCCTGCCTCTTCTTGATACGTCTTTGACTCTTCTATATATTTCTTGTAAGCCTTCAACTCTTCAGATGATTCAGAAGAACCTGTAATCCCATTAGACTCTAATGGGGCAGAATATTTCTCCTTAAGTTCACCTAAGTGCTTCTTTGCTTTTGCAAGCTCTTTCTTTTTAGCGATATTCTTTTTCTTAATATCTGACTCATCATCTAAGTCTTCATCATAGCCGAACTTATCATTAAGTATATACTCAATCTCATCAGCATCTAAATCAGACTCTATATCAGAGTAGTATCTCGCTAAAATTTCTTCAGGGTTAAGGCTATCAATGTCTTCACTATATTTAACAAAATCATTGATACCTCTTCCTGTATCATTTTTAAATTTTAAGTAGGTAGCAACATCTTCTGGAAGATCCTCTTTAGGCTCATCCGAAAAGATATCTTCAAACGAATCAATCTCCCTACCATATTTATTCTTAACAAATGAAAGAATATCCTCCTCTCTTAACTCTGAAGCCTTAGCCTCTTCATTCTCAATAGGTTTAGATTCTTCTACACTTGTATCAGTGTTATTTACTTCTGTACCCTTTTCGCTGACATGGTTGTTGTCCACATCCTTAATGACAGGGTTGTCTTCTTTTTGTTCAACCTTATCCAGCAACTCTTGCTCTACCTCTTGTACAGATTTTTCTTCACCACCTTCTACCGCTCTTACTTTAATTTCCATTATATTTAATTTTAATTGTTTACAAAGTTAATGCTTAATTTACTTATTTAATTAAGCGTATTATCTTGGGTTAAACTCAGCAAGGTCAAACCCATCTAAACTATCCTCATTAGACTCAAAGTTTATTGGAGGAAGGTCGAACTTACGTTGGCTTATTAGCTTTGATTGTTGTGTGTTCTGTCTGTCTATACGACTATCCTTAGCATCCTCCTTCATTTTTATAGTACTAACCTTAGCGTTTTCATCAATACCTCTTATTTGCATATTAATCCTAAACTCCTCCTGCATTAATGATAGTTTTAGATTTGCCTCCTGTTGCATCTTCTGTGATTCAAGCTGAATTTCTGCTTGTTTTATCTGAATCTTAGATTGAGTCTCAGCCTGAATTCTTTGGAGTGCTGACTGAGCAGCAACCTGTTGAGACTGTATCTGACCTTGTTGCTGTTGTTGAGCTGCTTGTTGAGCTGCTTTCTGGTCTCTATCAAATTTCTGTTTACGTTTAACCTTAAGTAATTGGTTAGCTAATTTAATATTCTTAATCTCTCTAATATCAATAACGTCCTCAAGGTTTATGTCTCCTTTAGATAATGCAATCTGAATAGTTTGCTCAAGCATTCTCTTTTCTTCCTCATCTGGAGCAACCTCAATAAATATACCGAAGTCAAAAAGATATAAGTCTTTTATCCTTTCAAGTATAGATATATTATGCTTACCAATCTGCATAGCAAACTCTTCCCTGAAGTCTGAGTACTCTAACATATCAGCCACTCTAGAAGAAAGACCTTCGGCTATTGTTCTTGTTATGTATAATGATCCTTGCAATATATGCCTTGTAGCTGTATTAGAATTTAATGCAGCTAATTTCTGAACACCAACTAATGCGTCAGGATCTGGAGTAGAACCATCCCTAGCCTCATTAAGACCAGTTGCTGTTCTTATCATATTTAGATAATGATTGTATGTGCTAATTAAGGAAGACATCTTAGCCTGTCCAGAACTGCTGTTAAGTTCTTGTATCGGAACCCTAGCATTATTAAAGTCTCCATCCTGAGTGTAGCTTCTACCGATAACACTACCTGTTTGGAAGTATAATCTTAAGGCATCCTCAGGATTGTAAGCAGCCCCCGTTCCAAGATCAACCTCGTTTAAACCATCCGCATCTATAAACACACCGTCAGGGACAACCTTAGATATTACCTGCTGAAGCTTTAGGTGGGTTATTTGAATCATGTCAGCAAAAGGTATAACTCTTTCAACAAGAGATTCAATCCTACCTTTATACATTCTTGGTGCTACGGCAGCATAGTTGCACATAACGTTCTGACTTGCAGACTTAGGTCGTGCCATATTCTTAGCCATCTCCCACTTAAGGACTATATTAGTCCCCATAACCATAACACCCTCGTACCAAACATCAATCTTCTTAGATACCTTCTTGAAGTTATTCTCCTCCATCATTTCTTCTGGTGGATTGAACTCATCATCCTTCTCTATAACTTTTGAAGATCCTCCATCGCTAATCTTCTTCTTATATACAAATGACTTTGTTGTCTTGTATGAAAAATATAAAAGAGTACAAGTGTCTTGACGGAATATATCATTGCTCTGAGTGTTAGGAACATTATATGTGTCGTACCAACTCTGACTGTACTGAGCTATCTCTTCTAGTTTCTTATCAGTTATGTCTGGATCTATCTTTACAATGTCTGTTATTGATTGAGTCTTAACCTCTCCCCAATAGAACACATCCTTAAAGTATGGATCTTCTGTGTAGCTGTGTACAACATAAGCAGGGTCTACATAATCTACCTGAATGCCATTTCCTTTTAAGAACTGATGTTTAGCAACACCCATTCCTAATACCGTAATATCGTAATCTATTCTTTTTCTACTATCGTTAAAATGATTCTCTGCCATTATTGTGGATATGGCAACCTCTTCTGCTATCTCTATCTCTGGCTTATAGTTAAGTTCCATATATAGGTTAAGCTCGGAATCATCCTTAGGCAGTTCCTCAGGATTCTGCATAAATGTCTTAACATCAAAATCCTTTTGTATTTGTTGAAGGATTGGTTTAGCAACCATCTGTCCTTGTATGTCATCTCTAAATTTTGACTTATCTCTTAGCGAAAGAGCGTCCTGTGCATATGCCTTAACCTCAAACAATCTGTCAGACATACCATTTACAACAATATCAACAAACTTAGGAACAACAGCAATTGGAGTCCAGTCAAGGTTTAGGTATGACAGGTCACCGTCTACAGCTAATTCATTCTTGTATTTACCAACTGGTTGCTCTGCCCTTGCGTATAATCTACGCCTATGGAACTCGTTAAACCTATCGTAATACTTACAGGCCCCACCGTCCTTACGGAACCATTCATATTGAATAGACTGCCCAATCTGTAATCCAAATTCTTTTGTTGCTTTCTCCCTATCAGAAACAAACTGATTAGGGAAACCGAGGTACGGTATATCTATGCTTAAATCGTCTTTCATTTTAATATTTCGCTAACTGATCCTGAGTTGTTGTATCTTGCAAAGTTAATCTTTATTTTTGAATTATCTTTTTGCGGAGTATAATTGTGCTTTTGATTAGCCATTATAGATAGACCAGAACTAATTGATGCATCAAACTTAGTCCTGTTATTTATATCAAACTTTGCCCAGTCTTCAAGGGTTCTAGTGAATAACATCTGCCCCATCTCGTCAGAAGGTCTGTATGTAGACTCCATGTCTATCCCAACATACTTCTCTATATAAGACTCAATAGAAGACGCATGAGACTGTTTTACATCTTCACTGGTGTTAGGTATACCCCCAAGCTCTCTCTCTGTCTTAGATAGCTTGTTATACGCTTTGTCAGGTCTATTCAAGCTGAATCCCCTGTACCCCCTATTCTTTAAATGATATAATAGTCTAGGCTTGTTATTCTCTGCAAGTATAGGCATACCGTAAAATACGATAGCCATAAGAACCTCTTCAAAAAATATCTCAGCAGTCTGAGGTCTTGCGACATACTGAAGAAAAAACTCATTGCTTGGAGCCTCATCCATATTGAACTTGGTGCATCCGTGAAGTGCACCATTAGATCCCCTTCCACCAACAGTGCCACTTATGTCGTAGCTGTCACATCCAAAGGAACCTATATGTTCATTTCCTGGGTGTTTAACTCCGTTCTTTGTAATAACATTATTTTGTAATGCAACTGAAGGTATCCAAGATATAAGAAATCTCCCCCTGTCGTCAGGTGTCCATATTACTTTAGAGTCCTTTGCACCGTCCTTCCAATGAAAGGATCCCCTAGTTAGAACATGTTTCTTAATCAAAGAGTCATTGTAATCTATCTGCTGATATATCTTTGTAAGATTAAATATAGATTCCTTACTCTCGTCTCTAAATGCATGTGACTCAGTTCTAGGGAATTGTCTGTAGAATTCATTCAAAGCATCGGCATCACCCTTTAGAGAGTCCACCTCCCCTTCCCAGTAGTCTATCGCTCCACCAGATATCATTTCGCCATCAACACCCATTACAGGTTTTTCTGGAGTTCTAAGGACAGGCATGCCATATAGGTCTATAAACCCCTCCATATTAAACTCCATAGGAATAAAAAGTGAATACATACCACTCTTGGTTTGCCCGTTCCTATTTCTTGAGGTAACCCTAGAATCGTTGTAAAGTCTTTTGTACTGCTCACCTCCCTTAGCTAATGCATTACAAGTAGACCCCATAAGACACTTACCTATTATTTTACTACCCAATCTAAGGCAGGTCTTAGTTACCCTCCAATTATTCTGTATGTCATTTGGCTTAGTCCATTTTCCACTTTCATCATGAACAAGAAGTAATAGCTTCTCACCATCATAAGAATTGTCATCCGTATTCTTCCAATCTATTGTTGTGTCTAGACCCCGTATATCATCATTCCTGATAATAGACATATTCTTTTTAGTTATTTTAGAGGCAGGTATTCTGAACGCAAGCTCAGTCTTAGGCTTGTCCATACCGTCTTGTATAGGTTTAAAAAAGAATGGTAGTTTATTAGCTATAGGAACAACCTTGTTTGTGAACATCTTCTTTGCATCTGGCCCAGTCTTTGATAGTATACCCACCCTTGAATCGTTAGCCAAGCTTCCCACATTAACACACTCGGATGATCCCATAAATGAAAACCCAGAACGCCTTATCTTAAGGTATATCATTCCGAAACTCCTGTTGTCAACCCTACATGCTTCCCAATATAAATATAATATCCTGTTAGCTTCACGGTAGTCTGGGTATCCTACATCTATAGATGACCACTGTAGGTACATATAGTGTGCCCCTGTTATATAGGTAGGCTCCCCATTGTTCATGAACCAGTACCCATACTCCCTGTTGTCAAACTCGTTCTCAATATAATCAACCCACTTGGTCTTAAATTCAGACGGTCTTTCATTCCAATGGAATATAGACTGTATCCTTTTTAATTGTTCTGGTAAATCTTCTCTTTTCCAATGTTGCTCAGACTTCTTTGAGCTTGTCTTCTTGATTGACTTTGGTTTCTTAGGTAGTCCTATATAAAGCCCTTGTATGTTATATATATCTCCAAGGGTTCCATCCTTAGAAATTATAACTATATCGTACTTCTCATTGTATCCACAGACCCAACTCTTAGCAGAGTTTTTCCTATTTAAAACGCTGCTAGGTATTATATCGTAAACTACAGTGTGTAAACTATTTATTTGCCCTTCGCTCTGCAAACCCTCCAGTGTGTTTTTTATTCTCGTTTGAATTATCCATTAACTCTTCCTCAGACTGCATTCTACTAAGTATCTCTAACGCATCAAATATAGCTAACTTCTTAGTGGCTGCCGCATTCTTTAATCTGTCAGCTGCCAAGTCATCCTCTGGGTCATGCTTTATAATATCCTCTTCAGCGACTTTTATCAATTGCTCAACAGCTTTCCTTCCAGCGTTTATTATTCTCCTCTTTAGTTCTACAGTATTATCCATTAATCTTAATAGTTATGTGTTTATCAAACATTCTATAAAGCTTCTCCCCATCGACTTCAAACTCATACTCTGTATCTGGCCTAAAACCAACAATGTCCCCGTCATTAATACCAACGCTTCTAAGTCTATCATTTGAGTGAACCACCTCGCCAGTTAATTCCTGTTCGGATTTATTTTCTAGTAGGTATCCTTGCTGGTACTTAATAGGTTTAACAAAACAAAAATTATTACAAGCATTCCATTTACCATCACGCTTGTACATATAGTACTGACCCTCATCTATAAAGAACAGGTCATCAATAAAATAACTCTTACCGCTTCTTTCAACACCATGAATATCATTGTAAAACTTAAACACATTGTGATGTACAAGTATTATGTCTCCTTGAATTATTGGGCCGTCATATGTTAACGGAACCTCTATTACCTCTGCTAAACGGTTTGATACCTTATGATCTTCTTTTGAAGAGCTGATTATAAAATCAATCCCCCCAAAATCTTTCACATTAGAATACCGCCTACCGCCTACAGGTTTAACTATAAAGCTGTATGGTGATCTCATATTTTATTTATGCGCCACAACCAATACACTCAACATAAGAGTCGGTAGGTCTGACACCATTTAATTTCATTTCAATATTATGTATCTTATCCGCTAAATCTATAGACTCAATAAAATCTTTAACATCTTTTTTTCTAACTTTTAATAACTCAACCTCCTTAATTAATACTTCTCTCTCCTGTTCAGTCATTACCTTTAAAAATTAATGTTGTACTCAATAGACATAGGTATTGTATGGTTAAATTTTTTCCATAAAACAACCTCTTGTTTTTCATTCTCTATCCAAATCTTAACACTATTAGTATCGATATCACTTAATATTAAATGAATCCTGTGAGAATTACCAAGAACAGGTTGTCCAACTATGTAGTGCATAGAAGCCTTGTAGTCTGAACCAATAGATACCTTTCTTATGTCCATTATATTTATTTTTATTTACCCTAACTTCCAAATAGTAAGAGCAGATGACGGAGCGTCATCCCAAGTACTTAGTGTGGTTGTAGGGTAAAGACCTCCTTGATCCACACCTGAACTATCTCTTAGAATCTCAAACGTTAACACCGTCCCTGGAGTAGATATTCTTATAGGGAATGATAATGTCTCAGGTGTTGTAATCCCTACTGTTGATAAAGATATAGCACCTACAGAATTAACCTGTGAGCCGTCTATTAAATACCTGAATAGCATAGTTGACATACCGCCTGATGAACCTACTCGTGATAGGAAGCCTACTGCGTTTACGAAATAAACCCCTGCATCATTAAAAGTTATATCACCAAGTCCCGATACCATAACAGGGTCTGAGCCTGTTCCTGTGCCTGAGCCAAAGTTTACCTGAAGCACAGTGTCAAGACCACCTGGGGCTTGATTTGAAGAGGAAGAGGCATGAAGAACTTGGGCTATTGATGGTGAGGATGCTGTAACCCATAGCGGAAGCCCTAAAGCGTCTGAGCCTAAAATTTTTGTGCTGTCATTTGTTGCTCCCACTGAGTCAGTAAGAGTCCCGTTCAATGTTAGGTCGCCTCCTGTCTTAAGCTTTAAGTTATCAGCTTCAGAGTAAGATGAACCCGTAGTCATATTAAATGGTGTCGTAGATGTGTTTCCTGTATCTAAAACAGCCTGAAGTGTGTTAGCAGTTGACAACCCTAGTATATCACCAATCGTGTAGTTTTTTGTGATATTGCTATCACTAACGTCTGTCCCTATAACTTTATCTGTAATTGTAGGTGTTCCATCTATTGCATACGTGCTTATCTTTCCCATTACGGTTTATTTTTTGTTTGTTAATTCTCCTGTTTGCATATTAATAACTGAATCTTCCCCATACTTTTTGATTAACTTTTTCTCAATCTCAGTAAACTGAGTCTTGATTACTTCAATCTTTTTTACTAAATCCATCTTTGATAACTCTAAGTCACCTATTGATAATCTAGTTTTAGAAAATTCAGTGTTCAATGTTTGCAGCTTTTCTAATTCTGCGTTTGTTACCTTTTTCATTGTATTATATTTTTTACAAATATACAAGAAAAAAATCAAACAATCTATATATCCTTATATTCGGACTTCGCATCAAATGAGGGGCAAGCCTTTTTGACATTTGGAAAGTCTCTATGACCTTGAGTTATTGCACCTGAAAACACAAACTTTAAAATCTCAACTACCTTTAATAAAGACTTCTTTTGTGCTATTGTTCTGTTATCTTCAGGCTCTCCACTTTCATCTATACCGCCCTCATAGCAGATGCCAATGCTGGTTTTATTATAACCCCTAACGTGTGCTCCAATGGTAGATAGATTTCTCCCTTTGTGAATCTTGCCGTCTCTCGTTATATAGTAATGGTATCCAATATCAGACCAACCTCTTTGTAAATGCCACTTCTTTACCCGTTCGATTGGCACATCCATAGATGGCATAGTAGCGGAACAATGGATTACAATGTATTCTATGTCTCTCATTTAACATTTTTTCTTTGTGAATGTTTACCAAACTCCCTTAACGCAAAGTAACCCCCATATACTGTTGGTACTATAACGATTAACAGGCTTGTGTATTCACTAGGTAAATGAATCCCGAAATATGCTGTTACAAAATATGATAGTAATAATAAGCTAATGAAATGTAATGTTAATGGTCTTGCGGTTTTTGCAAGCTTGTTGTCACTCCCAACATCGGCAACCCATCTAGCTGTA
>Ga0196903_1000033_pt1 | contig 23175 bp, 34 predicted proteins | sample CB_VirMetaG_2_FD_169097 | JGI IMG/M metagenome (GOLD analysis project Ga0196903, IMG submission 169097) | Freshwater to marine saline gradient viral communities from Chesapeake Bay - CB_1504_2 Viral MetaG (v3) (version 3) | ecosystem: Environmental > Aquatic > Marine > Coastal | place: USA... | reverse complement strand
TTATGCCTGTCCCTGCATCTACAATTCGGCTATGACTACCATCATGATAAATCTGTAAATCATCACCAGCACCAAACGTAGCCTTGTCATTGTCACCCAATGCAATGCCACCGTTGGCTGTGATTTCTCCTGTGCTTGTAAGTGCCGCAAACGTAGGACTGTCAGTAGTAGCAACACCCTGATTCAAAGCCTTAACGCTTGCAATAGCAGTCAACTCACTGTCCATCAAGGCACCAGCGGCCGTTACAGCGGCTGTGTCCGTTACGTCTGCCCCAGCTTCAATGCCATCTAGCTTACTTCCGTCAGTAGCGACATCACGCCCATCAACAGTGGAAGTGGTAGTTATAGCACCAGTAAAAGCCGCACCAGATAGCTCGGCCTTATCGGTATTTAGATTGGTAAAGTTAGCATCAACTTCATTATTAGTAAGGGGCGAGCCTTTGCCTGCCCTTGTTGTAATAGTAGACATAGGTAGCCCCCTCTAATTAAGATGCAGTTAGTGTAATAGTCCAAGTCACTGACATGGTATCGTCAGCTTGCTTGTTTACAACAGCGAATACAGTACGACAAAGCATAGTGCCAGAAGTAGCAGCATTAAAGATGCCTGCCTCTGTAACCGCACCAGTGCCTTCGCCTGCTTCGAAAGACGAAACATAGGTAATGGTATTGCTTGAAGCAGTAGTGCTGTCTAACGCTTCCCTAGAGCCTAAAATCGACTCAAGATCAGTATCACCAGCCGCAGCAGCAGTAGTACCGCTACCTAAGGCCATGTGAGACATAACGCCAGCAGAAGCATCAGCCATACGAGAGCAAATGTAGGTCAGACCCGCACTTACTACCAAGTTGTTAATTTCACGGCTTTCTTTTACCTTGCCGTCTTTGTCTTTCAGAACTATCGCAACGTCACCGCGTAGTTTTAAATCATCATTAATCATAAGTCACCTGTTAAAAGGATTGTGAGTAGCCGACATAATCTTCGGCAAAGTAATCGAAAGAGCAATAGCCCTGACCGCGCATCGAACCAGAATCGGATGCACCCATTGTATCACTCAAACCCCTTGACGTGGAATAAGCAAACAAATCGACAATAGTAGCCAGATCGGATCGAACTTTTACAAAGGTCATTTCTTGGTCATCATCTGCGGTGGCTTCACCGTCCAGATCATCTGTGACACCAGTGACCTCATCTATAAACTTGTGAAAGTCCATAGTCTGATCTTCAGCAGCAGAAGAAGAATCAGATATAATCTTGTTGGGAGAGAAAAAAGCACTATCAGTCATGGCCGAACTATCAGCCAAACCTTTACCAAACGCCATTGCCTCAGAGTCAGTAAATGCAGAAGCATCTGCAAATGCTTTGCCTGCGCCTAAGCTAATCGACTCAGCCGCAGAGAATGCATCCGTATGCGATCTGTTAAATGCAGTCAGTATGTCTATGCTCTCAGCCACAGAGGATGAATCAGTCAACAGCTTGCCAATGCCTAGCGTATCTATTTGATCGGATATTGACCCAGAGTCGCTTTGAACCTTGCCAATACTAAATGCAGCAGAGTCAGCAGTAGAGGATGCATCAGAAGCCACCTTCCCAGCCCCTAGAGCAGCAGAGTCAGTTGCACCCTGTGTATCTGTCAGGGTCTTACCAACGCCCTTAGACGGCAAATCAGACAGCCCTAGAGCATCAGCAAAAAACCTGAATATCAGGAAGTCACCGAACTTAATTTCAGCAACAGCCTTTTTAAAGCCAATATCGGCTACGGCTTTCTTAAATGCAATGGCTGCCTTAATCATTAGAAGTCGGCTCGAATGTAAAAGTCTAACACTTGGAATATAGTCTCTACTGTGCCACTGTCATAAGTGATTTCGATCTCACCCTCATAGTAGCCCTCATCAAGCACCAACTGGGTTCCTGAGAATGAAAAGACAGCAATACCGTCTGCAAAGTTGCCACCTACGTCAGCAGCCGCCAATGTAAACAAAGTAGTAGTGGTGCCTTTGGCCCTAAACTTCAGCGCACAAGAGCCGCCAGAAAAGTCTATAGCAACGCCTGTGTCATCACGGGTCAGCTTTGCTTGAATCTGTGGGGCTTGATCGCCCTGTACTAATTGATAAATCATTTCACGCCTCTAGCGGGTCAACAAACCCGTATCGTTTTATGCCGTCATAATTGGTCTGTATAAAAAATGTATATATATCAGTGCGTTGCCGCAACTCTTCTCTGCGATTGCTAACAGCTTCATTTGCTGTTGGCGCATCTGCCACCGTATCTGTAATAGTATCAGTGCCGTCTAGCGTAGTATATCCAACTTCTATCACGATACATTCTCCATAGTGCCGACCCATTTTACCAGCCTGCAAGTAACATTGCTGATATTTGTCGTGCCTACAATACTAGGTCTGAATTCAGTAGCAGTAGTAGATTCGCCATAGGTATTTGAAAAAGGTATTCGTGCATTCACAGTCTTGCCTGTTGGTGCAAATATGTTGTTATCGATACCATAATCAGCCTCTACCCAAGTACCAGCCGATGTAAACTTGCTGGGACTGAAATACATAGTTTCGCCATTAGAAAAAAACGGGCTAGATGAAGAAACCATTACATAGGTGCGATTGTTGCCTGAATCATAATACACGCTATTAATATTGCCAGTTGTACCGCTTCCAGAACTGTTATCGGCAACCCCGCCAGTATTATCAAGCAATGCAAGTACATTGCCGCTAATATAAACCCACTGATTGTATGGTGGCGCACCAGATGCAAGAGTTACAGTTCCAACTGCTGTACCTGTAGCCCCTTTGCTTTTTCTTTGCATATTTAAGGTGAATTGAACCTGATGATCTGTGCCACTGCTGTTCGCAGTAGTGAAGTCAAAATCTAAGTCTAATCTCTGCCGCTTTGAGATACTTAAAGATGGTGCAGGTATCGCAAAGTCTTGCCCAAACTGAGTGCTGCTAGTAGCGGTGATATTCTCATATATAGATGCAGGGTAAAGCTCAGACACATCGCCCGATAGCTTGTCTACCGTTATGCTAGATGCCTGTATTTCAGTAGCAGTTAAAGTATTGGCCGCAATCTGAGATGCAGTGATAGTGTTCGATGCTATTTGCCCAGCAGTAATGGTATTGGATGCGATCTCTGTGGCTGTAATAGTGCCTGCAACAATTTCTACTGCTGTTACAGCGTTAGCAGCAATTGAATCTTGATTTACAGCGTCTGTAGCAATAAGGGCATTCGTTATAGCGTCATCTTGTATATTACCCGTTCCTACAGCGTCATTACCTAGATCACCAGCCGCAATTGTAGTAGTGGTTGCATTGACCACACTGCTAAAGGCAGAAGCATTGCCAGTAAAATCAATTGCCTTTACTTTGTAGTAGAAGGTAGCCGCATTGGCTAGATCATCATCAATAAAGACGGTTCCGTCTGTGTTACCAATTAAGCTATAAGTTCCACCTGAACTGGTAGACCTATAAACATCAATATGGCTAAGGTCTTTTTGGCTAGGGTTAGTCCAGCTAATACTAATGTGCTGATACTGACCGCTTGCAGATACAGATGATGGAGCATCAGGCGCAGTAGTATCGACGGCGGCAGTAGGGGCAGAGGATATATATGTTGACGATACGCCAATTTCGTTTACAGCTTTAACCCGCACATTGTATTGCTGACTATTCTGTAAGCCCGTAATTACTGCTGGAGATGCCTTGGCATCCATAGTGAAGTAGTTGCTATCTGATGATTTTTTCCACTCGACAACATAGTGATCAGTGAACGCATCATCCGCGTCAGTCCACGCAACATTGAATGCGGTGTTGAAAGTGCCGTCAGAGTTAAGGAACGAATCGCCTGTAATGTTTAGGCTAGTAGGGGCAGCAGCAGTTAGACCGTCATACAGAGCAACCTCACCAGCGCCAAGATATACTTCTTCATCTGAGGTAGTCCAGTCCCAGATAGATGCCGCAGTCTCAATAGCATCTACGTTGACTATAATCTGCCCATTGGCAAAATCTAAGTTATACCCAACAACTTCAAACACCTTATTGGAATAACCCAGTCGAGCATTCGTTACGTTGATATTGTCGCCAATCTTAAAACGTAAAGCACTAAGGTTGCAGGGTATGGTTATTGCTTCTTGCTGGCGGCTACGGAACAAGGCCAGCTTTGCAATACGTTGTGCGCGAATGTTGTTTACCGTGAAAGGCAGAGGCATATCTAAATAGATAGGGTCACCATCTTCAGCGGCAAAAGTGCTGGATATCTGTGCAGGGTAATCAGCAAGAATATAGTTGTCTTCCTCTGACAAGAAAACACCCTTCACACCGTTATAAGCGTTTCTCCTAGACTGCTTGGTCTGGATGCTTATATCACCAACAGCGACCGATTCATCTACGCTGTAGGTAGGGGCCACATATTCGCCTGCATATATCTCAAACTTACCTGCCGAGAAAACAAGCCGCCCAATCATAGAGCCGAGCATCGAATCTAGGTTGTCTTTAATAGAACCCTCAGTATCTACCACGCCATCTATCGTATATCTAGGCTGAGTGCCGCCAGCAGCGAGAGATACTGTCTCATCGCAAACCGTTGCAGCAGCAGTCACAGTAGAGGTAAGTATATTGCCTACAGATTCACCCAGTCCATACTTAGTATCTCGCAGGTAATCATAAACACACAATGCTGGATTCTGTGACCACGCAGTAGTGCTAGTAGCAGGGTTTAGAACTTTTTTTCCGCGAATAACGGTGGATATATTAGGCAATCCATTGGCAAACTGATCGATGTCATAAGTCAGCTTAACCACCATATAGGCAGTGTCCAGCAACTTGTGGTCTGATGTCCATTTGGTTGATGCAGCATTTAATGCGCTGTCTGCTGTAGTCTGATCTCCCTTGTGGAAACCTATGCTTACATAGTTGCCCCAAGTCCCAACAAAACTACCATCCCATATTTTAACATCGTTAAACCAGACTTCCTCGTATGCGTCGATCTCATGGCCAGCAACAGCAATAACCAGCCAAAGGTATTTATTGTCAGTACCTGTTGACTCCAAGTAAACGATATTGCCGCCTATTCTAGCGCGACCGTATACTATCTTGCGAGACTGCGCAGCATCCCTAGTGGTAATGGATCGACCGCCCATCACAGCGCCTAAATTCGGCGAAGGCATTAGGGCTTTGGACACTAGAGATAGACCAGCACCAATAGCAAAGGCTATCGCAACTTGGCTGAATGTTATTGCGGCAAACCCTATAGTTGCAGCAGCTCCTGCCGCGCTTACCAAACCTGCTATTACTGCTGTAGCCATTCTATTCGCCTAAAAAACACTTGTGATAAACGCGCTCTAAAAGATTAAAGCCCATTCGTTGCATTAGCCCGTCAAAAGGAAAATCCACCTTCATGTTTAGGGTCATTAATGAAGCGCCATTTTCTTTGCAGTGCGCCTCAGCAAACTTTATTAGCTCTGCTCCTGTAGTGCTTTTCCTAAACTCTGGCTTGACATATATTACATCAGTTGAGGCGAAAAGATGATCTTTGTGGTGGATACTTTTAGACATCATTACCACGCAGTAGCCAATCAAGGCTCCATCTTTCCTCGCTGTAAATATTCGCAATATACCCATCTGATCTAACAAGGCATATTCATTCCAGTCTGGATCAAGAGGTATTGTATCTTGGTTTGGCTCAGTCTCTGACCAATGTTTATCGAGCAATGGCTTTATATCTTCTTTTACATTAGCCATGCACTCATGTGCTATCTTATGATCTTCTGTCATTGTATCGGCCACCACTTCGCCCACCATTGCCGCCGCCCCCAGCATTAGATGACGGAGAAGCCCTGCCCCAGATAATTTCTTTCTCAACGATAGCAGTCACAAACTCAAACCCTTTGTCTGTAGGGTAATCAATCTTTTGATCTTCTGCTGTATATCGTCTGACCTTCGCTCTTTCAAAAGCAATTAGTTTATTCTCAACTGCTATATTGATAGTCGATGTTTCACCAGACTCGGATATAGTCATGGTGTCCATAAAGCCAGAAAATATCACCGTAGGATCAGCTACCAAATTACCAGATGCATCAAACGCCCCCAGCAATACAGTGAGTGGCCTGCCCTGATATTCGTGATCTTTGGCTATCACCACCAAAGATGATTTAACGCCTGTTAGGGTTACGTTAATACCACTGGCCTGCATATCAGATGTCTCAGTGACTGGGCTAATTCCTAACAAGTCACCAACGCCAGTATAAGTCTCACTGTCATAGGTAAGATCGCCAACACCTGACCATAGGTTTAATTCGTTAGGCGTTTCGCCTGAATCAAATACCATACGCACAAGGAATATAGGGCGAACCACATCAGCAGTTGATACTGCCTGCATTGCACTAGATAAAGCCCTACTCATAATGCTTCAACCATAGCAAAGCTAAAGCCCTGTAAGCTGGCCTCATTAGTAGACCAAGAAACCTCATTAGAAGCCATGCGCCAAAGGCTCTTAGGTTGGGTGAAGTCTAATGCCTGACCTGTAGCTATTGCCTCGCGTAAGGGCGGCTGAAACTCTAAAGTACCAGCGCCTGATGACTTGTCTGCTGTAACCAAGTATAGATAACTGCCTAACTGAAAGTATGTTCCTGCCGATACCGCTGTGCTGCCTCCAGAGGTTGTCAGGGTCTCTGCCCTGATAGCAGTGGTGCCGCTTGTAGTCACATTGGCTGTATCTGTATGCAGTGGGTTACCGAAAGTAAATGTACCTTCACGCCCTTTAAGACCAATGATAAATGCTTCTACTGATCTTGCCTCTGTATAAGTAAGAGGCGGCAAAGTAACCTCTGCCTCCCACCTTGCACCCTGATGCGTATAGACCTGAGTATCTAAAGTAAACGGAGATTCAGCAACAGCCACAACACGCTTTAGGCGCATTGACATATTCTGTATGCCGACATTGGGAAAAGATAAAGGCATCAGTTACGCTCCGACCATTGCTCTTGAGAAGTTACCACCACGCACCCTAGCGTCTGCTACAGCGCCTTTAGCGGCTTGCGCTATCTGTGGCATCAGTCCAATTATCTCGGCTCTAACAGTGCTTTGGATGCCTGTGGTGACGTTTATGGTTTGGTTAACTACAACACCTGAGCCACCGCCTAACTTGTTATTAGGAATTATCGCACCATTTTGATTAGGAACAAAAACTTCTTGGCCTCGCTCTCCAACCAAGGTTGGCTGGCCTCTATTCACAGAGCCGCCAATAGCTGCGGTAGCAGAATAGTCTTGACCCATACCAATTCCACCCCCAGCCGTCATCCCAGAGCCAGTTGAGCCTGTGCCTCCAGTACCAAAAGAGCTAGTAATAAAACCAAATGCCGCATCAACAATGTATTTCTGGATTAGCATTTTAATTAAGCTGTCAACAACGCTTTTAGCCATTGACTTTATAGCATCGGCAAAGTTAGCTGCACCTGTTATCCCAGCGGTAAGAGAGTCTGTTAAACCATCCAGTCCCTGCTTTGTAAGGTTCTGAATATTGGTAGTCATATCAGGAATGCTGTCACTCCATGACTTAAATCCAAGCTCGATGTCGTTCAATGCTGGCACAACAGCGGCTGGTATCGTACTGGCAGAGCCTTTAAAGTTCTCTAGCTTTTCAATTAATCCATCAATCTCTAAGCCAAGCCCGCCTGCAAACTTAACCGCGTTAAGAAAGTCTAGCTCTTCGCCTGTCTCATCTGCCTTTTCAAGCAAAGCCTGTAAAGATATTAATCTCTTTCTATCGCTTTCTTGTGAAAGTTCTGCACTGCGCTTTTGTCTGGCAGTATATCCCTGCATTCTTTGCGCTCTTTCAGCCATAGCTTCTTCAAGCTGCTCAACTTCAGTTCTAAGTTGACGGGCATTTTTTTCATTATCATCTGTGAACGCTCTAGTCAGCGCATCCTTAACCCGCAAGGCTCCGTTGTAGACTTTAATAAACCCGTTTGCCAGACCTTCAAATGCTTGCAGTGCAATTTTAACGCCATTTAGTAAATCAACAGCTAATGACCTAGCAAATGCCTCAACGCCACCTTTAACCTCTATAGATCGCTGTAGGAAGCCCGTGAATCTTTCTACCATCATTTCTATAGCAGGGGCAAAGGCTGCTACCGTTTGATCAGTAACGCCTTTAAACAAGCTCTTGAGCTTAGTCAGAGAGTCGACGGTATCCTCGACACCTTTAGCCGCAGTGTTAGACATGGTAAGGCCAAGCACTTTCGCTTCACCTAGCATTTCTTTCAGACCATCGCTGCCCTGAGACAAGGTATTTACAAGGGCTGCACCCTCGGAATCAAAAAGCTTAAAGGCTAGACGTAACCTGTCAGATTCACTTTCTACTTTCTCAAATGCATCAGCCAGAACAATCATTCGTTTGTCTAGCGGCATTCTGTTTAATTCTTGAGCATTTATACCTAGCTCTTTAATAGCACCCTTGGCCTCACCAGTTCCTGCTGCTGCTTCCGCAGTTCTGCGGGTAAACCTTTGCAGGGCCATATCCATTGTTTGAGTAGCCACGCCAGTAAGGTCAGCCGCATATCTTAATGCGCCCAAAGCCTCAGTTGTTGTGCCTATTTTTGCAGCGGTCTTTGCTAAAGAATCGGTGGCATTAAGGGATGATCTAACTAACAAACCAAAACCAGCAGCACCAGCAACGCCAACCAGTGCAGTTCTTAGGCTAAACACAGAGCCAGCTATTGCCTTCAATCCATTAGCAGCAGAACCAAAACCTTTCTTGGTTTTATCAAATGCCCTAATCGTGATGTTTACATTTTCAGCCATTGTTCTCGCTCATTATCTGGAAGTAGGCCAACCACTCGTTAAAGTGACTGACAGGCATTTGCTCTGCTTCTTCTATGCTCATGTGAAGGCGGTCAGCCAAGGAAAGCAGATTCATCCTCGACTGATCGCTTCTCAGTTTCCCTCAGCCGCCTCTACTGACTCGATCTGTGCAAACATCTGATTAGCTATCTCACTAATTACGTTAGTTTCTTCGCCCATCAAATCAATGCGATCCTCAGCAGAAGTAAAGAGCTTGTTGCCGCCCTCGTCTTCTGCCTTCATAACGATCAAATCCACCATCGCGCCAACTGTGGTGTTGTTTAGGAAGTTAGGGTGCTTCTTCTGCAACTGGTCTAAGTCATAGCAGGTAATGCTTCTGCAATACAACTTAAACGCTCCAGATTCGTCACCCCATTCTGGCACCTGTACTTCTCGTGCCTCAACCTTTCTTCTACTGCGTAACTCTTTAGCTAATCCCATGGTTTAATCCCCTTATGCTGTTGCTTCAGTTACTGCTCCGCTGCACTGGATGGAGAAGCTGGCTTCTACCATACCATCGAAAGAACCAGTAATAGAGCGAGAAGTCACAATGCCGCCACCAGAGAAGTAAGATTCGCCAGTGCCAGTACCTGTTGGATAAATCTCAAAATCTACCGCAGCGCGTTCGTCAAGGATAAGCTGCTGTGCGTCAGCCTCATCCCAGTAGCACTCGATAGTTACTGTATTGGTCTTTAGACCTTCTTTATAAGATCGTGCGGTATCGCCCATTACACTATCTTCAATGGTATCTGCTGAACCATCAAACGTGAAAGAACGAACCTCACCCACAACGGCCACAGAGCCGCCAGATGCCGCGATTTTTACTACACCAGATGCGCCTGTTTTAGTCGCCATGATAATTACCTCTAATTTAAGTTAAGTTGTGCCGCGAGTGTACTGATACAAAACGCGAACTGTAATAATAACCCCACCAATGGGGTCAATAGAACCTTCATCAATCTCGACTCTGGTTATCTGCGTATCAAGGGCATAGCCCCCGCGCAAACGGTCAACGTCAAGACCTTCTTCAATTGCTTCGATAATGTTGTTTCGGGCTGAATCAATCACAGACCCTTTAACGTAGCAAATAAACTCATAATTGATTGTAGCCATTCGCTGAGTAATTGACCCACCGATGCTGCTATCTTCTCTATCCTCGTCTGCACTTCGAACAAGGATAGCAGGAAATTGTGCGCTTGATAACTTAGTAAAATCAAACGGCTCTCTCGTTACATACTTAATATCTACTGGCGTTTTAACTGCCTGAAGCGTAGCCACCAAGTTGTTTGCAATGTTCTCTCTAACGCTCATTTCAATGCCCTGAAGAATACTTCGCCAAGTTGCTTTTCTTCTCTATCGCTAAACCCAAAAAACGGTCTAGTCTTATTGTTCATTGCAGCCTTTTTAGATTCAGTGGCTCTAGTAAAGAATATCTCAGCTTTAGTGCTGCTCGCCCTTGATGTCATCGAGCTTAACATCTGACCTGTAAACTGTAGGTCTGGGTTTGTGCTTCTTCCTCTACTAGCCCTAAATGCAGCATATACGGGCGTATACTTCTTAAACTTCCCACCCTTAAAGCCAACGCCTTTACTGGTTCTGGCCTCAATAATATTAATACCGACTTGAGCAGTAATCGACAACGCCCTTTTGACGCTTGCTGATAGCTCCTTGCCTTTCTTGCCAATACGCTTTGCAACAGCCTTGGCATTGGTATCAATCTTAACCTGCATTATCTATCTAACCGCTGGCCGACAGGCTGCTTCTCATCGTAGTCAACAGTGCCATCACCGTCTTCATCATAATCAACGCCATCTGCCAATACAGATTCTAGCTCTTCACCGTATCGCGCTTTGTAAAAGTCGATCATGTTTCCGAATCGGTCACCATCTACCCAGTTAGTCAACTGCGGCAGCGCATAACGCCATAGCACCAAATAAGCCGATACCGTGGTGAACTGCGTTGCTGTGAGCTTAGTGTTATCCATCTCACCAGATATATTCTTGCGGGGCCACCACTTAATCCGTAGCTCGCGCTGTATGTCTGCCTGTGCTTTGGGGTGTTCCAATACAAAAGACTCGATACCTAGATCGAGAATATCGGGGATTAGCTTTAATAAATCTGCGTCGCTTGAGTAAGCCATTACCATTTCACCTTATCTGCCCAGTAAGCCGCTGATGCTGTCTTATCTTTGCGGCCTCTTGCTATGTCTTTTGCAAACCTTGCCTTAAACGACCTGCGCTTGGCTTTGTCTGCTTCTGATTCGTTCTTGCGGGGCGGCTTGTTGTCTGCACCCTTCTGACCGAACCTAATTAACTTTATCTTGTCGCCTTCTTTAGCAAGTACAGCGTGGCTCTTGCTGTCATGCTTGGGGGTGCGCTTAGGCTTGTTGTAGCCTTCGAACCTTTCACCGCGATAAGTTATAGCCATGTAAACCTCGTAAGAAAGCCCCCTCCGAAGAAGGGGCAGTCAGTCTTACAGTACAGCGTCAGACAGAATCTCAACACCGAATGCATCGTCAAGCTCGGCTACGCCATATACAGCAGTAGCGTTCAACTCGAATGCGCGGAGTGACTCATCACGCTGTGGAGCAATGTTGAAGTCGCGCTTCATAGCGATCATCAGAGCTTCGGGAGCGAATACAGCACCCTTAGCATCGCCAGAACCGTCGATAGCTACGTTGGCAGACTCATATACATTGATGCCAGCGATAGTACCAACATAACCGTTACGCATTGCTTCGTTCTGCAAGTCGCCACCATTTGGGTTAGCAAAGGTGTTAGTCAGGTTAGCTTTCAACTGGTACGCTTGGAAAGGATGTACTACAGCATTGATAGTGCCAGTAATCTTAGCAGCACGGAGAGTAGCAGCAGCCTTGAACAGGTCAGCTACAGTGATCTCTGCACCAGCAGCACCGATAGAGCTAGAAAAGCCGTCAAACAGGGCGATCAGGTCAGTATCGATCTTAGTGGCGATAGCGTTACCGAGAACAGTTCCTAGCTCTACAGCAGGGTTGCCGTCACCGTAGGTAGCCATATCAGTCAGCAGAACCTGTGCGCCTACTTCGCCAACAGTTACAGAAACTGAGCTAGTAGATACAGTGGTGCTTGACATATCAGTGCCTTCGGTCAAGTCAGCAGCAGCGATTGCTGGGTACTTAGGAACCTGAATGGTCTTGCCAGCAGTAGATTGGATGTTGTAGTTAGTTACAAGACCCATCATTAGTGATTGCTCTTCGGCAGTGAAACGAGCCTGAGCGACGATATTGACGAACAGGTCGTCGAGAGTTGTTGAAGTAGTTGCAGCCATGATAAATTGCCTTTAAATAAAATTAGTTTGTGGTTTGTGGTTACTTTTTCTTCATAGCAGCAAATGCTTCTTTGCCACCATTTTCCCAGTTTGCAACCATATCTGCCACAGATTGAGGCTTCTGCGTAGAGCCACCAGCGTTACCCATCGATCCTGTGCCACCTTGTGACGCTTTGACCATGTGTGGGTTTACTGTCAAGAACTCTGCTACCATCTCGTTGACTGATAACAAATCACCGCTGTCATTGTATCGCGGTACTCCGTTAGCGTCTAGCACCTCGACCGTTCCGTCATCTGACAGTCTGGTCTGGTCTTTTAGTAGCTGAGAGACTTGATTCGGATTAACAGCGTTACTGTTAGAAGCTGCACCCAGAATCGCTCCATCTACTAGCGTCTGTTGCAACTTGCTTTTGTAACTCTGTATCTCCATGTCTTTCTTCTCGACCGTTTGCTTCAGGACTTTATCGAACTCCCCGCGCTCTTTCTGTCGCTCCAACTCTGCGGCTTCTTTTTTTGCCAACAGGTCTTTAGCTTCATCAAGGTCAACGCCAGATAGTCGCTTATCGAACTTGCGCTGCTCTCTAGCAACACGATCCGCAACAATGCGGTCTAGTTCATCCTGAGTAAAGGTCTTGCTTTCCTGAGTTTCTACTGCCGCAGTTTCAGTCTCTGCTTCTGTTTCCATGATTTCATCGCTCATGTCGCGTGCCTCTTAAAGAGTATTGGTGAATCGTTAGTCTAGCATAAATTTACTTTTTTGGTTTCTTCTTCTTCTTTGGTCGCCCAACCTTACTACCGTATGTACCTTTACCTTGTGGCATTTTATATCTCCAATAAGTTAGTTTCTAGTTCAACCGCTTCATACAACCAGAGAAAATCGTCCTTTTCTTCCTCTGGCACTATTTCATAGTATTTATCTAGCTGATCTATTATATCGCTAGGCAATGGCTGCTGCTGAGAAAGCCTCACTGCTTCCATAAAAAACTTCGTCATGCGTAATCTCCTATCTCAAAATCCCATCCGTCAAATACCTTAATCCTTCCTTTAGATTTTACAATTTCATCCATTAAAGCTAATAATTTGTCATCCACTAAATCCTTCCTTCCCATGTTGTATAGGCTAAAGTTTTCTGCCCACCACTCTGTCGGATTATGCTGCGAGTAACTTGTTGGGAAAAATAGGTTTTTGTTAATTGCGCCACTTCTGCCATTTACATAAAACAACTGCCTCAAATACTTCTCTATAGGCGTTGCGTAGGTGCCAGACGCGCTTGCCTGCCGCCAGTATTCTTGATGCACTGTATGCCCAAACTCATGGAATAAAGTAGATCGGAATTTGTCAGCAGGATCAGAGTGATACTGCTTGGCTGACCACGGCCTATCTTCAACATTCCCGCCCTTCACATAAACGCTTGCAGGCTGTACTTCTGATAGCCTTCTATCTTTTTCCCATTTCTTTCTGGCCTTGGCAGCGTCTGCTGATGCAACTTTTAATTGGGCAGCCTTTTTCTGAACTACAGCATATTCAGGGGTGCCTAAGTACGAATCGCTTTTCCTATAATTAGGAAATTTCAGAATGAATGCGTCCATCTCTGCCCGATATTCTTCCTGAATCTTTTCGTAATATTCATCAGCTTTATTTAGCGCAAGTCTTGATGATTTTGTATTTTTTAACAGCTTATCTTTCGGTAGATATGTTTGCTTGGCTATTGGATTCCAGTATGACCCATTGATTGAGAGCATACCGTCACCCATTGCCATTGTTGTTCTTTTGCCCCCAACAGGAACAACCCCCCTGATCGGGGGTGTTTTAAATTGCTTGCTAATACCGTCAATTTCTTTTAATCCGCTATCTAGCAGGCTAAGGGTTTCGGTGGACATCCCTGTTGTTTTTATAGTTCCAAATTGCTTGTTTCCCGTTTTGTTAGCGTCAGTGCCTCTCTTGTACCCGTAAGGTTTAAACCTAACAGGGAATACTTCTCCCTTAACGCCTTTATCGTCTAACAACTTTTCTAAGTGTGGCGGTAATTTCTTACTAGACCCTAGTGCAATATATCCGCTTGCATCTGACGCATCATATACTGGCCTGTTGGCCTTCAATGTGCTTTTTGATATTTGGTCTAGCGCAACTTTTTTATCTAAAAGCTCTGGTGCGCCTGATGGAGCTTGAGATTCAGGCTCTGCTACTATCGCAACCGCTTCCTCTGTGCCGTCTTCTTCATCAAATACTGGTCTAAACTGGTGGCCGCAATTGTACCCGCCTCGAACGATAAAAGGGTCGCCAGAAGCCTTGCCAGCCCAGCTACCTTCCCACAGGTTTGCAATCTCTTCTTCTGTAAAGGTCTGACCCTCATGCTCTCGGCAAAAAGGTCTAGTGGTCTCTATTATGCGGCCCACATACTTCCACTTAGTCGCGCCTGACTGCTTTCCAATTGAGGTGTTGACTGCTGCATCAAACTGCATAAGGCTGTCATGCACCAACTGCTTTGCGTTGCTGGCCAACCTGCCGCCTTGAACCGCCTTAACGCTCGCAATACTAGCTGCAAAGGAAGTGCCTGTAAGAGTGTTCTGGTAGACTTCTTTGCTAACAACGTCAAGATACTCTGTTCCAACTTCTTGGAATCCTTGAAACTCTAACGTCTGTAGCTGCCTTATAATCTCAGGGTCTAGCTTTGTAAACGAACCATAAGTCTCAAGCATCTTTTGAGTGTCTAAGGCTACACCACCATATTGCCTAACAATATCGTCAACAGTAGCTAGGTATTCATCCTCTACCAGCTTTCTAATGTCAGCCCTTGCCTTCACAGCCCACTCAAGATCGAACAAGCTACCGTCTTTCAATGGCGCTGTTGCCATTAAATCGGTGATTCGATTCTCAAGGGTTATAAGCGCCTCAGATAATTGCCTTTGGTTTTTGTCGGCTATCTGATTTAGCGCCTCAACGTAATCAACGTCTGCTGCCATTAGAACTGACCAACACCACCAGAAGCATCAGAGCCTTCTTCCTTTGGCTCAATAAGGATGTCTCCACCCTCTATGTCATCAAGGCCAATCTTCTCTCTAACCTCATTAGGCGTAACCACTCCAGCATCAATGTGATAGCTATATATCTGAGTCTTGTCAGAGAAGTCACCAAGAACAGATGCTTTATCTTCAATCTCTGCATGGGCTTTAGCTAACTGCTCGTCATCAAGGATTAGGTCACTGATCTTCTTGTCGATCTCCATAGCAAGGGTTGCAGACTTAACGCCTGTGGCTCTCATCTGCTGTAGGAACATTAACTCCTTGTCGTAGTCTCTTAGGTCAAATGCGTCTGGGTAGAATATCTCTACATCTGGTGTGACATCCTGCCAATCACAGAACAACACCCAAAGCTGCTCTTCCGCTAATTCTAGCAGGTCAGCCTTCTCGGATAGCTTCGCATTCAACATTTGAAATTCGGTCTGCATAGCCACGCCAGACATTACCTGAGCGTCAGTGCCGCGAACTGCTCCCATGTGACTCATGCGGTTGATTGACTCCACCTTATCGGTTATCGATGCACGAACAGCGTCTAGGTTCTGACCGCTAGGCTGTAACTGGTAAGGTTTTAACTGTGCGTCCATATCATCAGGCAGATTGATAATCGCACCAGCACCTGCACTAGCATCGGTGCCAAAAGATTTAACCAGTGTCGGGTGGTTAGAGATACGGATTAGCTGCTCGATCTCTGATAGTTCCTGATAGATAGCTCTTTGCATATAGGACGCATCAGATATGTCACTAAGGCCAATGCCTCTCGTTATACTGCGGTTAGCAGGTAAGAACACAGCAGGGATGCGACCCAGTACGTTGTCATCCACTTCAATCATCTTATCTAGGTCATTAACTGAGTGCCATTGCTCTACTCGGTCTTTGTACCAAACGCGGTAGTACGTCTCTGTGGTGGTCTCATCAACACGGATAACGCTTTCTCTGACTTTCAGATAGTCAAGCTCAAAGCGACCACTCGGGGTGCGAGAATAGTTCCAGTCAAGAACATTCTCAGGAGTAAACATCGTTACATAGGGTCTAATGTCTTGCTCAAGCTCTTCTGCTTTTGTTCCTGCTGTAGACTTAGGCTTATCCATCATTAGCCATACATGACCATACACGCTAGACCAAATCTGAGCTTCACGCATAAATGTGTTAAAGCTGCGACCATCAAGATCAGCATCCTTTAAGAAAGGTTCAAGGGCCACGTTATTGGCTGCGCTATTGTAGGCTCTAGTAGGCGGCACACGCCAAAGGAAGCTGCTGTAGATATGGACTATATTTTTACAGTGGTTATCTAGGGGGGTCAGATCAAGTCTGCGGTCATAGTCATCTGTTGTTTCTGATATGTAGCGCGTGAGGTATGCGCCATTAAAGTAATCTTGCCCACCCATGTAGCTGCGAACATAAAACTCCCAGCGTGCTTCGTACTTGTCATAATCAGGGTGCGTTGTATCTGCGTTCAATCTCATCAAGTCCACCTTTGTGGTTGTGGTGTGGCGTATTCAGTGCGAACTGGGAACAGGTATTCCACTAAGTAGCCGAGGGCATCGTTCATATGATCGTAGCCATCTTCTTTATTGGGAATGCTTGTGCCTTCTTTGTATGTCTGCCTTTCAAGTGACTTAATCGTCTGCTTGCATTTCGGGCTGATGTACAAATGCCGCTCACCATCACTTGACAGTAAACGACTATTCACAGCGTTGATTCTATCCCTGACCAATGCGTGCGAGTTCTTCGCCTTAACGCTAAATCCTGCGTTTTGTAAGATCGACAAATCTGTGCGACCACCAGCAGAGGTTTTCCGCTGTCTTGATGCTGGGTCTGGATAAACAATTATATTGCGTCTAGGGTAGCGTTCTATTATCTCCGCAACCATTTCATCAGTGTTAGACCCGTACATGACTATCTCGTCAACGGCAATCAGCGTCCCGCCTTTACGAATACAGATAACGGCAGACATGGGGTCTAAGTTGAAGTCCATCCCAATGTGGAGTGTACCACTATCGTCATCAATCGCCAATACAGAGTCTTCACGGTTAAAGCCGTAATAGAGGCGGCCAGAATAGGTTACGAATGCAGCCTCATACTCTTGCTTGAAGGTTCGCTCATCTAGGTCTTGACGCGCAGCTTGAATCTCTTCCTGCGGTACGTTCCCGCCATCAAGAGTCGTATACTGGAAAGACTCCCAATCGTCTGCGCCATCTTTGCCTCTAGCCCACAGATCATAGAAGTGATTCCTTCCTTTAGGCGTACCAATAAAAAGCGCACCCCCTTTTCGGTCAGATAATGATGCTCTACATACTTCGTACCAAGTCTCTGGCCGCATATCTGCAAACTCGTCAAGGACAATATAATCTAACGCTCGTCCACGAAGATTGTTTGGCTTCTCTGCCCCTTTTAAGGCGATGTATGATCCGTTGATCAGCTTAATCGTGAGGGATGTCTCGTTAGTCTTGGCAATGTAATCTTGCGGAATGGTATTGATTAGCATATTCCAGCATATTTCTTTCGCAGCCCCATAGGTCGGAGCAACATACCAGACGTTCTTATTGTGGCCAGATATAGCCGCCCTAAGCAGCGCAGCAGTAGCTGTAAAGGTTTTGCCAAATCGCCTGCCAGCAACGACAGAAACAAATCGAGCCTTAGATAAGAATATCTCAGACTGCGGCTTTGTTAATTGCATCGGCATCCACGATTATATTGATTGGGGGTATCTCTTTAACTGGTTCAATATACTCATCACCCCAAGACTCTCGATCTCTTTTCTTGAGATAAAAGATAATTGACGTAGTGTCCCCACCGATTGCCTTTTCATAAAGAGCATTGGCAACATCATGGATACCTTCACTCCTTCCCTTTTTTATAGCCTCAGCAAACTCAGGGAATTCGTTCTGGCGTTCGTATACGGTCGTATGGCTTACACCTAAGCAATGGGCTATCTGCATAACCGTTAGACCCTTAGAAGCCATCTCCTGCGCTTTTTCGCAGGTTTGCTCGTCAGGTATCCATTTAGGTCTTCCACCACTCATTGCTCAGTCCCGAATATCTCTTCTGCCATTGCTGCAAACTCCTTAAACCCTTCGTAAGGCTCAAGCTCCGAAAGCTCATCGACCATGTTAGCAACGCCATCCTGCCAATCAATAAGCTCTTCTCGTATCTTATGCCTTTGGACATCGGTAGTCATCAACGATTCAATAATCGCATCGAAGCGGATTATCTCGTCATTTAATTCCCAATCAAAGCAATCTTCAAGTGATTTAGTTAGGTTTAAGCTATCCATTTGACACCCCTAATGTCAGTGAACTAGCGGCATTGTGCATGGTTTTTACGAAAATGTAAACTAGCTAAGATCGTCGGCAGCGACTGCGCCAAGCGAGAGAATTACAAATACTATCATGTAAATTATCACTGTTTGCCCCCTTGTTGGTAAGTTAAGGCGGCATTGTATAGACGATCAGTTATGATTTGAAATGCTTGTTTGCGATACCATTCATATCAATAATGGTATGCAAAATGCACACTGCAATATACATTGTTTAATCTATGAAACAAAAAAACCCCCCAGCCAAGTACAAATCGGTCTGAGGGGGTGGGGTAAGACTCGCAACGACTTTTAACGAGTCTTGGAAATAGTAGTCCGTTTCAGCTCCCCAGTGGACTAATCTGGGTCAAAAGGTTAAGGAGACCTTGGCCTGATCTGTACCGCCACAGTAGATCACACTGATCGGAAGGGAATATGAAACCCTCGGCTAGTAAATTATAACCTCATAAACAACAAAAGCGGTCAACAAAGCGGTCATGGTAAATAGATGTAGCCTGTAAACTACAAGCGGTTCCTCTAGCCACTCCCTGAACCTTCTGGCCATAACCTCAGCCTTTGATCGCCTGATAGCTTTGTCAGCGTGGTTGTTAGCGTCTCTAATTAGCGTTTTAACGTCCATTAGTGGCTCCCCATTACGAGTCTATCTAAATAAATTAAATCCTGATAAGAGTCCATTACAAGCTCTTCCATGCTTGGCTCAAGATACATATATAACTGATGTCTAATTTCTTCAAGGAAGTCAGGCGTATCCAGTATGTCCTCAAAATCGTCCAGAGCCTCCGACAAGTAGGCATCATTATCAACATCTTTAGCGTTCCTGTCAGCAGCATCGCGGAACATAGCGGCAGCCATTCTAGAGGTAGCGTCCTCGCTGTAGATAGCCTCTAGGGCCAGTAAGGGCTTGTCGCTAACTGTGTGAGGAAATACGTCATCCATCCAAGTCTGGTGAGTGATTAGCCAGAGAGCTATAAGGCCGTCTTTGGTTTTGTCTGGCAGTTCCTGATAACTACCCTCCCACATTGGGGTTTCGTCTCGGATAAGGCCAACAGCGTCATTCAATACCTTGTAAGACATTAGCACACCCCCAGATTAACGCAGTCATAGTATTCCATATTGCCAACAACACCCAGCAAGAGCAGAAGCGCCATGCCAGCCACAAAGAAGATTCTGGCCTCAGATATATCCTGCGCTTTTTGCTCGCGCTTCTTGATATCATTTAAACAGCATTCGTTGATTTTCATATTATTCTCCTTATATATTTGTTTTGATTACATCTATAGCATCTGGAAGATTAGCATCGTAAAGAGCATCACATAAAACTCCTACGCCAGCAGATATGACGTGCGACCTAACGAAATACTGTATAGTCTCGTCACTATCAGCCAATAACCTTTCCTGCATTAATTGCTTAATTACTTTTGGATCAACCTCAAGTGTGCATTCGACTTTAATTTTCATATTATTCCCCTTGGTTTTTGATGCCCCCCGTAGGGGGCGGTTAGATTAATGGAATGGATGAGCGTTTATCGCTTTTATCATTGCGTCACTGCCAAACTTGTCGCAGATAGCCTTATGAAAAAACGGAATAGCTCTTGATCCTTCGGCAAAGCTAGATCTTAATTGCGTAGGGCTTCTACCCATAAAGCTGCTTTGCTGCTTAATCCCTTCTCTTAAATTATTCATATACTTAACAAAATTGCCATAACTTTCAACGGCCTTATCAGAAGTATCATCTATCTCAAGAATTTTCTTTAACTGAGTAAAATTAGACATTTGTTTATTACCTTGTTTAATTGATTGAGATTAAATATTAAGGGATTATAAACATAATTGATAATATTTTATTGTTATAAAGATATATTTTTTATAACTTTTTATGCATATAGCAAAATTATGTACATATAAACGCAAAAGATAGACACTTTACTGCGCTAACTCTCTCCGATACGCCATTCCTGATCCTTGATCTGCTCTTTTAGTTGACGCGCAAACTGGATAACTTCTTCTCTGTCGAGCTTAGGGGATGCCCTCCAAGCCAGACGTTCCATAGCCTTTACCCTTCGCTCCCCGTAGGTATCAGCCATCCACTGCCTGTAACGTAGGACATAGTGCGCCTGCTTCATGCCCCACAGGTTACAACTAGGGCATTGGGGATGGATGTTTTCCTCGAATAGCTTAAATACGGTTCGGCCTCTAGGGATAAAGTGACCGCCCTGCATGGCCTTGTAATGGTCTATCTTGCCGCAGGTAACGCACTGGCAGTATCCGTTGTCATCACTTGCCTTTAGCCTTACAAGCCTTTGTAAGAGCTTGGCTGCCTTGTCTACTTCTTGGGCGACCGTAGTCTTTTTACGCTTTGCCATTAATCTCTCGCTCGATCAAGAAATCAACGTAGTGCTTAATTTTTCTAAGAGACTCTACCCCGCCTTTATCCTTCCAGCGCGTGATGTACTTCACAATATTACCCTCACAAAAATCCATCTCATTAGCCATTATGTACTCTATAGGCTGTATCGCTTTGTTTTTGTAGTGGTCTCCACCGACCTGATTGTCTAGTGCGCTCATTCTTCATCCCCTTTTTCAACAACTTCAATTTCTGTAGGCATACCAATGTTGCAATGAGAGCAAATACCGTAAGCATTGCCATCGTCGCCAACCCAATACTCAAGACTATTACCACACTCACAAAAGCATTTAGTAGCAATAATTCCATTTGACGGAAAGTTAATAACATTACTCATCCTTTAAGCTCGGCACAACAGTCTTTCGTGAATGCTCACCAGTGCGAATATGATAGGTAATCGCGTGTGCTGCCCTCCAGCTTACATAGCCACCCCTAGCTGCATAGGCATCAGCACCAGCCAATGTCGGGTGTCTCTCTACAATCGCTCCCGATGTCTCAGCGGTAACTTGCTCTTGGTGATGGTAGTGGCCAGTGTGAATGTAACAATACTTGGCTTGCCCCCACATTGATCTATAGCGAGCATCAGAACTAAACACTGAAGGCAGTGCGCCTATCTTCTTTTTGTGTCCGTGATGGAAGCCCAACATTATCTCGCCATGAAGGTGCGCGTAGTACGGGAACTCGGTATCGTCTACCTCTAGCCGTGGATTGTTTTTATAGATAACCTTAGCGGCCTTTCTAAGCCACGCAGAGCCACTTTCATCATGGTTACCCTCACATACTATTAGTTTGACAGCTTTATGCTTGGTTAACAGTATTTCAACGCATTGCATAGTCACAGACAAAGCCATCTCGATTAGCTTTCCATATCTAGTGTCGGCATCAAGAACGTGCTTTGAAATAGGGGTAACTGGTAAAAGGCCGTCCCAGTGCAGGAAGTCGCCTTGCAGGTTAAGTATCGCTAGCTCGCTATTAGGTGAACCATTGGCCATGCGGGTCATCGCAGACAATGCCTCATGCTCGGCTATTGACATATCCCAATCGTCGCCAGTCTCAGCGTGCCAACTGTACATCCCTAAGTGAAAATCTGTAAGGGTATATAAAGTTAAAAGTTCTGAGTCGTGTCCTTTAGCAGCCTTTATCTTTGGGGCTGGCTTCCACTCAAATCCCTCAATCGCCTCTACAATCTGATCCTTGTTTAAACCCTTAGCTCTTTCTTGGATAACCCACTGCAAGGCTTGTGAGCCATCTTCCTTATAAGCGGTAGATATTCTCTTTGCTTCGAAACCTTCTGCGGTCTGGTGGATTAAATCCCTATGGGGAGCAACCCCGTTGCTGGCGGCTATCCCCTCTAACCTGCGAAGCATTTTATCTATATTGCGCCTAGAGCTTCCGATCTTTTTGCTTGCTTTGTTGGCTGACCCAGTTTCAATCACTGCATCTAGTATTTGATGATGCCTCTCAGTGGTTGCAAATTCCTTTAGTACCCGTGGATCGATCTTATTCACTATGCCTCCTGCTGGGCTTGTAGTTCGGCATACTCGCTTTCTGCGGGTATTGATAACCGAATGCCCTGCTTGGTAGCCCAATGATAGACGTTATCAAGATAGTGTACAAATTCGCCTTTAGTGAGTTTGCTGGTGCTTTTTACTTGTTCAGGGATTTGCTGGTTACCTATAGAGTAACTAGCGGTGCCAAGAAACCGCTTCTTTAACCATAATTTCCAAACCTCGGCAGGGTCTTCGTGATCAATCTTGTGGCCCTTGTCTGCCATTTCCTTTGCTATTTCCCTGTACCAAATGTGCGACATAGCGTTCTGACTTAGGCTTCTTGGGTTTTCATAGGGGTCTAGCTTGACTGCCAAAGGCGTACTGTAGTCCCAGTCTTGCATCCGCTTAATGATATGAGGCAGCCTTTTCTCTAACTCTTCTTTGCTGCTTACCTTTACATGATCGCCCTGACTCACAGCTTTACCCGCAACCATTTATCCATCATCCGTTCACAACTGTTTTCTAGCCTGCTGGCCGTTGCCACCCTTTCCCTAGCTGCCTTGTCATAACCCAGCCGATTCTTTTCAAATGCAAAAATCGGTTTTAGGTGGTCAGGCGTACAGTATTGCGTGCCGTATAGCCTGCCTTTTAAGGTGCTGTACTTCAGGGTCTCAGGGTTTATTTCGTTGCAGACTTTTACATACTCAGCAATCGTGTAGCATTTACCATCCTCCAGCTTTGGATGCTCGCCCCTAAACTCGACTAACCTTTTTGCATTCTTACTACGCATTCTTCAATTCC
>Ga0196903_1000032_pt1 | contig 23616 bp, 14 predicted proteins | sample CB_VirMetaG_2_FD_169097 | JGI IMG/M metagenome (GOLD analysis project Ga0196903, IMG submission 169097) | Freshwater to marine saline gradient viral communities from Chesapeake Bay - CB_1504_2 Viral MetaG (v3) (version 3) | ecosystem: Environmental > Aquatic > Marine > Coastal | place: USA... | reverse complement strand
TTTATATGACATTAGCCCCTTACTACTTATATACTAAGGCTATTGTCACATTTTTAAACTATTTAATTTTATTATATTATGGCTAAACAAGCTAAAGCAAAGCAAGTTGAGGTTGCACCTCAAGAAGAAGCAGTAAAAACAATAGCTGCTCCAGTAAAACCTACAAAACCAGCGTGGGAAATCAAAGACAGGATATATTACTTAAAAGGAAACAAAACCCCTCTTACTTTAACGATACCTGGAAAGCATACAAGAAAACATGCTTTACTTTATTTTGATGAAGAAACTGGAAAACAAAGAGAAATAAGATACGCAACCAATCAAGATTCACCTCTTGTTGATGAACAAAAAGGAGAGGTTACAATGGGGCATATTAGATTTATGGATGGAGATTTGAAGGTTCCAAAAGAAAAACAAAACCTACAAAAGTTGCTATCATTGTATCACCCTTTAAAAGGTAGAATGTATGAAGAGTTTAGCGCTGCTGCGGTTGCTGAAGATGATTTAGATATTTTAGATCTTCAAATTGATGCTTTAAACGCAGCTAGATCAATGGAAGTAGATCATGCGGAAGCAATATTAAGAGTTGAACTAGGTTCTAAAGTAAATAAAATGAGTTCTAAAGAACTTAAAAGAGACTTAATGTTATTCGCTAAAAGCAATCCTGCATTGTTTATTAACTTAGCTAATGACGAAAATGTACAACTAAGGAATTTCGCTATTAGAGCACAAGAGGTTGGCATTATAAGTCTATCACAAGATCAACGAACATTCACTTGGGTGTCAACTGGTCGAAAATTAATGAACGTTCCTTTTGACGAAAACCCTTACTCAGCGTTTGCGGCTTTCTTAAAAACAGACGAAGGAGTAGAAATCTATAAGTCTATAGATAAAAAACTATAATAACATGTGATACTAGTATAAGGCGGTTTAGGCCGCCTTTTTAGTATACAAAAATAAAAAAAAATGGTAAGTGTAAATGCAGTATATCAAACAGTCTTGCAGATTATTAATAAAGAGCAAAGAGGATACATAACGCCTCAAGAGTTTAATAACATAGCTTCGCAGGTTCAGTCAGAAATATTTGAATCATATTTTCCAGATGGAAATCAATTAAACCGTCAAAATCAAAATAACACCCAAAACGATACAGAGTTTTTTAATATATTTAAAAACCAAAACGAAAAGCTATATCCTTTTATAAAAGATTTAGATTTTACGTATGACATAACTTCACCCCAAGCTACTTGGACTTATAACCCTGTAGGTCTTAATTTTGGAATATATGAAGCTGAAATTTACTGGATGGGTGACATATTATCAAAGTATGATTCTTCTTTAGTTGGAAACACCGACCCTCAAGCATCTTCTTCTGGAGGTGAATATATAACACAGCTTGTTACAAGATCTGATTTTAACAAAATAACTAGATCAAAACTAACAGCTCCTACACAAAATTTTCCTATAGCTTACGCTAGCACAAGAACTGTAACTCCACTAGAAACTGTCGGGCTTACGATATCACCTCAACCATCGACTGTAACTGTTAACTGCATAGTTTCCCCTATTACACCAAACTGGTCATTTCAGATTGGTAGCAGAAATCAATATATTTTCTCTGCGGGTAATTCTGTAGATTTTCAGCTGTCAAACACAGAATCAAGTAATATAATTATTCGTGTATTAAAATATTGCGGCATAATAATAAACGATCCAACAATTATAGACATTGCATCTCAGGAAACAGCTGAGGTACAAGCTAACGAAAAATCTTAAATAAATGAGTTTAATAACAGAAACTAATCAACAATATTACCAAGGAGCTCAAGGGTTTGTAGCTGATGGCTCAAGTTCTTTCGTTACAACGTTTGACACTGATTTAGCGTTTGGAAATTATGATCCGACAGAGGCTAATTATGCTTTAAACAACTTCAAATTATATACGAGTCCAAGCGGATTACCTGGTACTTTTTTAGAATACACTACGGAATATGTTGTGTCTAATAATACTATAACTCTAGGCACGGTGGCAGTTCCAATTCCTCCAGCTATTGGAACCTATGTTGTAGTTCAACTAAAATCACTAGACGGTGGTAATTATGGAAATGGTGATGCTTTTGGAACAACGGTTGAAGATAATTACGGAAGCTATGAATACATAAAACTAGATGACGCAATTGACAACTTTATGGTTGGATATGTAGGTGATGGCAAAATAATACAAACTGCTAAAAAGTCAGATGTATTGTTTTTTGCTAAAAGAAGTTTACAAGAGTTTAGCTATGATACATTAAAGAGTATTCATTCGCAAGAGCTCAGCATACCACCTAGCCTAAGTGTAGCAATACCCCAAGACTACGTTAATTATGTTAGAGTTTCTTGGATAGACCAATTAGGAGTAAAAAGAATTATATACCCAGCAAATAATCTAACTATAAACCCATACAAGAATCCTATACAAGATGCTCAAGGAATTCCTATTCAAAGTAATTTTGCTGATAATTTAGAAGGAACTTCTATAACAGAAGATCGTTGGGCAAATGCTAACGATAACTTAATTAATGGTCAATTCTTTAACAACATAGATGACTTTGCTTATTGGGCTAGTTACAATGGTTTAAATGGAGATTTTAATTGGGGTAGAAGATATGGCCTTGATCCTCAAACATCTCAAACTAACGGTTGGTTTACATTAAACGAAAGAGAAGGTAAAATATCTTTTTCTAGCAACTTAGCTAATAAACTTATTGTGCTAGAATACATCTCTGATGGTTTAGGGTACGACAAGGATACTAAAGTTCCTAAGCTAGCTGAAGATGCTCTATACGCGTCTATATTACATTCTATAGTATCTACAAGATCAGGACAACAAGAGTACTTAGTTCAAAGACTTCAAAAAGACAGAAGAGCTAAATTAAGAAATGCAAAAATAAGGTTATCTAATATTAAGCTTGACGAGATAGTTCAAGTAATGAGAGGTAAATCTAAATGGATTAAACACTAAAATTTAATGGCTAAAGTTCAAAATACTTTTTTAAAATCCAAGATGAACAAAGACTTGGATGCACGTATACTACCAGAGGGTGAATACAGAGATGCGCAAAATGCTCAAATAAGTAAATCTGAAGGATCTCAGGTAGGTAGCTTAGAGAACATATTAGGTAATGTAGCAATACAAGATTACAAGGCTTTAACTGGAGTTTCAAATATTATATGTATAGGTACTTTTTCAGACGAAATAAACAATACTGTTTATTTGTTTTTTACTAATTACACAGACGCGAACCCTAATAGATACGTGTATAATCCTACTGCTAAAAACTTTATAATATCCACTAACGTATTATCTAACTTATCCACAGTATTGGTTCAAGGTGAGTTTCTTAACTTTTCTACTACTAATCAAATAACTGGCGTGAATGTTTTAGAAAATCTATTATTTTTTACAGATAACAGAAACCAGCCTAGAGTTATAAATATAGAACTTGCCAACCCTACACCAGCAGCATCCCCTACTTTTTACACAACAGAAGATCAAATATCAGTAGCTAAGTATAATCCGCACGATTGTATGGAGTTATGGGAGAAAAGCGTTTTAAGCCCAGGGGATTATGAAACTACAATGAAAGATGTTAGTAGTTTATTTTTACCTAACGGAGGAAGGGCTTTATCAACATCACAACAAACTACTCAAACAGTTATAAACATAGACAATATTATAGGTGAAATTCAAGTTGGCACGAGTAATGTCTATGGACAACCAGCTACGGTTTCTTTGTTAAATACACAAGACAACACGCTTACAGACACGGGGTTTGTTGTTGACTCTATAGCTCAAGTGCCACCAACAGGAACTCCATTGAGTTATGATATAACTTTAAGCGGAGCTATAACAGTTGCTAATAATCAAGTATTAGTTTTTAATTCAAACCCATATTACCAAGCAACTTTTGGAGGTGATCCAGACTATTTAGAAAGTAAGTTTGCTAGATTTAGCTATAGATTTAGGTTTGTTGATAATGAATATTCTATTTTTGCTCCTTTCACGCAAATAGCATTTATACCTAAGCAAGACGGTTACTTCATGTTTGCTGAAAGCCCAAGTCAAGAAAAAAACGATCAAGATGAAGCTTATAGAAGTAGTGTTGTTTATTTTGTAGAAAATAAAGTAAATAGTATAGACTTAAGAATACCTCTTCCTTTCACTAACTACACGTTAGAAAATGCTTTAAAAATAAAAGAAATAGATATACTATATAAAGAATCTGACGCTGTAGCTGTAAAAGTTGTAGAAACAGTTCCTATAGATAAAGTATATAATCAATCGGCTGTATGTTTAACTGACATATCAGTTGTAGGTCCTAGTACTATAATACCAGTTAAAAATATTCAAGGGGGTATATCTCCTGGAGATTTAATATCAGGTGTTGGTATACCAGAAGGAACCACTGTTGTTAGTTTTACACCAACAAATCCTAGCAATCAGTTTAATGGTGACATATTAATCAGTCCAACAGCTTTGACTCTTGATGACGATGTTCTTTTAACAATAGGTAGTCCTAATTATTTTGTTTTTAAATACAGATCAACTAAACCAACAAAAACTCTTCCATCAGCAGATTTAGTTAGGGTTTTTGATAAAATACCAGTTAGAGCATTGGCTCAAGAGGTTTCAGGTAATAGAGTGATGTATGGTAATTTTTTAAACAAAATAGATCCTCCAGCGTTTATAGATTACAATGTATCGGTAACTGCTAAGGCTGATTTTAGTTTAAATGAAGTAACTGCTACTTATATTGGAGCTGGTACTATACCTGCAGGTGACCCTCTAGATATTGATCTTGGTAAAATAATTCTTCCTCCTGGAGGATTTTTTCCAGGCGCAGTAGTTACTTCTAATGAGTTTGGCGTTAATATACCATTCGGCACAATAGTTGTTTCAACTAATAACAATGGGTCAGGTGTAAGTGTAACTAGTGATGTTATCAATACAAATACCAGCTCTACTATAACCGTAGCTAACACTTCTAACTTTATACCTATTGGATCTGAATTATCTGGAGTTGGAACAAGTGGACTTCTTGTTACAGGTGTTACAGAACTCACTGAAGGTGTTTTCAATGTTCAATTAAACGGAGTAGCAAGCTTTACAATAGGGCAGATAGCTACTTTCACTCTTATTAATAGTACAGAGGCAATTATAACTTTAAATAACACGGTAACGTTTCCAGTGGGAAGTGTTATTCTTGTGTTTGAGCCTGGAGGACAAGTTGAAAACACAACTAGTAAGATAGAATACCCTAGTAGTTCTATTAAAGGAAATAGAAACTATCAAGTCGGTTTTGTTTTATCAGATAGATATGGAAGACAGTCTAGTGTTATACTTTCTAATAATGAAACCTCTATTACTGTAAATGGTAGAGAGTATGCTGGATCTACTTTGTATTCTCCTTATATAGATGAAGAATTAAATGGAGGAGTGACTGATTGGCCTGGAAATTCTTTGAAGGTTTTAGTAAATAATCCTATAAATGGAAATAGATACAATGGTGATACGTCTAGCCTTGAGTATAATCCTCTTGGATGGTATTCATATAAGATAGTTGTAAAACAAACAGAGCAAGAATACTATAATGTATACCTGCCTGGTATAATGGCTTCTTATCCAATTGATCAAACATTGGAAGTAGGGCAAACTTCTCACGCTGTTCTTATAAACGATAATATAAATAAAATACCTAGAGATTTAACGGAAGTAGGTCCTGATCAAAAACAATTTAGAAGCTCGATACAGTTGTTTGGTAGAGTCCAAAACGTGATTCCAACAAACCCTATTACTTCAGGTGAAACAAATGTTCAGTATTATCCAGGAACATCTACAGATACCGTTACTGTTATATCGACGCTTAATGATTTGTTTGATTTCGATCCATCAAATCCTAAGCAACCAAATTTATTTCCTCAGTTTTATTCTTTAGAGTCTAATCCGTTAGTAGCTAGAATATCTACGGTATCTCAAATAGGACAATTAGCAAATACAAACTTTAGTCCTTCATCTGGAAAAATAGTAGGATCCCAAGCATCCGACGTAAACCCAATAACCTCAAACGCGTTTTCAGTGTCAAACGTGTCTAATAACCCTGCTACTTCTTCTTTAGTAAATGCTTTAGTCTCAGGTCAAGGTGTTCCAGATGACACTTACATTGCGTCTAACACAACTGTTGGAGGTGGAGCTACGCCTACAGCTGGAGTTATGGACATAACTTTACAAGGAAAAGACGGATTTACTAGAACAATTACATTAACACCAGGAGTTGAACTAGTGTTTACGCCAACTGGAGGAACCACTTCAGTGCCCGCTTTTGCTTTAGATACTCCAGGAATACAGTATTTAGCTGTTTATGAAACAGAAGCAATTGAGAGTGCGATTGATATATTCTGGGAAACTTCTACTTCTGGAGTAGTATCAGATCTTAATGATTCTATACTAAACAATCAATCACAACCAGGAGGTTCAAATATAACTTGGAATCCTAGTGATTTCACAGAAGGTTTAGCTCAAGACGGATTTATATTAAATGGTAATGGCTTTAGAATCGTAGATAACTTTGGTGTTACAATAACACTTAACCCAAATAGACTCGATCCAGTTACTGGTGCCCCTGATCCTGATTTTGTTGAAATAGATAGTATTTTTGACAACAATAACCCGCCTCTAAATGTTAATGGTGATAATACTCAATACGATTACTTTAGACTGATAGACACTGGATTTAATCCGGGCGGTGGTCCTTGGCAAATACAAACAACTTCGGTGAATTCGGTGCCAAGTGTTAATAACGTGCTTAACTACTGGAGCAATGTTTATTATGGATACGATGAACTTGCTAGACAATTTACTTTTAATTTTAAAATAAGAATAGATGGTCAAGATAATATAGTTACTAAAACTGCAAATTTAGGAAATGAAAGTCCTGAGTTCTTTTTAATTGAAGCTTTTGACGGAGACTCTCCACAGAATCAAACAGATTATGGACCAGGTGCAAATCCACCTAGCCAGATACCAGCTAGTATTCCAATTAGAACAGTAAAATCGAAAGATCTTATGGCGCAAGTATATGCTAATAATGGAGCTGCTAATCAGGTTTTAGGAAGCACTGGTCAACCGCTATCTAAATTAGACGTTGAGTTTGTAGATCAAGGCGGTCAGTTTGCAGGAACAAAGGTGTGGGATCAAAGAATAGGTAATGCCGCGGGGGATTTTGCTTTATTTGATGGAGATCCTATATTTGAATTATCGTCAAGCGGATCTCTTCAAGGGCAAATTGCAGGAAAACTTTTCAATAAATTTGGACAAAATCCAGGGTTGCCCGCTGCTTTGTATATAGTTACTTTAGCTGTTCAAGATGCTGGAACCATAGTGTTTCAACAATTTGAAATAGACATGAGGCTTGAGCTAGGAAGAGATAATATTTGGAATAAACTTCAAGAATCAGATGCTTTAGAGCTTAACGCTATTGGAAACTCAACCTTTTTTAGTTCCACTAAGGGTCCAAACAATTGGTACGTTCAAAACGGTGATCCAGACGTTTGTGGTAATAACTGTTTAAAAACGGGGAATGGGGCTAAGTGGCATTATTTTCCTTCTACTTTAATACGTATTAAAGCCGACACTCCTGGGGCTGGTAGTTTTGACGTAGGTTGGTACCTGTATGCAGCTGGATTTTTTCAAAACAATGCACCAGACATGGATACATGTTGCGCGCCTAGAATTTCTCCAAGCATAGATTTAGTGGATTATTCTACAGGAATAATACCAAATAATTCTAATACAATAACAATACCTAAAAACACTCCACTAGGTTCGGTTGGTCACAAAGTTCAATTCCAAGATCTTAGCTTATTCCCAGAAGCAGCAAACTGGGAGCAACCCCCTTTAATAAATAGCTTAATAAAGATAACAGACGTAAGTGCTGATGGAAAAACATGGAACTACGAAAACCTTGCAGGAGAGTTGAGTGGGTGTGAAAAGTTATTTGTAGATATAAACGCAGAAGAGAATGGTGGTGTTTATGTTCCTGGAAATGGTTGGCCAGATCAAGGTTTAAGAAATGATGTTGGCTCTAGAGCTCCTAGAGTTAAAAATATTTATGTAGTCAACATACCTGTTACTGGGCCACAAAAAAAATTCTACTACGATACAAGCTTGCTATCAAACGCGCCATCAATACCATATGTGTTAGATCCAAATGGCACGTTTCCACAATATGCTTACAGCTATCATGGTGCCTTTAACGCAAATCTTAGTCCTTGGTATTTTGCTCCTGGTGATAACTATGAAGCTTTACAAGACTTATGGGGTATATATAGTTACAGTCAGTGGCTAGCTTCTTCTTGGAAAAAAGACAGAGTTACTTACGCTGGCTGGGCGCCGCCGTTTAAAGATCAACCATATAACGTTAATAGCGAACCTGAGCTTACTGATTTAGGAGTCACGTACGGAGTTCAAGCGCAATTGCAAAACGAATCATGCGGCGTTGGTTGTGGTGGTGGTGTAATATCTACACCTGCTTTATTTTGCAATCAAGCTGTTAGATCTGAAAACGTGTCTCAATTCAACTTTAGTATAATATAGAGTAATTTAAAAATAAAATAAGTAATAATTAAATATGGCAGGTTCAATAATAGAGGTAAAATATTTCAATACTTTTCTTTTAAAAAAAGTAAACAATAACGCGGAGAAAGTTGTTTGGAATGGTTCGTTTGGAATACCTACGGATATTGGTGGACAACCAGTTCTTGATGTAAATAGAGACGCTAGTTGGGCTATTGAAGAATCTAGAATTAGAGGTGGATACAACAATACATCTGTTGACTTTGGAGCTAAAGCTTATTTAGTTGAAGATGAACCTAATGGAACTAGAAGATTTAATACTTTAATATATTCGGGTATATTTAATTCAAGGACGGGTATAAACCAAACAAACGTATTTTCAGTAGGAGAAGATATAACTAAATCTGCTGATCCAGCAAATGGGTCGATACAAAAGCTTTATGCAGAAGATACTAACTTAAATGTTTTTCAAGAGTTAAAAGTTAGTAGAGCATTGATAGATAAAGATGCGATATACTCAGCAGAAGGAGGAGGCACAGTTACGGCTAGTAATTTAGTTATAGGTGTTATTCAACCTTATCCTGGTAAATACGGAATATCTAAAAACCCAGAGAGCTTTGCTATTTATGGTAATAATAAGTATTTTTCAGATAAAAACAATAACGCTGTTTTAAGATTGTCAGGTGGCATTGAAGAGATATCTTCTTATGGTATGAAAGACTTTTTTAGAGATGAATTAGTTAGAACAACCAGCTTAACAGGTGAAGGTAGAATACTAGGAGCTTGGGATATATACTCAAGTGAATATGTTGTTTCTTTACAGCGAAGTAGAACAAGTAGATCTCCACTAATAGCAACAAGAAGAGTAGATCCAACTTTGGTTTTTGATGAAAGAGCAAAAGGCTGGGTTAGCTTTCATAGTTATGTACCAGATCAAATGTTTAGTTTAAGAAATAATTTTTATTCTGTTAAAACAACAAGCTATAATGATTTTGCTTCAACTACAGTTAATAGTCTTGGATCTACCTCGTTTCCAGTTACATTTGTCAATGGTGATATACCTGTTGGGTCTTTAGTAACTTCAACATTAATTCCACCTGGATTAACGGTTAGCGTTCTTAGTTATACGCCAACGTCGTTTAACACAGGCGTGGTGGTTGTTGATACTTCTATAGTACTCTCTGCTAGTGTACCTTTACTTTTTACTGACTCAAGTGTAAACCTGTGGAGACACAATGACAACAGCGTTAATAGAAATAGTTTTTATGGGGTAGAAAAACCTTCTTCTATTACATTTGTCTTTAATCCTAATCCTACTAACTCTAAATCTTTTAAAACAATAGGTTACGAAGGAAGCAATGGTTGGCAAGTGGATAGTTTTGTTAGCGACGAAACAAGTCCTACTTTAGGGATAAGTGGTAATTGGAATATTAGCAACGATTTCACTGCAGAAATTTCTAGTTTATACGAAGGAGAATATATATTAACAGAGGGAAAAGCTTTAGCTCCTATTGTAACGAATAGTGCAAGTATGACTTTAGACGTGAACAGTGTAGGGGGTTATATATTAGTAGGTGGTGAAGTAAGTGGCGAACAAATACCTGGAGGTTTTCTCACAGTTGTTTCATATGATGTTTCCACTGGCGACTTAGTTTTATCACAACCCGTTACATTTACTGAAGTATCTGAATTGTTTTTTAGTGCAGAAACAAGTAGTAATGATTATGCTGCTGTATTTTCAAACTCGAATCCACCGTTGCCTAGATATTACTCTGGCTTTAATTTAAAAGAAAACAAATATGTTGCTAATTTAATAAACGATTCTTTAGCTTCAGCCGGAGAGATTATATTTGGAAACCAAATAAGCGGTATAAAAGGTTATTATTCTACTGTAAAAATGTCAACAGATCTTACAACAGACTTTGGCGGTGAAAAATCTTTATTTTCAGTAGAAAGCACGTACAGTATGAATAACGGGTATTAAATTTAATTAAATGGAACAGTCTTTAATAGATAAAAAAATAAATCAAGATCTTCAAAGAATAAATCATTTTAGAGACAATATAATGAAATTTGAAGAGCAGCTAATAAACTTACCAGGTTCTTATGGCGATGGTAATTCTCCTGGACAAGACGAAGAGGTTAATAAAGTAAATCCACTAAAGCATACATTTGCTGGTGGTTGTTATATAAGAGAGATATTTATGCCGAAAGGTCAAGTGATAACTACTGGTATACATAAAAAAGAACATCCTTATTTTATATTAAAAGGTAAGGTATCTGTGTTAACAGAGAGCGGTATAGAACAGTTTAAAGCTCCTCACAGCGGTATAACACAACCTGGAACTAAAAGACTAATATACATACATCAAGACACTCTATGGACAACTGTACACGCTACAGATAAAACTAACGTTGAAGATGTTATGAAAGAAATAATAGCAGAGGATTTCGATGATCCGCTTGTCAGTATAGAAGTTATGCATGATAAATTAAAATTAAAAAATAAATAATATGAGTGTAGTAGCAGCAGGTATTGGCGCAGCGGTTAGCATAGGAGGTGCTATATTTGGAAGTAGCGCCGCTAGAAAAGCTAAAAGAGCAGCAGCAAGAAAAGCAAGAAGATTAGAAGGAAAACTTCGCCAAATGGAAGCTAACAGGCAAGCTATAATAAACCCTTACGAAGGAGTTACTAGTCTAAGCAATATGTTAAGTAATCCTTTTGAAAGACTCACTGTAGCTACGAAAGCTACTGAAATACAAATGGAGCAAACAGATATTGCTTTAGCTAATACGTTGGACACGCTTATGGCTACTGGCGCAAGTGCTGGTGGTGCAACTGCTTTAGCGCAAGCTGCTTTACAATCTAAGAAAGGTGTAGCTGCAAATATTGAAAGCCAAGAAGCTGCTAATAATGCTAAAAGAGCAGAAGGAGAAGCTACTCTGCAGCAACAAAAGAAAAGCGAGGCACAGAGAATGCAATCAGCTGATGTTGCTGGTAAACAATTTGTTTATGGTGAGACTGAAAAAAGAGAAACAACTGCTATGAATAGAGTTTCTAATCAAATCGCGGCATTAAGAGGTCAAGAAGCACAAGCGCAAGCAGATCAAACAGCTGCAATAACAGGTGGAATCGGTGCTGTAGCTGGTATAGCTGGTGGTTTAGGTGGAAAATTAGGTTAATAACTAAAAAAATGGAGAACAAAAATATACTATACAATTTAACGCTAAAGCAAGCTAATCAGAGCAACGCTCTAGCTTACAACAGGAACTATGTTGCTGGCAATATAGACACCACGTTTGGAATACTAGACAATGCCTACAAAGGTACTGGTAAAACATACGCTAAACTTAAGATGGCATTAGATTCTGGTAATTGTATAGGGGAGAATTGTGAATACGAGCATAATCAACTAGCAAGAATAGAAGCCGCTCCTGCTAAGTCTTTAGCTTTTGTAGAGTCTTTAGTAGATCAATTATCTACAACTGAGGATGAATACTACGATCCCAACAACTATTACGTTTTTATGGTTGCTAATTCTATAATGACCAATAAACCTGGTTTTTCTAAAACAGAAGGTTATGACGTTTATTTAGACTTAATAGAAGATGGTTCTCAACGTATAACTTTTACAGGACCTATGATTGAAACTCCTCTAGTTATAAACAGTAATACTTTAAAAGCTTTACTAGATTCAGATACAGACCTTGTTTCACCAACACCTGCTATCAATGATAACATGTTAAAACTATTGACAGAAGTTGGGATTTTAGCTGAAGGATCTTCTCAAGACGGCAAGCTAACACCTCAAGCCGCTATAGCTGATGATTTCATATTAAAAAATACAGACGGTTCTTACGACTACGAGATAATAGATATAGGTAATGGAAAAGGTAGAAACATACTTCAATTTGATTTAAACAAGATTGAAATAAAAGCTAAGCCGTTTATAAACGCAGAAGTAGCAGGTCTTATGAGTTCTGAGCAAGAAGTTGTAGCTGCATGGAATGTTTTTATAGGAAAAGAATCTAGCGTTGAAGAAGATGACCAAATGGTGCAAAACGCTAATGCCGGTAATCATTCTTGGTCTTACGAAGAAGACTTACCTTTGTCACAAGATAATAAAGTAATTTTTGAAAAAAAATATGCAGAGTATTTTATGAAAAACTATTTAAAGCAATTTATAACAATGAAACTGCCTCTTGTAGAGGAAGACGCTGCTGTGTTTGATCTAGCAGAAGGTAAGAAAGCGAAGGCTCAAAAGTATATTGACGATAACAATTTAAATTAAATTAAATGACTTTATTAGAGAAAGTACAAGAATTACAAAGCATAAAACCACCTCTTAGTCAAGAAGACTTTAATAGCAAGTTAAACGCTTACAAAGCTTCTCAACCTAAAGAAGAGCTCAAGGAAGACGCTAAGGTTGATTCTAAGGAGACTAAAGAAAAACCTGAGTCAAATACTAAGACAGAGGGAAAGACAAACGACTCTGCAAATGCGGACCAAGGTGTGGAGTCAGGAAAGAGTACAAAGTCCGATTCGGAAAGTGGAGATTTACAGCCGTCAGAGAAAAATGATTTTGATTTTTTAAACGGAGATCTATCAGAAGTGCTTAAAGACGATACAGGTTTTAAAGAAGGTGTTCAAAAAAGACAACAAGAAGCTTATGACAAATACACTTCGGTGGCAAAGCCAGAAGAAGTTGTAACCAAAGGCGGTTGGGACATGAAATACACAGCTGATGGTAGTTATTACACTAAAAAAGAAGGTTCTGAAAACTGGATAGAGTTAGAAGAAGGTACAACAGCTTTTGGAGGTGTTTCTAGTTCTTTTGGTCACAGTGAGTTTGATTTAAATGCAAGTAGAAAAAACAGTGAAATGTTTAATAGTATTGGAGATATTTTTAATCCAAAACCTAAAAGTGTAGCTAAAGAAACTAAAACAATAAACGACATAGTCTCTAGTGACACTACAGGCGCTTTTGTAGTTCCAGTGGAAACTAGCGCAAGCGTTAACAAGCAAATAGCTGCTAAGCAAAAAGAAATGAATTCTTTAGGTTTTAAAGACAATGTTAAAATAGAGAAATTACAAGAAGAAATAAACGCTTTAAAACTATCTATAGACCCTGTTCAAACGGCTATATTTAAAACAGAACAGTTTAACAAAGATACTTCTTTAAGTGATAAACAAGTCAATAGCATAAGACAGAAGACTATTGATTTTATGGAAGCTCCTAAAATGGTTCCTGAAATAAAAGAAGAATCAAAACAAGTTAAGATAGGCAGCGAAGGCGGAAAGCCTATATACAGCACTGAAACTGTTAAGACCAAGACAGGTAGAATGATACCTAATCCAGAATTAACTGACTTGCAAGCAGAGGCTAAATCTGACTTAGCAGCTAAAATGGGTGTTGATGTTAAAGATCTTGAAGACACGCCTGAAATTCAAGAAGAATTAGATGCTATAATAAGATCTAAGTATTCAAGCGGACTTGAAAGTAAAGCAAAAGACGCTAACATAAAAGAGTGGATTCATTCTAATAGAGACGTTTTTACTAAGGGTGAATCACAAGAAAGACAGGCTTTATACGCTAAAATAAACCAGCTAGACGTTAACAAAAGAGAAAATCAAGTTTTAACAACCGTTAAAGATGCTCAAAACGACATAGGTGCTATAAGAAAAGCTTTAAAACAATTAAGTGAGGCTGATTACCAATCTCAAGAAGAGGTTGATAAAGCTAATGGTTTGTTTGAGAAGCTAAAGAATCAAGAGAAAAAGCTAATAGGAGTATACGAAAGTGAGTATGAGAAAATAGATGACATTCTTACTGATAAAAAAAGTCTAGCTAAAAATATTGATTTTTTAGAAAGAAACTATAGCTACACAGCTAACTTTGTAACTAGCGCGGGAATGGCTGGTGTTGATTTAGCTCAAGGTGTTGAAGAGGTTTTATTTAGATTAGCTGATGCTCCGAATGCTTTTAATTTTGCTGACAACAAAGTATTTACAGCTTTAGCGCCTTTTAACGCAATGGCATCGGCTTTAGTTGATAGTGATTCTTATAAAGAAAAAAGAAAAGAAATAAACGAGACTATAGATAGTTATCAAGACGGAATAACAGAGGGCATGGCTAAGCCTGTTGAGTTATCTGAGATAAGCAGTTTAGCAGATGTTGGTATGTTTTCTGCTCAAATGGTAGGAAGTCAAATACCAAACACAGCAATATTGATGGCGAGTGGTGGGGCTGGTTTGTTCATAATGGGAGCTTCATCCGGTGGATCCAGCTTTAAAGAAATGCAAACCGAAATCGACGAAAGCAAGAAAATTCATGACGCTTGGATTGAAGGTGGTAGTGTTGGCGAAGAGCCGGCACAAATAAATTACACTCCTTACCAGATGTACGGCGTGGCTATGCTTAACAGTGCGACTGAGATTTTGTCTGAAAAAGTTAGTTTTGGTATAATAAAAAGAAGTCAAAAAGCATTTAACTTAGATAGTAAAATAAAAAAAGGTTTTGTTGATCAAATTAAAAGCGTTTTTACTAAACAAGGCGCTAGAGCTGTAAAAACCTACGGGATTGATGTAGCTGGAGAGTCTTTGTCTGAAGGTGGAGTAGAGTTTGCTAGTAATATATTTGACAATGTAATATTAGGTAAAAATGTTCCTTTACTAGAAGGAGTTCCTACGGCTATGGTAAGTGGAGTTATGATGAGTGGTCTTGTTTATAAAGCACCTGGATTTGCTAAAGGCATAGTAAGTATGACTCAGTCTGCAGATAGCAATCAAATAATCAAGCAGAACTACGACCAAATAAAAGAGTTAGAGATTAGCTTGAGACCTCCAAATGTTTTATCTAGTAAAGCTAGAGGTATAGTAACAAACAAAATAGCAGGATTAGTTAAAGATAGTAGCAATGAAATAAACAAAGGTTTACAAAGGTTTACTACTATGCCCATCGAAAGCGTTAGAGAATTGTCTCAAATAGAATCTAATATATTTGGTATTAGACAAGACATGGAAACCTTGAATAAAGAAACTGGTTTCACAGAAGGTAAAGAAGCAGCGATTAAGCAACTTAAAGATAATTTAATAAAACAACAAGTAAAAAAATCAGAATTAATAGAAGCTAATGCTGAGTTTGAAAACGTTGATGGAGAAGTTGCTTTAACTAATAGACAGATTCAAGAGGGATCAGAAGTTGTTGCCAACCAATTAGGTGACACGGGAATTACAGGGTTTGATAACACAGAAGATTTATTAGGAGGCTTTGAAACCTTGAAAGCTCAAGGTATACAACTTGAAGTAACTAGAGATCCTGATACTAACGAAATATTACCAGCAGAAGACCAAGGCTACGGTTTGATAGCTACATTGCCAAATGGCACACAGCAGGTTATTATAAATAACGCTTCTAGCGAAGCTGATGGAGTAATACCAGCTGATAAACATGAGGTTTTTCATGCTTTCGCAAGCAAAGTAGATCCGGATAAGAAGTTAAAAATGGGTATGGATCTTTACGATTCTTTACAGAATGACAACAACATAACTGTAGACATAGATACTAAAGAATTATTAGATCAATACAAGAAAGATCTAGATGATGGATCAATTAGCGAAGCAGATTTCTACGAAGAAGTAATGGCTGTAACTAGTGACGCTTTGACACCAGATTCTAAAGGTAATACAGGTATAAAAATAAAAGAAGTTAGCGCATTGAAAGCTTTAGGTAATAAGATACTAGAAACAGTAGGTTGGAAGCAAAGCTTTAAAGATGGAAATCAAGTTTTAGATTTTTTAAAGGCTTTTAATAAAGATGTTATTAGTGGTAAAGGTTTATCTCAAGAAACTTTAGACACTGCTGGTGTAACTTTAGACGAAGTTGATATGGGTCTTAATGATGATGCTGTTGACTTAGGAACTGTTAAAAAGTCTCAGAAACCAAACATATCACCAAGAGGTGTAGAACTAACTGGTTTAGTGAAAGAAGGTTTAATAACAAACGAAGGATTAATTGACATTATAAACTCACCATCATCTACTGCTGTAGATAAATTTGGAGCTATAGATGCTGTTGTTGAAAGCAATTGGCCTGTTATAAGTAAAGGTTTAAAGTTTAATCCAACGGGTACAATACCTATGGCTGATGTAAAGACAGCTGTGACAGAGCAAATGCAAGGTATATTTCCAGGTAGAAACAAACCTTTAATGGCTGATTTTAATGCAGGAACAGCTCAAGTTAATACTTATTTAGGTTCTTTAATGGGGGTTAGGCAAGCTGAAATACTTCAAAGAGCTTCTGAAATAGCCGCAACTTCAACTGATAGTACTAGCATAGATTCAGATCAAGCTAAACAAGTAGTAGATACATCGACAACAACATCTAGCTCAGATACGAGTAAGTCAGATAAGGTTGCTAAAAAACCCACTGAAACAACTCAGTACTCTGATACTAACCTAGAGAATTTAGGTGTTGAAACTCAAGAGCAACTTGAAATACAAACTACTGAGGCTGTTCAAGATTCTTTTAAAGACAATGAAGTAACTAGATTTGGAGAGACTAGAAACATACCTCAAGCCATTGCAGATATTTACGGTAAAATGTTTGGTATAAACCCACAGACTATAGTAGATAAAACTAGAAACTATCAAAACTATGACGCAGCAGGTTTAACAGCGGCTAAACAATTCTTACTCAAGAACGCAGCTAATGACTTCTCTCGTTTACCAAAAACTAAAGATGGTTTTGGAAAAGGTACTTTTTTACCTAGAAACGTAATGGCTGCTCTTTATACAGACGGCGTATTAACTGGTAATCTAAAAGACTATATAGATCTATTAAGACAAAAGCCTACTAAGCCAATATATAGAGATGCTTTAGGTCAAACAATAAGAGGTTTACTGAACTTAAACATTAGAAATAGAATGTTTGAGACTTTAGTACCTACCACACCAAAGAGATTACAAGGAGGCGCTAAGTTTTCTAAGAAAAGAAGAGACGCAGAGTTAAGGCAAGCTGAAAAAAGAGTTTTAAAAAACACAAACGCTCAAGATGTTGAGTTTTTTCAAGAAACCATAACAAGTATACTACCTCAGTTCATACCTGTTGATTCTTTTATTAATTCAAATAATTTTGCCTCAAGATCAGATAAGTACGGTAGAGGTCATTTTATGACTGGAAAAGAAAGAGCTGAAATACTTAAAAAAGCTATGCTTAATCAAGCTGATTTTAGTTTAGAGCAAATAAAAAAAGTTAAAGTAGCTATTGGTTCTAAGGCTTTTTTCAATAAAGTTAAAGGCAAAAAAGTTAGCATTGACTATGGTAGTGATAGTTATAAAAAAAGAATTAAAGACAATTATGATGGATTAGAGATAATACTTCAAGGAATGGCAGATATGGTAGCAGCTTACCCCGAGACTATATCGGTAGTAAGTGCGATACTTGATTCTGCTTCTGGCAATTCAGGGCACTTTATAAGACAAGCAGCTATACCCAGAGGACAAGATCAAGGTTTTATAGACGCTGGTTTTAAAGGGGAAAAAGAACATATTTGGCAGCAAAACGAAGCTGGTTTAGACATGTTTAATGCTATAAGAAATAATACCGTGTCTGAGTTAATGCCTTATCTTAGAGAAAACTATTTTATGATTGGTTTATCTGCTGAGGCAAATAGTAAATTAAAAGATACATCTGGTCAATATGGTGAACCTTTTAACTATGGTGAGAAGATGCCTGAAAATATAGCACAGTCTATAAAAGATGGAATAAAGAAAGGTGATTTATCAAATACATTGTCTGTTTGGGGTAGGTATTTCAACGAAAAAGTAAACGCTATTAGCGGAGGTATAAATCCAAACACTACTTATTTTGACGGAAAACCTGTTTCTGAAATATATAACGTAAACAATGTAGCAAAGTCAAGCAAGAAGAATCCTAATATTAAAAACGCTCAAGCTGATTTAATAAGTGAGCAATTAACAAACGATGTAGATAGTAAAACAGCTAAAGCTAGAATAGAAGCTTATGAACCTATAGCTTCTCTAGAGTTAAAGTCTGGTAAAGTAAACGTCGATAGCTTTGGAGCTAAGATAGATACTGACATGACCATAAAAGAACAAATAGACGTTCTTGGTACTTATGACAAAGCAGCAACTCTTGGGAGAAAATTAGATCAACCTGTTAGAAAAATAAGAGTTTTTGACTTTGACGATACATTAGCTAGAACTAAAAGCAACGTGTTATACACAATGCCTGATGGAACTACAGGTAAAATAGATGCTGCTACATTTGCTAAAGAAGCAGGTAACATGGAGGCTGAAGGAGCTGAGTGGGATTTCTCTGAGTTTAGTAAAGTAATGCAAGGAAGCAAAGGACCACTATTAGATGTAGCTAAAATCATAGCGGACAAACGTGGAACTGATGATGTGTTTGTTTTAACGGCAAGACCTGCAGACGCAGCTGGACCAATTAAAGAATTCTTAGCTAGTATGGGATTAGATATTCCACTTGCTAATATCACTGGATTAGGTGATGGCGCTCCTTCTGCTAAAGGAAACTGGATAGCTCAAAAAGCGGCTGATGGTTATAATGACTTTTACTTTGCTGACGATCATACTGGCAATGTTAAAGCAGTTAAAGAGGTTCTTGATCAAATAGATGTTAAGTCTAAAGTTCAACTAGCAAAAGCTAGTAAGAAAAAAGTGTTTAACGAAATATTTAACGACATAATAGAAGACTCTACAGGTATTGAGTCTTACAAAACATATTCACCAGCTAGAGCTCAAACAATAGGTGCTAGCAAAGGGAAGTGGAACTTTCTTATACCAGCTTCCGCTGAAGACTTCACTGGTTTATTGTACAGAACGTTAGGCAAAGGCAAGAAGGGTGACGCTCAAATGGCTTTTTACAAAACAAACCTACTAGATCCTTATAACAAAGCTGAAATAGCGGTTGTTAACGCTAAGATACAAGCTGCTAATGATTTTAAAGCTTTAAAAAGTAATTTAAAAACATTGCCTAAGAGTTTGTCTAAACTAACAGGTATTGGAGGATTTACTTTTTCTAATGCTGTAAGAGTTGCAGCGTGGACTAGACAAGGTATGGAAGTTCCTGGTTTATCTAAAAGAGATGTTAAAGAGCTTAACGATTTTGTAAGTAAAGACGCAGAGTTAAATACTTTTGTAGACGAGTTAATTAAGATACAAAAAGGCAAACCGTACCCTAAGCCAAAAGACAGTTGGTTAGCTGGAAGTATTACAACGGATATAACTCAAGAGATAGAAAAGGTTAATAGAAAAGAATACATGCAAGAGTTCTTAGAGAACGCTGACATTATATTCTCTAAAGAAAACTTATCTAAACTAGAGGCTGCATATGGATCTAAATACGTTGAAGCTTTAAAAGATAATCTACGTAGAATGAAATCAGGCTCTAATAGACCCATAGGAGGCTCTAGAGTTGCTAATCAGGTATTAGACTGGTTAAACAATTCAGTTGGTGCTGTGATGTTCTTAAACACAAGATCTGCAATACTTCAAACATTGTCCGCGGTTAACTTTATACAAGTCAGTGGACCTAATAATATACTAGCTGCTGGTAAAGCATTTGCTAATCAAAAACAATACTGGAGTGATTTCATGACGCTGATGAATTCTCCTTACTTAGTTGAAAGACGTAATGGTCTTAAGATAAACGTTAGTGAATCTGAAATTGCTGACGCTGTAGCTGAGAGTTCTAACAAACCAAAAGCAGCTTTAGCTTTCTTACTAAGCAAAGGTTTTGTAATGACTAGGTTTGCGGATAGTTTTGCTATCGCGTCTGGCGGTTCTACTTTCTATAGAAATACAGTCGATGCTCTTGTTAAAGGAGGCATGGATCAGAAAGCAGCTGAGAAACAAGCTTTTGATGAATTTAGAGCTTTATCGGAAGAAAGTCAACAATCAAGTAATCCTAGTAAGATAAGCCAACAACAAGCGTCTGGTGCTGGTCGGGTTATATTAGCGTTTGCTAATACACCCATGCAGTATGCTAGGATAATAAAAAGATCTTCTCAAGACTTAATAAACGGCAGAGGTGATTGGAAGACTAACGTTTCTAAGATAGCTTATTATGGAGTTATGCAAAACGTTATATTTAACTCTTTACAAACAGCTTTATTTGCTTTAGCATTTGATGATGAAGAAGATGAAGAAAAGAAAGATGCTAAGTTAAAATCTAAAACTGGCAGAATAGTAAATGGCATGGTTGATTCTTTACTTAAAGGTGGAGGTATTGCCGGTGTGGCTGTTGGTTCTCTTAAAAACGCTTTGATGACTATTGCAGAAGAAAATGATAAAAAATCTCCTGATTTTAGTAAAGCCATAGATGATTTAATTGGTTTTTCACCACCACTAAGTGCTAAATTTAGAAAACTAAAAGGCGCGGCTAATACTTTTTCTTGGAATAAAGAAGAGATTGAAAAAGAAGGTTTCAACTTAAACAACCCAGCTTATTTAGCTAGTGCTCAAGTTATATCTGGCTTGACGAATATACCAGTTGATAGAGCTATAAAAAAACTAAACAATATAAGATCTATATTTAGTGATACGTCAGCTAAATGGCAGAAAGTTGCTTTAGGTCTTGGTTGGTCCACTTGGGACGTAGGTTTACCTTTTTACGGAGTTAAAGATAAAGAAATAGAAACACCTGAAACTATACTTAGAGATAAAATAATTACTTTGAAAAAAGACACAAATACTAAAGAGCAAAAGCAAATGCTACTAGACTTGGGTTTAAGTAAGAAAGATATTAAAAAGTTAAAATATGAAGAGGACAGAGTTAAAAAAATAATAGCATTACAAAATAAAAAGAAAAAATAATGAGCATATCAGACATTAAAATGTACGCAATGAGTTTTGGAGTTGTTGGGTTTACAACTTTTGCACACGTAGAGCTTTGGTTAAAAATAACCTTACTAACGGTAACCATTGGATACACGCTTCACAAGTGGATAAATCTTAAAAAAGAAAAAGATGAATAAACAATCACCGTTTCAAATCAAAGAAGCAGCTTACGAAAAGCAAAATAGAAAGATGCGTAAGGATTATACATCTGAAACAGGTAAAACATTAGGATCAAGACAAACCTCAGGCACAGGAAAACGTAGAGTTTCATTTGCATGTAGATTTGCCGGTATGGCAGGCGCCATGAAAGATGCTAAAGGAGAACCAACAAAAAAAGCTATGGCTTTAAAAAAATGGGGTTTTGGTAGCGTTGCAGCTGCTAAAAGCTTTTGTAGTAAAAATAAATCTAAAAAATAAAAATATGAAAGACTCAGGCATTTATAAAAAATACATAGGATCTCCTTGCAAGCAAGAAGTAGATTCTAAAAAAGAAAAATACCAAGATTCAATCCAAAACCTACATAAAGACGCTCACGAAAAATACATAAAAAGACGTACAGAAGGTTACATGGAGGATAATACCGCAGATGGCATGGGCACTACGTATATTCCACCAGCTAAAGATCAATCAAAAAATAAAAACTTAAAAGATTTTGCCTATTCTAAAGAAGAAGCAAAAGGTGGATCTGTAACCAAAGATGGTATTGCAGCATCTAAACTAGCTCGTATGTATAGGTAATGAAAAGCGTTGACAAGGTAATTGTTCATTGTACAGCAACTCCTGAAGGTAGACATACTACCGTAGAAGATGTAAGAAGATGGCATTTAGATAGAGGTTGGTCTGATATTGGCTATCATTTTCTAGTCTATTTAGATGGCACAGTGCATGAGGGAAGATCTTTAGATATTCAAGGCGCTCATTGCAGAGGTCAGAATAAAAACTCCATCGGTATCGCTTATGTAGGTGGTATCGATAAGGTTAATTTTAAGCCTAAAGACACAAGAACTGAAGAGCAAAAAGAAGCTTTGGTAGATATGTTAGAGTTTTTTAAAATAGCGCATCCAGAAGCTGTTATATACGGTCATAGAGACTTCGCTAGTAAAGCGTGTCCTAGTTTTAACGCTAAAAAAGAATATAATAATATAACTAACATGTGGAAATAATGAAAAAAGATAGAAAATGGTGGGACAACGAAGCCAGATTAAAAGCTTTAGGCAAAGGACATAACAGCCCGTTTAATATAAAAAACGAAAGATTAGCGGAGATAGTTAAAGAACTACAAGGCGCTTCAAAGATGCAATTAAAGCAATCAAAAGAAATTGACAGTCATATCGATGATATGGAATCGCCTTTAGATTTTAAAGGTGCTAACTCTTCAAACTCTAAATGTTGGCCAGGATTTAAAAAAGTAGGTACTAAAATTTCACCTAGTGGTACAGGAGAGACAGTAAACGATTGTGAAAAAAAATAAAAAAGGAACAAGATAAATAGGCGTACCATACCTAATAGTTCCTGTAACCAGAAAGGGCCCTCATAACGAGAGCCCTTTTTTGATTTTAACCATCACACGCCAAACAATCTTCATTCATTGCTGTGGCTGCAATATCGCCTCGTAAGACGCTTTCTGTTCTTGTATAATATAAAGTCTTAACTCCTTTTTTCCAGGCCTCAAAATGCACCTTATTAAGCCATTTAGGCGTTGCTTCAGAGGGGAAAGCTAAGTTTAAACTAACTGACTGATCTACATATTGCTGTCTCAGTCCAGCTTGATTAACTAATTCTAGTTGATTTATTTCTTTAAAAGTTTTAAAAACTTCTTTAGCTGGTATATCATGCCCCATAGTAATATCACTAAGCTCACTGATATCTTGAACCGAACCTCCGTCAGCCAAGATCTTATTCCATATTTCTTCATTGTTTAGTTTATGTTTTCTTAATAATTTAACTAGCGTAGGGTTTTTTCTAATAAATGTACCTTTAGCTGATTGCTCAGTAAATACATTAGCAGCCCAAGGTTCTATTCCTGCGGATACGTTTCCTGAGAGTTTGCTATTAGATACAGTGGGAGCAACGGCGCGCAAATGAGTATTGCGATACCCAGTGCCAACACACCAAAGA